>Ga0208717_1000315_pt1 | contig 17255 bp, 13 predicted proteins | sample NGESurF53shallow_FD_184489 | JGI IMG/M metagenome (GOLD analysis project Ga0208717, IMG submission 184489) | Arctic peat soil microbial communities from Barrow, Alaska - NGEE Surface sample F53-3 shallow (SPAdes) | ecosystem: Environmental > Terrestrial > Soil > Wetlands > Peat ... | reverse complement strand
TCGCGGTTCAGCAGCTCCAGGTACCGCGTGAGCTGCTCGACTCCGTCGATCTCGCCGCGGCGCTTGATCTCGATGGCCACGCTGACGCCCTCGGCGTTGCGGCACATCAGGTCGACCGGGCCGATCGCGGTCGGGTATTCGCGGCGGATCAGCCGCCAGCCCTCGCCGAGCACCTGCATCTGCGCGGCCAGGAGTTCCTGCAGGTGCGACTCGGCGCCGTCCTTGACCAGGCCGGGATCGATCCCCAGGTCGAAGGACGAGTCGCTGATGATCTCCTCGATGGCGATAGTCAGTGTCTCGCCCGACTTGCCCGTCACTACCCACCGGCCCGGTTCCTCAGCCAGCCGGCAGGGCGGGGACATCCAGTTCAGCGGCTTATACGAGCCCCCGTCGGAGTGAACCAGGACGGAGCCGTCCGCCTTGATCATGATGAGCCTGGTGGCCGGGGCCAGCCGGGCCGACAGCCGACCCGCGTAATCTACGCTGCACCGGGCGATGACGAGTCGCACGGAAGCCAACTGTAGCGGGCGGGGAGGAGGTGCGGGGTGCCCAAGCGGAGCGCGGCCCTGCTGGTCTACCGGCGGAGCGGGGAGGACGGGCTGGAGGTACTCCTCGGGCACATGGGCGGCCCGTTCTGGGCCAGGAAGGATGCCCGGGCCTGGTCGATCCCCAAGGGTGAGTACGACGCCAGCGAGGAGCCGCTGGCCGCGGCGCGGCGTGAGTTCGAGGAGGAAACAGGCTCACCCGCCCCCCATGGTGACGTGGCGAACCTCGGGGAGCAGCGCCAGCCGGGCGGGAAGGTCATCGTGACCTACGCGGTCGAAGGGGACCTGGACCTGTCCGGCTTCCGGAGCAACACGTTCGCTATGGAGTGGCCACGGGGATCAGGGCAGGTCAGGGAGTTCCCCGAGCTGGACCGCGCGGAGTGGATGAGTCTCGGCCGGGCCTCGGACATGGTGGTCAAGGGACAGGTTCCCATCCTCGATGCGCTCCGCGAGCATCTTCGCGGATGAGTATGTATCACTCAATTACGGGGAGTGATCAAGTTCAGTTCGTCCGCGCCTAGCTGGAATGCGGCTTCAGCGGGTGGGTTTCCTTCGATGCTCCAGTCCCTGCTAAGGACTCCTTTGTCCTGGTTTATGTCGAACCACACTAGACCGAGAGTCTTGTATTCGGTCATTCCCTGGAATAGGTCGCCAATCTTGGCCGATCGATTCGCCTGAGGCGCCACGGCGACTTCGGAGAGCAGGATTGGTTTCGCGGTGAACCTCCGTACCTGTTTGATCGTACGCCCAAAGACGCTATTGAAGTTGTCGCTTGAGTACAAGTAGTACCCGTCGATTCCAACCCAGTTTACATATCCTGACCCAGGCCACCAAGAGGCTACCGGCCCGGTCTTAGGGGTGTCCTGGTTGACAGTCCACAGCCAGGTGACATTATCTGCGCCCTGCTGCCGGAAGAGGGTGACGACGTGCCGCCATGCGGCCACGAATGTCGTGGAACGGGCTTGATGGTATCCCCACGAGTACCACGGAGCATTCATTTCGTGCCCGAAGCCGATGACAACTGCGTGCCCGAAAGAACGGACACTGTCTGCATAAGCGCTCAGGTACTGATCGTCGATACCTGCCGCGATATCGGAGACGGAGGCGTAGGCCGGATCAATCTGGATGTACATAATCATGTGGTGCCGGTAGAGCTTCTGCGCGAATGATGAGGGGAAGGGCTGGACCCACCCGCTGTAATAGCCGACCAGGTTCGGCTGCTTCTGCACCGCATGGGCGAAGTCTGCGACCGGCTCATAATTTGGGGGTACCCCTCGCTCAAAGACGCCCAGGTAGGAGGCTGAGCCGGCCCGGAGGTGCGCGTGAGCCGGCGGGATGTCGTAACGGAACGTCAGATGCCTGCCGGTCGACGCGAGCGAGACGCAGGCCACCACTACGGCGAGGAGTAGCAGCAGGCGATATCTCATGCTGTCTTCTTTCCAGGGAAGATGACGCGGCTTACGACGGCGAGGTTGAGCAGACCGAAGAGCAGCAGAGCCAGGGGCTGCCAGCCACCCGCGGCGGAGCGCCAGATGGCGAGGGCTACCCAGAGCACGGCCATGCCGCCGCTCCACCAGGTGACCCCGATCCGGAAACGAGGCAGCGAACTTCCGGGTGTCCGCGTGGGATGCCAGCTCATCGATTTGCCCCGCACTCCATCCCAGAGGGAGAACACGTGGGCCCAGCCCCTGGCGATGCCGAGAGGCCAGACCGTCGGCCCGTACGGCGCGCGATGCCAGAGCGGGTAGAGAACGGCCCCGACGACGAACGCCGGGATCAGGATCACGAAATTCCGCAGCCGTATCGCGTCCGGCAGGAAGGCCAGCATGACCACCGGGAGAAGCGGGCCGAAGAAGATCAGCAGGGCCGTGTAGACGTAGTAGAAGAAGCCGGAGATGAAGGTGAGCCGGGCTGGGAGGCTCATTTTGACCTTCCAGAGTCGGCTCGAGCACACGATCCCGACGTTCCCCGCGCACCATCGGTACTGCTGGCGCACGAACGCATCAAGGTTGTTGGGGCAGATCCCGGCGGCGAGGATGATGGGGATGTAGGTGATGGACCAGCCGTCGCGCATGACGCCTAGCCCGGTGTGGACGTCCTCGGCGTAGGGAATCAGAGCCGCGCCGCCCTGTGCTTCCAGCGCCTTCCGCCGGTAGAGCGCGGAAGTGCCGACGCAGACGGCCGCGCCGAACCGGTCGCGGGCGACCTGGATCGACCGGTAGAACACCTCCTGGACCGAGCCCGCGGCGTTCTCGAGCCACGACTGGTCAGGCCCTTCACGGAAGAACTGGGGGGTCTGGACGATCGCCAGGGAAGGATCGTCCATGTAGGGCAGCGTCTCGGCCAGGAAGTCGGGCCGTGGCGCGAAGTCGGCGTCGAAGATGACGATGAACTCGCTGGACGTGCAGGCGAATGCGTACCGCAGGTTCCCGCTCTTCTTGTGAACTCGCTGGCCCGGCCGCCGGATGTAAGCCAAGCCGAGCGACGCCGCTAGGTCGCGGGCCTCATCTGAAGGCCCGTCGTCCAGCACGTAAGCCTGGATCTGTCCCTGATAAGCCTCAAGCAGACGGCAGACCGCCGTCCAGGTGTTGCGGAGCATCTCGATCGGCTCACCGCAGATCGGCAGGTAAACGTCCACGTCGGGGTACGCCGGAGGGTTCCACCCCTGAACACGGACCTGATGAGCCGCCAGGTCGAATCCCCGGCCACTGAAGTTCACCGGCAGGCAGACCACCTGATACAGGGCGTAACTGCCGGTAAAGACCATGAACGGCCAGAACGCCGGGTCCTGGGTCTCGAACCGGATCTGGCTGATGATGAGACAGGTCGCGCTGATGGCCAGAATGGTCGTCAGGTAGGGCAGATTGCGCTGCAGGTAGGAATATTTCTCAACATCATCCGGTGCCTGCGGCAGGGTGAGCCGGGGCTGTTCAGGTCGTCCGGCGGTGGCCCCAGGCAGTGGTGCGTGGCTGGTGGTGATCACTTCGGCGGCTCGTACTTGTAGATGATGTAGGTGCCCTTGGTGTTGCCCAGGAGATACGGCACCACAGCAAGGGTCTGGTAGTAGCGGCTGTGGTGAATCAGGGTGGCGATGTGGTGGTCGAGGGCGGTCGTGTCGGTGAAGTTCAGTGCGATAAGAGAGAAGTAGTGCTGGGCGATATAACGCTCGAAGGCGGCGGGGTCACCGGCTCCGACAACGTTGCCGTGGGTGGGGCCGCCGGTGTTGGTTCCGCCGGGCAGGACGATGTTGCGGGTGCTTGACCAGCGCTGCCACTGGCTGCCCTCAGGCAGGTAGTACTCGGCGATGGAGGGATCTTCGACGAGCAGGTGGCCGCCGTGGCTGGCTAGCGGACGGAAGATGGCGGTGAAGGTGGACGAGTCTGGCCAGCTGGTAGCGAATTCGTGGGACTGGGTAGCGCCCAGGGACATGGGTAGGGCCAGCGCAATGACACAGGCCGAGCAGGTCAGTGTGCGGGGCTGGCCCGCCGGCGAGGCGGAGATGAACTTGTCCACGGCGTAACCAGCGGCGATAGCGGCGAACCAGGCACCCAGGCCGACATGCTTGTTCAGCGCGTCCAGGGTATGCAGGTGAGCCTGCTCTAGTGGGCCTAGCAGGGCGGCGGCCGTCAGCACAGCCAGCAGCCACGTCTGAGCGGCGAAGCGGCGGCTGACCCAGCTGGTGATGACGCCGCAGAGAGCCAGTGCGACGATGGCGCCGCTCCAGGTCCACGCATCGGCGAGCACCTGAAGCGTGGAGGCGGCACCAGCGGCCCGCGCTACCGTCGTCTGGGTGATCCCCTGCCAGTAGCTGCTCCCGCCGAGGAGCACTCCCACGACGAGCAGCGCGACAAGCACCGTGACCAGCGCCCCGCAGCGCCGGGCCGCGAGCCTGCGGCCGGACGGCAGCGCGATGACGAGCGCTAGGGCCACAATGACCGGGTCGAAGAGGACTGAGGAATACGCAGTGGCGTTGGCCAGCGCGAGTACCGCGCCTGCGCCGGCCATCCGGCCGACCGCCTCCTGCTGCTCCGCCGCCCCGGCCACCAGCCAGGCCGCCAGGGCAAGAAGAAACAACGCCATGGCGTCATAGGTGGCGAACGCTCCCAGGTGCAGCGTCGGGCCAGCTACCGCGAACAGCGCCGCAGCAAAGAACCCGGCCTGCCGACCGAACATCCGGCTCGTCACATCCCACAGCAGCACCGTCGCGCCGAGCATAAAGACCAGCGACAGTACCCGCGCTCCGGTCAGCCCTCCCACGCTGTCCGCAAGCGCTCCCAGTGGGGGATAGATCATCGGAGAACCAGAAAAATAGGCTGAAAACTGCGGTATTGCTACCCCATGCAGCCAGTGCGCCCACTCCAGGTGTCCGGCCCACAAATACGCCGCCTCATCCACGAATGCTGTGTCCGCTCCCAGCAACCGTACCGATAGCAACGTTTGCACCAGCAGTACCGCGAGCAGCGGCAAACCAGCCTGGACTCCTGTCGCCCCAAACCACCCGCCCCCACGCGCGGCCTTCCGCGCGTGACTGCTGACCTCGGCGGATTCACTCGCGTCAGCACCAGCTCGCTCCGAATCTGCCTCACCCTGCGTGGATCTCCCCGCCAGCCGCGACGATGAGAGCAGATCTCTGCCTGCCCGGCTGTGATCCATAAGGCACACCTGCCTGCGGTCAGGGGCGAGCAGGGGTCACCTCGGCCACCCCCGCCGCCCATGTACATCGGGCTGGACCGTCACATGCCCGTACGGATACCACTAGTCCGGGTACCGCAGACGAAAGAGTAGTGTTTGGTTGCCGCAGGATGCGGCATGTTTGCCGATTTGCGTTCTGTTCTGGTAACACAGCGGAAACCTCAGAACACCTCGGTGGGTTCTCAGGGACGCGCCAGTGTGAGCGATGAGGCGCCCAGCCGGAACGCCCTGGCGGCGGCCCTGCTGTCCTCGATACGCCAGTCCTGGTGGTAGATCCCCTGGTGCTGGGCTATGTCGAACCAGACGAGCCCGAGGGTCTGGTACTGCCGCATCCCGCCGAACAGGCCCTTGATCTTCACGGACTGGCCAGCGACAGGCCCCACGCCGGTCTCCGAGAGCAGCAGTGGCTTCCGCGTGAAGGCCCGCACCTGAGCAATGGTCTCTCCGAACACGGTCGCGAAGGTGCTGGACGGCCGGTAGTAGTAGCCGTCGATGCCGACCCAGGTGACGTACCGCGACCCGGGCCACCACGAGGCGATCGGCCCCGTGCTCGAAAGATCCTGGTTGATCGTCCATAGCCAGGTGACGTTGCTAGCGCCCTGGCTGCGGAACAGCGACACGATGTGGCGCCAGGCGGCTACGAACGTCGCCGCCGGGACATGCCCGTACCCCCACGAGTACCAGTCGGCGTTCATCTCGTGCCCGAAGCCGATGACCACCGGGTGCCCGAAGTCCCGCACACTGTCGGCGAACATGCGCAGGTAGTGATCGTAGCCCCCTCCGGCGATCGCCGGGATGGAGGCATAGGTGGGATCCATCTGCAGGATCGTGACGGCCCCGCGTCTGTGGACCGTCTCTGCAAACGATCTTGCAAAGGGAACCCCCCAGCCGCTGTAGTACCCGACCAGGTTCGGGTGCCTGCCTGAGGCCTGCGCAAACTCAGTGACCGGCTTGTAGGTATGCGGCGGTCCGCTCTCGTAGACGCCTAGGTACGAGGCTGGCCTGGCTGGCAGAGACGACTGCCTCGCCGAGGAGTCGACAGAGGAAGAAGCACCGCGGGTGACGGCCAAGGCGACAGAGGCAGCAGCGATCGGCACAGCAACAAGTATCACCAAGCGGGATCTCATGCTGTCTTGTCTACAGGAGGTCCGACGCCATCACGCCTGGCTTGACGGTGTGGAGAGGTCCTGGGTTCTTGCCTCCGGCTCCATGGCGCAGTTCTGGCGGCCTCGCACCTCCGACGCTTCAGATCGGTCTGGAGCCGACTGGCCGTTCTGCCACGGAATAAGCAAACTTCCTCCCTTCTGGCTCTGAGGGCAGTACCGTCCTCACACAGTGTTCCGTTTTGAACGATGTCACCACGATTTGTCACACGACTATCACACTAAGTGAACATAGGGGGCCGGGCCGAGGCCTCTCGCATGACCCAGATCGCAGACAGGTTCAGCCCATGGTTCACAGTCCAGTTACCTACCGGCAGAGCCTTACCGCCGCGCCGAAGGCGCTGCAGGTTTCCGCTCAGCGTGAGACCGAATTTCCAGGATGTCGCCTGGACAGGCGGCGAGGCTGGGGGCCGTTCGCCAGTGAGTTCGATGTTGAGCCTGGTGCTCTTGCCACCCAGGACACACCTTCGCTTTTCCCTATCAGGCCGGCTTTCAGGCCGGTTCATGGTGGGGGCGGCGAGAAATTGACACTACCCAAGTGACTTAAGAAGTGTGTAAACCGTATTCTGATGTGGGGGAAAGCCGGTATGGTGTTGCCTTCGGTATCTGTTGTTGTTCCAGCCCTCAATGAGGCTAAGAACATTCCGCATGTCTTCGCCCAGATGCCCTCCGACGTCCACGAGATTGTCCTTGTCGATGGCTTCTCTACTGATGGAACTGTGGGGGTCGCGCGCCAGTTTAGGGCGGATGTGCGCGTCGTGAGGCAGACACGCATGGGCAAAGGGAATGCGCTTGCATGCGGAATCGCGGTTGCAACTGGCGATATTATCGCCCTGGTCGACGCCGACGGCTCGGCCGACCCAGGCGAGATCCCGCGGTTCGTGCGTGCACTGCTTAACGGTGCGGACTTTGCTAAGGGCACACGATTCGCCGAAGGTGGAGGCAGCGCGGACATTACACGGCTTCGCAGCTTGGGCAATTATGCTTTGACGGGGTTTTTCAATGCGTGCTACAGCAGGAACTACTCAGATCTTTGCTACGGGTTCAACGTCTTCTGGCGACGACACGCAGCGGTCCTAGGCCTGGACGCAACGTCTCCGCAGCGGCCGGGCAGTGACGGGCGCCTTTGGGGCGATGGCTTTGAGGTGGAGACGCTCATCCATGTTCGGGTCGCCAAGGCGGGACTAGTCGTCGCGGAGGTTCCGAGTTACGAGCATTCACGAATTCACGGAGTGAGCAATCTGAATGCGTTCCGCGACGGCCGCCGCGTGCTACGGACAATTCTTGCAGAACGGCGTCGGCCCGCGGCCTCACGGCCTGTCACGGCTGCCTCCCCATCCATCAGCGTACTGCCTACCACGGCGGCACGAGTGCTGCGTGAACGCACTGCCTCGTCGCTGCTCGCGGCAGGACCGGAGCAGCGCATGGATGAGGCAGAGGTTGACCGGAGGGGGATTAGGTGACCCCCTGGCCCCGTCCAACCTGTGCTTCCTGGCCGTTGCTGGAAGACTGCCCTGCCTCGCTGGAGCCCTGGTTGAGAGAGTCTTGGTGCTCGAAGGGACTACGTGTCCGCCCGGGGCGCACGGACCTTGCCCCCGACCAGGGGATCCGAAAGTGACGGGGAGCGGTCCGACCGACCATGACCGGGTGGTAGTTGTGGGGTCAGGCTGGCTATTTGCCTCCGGAATAAGTCACTATACCTATCGACTCTCATCAGCTCTCGCTGAAGAATATCCTGTAGGCACCCTGCTTATGCGCCGCCTCCTCCCCCGGCGCCTTTACCCGGGCCGTAACCATGTCGGCGCGGCTGTTGCGAATGCGGTTTACCCGGATGACATTCAGGTCTACGATGGAGTAGATTGGTACTGGGGAGCGTCTTTGACTCAGGCGCTGAGATATCTTGACCATCAACGTCCTACCGTCCTGGTTCTTCAGTGGTGGACTGGCGCCGTCTTGCACACTTACCTGCGGTTGGCCAGACACGCTGCCCGACTTGGCGCTCGGGTCATCCTGGAGTGGCATGAAGGGCAGGATGTAGGAGAAGCCACGTTGCCCGGTACTCGACGCTACGTCCAAACGCTCATGCCGCGCTTGCTGTCCAAGGTTGATGCTCATGTAGTCCACTCCGTTTTTGACTTGCGTAGCATCACGGCCTCATATTCTCTGGGAGACGCGCTCGTGCGCGTTATTCCGCACGGTCCGTACGACCACCTCGTGCAGCCAGCGGGTGCCGCGGCTGGCGATCCCGCTTCCTGTGACCCATTTCGCCTTTTGTACCTTGGTGTAGTTCGCCCATTTAAGGGCGTCGAAGACCTCGTGGCTGCGTTCAGCGCGCTCGCCCGTGAGCAGGCCAACAGGTTCCGCTTGTCCGTGGTTGGTGAGACCTGGGAAGGCTGGACTACTCCAAACCAAGCCATCGTGTCCAGTCCCCACGCGGACTTGATTGAGCGCGTCGATCGCTATGTGACCGACGCAGAACTCGCCGCTTACTTCGAGCGCGCTGACGCCGTTGTCCTGCCATATCACCGATCCTCTTCGTCGGGGCCGCTGCAGATCGCTATGAGCGCGGGACTACCCGTGGTCGTCACCGCCGTCGGTGGGCTGGTCGAAGCGGTTCAGAACTACCCCGGCGCGGTGTTGGTGCCGCCGCGAGACCCGGCTGCCTTGCGGGATGCTTTGCTTCAACTCCTCAAACTCCGTGGACAGCGATATGCAGATCCGCATTCCTGGGAGCGGACCGCCGATGCCTACCGAGGCTTGATCGATCAGTTGCACCAAGCTGAGCTGAGGAGTCAGCAGGTTGATACGTCCGCAGAGGCGGGCAGCCCTTGACCTCCGCGCAAGCCATCTCGCCCCGTGTGCCACGGAATCGCGGGACGGCGACGCACTTCCGCGGCCCTCGTTGTGGACTTCGGTCGGGTCCCCGGGAAAGCCCTCTATACTCCCTTCGGTCACGCTGCGCCTACGTAGTAACCTGTCATGAATCTGTCAGCAGCATGCAGATCGGGGAGGTGGTGAGCACGTGGGCCGGACACTGAGGATCCTGCAGGTTGCCGACCTGTTCGAGCCCTTCATAGGCGGTATGGAACAGCACGTCAAGACACTTTCGTGGGGACTGGCACAGCGCGGTCATGAGGTAACAGTTGCGACGGCGCATATTCCAGGAACTGCAGTTGACGAGACTGTTGACGGGTTCAGGGTCAGGAGAATACGCGGCTGGTCCGGTCGAGCTTTGAGTGGCTGGTACGAGCGGGATGAAGCGCCATTCCATCCGCCGGCACCGGATCCTGGTGTGGTCGCCGTACTGAAACAGATCATTGACGAAACACATCCCGATGTCGTCCACGCGCAAGGCTGGATTTCTTATTCGTGCCTGGCGGTTGCAAGGCGCAGACGCTTCCGGCTAGTAGTGACCATGCACGACCATAGTTTCGTGTGCGTACGGAAAACGTTGATGCGCAAGAATCTTGCGACGTGTCCTGGTCCACGGTTCGATGTCTGCCTGCGCTGCGCGCCTGACCAGTACGGTCTCCTCAAAGGAACGGCCCTTACTACAGGACTGCGGGCGTCTCGACCGCTGCACGCGCAAGCCGACTCTTGGGTCGCTGTTAGTCAGTCGGTAGCGGAGGCCTCCCGCCGTGTGCTGCCTCGTGACGCCCTGATCAACGTGATTCCATCAGCCTCCGCACAGCCGCTCCTGTCGGGGAAACGACCTTCATGGTTGCCCGCCGATGGGTATCTCTTGTTTGTTGGAGCTCTAGGCAGCCACAAAGGGCTCGGCTGCCTACTAGACGCATACGCAAGCGGCGGCTTTGAACGACCACTGGTAGTCATCGGCACCTCTCGTGGCGACACCCCGAAAAACTGGCCCGCTGGGGTACTGGTGAGAACCGATGTTCCACACCAACAAGTCATGCAAGCGTGGCGCCATGCTGGAATCGGAGTCGTTCCTAGCCTTTGCCGTGAGGGGTTTGGGCTCGTCGCAGTAGAGGCTATGCGATCAGGTGTACCTGTCGTAGCATCCCGGATCGGTGCGTTGCCGGAAATCGTGGCCGACGGCATTACCGGGCTCCTCGTCGCGCCAGGCAATACCATCCAGCTGCAGACGGCCATCCAGCGGCTTTGTGAAAATCCGGCGCTTCGCCGAAGAATGGGCGACGCCGGCATGGCACAAGCAGAGAAGTTCAGCGCCGAGACCGTGACGAGGCTATACGAGGAGCATTACCGTCGACTTATAGACGCGCAGCCTGAAGCGAACTTCAGGACGATGGCTCGAAAGGGGATGTAGTGAATTCCAACGAGAGAGTCGTCTGTGTCGGACGCGTTTCGGAGCGGCAGTGTGTTCCGGAACGCGTGAGGCCTTTGGCTCGCACGGCTTTCTACGCGGCGCGCGCGCTCCGGGCGCAAATCCGCGTTAGAATGCGGCTGAAGACTGTAGAGTCAGTCAATGCGCCGATCTTTATCATCGGTTGCGGGCGATCGGGCACCACTCTGCTCGGGGACTTGTTCGCCGAGCATCCAACGGTCAAATATCTTTACGAGCCCTATGACCTCTGGGGCGCCATCGAACCAGCAACGGACTTTGTGCAGTTGTATACCAGGGGTGAGCACCACTGCCTCCTGGGCGCTAGCCAGGTCACGGGGCTTGCCCAGCGACGGTTCAAGTATCTAATGCTGACCCCGCCTGGTCTCACGCTGGTAGAAAAGAGTCCAATCAACGCGCTTCGCGTCGGCTATCTAAATGCCATGGCACCGGAAGCTCGGTTCGTCCACATCGTGCGTGACGGCTGCGACGTTGCCCATTCTATCGAGCGGATGGCCAGGGTTACTAGAAGGATGGCGTTCCGTGCGCCACTAAACGAGTGGTGGGGCGTAGGGGATGCGAAATGGACTGCCCTGGAAAGGGATGGACGTTCTGCCTCCTACTACTCCGATGAGCTTCACCAACTCACCACGGACCTCCAGCGAGGCGCCTACGAGTGGTTGGTATCCCTGCGTGAAGTGGATTATTGGCGCTCGCGCCTTGAATCGAGGTTTGTCGAACTCCGCTACCAGGACCTGACCACAGACCCGAGGGACACTCTCCAAACGGTGATGCGCTCGGTGGATCTGCCTTGCCCTGAATGGTGGCTGGAGCGGGCCATCACCAAAGTGAGCCGGGGTGGCAGGCCCCATGGGAAGCCCCTAACGTTGCCCGATCAGATGTGTTCGGACTTTAACAGATTTCAAGAAAGGTTTGGATTTGTAGGACGAGCAATCGTGCAAGAACGTGATAACGTTCCGGCAGCGGAGATGAGAAATGTTTAACACTCCCAAAGTTTGGTCACCGCAGCGCTGGCACGTGGGCTGCTCATGAAAATCGCTCTCGTGACGCCTCGCTTCCTACCCGAGATTGGGGGTCTTGAGGTCCACGTCGGCCATCTCGCCCGCCGCCTCGCAGATGCTGGTCATCGTGTTGAGGTACTAACCCAAGCGATACCGTCCGCTTCGGGACTTGATCAGGATGAGGGAGCGCTGATACGCAGGTTTCCTATCCGACTGGGGGGGCGAACGTATCCATTTGCGCCCGCTTTGTGGAGCTATGTTGGACGACACGCTCGCGACTACGATGTCGTTCACATGCACAGCTACCACGCTACCCCTGCAATTCCAGCCGCTCTGGCGCCCGGCCGCCGCCTGATTTTTACGCCGCATTACTTGGGTGGGGGGCGCACCGCAGTGGCTCGGGCGGTGCACCGCCCTTATCGATCGATAGGTCGAGTCTTGTTCCAACGGGCTGACCATGTCGTATGTACAACAGTCGCTGAAGCGAAGATGATCGCTTCCGACTTCCCAAGTGCCCGTCTCAAAACGAGCGTCATTCCCAACGGAATCGATGTCGATATTATAAATCGCGCAGTACCTCACCAACATGTAGGGCCTGTGGTTCTGTACGCTGGACGACTCGAGACATACAAGAACATTCAACTCGTCTTGGAGGCTCTTCCATTCCTCGATGACGCAATGAAGCTTGTAATCGTCGGCGAAGGCTCCGCGTCCAAGGACCTAGTTCGACTCGCAGCCCATCTTGGTGTGACCTCACGGGTAGAATTCGCGGGAGCTGTTCCTTGGCCTGAGGTTTACCAGTGGTTCCGTGGTGCTGACGTTTTTGTCACTATGTCCAGTCGTGAATCATTCGGAATGTCGGTCCTGGAAGCTCACGTTGCCGGCGCTCGGCTCGTAGCATCCGACATCCCAGCTCACCGCGAAGTGGTTGGTGCGATCGGTCCGCACATTTCGCTTGTCCCCTTGACCTCCACGCCCGCTCAGCTAGCCTTCGCTATCCGCAGCGCGGCAGCGTCCCGGCGCCCGGTGGTCCGTAAGGTTCCGTCGTGGGACGACCACGTCGAATCGCTGCTTCGCCTGTACCCCACTGACAGTGGGGTACAGGCGACTGAATCGAACCCAATACGGCGGAACTGCGGTGTCCCGGGGGTCTAGGTGGTAAACGCAGAGTTTGTGATGAGTCTGGCGTCCGCGGGTACCCTGGCGGGGTCACCTGGTCTGCTGGAGGAGCCCTCTGACATGCCAGCACTGCACGTGTTCCCGTGTGCCGGGGCACCAGCACCCGCGGAGTCAGCTTGACCGCAGCATGGTACCAGCGCCAGCTCGATCCAACGTCGAACGGGCAGTCTCATCGTGCAAGGCACGGACAGTCCGATCCAACGTGGAGCCCGCAGTCTGATCAGGCAAGGCACGGACAGTCCGATCCGACGTGGAACCCGCGGTCACCTGTTCGTCAGAACCGACGCAGACTTGGTTGCACTTTGGCTGCCATAGCCGTGGTGCTCTGCGAACTGGCCGGTATAACGGCGGTTGTACGCAGCTACCTTATCGCGCAGACTACGCTCAGCAGCCCATCTGAGTTTGCGTGGTTCTGGGTAGGAATGATCCTGCTCGAGCTTCCGCTAGCTGCCTTGATCGGACGTCGAGCTAGTTCATCAGCTGTACGCACCGCACTGCTTACCTTTTACGGACTCGTCACGTATGCGCCGAAGCTCCTGCGGAATCCTACGTCTCCGCTGTACCACGATGAGTTTGCGCACTGGCGCGCTACCGACGACATCCTAGCCACGGGCAAGCTGTTTCAACCGGATCCGATCATCCCGACCATCTCGCGGTACCCAGGCCTTCACGCAACGACTGCCGCACTCGTTCACGGCACAGGACTGACGATCTGGCAAGCGGCTATCTTGCTGCTGGTATTTTTTCATGTCGCGCTGGTGCTTGGGATCGCTGCGTTGGCCCAGAATCTTGGCTTGAGCAACCGGACCAGCTCGATCGCGGCAATAATTTATGCTCTCAATTCCTCATTCATGTACTTCGACACTCAATACGCATACGAGTCGATGGCGATCACGCTGGTTGTGTGGGCCCTCGTCGCGTATGTTCGAGCGATCCGCTCACAGCCAGGGCGAGGACGTGCCTCTTGGAGTGCACTGACCGCGATGCTCGCGGTGGGCACCGTCATCACTCACCATCTCTCAATGATTACGCTTATCCTAATCATGGCGCTTGTCTCGGTTGCCCTGAGCCTGACCTGGCTAGCCAAGGGGCAGGGCTGGATCCGGACTGCGGTGACAGCCTGGGGCCTGACGCTGGTCGCAGCGCTGATAGCGATCGCTTGGTTTCACTTTATCGCCCCTTCGACTTTGTCCTATTTGTCGCCATATCTAGGTCAGGGGCTGTCTGAACTAGCGCGGGTCGCCGACGGGTCTGGAGCTGCCCGGCAGCTTTTCGGCGCATCGCTGTCTCCTGGGTGGGAGCAGAAGTCTGCTTACGCAGTACCTGTGATTTCCGCTGGCTTCGCCTTTGGTGGATTGCTCCTTATCCGTGCTCGGGTCCGGGACGGGAGCTTTCCCCCAGGCCGCCGCCGTGCGATCCTGATTGCGTTCGCCTTGCTGGGCCTCGTGTATTTTCCGTCGACCGTCTTTATTCTTGCTCCTGCAGGCGCGGAGGGTGCCCGCCGCTCGTGGGCTTTCACCTGGATCGGACTGTGCATGCTCGCGGCCCCGGCAGTAGTTTGGGTAATCGACTGGAGCGGGCGCCGTGCATCCCAGTGGCTACGCACTGGCCTGCGCTCGGGACTCTTGGCGGCTCTGGCTATAGCACTAGTAGGCGGAACAGCGGCGGGCCTCAACGCTGCCTACCGATTTCCTGGTCCCTTCCTCTATGGCTCTGACACGCGCTCCATAACCCCCGAGCTGCGGACGGCAAGTAAGTGGTTTACAGCGAGGTTCGGCACGGGTAATCATGTCGTCACCGACAGCTTCACTGGGCTCATCTTCGGGTCATTTGGATTGCAGAGCACCCCCTCGCCTTCTGCTGGTTTTCCCGTCTACAACCTGTATCTAGCCAAACCGGGTGCGCCGATACAGCCCGCTTTCCTGCTCAGCGAGTTGAAGACCTCTGGATATGCCTATCTGATTGTAGATGAGCGCATGGCCTACGATGTGCCGGAGCTTGGGTCCTACTTTGCGCCTAACGAGCCGTCCTTCCTGACTAAATCCGGGAAGCCAATCTTCTACGGGCGGCTGGGCAAATTTAACACAATCCCGTGGATGGTCAAGGTGTACCAGTCGGACAACTACAGCATCTACCGGCTCAATCTGCCGGTCACCAAAACTGGCTACCGGAGCCAACCGCCGAGGATGGAAGGCAGGTTGGGGAAGTTGTCGGTGACTCCGTGATTCCGAGCCACAGCTTTGTGCGCAAGGTTCAGGCTGTCTGGCTGTCGGCCTGGCCCATTTGGACGCTGCTCGGGTTCGCGATCCTGGAGGCCGTACGTGTCTTTCCCGCGGGCTACGCCCGGGCGGCGGTGGCGGCTCCCATTCAACTCCTGGTTCCTGGATCACTCACGCTCGGTGCAGTCTTTAGCGATCGCAGCCGCCCGGTCGCAATGGCGTTTGCATGCTACGCGGTTCTATTGGGTGCGCTCTGGTCTGTTTTGGTCTCGTTGGGTTTGTACGCGGTGGGGGTGCAGATAAGCGCCGGTAGTACGTACTGGGGCCTACTCATGGTTTCTGCTGTGCTGGCCATCGTGGCTGAGGCGCGTCTCGCTCTTGGACAGCCAGGAAGGGGGCGCCGAGCCGCTCACAAGCGAGAGGCACCGGACGCGGAACTCTCGGAGGCCGAAGCCGTCGAGGCTGAGAGGTCTGCGGTGGTCAAGGGTACGCGTCGTTATGCAATCCTTGCGGTCGTGGCAGGGGCTAGTCTCCTCGCTGGAGCATCGTATGCTTACGAACGACTTCCGCATCCTGCTCCCGTCGGCTACACCTGGATGGCTTGGACGGGCCCGCAAGTCAAGGGTGACATAGTCATGGGCTCCGCCGGCACCGAGTTGCGCTTTCAAATTGTCCATCACGAGTCGAACACGACCACTTTTAGGTTGAGTGCGGTCTGGGCAGGTGCGCCCTTGCGCCCCCTGGCCAAGTCTCTAATACTGAAAATCGGCCCGAACAGGACGTTCAAGGGTACGCTATTTGTCCCACCGCTGCCCGACGGGTGTACTTATCGTCTTGTAATGCTCCTTGCCAACGTCCGTCGTACCAGTCCGCTAACTCACAGACCCCAAATCTGGTCGCTAGATGCTGACGTTCATGATCCGACTAAGTCGTCGAAGAAGTGCCACTAAAGATGGCCCAACCTACTGTCCGAATCCGATGGATTCCTGGCTACCTACAGCGCCTCAGATCTGACAGCCTGGTCCGTAACAGTCTGTACCTCATGGGCTCTACCATCGTAACCGCGGGGTTGGGTTACGTGTTCTGGGCAGTCGCGGCTCACGAGTTTACGAGGCAGCAAGTGGGCATCGGGAGTGCGGCGATCTCGCTGTGCTCTGCGGCGGCGCTATTCACGTATTTGGGATCCTCGGCCATGCTGATCGAGCGGCTTCCTGGTAACGAATGGTCTTCGTCGTGGACGTCCATCCTGCTCCGCGTGTGTTCGGGCACTGCGGCAGTAACTGCGGTGGCAACTGCGATTGCCGTCCCAGTGCTGATGACCTCACCTGACTACCACACGTTTTTTAACGGCGCGGTGCCGATACTGATTGCGGTATTCGGCGCCACGGCGTGGACGGTGGTTAACCTTCTCGGCGCCGCGTTCATCGCAGCTCGTCGCTCTGGTCGGTACCTATGTATCCAGACCTTGGTTAGCGCGACGAAGGTCTTGCTGATTATTCCGCTCGCGGCCGCAGGAGCCGGCGCAGGAGGCCTGGTCGGTGCATGGGGTGCCAGTGCAGTGCTCGGCGTCGGCGCCGGGGCGGTGTGGCTCGTACCCCGGATGGGGCTCGGCCGCCGACCTGGCCGCCAGCCGCACCGACGGTCGGCCCCCGCCGCTAATGGTCGGCCGAGTCCGAAGCGACCTCCTCGTCATAGGCGGCCTTACATCCGGCCTAGCGCAGCCTTCATTCGGCGACTACTCGGTCAACACCTGACTAGCGTTGGCGGCGCTCTTACACCTCTGGTTCTGCCCGTCCTAGTGGTGCTCCGGCTGGGGGTGACGCTAAACGCGTACTTCTACATCACCTGGATGCTGGGCGGAATATTTTTCATGGTGAGCCCTTCAGTCGCCTCGGCTGTTTTCGCCGAAGGCATACGGGCGCGCTCAGATTTGCGCAGCGTAGTTGCGAAGGCCCTTAGCATGATCGTCGTGATCCTGGCCCCGGCGATGCTGATCATGATCGCAGGCGGCAAGTTCGTGCTTGGGCTGTTCGGTGCCTCATATGCAGCCGCCGGTTACGGGTTGCTGATATTGTTGGCGCTCTCCGCTTTGCCAGACGCAGTGTCGAACGTCGCGGTTGCGGTTTCCAGGG
>Ga0208717_1000314_pt1 | contig 17295 bp, 16 predicted proteins | sample NGESurF53shallow_FD_184489 | JGI IMG/M metagenome (GOLD analysis project Ga0208717, IMG submission 184489) | Arctic peat soil microbial communities from Barrow, Alaska - NGEE Surface sample F53-3 shallow (SPAdes) | ecosystem: Environmental > Terrestrial > Soil > Wetlands > Peat ... | reverse complement strand
TCGGAGAAGCGGTAGGTCTCGATGTAGCACTTCTTCAAGCACGTCCCGCCTTTGAAGATCCAGCTCTGTCCAAGTACCGGGTCTGCCCCGATGCCCCACAGCAACCACCCCAGGACATAGTCCTTTCGATCACCTCCTCCGTCAGGCCCCACTCGCTGACGCGCGCAACCATGTCGGCCCGGGTGATCACTGCTCATCATCTCGGGTCAGGTTGGCGTTGACGCGCAGACCCCAGCGCCGCACGATCCGGCCACGGGACTGGCTGGACGGATCGAGTGCGGTGACGCCAGTGCTCAGCCGCGCGCGGCAGGCATCGATGAGTGATCCGGTGTCGTGCTCGCGGGTTTCGAGCAGATAACCAAGACGTTTGAACACGCTCCGATTGCCGAGCCGATCGCCGTAGTCGACGAGCACCGCGTCGTTGCGGTGCTTGCTGGTCAAGTACTCGTGCACAACATCGGCGCAGTGACGGATCCCCCCGCCCAGCCGCGGGTCGTCAAGCACATCGATGATGGTGCGGCTCGGGTCAGACACTTCGACGCGAGTCCGACCACGCCACACCCCGACAGTGCCGAACATCAGCTCGGGCGCACGGGACGTGACATGAAAGCGCATGCCCTGCAGTTCCACCTCGTTGTGCCGAACGTCGCGGCTAGTCACCACAAGCACTGTCCGAAATAGCTGCTCGGTGAAGTCCCAGTGTTCGCACGCCGTCCAGCCGCCGATGTAGCACGGCGCGAAAACACGGCCGGCAACGATCCACGCGTCCTCCACCCACTCACCGGAACGACGGGCGTCAAGCGGCACCGCGACGTACAGGCCACGCCGCACCCGGCTTAACCAGCCGCGTCGCGCCAGATACCCCAGCAAACGTGCGGTCTCACCAGGGTCGAGACCCAAGACCCGTGAGGCCTCGGCCACATCGAACGCCGCGGAAGCCTCTCGATGCAGACGTTCGACGTGTTCGCGGTTCCGTTGACTGATCCCCGCCGATGACAGCACAGGTGCAGCAGAGCTCATAGAGTACAGGCTACTACGGTCCGGCTATAGCGACATACTCTAGCTGTCATACTGTCCATCAGATCCGCACTACGATGGCCCGGGTATACCGGGATGTGCCGCTCGCGTCATATCGCTCCGTCTGTCCCTCGGTCTAGCGAGCGCCGAGAGATGACGAACTCCTAGGGGAAACCTATTGTCCGAATCCGCGGACCAGACCACGCGCAGGATCAACGCCAAGGCTCGCGCCGCCGACGTGACATCCGTGTGACACCAAGCTATCCGCAAGTGCAAACGTGCAGGTCAAACGGGGTAGGGGCGGACGAGTCGACGCGTAGGCCGGGTTCTGTCACCTGAACCAAACGGTCCAGGCGGGCGACCATCCATCTACGACTGCCGTTGCCGACAGCCTCCAGCGGTCTACCCGCAGGCTCGGGCGGGCAGCCCTCAAACGCCTGCGCAGTCACACCGAAGCGTGACCTCTTGACCTTGCTCCAGGTGGGGTTTACCAAGCCGCGCGAGTCACCCCGCACGCTGGTGGTCTCTTACACCACCGTTTCACCCTTACTGCCGAACCTAGGCCAAGGCCCGAATCCGGTAGCGGTCTGTTTTCTGTGGCACTGTCCCGCGGGTCACCCCGGGTGGGCGTTACCCACCACCTTGCCCTGTGGAGCCCGGACCTTCCTCGGTACACGCCCATTGGCATGCAACGCGGTCGCCCGGCCGACTCGTCCGCCGTACCGGCAACTGTAGACGGTCAGGCCGGTTCGAACAGCAGCGTGCGGGTCGCCGGGTCGGCTGTCACTAGCCGCACGTCGATCCGCGCGCCCAGTAGCAGCCCGTCGCCGTCACATCGACCCCGCACCGGTGGCGTCCGCAATTGCACGATCGCACCGTGCTTCATCGTCTCGACCACGCCACCCTCAAACGTCTCCCCCACATGCGCCGCCAACATCACCGTCTCGACCAGATCGATACACGCACGTTCGAGTGCGTGCGCCTTGTGCCCAGAGTCAGCCATGACATCAGGAAGTGCAGGTAGAGCTTCACGAATCCAAGGCGGGACGTCGAGATGTGCGCACACAGCCACGCACAGTTCGCCCACGTAACGGTCGACCAGCCTCCGCAGCGGTGCAGTCGCGTGGGCGTACGGAGCCGCGACCGCACTGTGATTGGGCTGCACCGGCGGACTGCCGTCGAATGCCGTGTAGCCCGCGCCACGCAACAACCGAGTCGATAGCTCGATGAGTGCGGCTCCCGCATCCGTCGCGGGATCGAGGGCGCGCACAAATGCTTGGTACGTCTGGTGTTTCGGCCATGCGATGCCGAGCGCGTGGGCTACCCGATGCAGCAATCCGATCGCGCCCGCGTCAGCCGGCGGCAACGTGCGAAGGATCCCGACATTAGCGCCGAGCATGATGCCCGCAGCTGCCATTCCGGTAAGTAGCGAGATCTGCGCGTTCCAGTCCTCGACCGGCAGCGGAGCGCGGTAGCGCAACCGAAAGCCCGACCCGTCGGCGTCCACCTCTTGTTCGGGCAGGCGAAGGCTCACCGCGCCGCGCTCGACCTCGAGGGATTGCCGAAGCCGTCCTACCTCAGCGAGCAACGCCAACGTGCCGTCGGCCGCACCCGCACCGGTCTTCGCGTCGATGAGTTGCTGGGCCTGGCTGTAGTTCAGTCGCGATACCGACCGCACGACCGCCCGCTTGACGTCGACCGCGGTCTGGCGCCCGTCAGCGTCTAGGTCGATAGTCCAGACGAGGGCCGGCCTGATCTGGTTGGGCAGCAGGCTCGCCGCGCCTTCACCAATCGCCGGCGGATGCAACGGCGTCCGCATGTCCGGGCTGTAAAGGGTCTCGCCGCGTGCGTGCGCCTCGACATCGACCGGATCGCCTGTCGACACGAACGCCGCGACGTCCGCGATCGCGTACTGCACCCGGTAGCCAGCGCCGTTTCGGGCGATGTGCATGGCCTGGTCGAGGTCCATCGATCCGGGCGGGTCGATCGTCAAATACGGGACGTCGGTCTGGTCCGGCGCCGTCGACATCGCGGGGCTCCAGTGGGCTGCGGCTTGTGCAGCGGCCGCGAGGACCTCGGGTGGAAATGCGCCCGGGACGTGGAGTTCGGTGCGGATGGCCTCGAATCCGTCTCGCAACAGCGGTCCGTCGACGCTGAGGCGAACGCGGCGGTGCGGCATGCCGCCACCGTATGTGAGAAAGGATCATGCGTAGGGCAGGCTCTCACTGTGCCCACGCCGAAACGGTCGAAGTGGCCCGCGTGGTCTCGGGTAGCCGCGTGGTCTCGGTTCGCGCCTGCGTGGCTGATCGCCGCCGTCGCCGGCGCGATCTGTGTTGCAACCACCGCGCTGCCTTGGCACGAGGCGGTCGCGACGACGAAACGCGTCGGACCGATCCTGCTGTTCCTTGTTGCGATCACCGTCGTCGCCGAACTGGCCGATGCGGCGCAGGTGTTCGATGTCGCGGCAACCCGTGCCGCCAAGCTCGGGCGCGGGCGGACGTGGGGTCTCTTTGCTCTGATCGTCGTTCTCGGCAGCCTGACCACAATCGTGCTCAGCCTCGACACAACCGCCGTCCTGCTCACACCGGTCGTACTCGCGCTCGCGTCGCAGCTGCGGATCGCGGTCATCCCGTTCGCGATCGCCGCCGTATGGCTGGCGAACACTGCGAGTTTGCTGCTGCCGGTCTCGAACCTCACCAACTTGCTCGCGGTCAACCGCCTGCATCTGTCGGCGACGTCATTCGCCGCGAAGATGTGGTTGCCCGCAATCGCGTCGATCGTGGTCACGGCTCTGGTCATTGGCGTTGCCTACCGCCGAGACCTGGCCGGTCACTATCAAGTGCCCGGCACGTTCGACATCGCCGACAGAGTCAGCTTCCGCATCAGCGCGACCGTATGCGTCGTCATCGCGCCGTTCTTCGTCATCGGGTTGCCAGTGTGGTTGCCGGCGAGCGTTGCCGCCGTCGTCCTGCTCATGCTCTTTGCGTTTCGGCAGCGCAACCGCTTGCGAGTCTCACTTCTGCCATGGCGCTTGGTCGTCCTAGTGCAAGGGCTGTTCCTCTTCGTTGCGACGCTCGGTGCGCACGGTCTCGACCGATTGCTCGGCGACGCCGCCGGGCACAGTGACAGTGCGCTCGGTGTCCTGCGGACCGCCGGCGTCGGTGCGACCGCCAGTAACCTCGCGAACAACCTGCCGAGCTACCTCGCCCTCGAGCGGGTGACTGACGGACGTCAACACCAGTTGCTCGGGCTCCTTCTCGGCACCAACGTCGGCCCGCTGGTGCTGCTCTGGGGATCGCTCGCGACGTTGCTGTGGCGTGAAAGATGCAAGGCGCGCGGCGTCGAGATCAGCGCGTGGCAGTTCGCCCGAATCGGCCTGGTGGGCGTGCCCGTCCTGCTGCTCGCCTCCTGGGCCGGGCTCACCCTTACCAAATAGGGTCAGAAATTGCGCACACTTCCTCGCTTGGATGCAACGTAATTCCTTCACTCGACAAGTGGCCGTGACAGCCTGGACCACTCGAGGTCTCGCGCGGCGTGCCGGTGTGACGCAACTAACATCGAGCCGCGAACGATCGCGCGGTCGTGCGCGGATGTATGCATCGTGATGGTCACGCGACGGTCACGAAACCGTCACGCTGAGCGTGAATCGCTGATCACAAATGCACGTTTCCTCAGGTGTTTCTTTGTTTATTACCAGGTAGTTCTAAGCTTCGCGCGTGAAATACACCCGCAATCCCGGGGAAGTAAAATCGAGTGATGCGCGACGAGCCTGTAGCTGATCGGCCAACGGAGAACCAAGACTCCGCGGCGACAAGTCCAGTCCGCGTGACGACACCGAGTTCACCTGTAGTGCGCGTTGGGCGAAGCATCGCGTCGACATACAAGCGGATACGAGATCTACCCATCCGCACGCTCGTTCTCATCACGCTCGGCGTATATATCGCACTCACCGCTGCAGTCGTCTTCGGCTCCCCGCTCGACATCATCGATCGCGTAGCCGCAGCCTCGCATCTCGCAAAGCGCTTCCCGGAGGCGACACCCTGGGTGCTGCACTACGTGATGCTTGGGCAACGCGGGCCCTCGTCGCATGTCGCCTTCGTCTACCTCGTCTACCGGGCCGCACGGCAGCGATCGTGGCGACCGCTCGCACTGTTCGTCACCTCCCTCACCATGCTGAACTTGACGGTTGGCAGTGTGAAACTCGCCATCGGGCGCCTGGGGCCAGCACTGACCACGCATCCGCGTGCCGTTTTTGATGGCGGCGACATCTTCCCGTCGGGTCACACCTCGAACGCGGTCGTCATCTTCGGCGTGTTGGCGATGGTGGCGGCCGAGCATCGCCGGGCGTGGATCGCGCTCGCGGTGTTCGTCTCGACGACCGTCGGCCTGAGCACGATCTTCCTCGACACGCACTGGGTGACGGACGTGCTCGGAGGCTGGCTCGCCGGTGCGCTCGTGATGTTGACGTTGCCAGCGACCTACGACCGGCTCGAGCGTTGGGCCTTCCGCTCAGTCCACGCCGTCAAGCAATGGTTCCGCCCCGCTCCCGCCACCAGAAGGTCGGCTACGTGGGAAGCGCTGCCCCGACAACACGACTTGACGAGCGAGATGTTCACCGAAGATGCGATGTACCGTTGAACAGCCGCAAAACCGCCGGTCCGTCGTCGTAGTAGTCGGCCTCGCTCAAGCTCGCGTTGTCGACGTGCAATCGGTATAGCGAACCAGTAGGAGTGTCGAGCAAGTTCGCCGCGATCATCGCGATCGGTCGTGAGTGACTCACCACGCAAATGGTCTCGCCGCGATGGCGATTGACAATCCGTTCCTGAGCGGCGCGCACTCGGTGTCGCAGCGACTCGTAGCTCTCACCATCAGGCGGCGAGATCGCGGTATCCCCCAGCCACAACGCAAGTTCACGTGGCCAACACTCCTCGACAACCGGAAACGTCAACCCCTCCCAGGCGCCGAAATCGACCTCGCGCAAGTCGTCATCGATCTCGACCGGAACCCCCAGAGCAGAAGAAATAATCGCCGCCGACTCACGACAGCGCGACAGCGGCGACGAGACAATCCGCTGAACACCGCCGCGTCCCACCAACTCAGCAGCAGCCACCCTGATCTGCTGCCGGCCTTGCTCGATCAGCGGCGGATCACCGACGCCGGAAAAGCGCTTCTCCACAGTGAAGGTCGTCACCCCGTGCCGGACCAGCACCAGCGTCGTGGGCGGCGCACCCGCCGTCCAGCCAACAATGCGGTTGGACGGCGGCAGTTCCGCAGGAGCGGACGCACGTAGGCCCGATGATGAGCCTGATGCCTTGGCACCGAGCGGTTGACCGGTGCCCTCGTCCATCGCGCGGTTCGCCAGCCGGTCGGCGTCCTTGTTTCGCTCGCGAGGAATCCACGTGTAGGTCACGTGTCCGGGCCCAAACGACGCAGCGAGTGCAGCACCGTCGCGCACCAACGGCCGCAGGTCGGGATGCTTCACCTGCCAGCGTCCTGACAACTGCTCGACCACGAGGCGCGAATCCAGCCGGCATTCGATGTACGCGGCGGGGTCGATCTCGGCGGCCGCGGTCAGCCCGGCGAGCAGGCCGCGGTACTCGGCAACGTTGTTCGTGACCACGCCGAGATACTCGTAACGCTCGGCCAACACCTCGCCGGTCGAGGCTTCGCGTACGACCGCACCGTAGCCGGCAGGTCCCGGATTTCCGCGCGATCCGCCGTCGGCCTCGACAATCAGCCGGCGCGGGCTCACAGACCGGAATCCGGAGTTCGCACCAAGATGCGCCGACACTCTTCGCATCGCAGCACGGCATCGGGCGGTGCGGCGCGCATCTGCCCGAGCTCCGATGGGTTCACTGTGAGATGACAACCCTCGCACCGCGCGCGATGCAACGCTGCCGCACCGACGCCGTCCGAGGAAGCCCTGATTTTCTCGTACAGTGCAAGCAATTCCGCACCAACATCTGGAGCGACTGCAGCACGCGCAGCACGGCTCGCCGCAATCTCCGCATCGATCTCGGCGAACAACTCATCGCGCCTCGACGTCACAGATGCGAGCTCACCAGTGAGCTTGTCGCGCTCACTTGCGAGTGACGATATCGACGACTGCGCCATCTCGCGGCGTTCCATGATCTCGAGCACGACATCCTCGAGATCGTTCCGGCGCCGCGAAAGGGAACCGATCTCCGACTGAAGGTTTTCCAACTCGCGAGGCGAGCTGACCTGACCCGCGTCGAGTCGCTGCTGATCGCGATCCGACCGCTGCCGAACCTGATCGACGTCGCCCTCGGCCTTGCGCTGGTCGCGCGCGAGATCCGACTCGAGCGTCTCCGCAGTCACCAACGCATCGCTGACTTCACGCAGCCGCGAAGTGAGCTCGTCGATGGTCGCCAACTCGGGCAGCGTGTGGCGCCGATGGTCGAGCCTGTCGAGGCTGGAGTCGAGCGCCTGCAAGTCGAGCAGGCGGGCTTGGCTTCCGGGATCGGCGTTCAGTGCGGGTCCTCTCGTGTTCCTGCGTCCACCCGAGCCACCCACGGATCGGTGGACACCATCGAGACGTCTGTGCTCACCGTAGTGCGGAGTCCCGCGAGGGCCGCGCGCAAGGCATCGGCGGCGGCACCTAGCCACGGCCATTCGGTGGCCCAATGCGGCATATCGACGACCGCGCAACCGCCGTCGGCGAGGTGCTCAGCAACGACGTGGTGACGTAGGTCGGCAGTGACAAAGACATCAGAGCCGGACGCCGAGGCCTGGCGTAGATAGGCATCGCCGGCGCCGCCACAAACCGCGACCTGGCAGACGACGGCGTCGAGATCGCCCGCAACCCGGCCGCCAGCCGCGGTCGAGGGCAGCGCTTCACCCGCAAGAACCGCGAACTCCCGCAAGGTGACCGGGCTCGGCAGTTCGCCGACCCGACCGGTGCCGGTGTCACCGGGCCACGACGCCAACTCGAACACGTCGAACGCCGGCTCCTCGTAGGGGTGCGCCGCTCGCAACGCGTGGATCACCTCGTCGCGCGCCGCCCTCGGCAAGACCATCTCGAGGCGAATCTCGTCGACTAGTGTCACGTCACCCACAACGCCGATCGTCGGGCTCGCGCCAGGCTTTGGCACGAACGTGCCGACCCCAGCTGCAGTCCAGGCGCAGCGGGCGTAGTCGCCGATCTCGCCGGCGCCAACCGCCGCGAGGGCGTCGAGCAGCTTCTCGGCGTTTGCCTCCGGGACGAACGTGACGACCTTGTCGAGCGATGGAGCTGGCAGCGGCTCGAGTGGTCGGGTATCGACGAGCCCGAGCGCTGACGCGAGGGCGTCGGACACTCCGGGATTCGCCAGGTCGGCGTTGGTGTGCGCGACATGCAGCGCAGTCCGGGCGCGGATCAACCGGTGCACCGATCGGCCCTTTGCGGTCGTCGCCGCGACCGATGACGTGCCGTGCAAGAACAGCGGATGATGCGTGACGAGCAGGTCGGCACCCAAAGCGATCGCCTCGTCGATCACGACCTCGACGGGATCGACCGCGAACAGGACCCGGTTGACCGGTTGCGCCGGATCACCACACACCAGCCCCACGGCGTCCCACGACGCGGCGAGCGACGGCGGGTACAGACCCTCCATGATCGCCACGACGTCGGCGAGCGTCGTCTCTGGCACAGCTCAGAGGTTAGCCGCCGCGCGGTGACCGTGGTGTTGGGTAACGCCGTGATGCTTTGGTCGCGGCCCGGACGCCGAAGCGTCCGGGCCACTCGACGCCCGGCCCGGGGTGAGCGGATGCGACGCCGTATTCAGTGGACGTTCGACCCGGCGCAGAAGTTGCACGCCCAGCAGTCGGAGCGCTCGGATCAGATCAGGAGCGACGGTCAGGGCCGGCCGCGCCGTTCACTATGCCGCTGAGGATCCGCCGCAGGTCGCTGATCTGCGCCGGACTGCCGCCGAAGCCGACCCGATCCATCTCACAGCTGATGAACGAGCAGTTGCGGACCGCGGTCACACCGACGAACGCGACCTGCGAGGTGTTCACCCAGAGGATGGATTCAAGATCGGGCGCGTTGAAGCCGCAGCCCTCGATCTGGATGCTGCCGGTCGGATCGAGCCACAGCAAAACAGGCCCGCTGACCTTGCAGCGTCGAAACGTATAACCCTCGAGGACCGGCGCCGCCGTCGAATCCACCAGCTCGTGCAGCCGGACGATCCTGTCCTCATGGGTCTTGTGATTGGTCAATGTCATCGCGTCCCCCACGGACGTGTCGTCCTGTTCAAAACGCCTTCCCCACTGCACAGGCGTATTCACGCTGCCGATTCTCCGTCGGTCCTCACGACCCTAGGGGGCGAAGCTCGCGCCCGACTACCACCAACTATCGGTTGAAACGGGGTGAATCCGGGCAGGCGCGCGGCGTGAAACCGGCAGGTTAACGGCTTTGCGGGACGACGAGGGGTGCCGCCGTGGCGTCGCTGACCTCGTCGACGGTGACCCCTGGGGCCGTCTCCACGAGGAGCAAACCGTCAGGTGTGACGTCGATGACCGCGAGGTCAGTAATGATGCGATCGACGCAGCCGCGGCCTGTCAGTGGCAACGTGCACTGCTTCATGATCTTGGAGCTGCCGTCCCGCGCACGGTGCTCCATCATGACGATGACGCGCTTTGCGCCATGGACAAGATCCATCGCCCCGCCCATGCCCTTGACCATCTTGCCGGGGATCATCCAGTTGGCGAGGTCACCCTGTTCGCTCACTTGCATCGCACCGAGAACCGCGACATCGATGTGACCGCCGCGGATCATGCCGAACGATGCTGCCGAATCGAAGAAGCTCGCACCAGGCAACACCGTCACGGTTTCCTTGCCTGCGTTGATGAGGTCGGGATCGACGTTGTCAGGGGTCGGATACGGCCCGGTGCCGAGGATGCCGTTCTCGCTTTGCAGGACGACCGTCACGCCCGGGGGCAGATAATTCGACACAAGCGTCGGCATGCCGATGCCGAGATTCACGTACTGGCCGTCATGAAGTTCGGTAGCAACTCTGGCCGCAAGACCGTCGCGATCGAACGCCATCACGCACTCTTCTCAGTGGTGGTGCGACGTTCGATGAACTTCTCGACGTCGGGCGTGTGCACCACGCGCTGCACGAAGATGCCAGGAGTGTCGACTTCACCCGCATCGATCTCCCCGGGTTCGAGGAGCAACTCGACTTCGGCGATCGTGATGCGTCCTGCTGTTGCACACAGCGGATTGAAGTTGCGTGCAGTCTTTCGATACACGAGGTTGCCGTGCCGGTCGCCTTTCCACGCGTGCACCAACGCAAAGTCCGTGACGATGCCGCGTTCCAGCACGTAGCTCTTACCGTCAAATTCGCGGACCTCTTTGGGTTCGCTCAGCACCGCGATGGTGCCGTCAGGGTGATAACGGCGAGGAATGCCGCCGTCCGCTACTTGAGTGCCAATGCCCGACGGCGTGAAGAAAGCAGGGATGCCAGCGCCGCCGGCGCGCAGCCGTTCGGCCAACGTTCCTTGCGGGCTGAACTCGACCTCAAGCGCACCAGTGAGGTACTGCCGCTCGTACTCCTGGTTCTCCCCGACATACGAACCGGTGTGCCGGCGAATGCGGCGTGCCTCGAGCAGGACGCCGAGCCCGAGACCGTCAACGCCGCAGTTGTTACTCACGGTCTCGAGGTTGGTGGCGCCTTGATCCAACAGCGCGTCGATCAGCACCGACGGAACGCCGCACAGGCCGAATCCGCCAATCGCGATCGACGCGCCGTCGAAGACATCCGCCACGGCTTCGCTGGCCGACGGCACTACCTTGTCCACGCGCCCTCCGCTGAGTAACGGCAAGCTCCGGGCGCTGTCCCAGAGCTACGCCTCGATAGAGTTACGCCTCGACGAGGATCACCAGGGTCTCAGGCAGCACGCCGTCGTACGCCATCGCCTCGCCCATCGCGGGGTCGTCCTGCATCGCCTTCATCATGACGTCCAGGTCTGCGACGTCCATCAGGACAGCGACTTGGGTCGGGTCCTGCGGATTGACGAACGTGCGGATGTTCGTGACGCCGAGCGGTCCGAACACCTCTTCACGCTTGGGCGAGGCGAGCCAGTGGTCCTTGTCCTTGACGTTGTGGTGACCGATGACTGTTGGCATGCCGACTCCTGGGCTGGGTGGGTCCGGCATCTACGCGGACCCGTTCCGCGGATCGTAGGCCCTAGGTCGTAGCGGCGAACAGGTGGACGACGAGCGGGCAAGCCGGCCGATCTCGTCCCGTAGCTAACGACGGCGCTTGAATACCGAGGCCCGAACCCGGTGCGGAACAACGGATTGCCGAGCACGCACCGCTCGACGCACTGCGCGTGGAGTGAGTAAGTAGCGGACCCTTCTCGTCATGAAGCCCATGGCGCCTCGCTATGCCGAACGCGTGCCGGCGCATGGGGTCCTGTTCCCAAACGCCAGCACGCGTGCGGCAACCCTTTAGTAGACCTCTCGATGTTCGACTACCTGCTGCGTGGTCACACCTGCCGGAACGTTGGCGACGGGCGCCGTGGTGGGAGCAACGGGCGTTGCGACTGGCGCTGCGGCAACCGGAGCCGCAGGAGCGTCGGTCGTAACAGTCCGTTCCGAAGCCACGCCGGTGACGCCCCTGCGTGGCGCGAAGATGGTCAAGGTGGCAGCGAGGCCAATGACACCGGCGATTATCAAGATGACGCCAATGGTGTGGATGTTCACGCCGGTCGCCGTCTTGTGCACAGCGAATAACAGAACTGCACCTACGGCCATGAGAAAGACCGAGAAGCCGATCCGCATGAGGACTCCCCACTAAGTGGCTGCGACGCAGCCGGATACGACGGAGTTACCCGACGCATGGGCTGGTGAAACGCGGCACCCGGGTTACGGCTCGTGGGGGAGGACGACCTGCGACGTCACGCGGCCGCGTTGGCGTAGAGCTCCGCGGCTTGCTGGTAGATGTTGCGACCGGCTGGCGCGGTGCGCTCGCGGGGCCCCGATGCAGCGGTCGTTGCCGTGGTGGTGTCGTCGCCTTCGGGGAACTTCCAGATCACCCACGCTGGCAGACCGGCCGCGATTGCAACCATGACGGCGCCGAGGGCAGTGTTCATCAGGATCCAGTTCATATTTCCGACGCCGCTTCTTGCCGTTGGGTACCGGCGCCGTCTCACCTCCTGCGATGACTTTCGCCCACCAACCTGGACGTCGGCCGACGGAAACCTGACCGCCTTCTTGGAATCTCGCGCGAACGTGCACACACACCTGTGGGCGCGGCAGGGGTCGAACCTGCGACCGCCCGGGTGTAAGCCGGGTGCTCTTCCGCTGAGCTACGCGCCCGCGGCTGCCCGACGGACAAGCAGCGCGCCGGTCAGCCTACCGATGCGCAGCCGACTAGCGCAGTTCGGCGAGGACCCGGCGGTACTCGTGGGCGTCCCGGGCGTCCGGGATGCCGTGTACCACTGACCAGCGCACGATACCCAAGCGATCGATGACGAACGTCCCGCGCAATGCCGCGCCTTTCACTTCATCGAACACGCCGTAGCGACGGGCCACCTCGCCGTGTGGCCAGAAATCGGCGAGCAGCGGGAACTCAAATCCCTCGTACTCGGCGAACTGCCGCTGTACATGCTTCGAGTCGATCGAGATCGCCAACAACTGTGCATCGTCGTTCTGAAAGGACGCGAGGTCATCGCGCAAGACACACAGTTCGCCAGTGCAAGTACGGGAGAACGACCAGGGATAGAAGACGAGCAGCACGTCGCGCGCGCCCCGAAACGACGACAGCCGCACCGGAGTGCCGTGCTGATCGACGAGTTCGAAATCAGGTGCGACCGTGCCCACCGCCGGCAACCCGCCGTCCGGCCCTGAATCGGGTGCAGAGCTCAACGCTTGCGAGAACTCTTCGGCGCGACGAGGCGCGCACCTGACCAGTCAGGACCCGCGCTGATCGAACTGGTTTGGCTGAGACCAGCAGTTGGGGCGGCCTCGGTGACGTCGCTTGGCTCGATGTGCCCTGCGCGGCCCGCCTTCGGCGAGAGCAGCCAGATCGTGCCCCCATCGGCGAGTGAGGTGAGCGCGTCGACGAGCGCATCGACCAAGTCGCCGTCGTCCTCGCGCCACCAGAGCACCACGGCGTCGATGACGTCGTCGTACTCCTCGTCGACAAGCTCGCTGCCGATCGTCTTCTCGATCGAGGCACGCAGGTCCTCGTCGCAGTCGTCGTCGTAGCCGATCTCCTGGACCACCTGCCCCGCCTGGAAGCCGAGCTTCTCCGCCCGACTACGTCCAGCCTCCGCGTGGTCCGCGGTCGCGCTCACGAAGATCCTCCCCTGCGTTGTCGTGCTGCCGGCACCGTGACGGCGCCAACTTCTAGGCCCCGTGGCAGGGCTTAGTCGATGTAGTCCAACGCACCGGGGCCCTGTGCGCAAGTGCTGGTCTGTAAACAACAAATGGCGTGGTCCGCAAACCCCAGCGCCCCGGGCCCCAAAGTCGCCGGTGATGAGACAATCGACACGTGCGTCCGAGGCAGCTCCGGCGTGAGGATTCCCGTGGCCCAGGTAGGTAAAGCAGGAGATCGTCCCCCGGTTATCAGCGACGGTTTGCCGAGCCAGCTGCCCGACATCGATCCCGAAGAGACTTCGGAGTGGCTCGAGTCCCTCGACGCTGTCGTCGCTGCTCAGGGCAAGACGCGGGCCCGCTACCTGATGCTGAAACTGCTCGAACGCGCCCGTGAGAAGCAGGTCGGCGTTCCTGGCCTGCGCAGCACCGACTACATCAACACGATCCCGCCCGAGGCGGAGCCCTGGTTTCCCGGCGATGAGCGGCTCGAGAAGCAGATCCGCCGGGCAGTACGCTGGAACGCCGCGGTCATGGTCTCACGGGCCAATCGCCCCGAGCTCGGCGTCGGCGGGCACATCGCCACCTATGCGTCGGCCGCGAGCCTCTACGAGGTCGGCTTCAACCACTTTTTCAAGGGCAAGAACGGCACCAACGGAACCGGCAATCCGTCGTCCGGCGATCAGGTGTTCTTCCAGGGCCACGCCTCGCCCGGCATCTACGCCCGCGCGTTCCTGGAAGGCCGCTTGAGCGAAGCTCAACTCGACGGCTTCCGGCAAGAGGTCAGTAACCACGGCCTGCCCAGCTACCCACACCCGCGGCTGATGCCGGACTTCTGGGAGTTCCCCACCGTCTCCATGGGCCTTGGTCCGCTCGACTCGATCTACCAGGCTCGCTTCAACCGCTACTTGCACGCGCGCGGCATCGCCGATACGTCCGACTCGCACGTCTGGGGATTTCTCGGCGACGGCGAGATGGACGAACCTGAATCGCTCGGCGCCATCGGAGTCGCTGCGCGCGAAGAACTCGACAACCTGACGTTCGTCATCAACTGCAACCTGCAGCGCCTCGACGGCCCGGTGCGCGGCAACGGCAAGATCATCCAGGAACTCGAGGCCTACTTCCGCGGCGCCGGCTGGAATGTCATCAAGGTGATCTGGGGCGGCGACTGGGACCGCTTGTTCGCCAAGGACGTCGACGGCGCACTCGTGAACAAACTCAATGCGACCCCTGACGGCCAGCTTCAGACTTACTCCGTCGAATCCGCGCAGTACATCCGCGACCACTTCTTCGGCGACGACCCGCGGCTGCGCAAAATGATCGAAGGCATGTCGGACGCCGATTTGCGGCGTCTGTCGCGGGGCGGCCACGACTACCGCAAGGTGTACGCGGCGTTCGCGGCGGCCCGCGCACACGTCGGTCAACCGACCGTCATCTTGGCGCACACCATCAAGGGCTGGACGCTGAACAGCCTGCAGGGTCGCAACGCGACTCACCAGATGAAGAAGCTCACCAAGACCGACCTCAAGGAATTCCGCGACCGCCTGCATCTGCCGATCACCGATGCCGCTCTCGAGGCGGACCTGCCGCCCTACTACCACCCAGGCATGGAGTCCGAAGAGATCCAGTACATGCTCGAACGGCGCCGTGCATTGGGTGGCTCGTTGCCCTCGCGCGTCAACCGCGCAAAGCAGCTGACACTGCCTGGCGACAAGGTTTACGCCGAGTTACGGCAAGGGTCCGGCAAGCAGAAAGTCGCGACCACGATGGGGTTTGTGCGACTGCTGAAAGACCTCATGAAGGAGGACGGGCTGGGCGAGCGCATCGTCCCGATCATCCCCGACGAGGCGCGCACGTTCGGCATGGATTCACTCTTCCCGACGGCGAAGATCTACTCTCCGCACGGCCAGCAGTACGACGCCGTCGACCGCGATCTCGTGCTGTCGTACAAGGAGTCGACGACCGGACAGCTGCTGCACGAGGGCATCACCGAAGCCGGTGCGATGGGCTCGTTCATCGCGGCCGGATCTGCGTACGCAACGCACGGCCAGTACATGGTGCCGGTATACATCTTCTATTCGATGTTCGGATTCCAGCGCACTGGCGACCAGATCTGGGCGGCCGCCGATCAGATGTGTCGAGGCTTCCTGCTGGGCGCTACTGCGGGTCGCACGACGTTGACCGGCGAAGGTCTGCAGCACAACGACGGCCACTCGCCGTTACTCGCATCAACCAACCCGGCGGTCGTGTACTACGACCCCGCGTTCGCCTACGAGATCGGTCACATCGTGCATTCGGGTCTGCAACGAATGTTCGGTAGCGACGACGCGCATCCTGCGGGCGAGGACATTTTCTACTACATCACGATCTACAACGAGCCTATTCTGCAGCCCGCGCAGCCCGACAACCTCGACGTGGAGGGTCTGCTTGCCGGTCTGTATCACGTCGCGAGCCCTCCGCCGTCCGTACTTGAAGCTCCTCGCGCACAACTGCTCGCGTCAGGCGTCGCCGTGCCGTGGGCATTGGAGGCACAGCGGCTGCTGGCAGAAGACTGGAACGTCGGAGCCGACGTGTGGTCAGCAACCAGCTGGACAGAGTTGCGGCGCGAGGCGCTCGGGTGTGACACGTTCAATCTTCTCCACCCGGACGCCGACCAGCTGGTGCCCTACGTCACGCGCAAGCTCGCGGGGAGTGCAGGTCCGGTAGTCGCGGTCAGCGATTACATGCGCGCAGTACCCGACCAGATCGCTCGTTGGGTGCCGACCGACTACGCATCACTTGGTACCGATGGATTCGGCTTCTCCGACACTCGCGCCGCAACCCGTCGGTTCTTCCACGTCGACGCGCCATCGATCGTGTTGCAGACGCTGCACGAACTGGCCCGGCGTGGCGAGATCGCCTCGGACACACCCGGCAAAGCAGCAGCGCAGTACGGCCTGCTGTAAGCGTTGAAGTCCAGCGCACGCAAGAGCGAGTGTGGTGTCTCGGGACATCGTTGACACTTATGTCTCAAGACATCGCTGACACTTATTGTGCGGGTCGGGGCCGGCGTGCGGGTTCTGCCCCCTGGTAGGTGCGGGTGGGGTCGGCGTCGAGTTCGCGGATGAGTCGGTTGCCCTTGAAGATCGCGATGTGGTCGCCGTCTTTGACGGTGGTCACCTGCTGCCTGGCCCAGGCGACGCCGACGTTGACGCGGTAGGTGCCGGCGTCGACGGTGCCGTTGGCGTGGACCTCGCTGCGATAGACGAGCACCGGGGCGGCCAGGGGCCGACTGGCCGGGCGGGCCAGCTCGCCGGCGGCGAACACCTCAGCCGGGGTGGCGCCTTGCAGCGCCCGGTGTGGGCGTTGCTGGTTGTAGTAGCTCTGGAAGACGGTCAGCGCGGTTTGCAGCGCCTCGAGGGTGTCGAACGGGCCGTTGGCGTCGAGCCACTTCTTCAGCGTCTGCCAGAACCGTTCGATCTTCCCGCAGGTTTGCGGGTGTCGCGGGGTGGAGCAGATCGGCTGGCAACCCAAGGCCCGCAGGTTGACTTCGAACGCGACCTCGGTGCCCCGCCGCGCGCCGGAGTAGACGATGCCGTTATCGGTGAGCGACATAGCCGGGACACCGAACGAGCCAATCGCTTCAACCATCACCGACCACACCAACTCACTGCTGCCTTCACCGACGCCCGCGCCGATCCCGGCCAACGTTCGGGAGTTGTCATCCAGGCTGCCGGCGATCGCCGTCCCAGTCCCGTCGGTCAGCGGGTAGTGGGTGAAATCGGATTGCCAGCAGTCGTTGGGGCGGGGAAAGACGAACCGGTGCAGCGACGACTTCGGCCGCTTCTGCGGCGCCGCGACGACCAGCCCTCGCCGGCCCAAGATCCGGGCGACGGTGGCCCGCGACGGCACCATCGCGACACCAGCACCAAGCAATGCCCATCGGATCGGATCCGGGCCATGATCCTTGCCCCCTG
>Ga0208717_1000313_pt1 | contig 17336 bp, 22 predicted proteins | sample NGESurF53shallow_FD_184489 | JGI IMG/M metagenome (GOLD analysis project Ga0208717, IMG submission 184489) | Arctic peat soil microbial communities from Barrow, Alaska - NGEE Surface sample F53-3 shallow (SPAdes) | ecosystem: Environmental > Terrestrial > Soil > Wetlands > Peat ... | reverse complement strand
ATTTTAAGTATCTCTTTATTTGAAAGAATGCCCATAAATCAACTGTTTCAGGAGACTCAATTACAATATTTCAAAGAACAAAATGATAACCAATTGACACTGTTTGATTTATAACGCAACGCTACTGATAAAAGATGAATAGTGATTTGATTTTTTTAGAATTTATAATTGACTGTATCAACCATTTAGAGGTATATAATGAATATTGATGAAGACAATTTTTTGAGAAATGAAGAAAAAAAAGATGCTTGCCTTACAAGGTTAATTTTGATTGGCGAGTATAGCGCTAAGATTTCTGATGAATTAAAAAGTAAGTTTTCAGAAATAGAATGGCAATTGATAAAAGCCACGAGGAATTATTATGTACATGTTTATAGGGGTATTGATTGGAGAAGGGTTTGGGAAACGCTTGTGAAAGATATACCTGTATTAAAAATAAAAGTTGAAAAGGTTTTAACACAAATATCATAATGGAAGCATTAACAAATAGAGTAAAACCGGTTGACAGGAGACGATTGTCTTTCTGGGAGCGCATGTATTTACCAGCTATTTTTAAAGGTATGGTGATTACTATCCGGCACATGTTTATGAAGAAAGTTACCATTAATTATCCTGAACAGACCAGGCCATTCAGTCCCGTATTTCGCGGAGTGCAGGTATTGAACAGAGATGAAGAAGGTCGTGAAAACTGCACTGCCTGTGGATTGTGTGCGTTAGCTTGTCCTGCAGAAGCTATTACCATGGAATGTGCCGAACGCAAACCAGGTGAGGAGCATTTGTACCGTGAAGAAAAATATGCTGCAAAATATGAGATCAACATGTTAAGATGCATCTTCTGTGGCCTGTGTGAAGAAGCTTGTCCGAAGGATGCGGTTTATTTAACTGAAACTTTTGCTCCTGCTAATTACCAGAGAAAAGGATTTATATATGGAAAGAAAGATTTACTGATTCCTGATCCTAAAACTGATCCGGAAGGGTTTGCAAAATCAAAAGGCAATAGAATTGCACATCCGCTTGGACATGGGAATGAACATTAAGAAAATAAGAAATGAAAAATAAAGAATAAGAAATAAGAAAGTATTAAAAGCCCAGAAAGGGCTGAATATAAATAACTGCTGATACAATCGGTGGGGGAAAATAAATAGAAACGAAAAATTGAAATGGCGATAACACAAATTCTTTTCTGGTTCTTATCTGCACTTGCAATATTTGGTGCAATAGGAGTTGTTGCCAGTAAAAATCCAATCTACAGTGTATTATGTCTTATCATAGTTTTTTTTGCCATCTCAGGCCACTACGTTTTAATGAACGCCCAATTTCTGGCAATAGTTAATATAATAGTATATGCAGGTGCAATTATGGTTTTATTTCTTTTTGTAATTATGCTTATGAATTTAAATGCAGAAACTGAACAGGTAAAAAATGTATACATGAAGATGGCCGGAATCATTTCAGGCCTCACACTGATGATCGTTTTGGTTGCGGCTCTTTCGCATTCAGGTTCGCAAAATACTATAATCAGGCCAGGAACGAGTGTAGGACTAATAGAAAATCTCGGGAAAGCCTTATTTAATACTTATGTTGTACCATTTGAAATAAGCAGTGTTTTATTTTTGAGTGCAATGGTAGGAGCTATTGTTATTGGCAAAAAAGATCCGGTAATAGAAGAAATTAAAAATTTAAAATTAAAAATTAAAAATTAAAAATAAGAAATAAAAAAGTATATAAGAGCAGTAAACAAACAAATTTTGAAGATTCCTTTTTCTATTTTGCAGGAATTTTTTCTTCAGTTGATTGAGAAATATAAAAGTATTGCAGGTGTATAAGAAATATCAGATTTATGGAAATTAAATGGTACCTTTTTTTATCGTTAGCCTTGTTTTGTATAGGCATTATCGGAGCGCTCACACGGCGTAATTCAATTATTGTTTTTATGTGCATTGAATTAATGCTAAACTCCGTAAACCTGCTTTTGGTTGCATTCTCAAAAATGCATCTTGCAGGAACAAATGCCTTTAGTTATTCAATGGCTACCAGTGCGCAAATTTTTGTTTTCTTTATTATGATAGTAGCGGCGGCAGAAGTAAGTGTAGGATTGGCAATTATAGTGATGTTGTATAGAAATACCCGTTCGATTGATATTAATTTTTTAAACAGGTTAAAGAACTAAAGTCATTTTCCAGAAATGAAAATGAAGAAATATTTTAAAATTTAAAACACTGCAGAATTCTGGTTTATGAATGCAATTCAACTTATTTATCTGGTTCCTCTTCTTCCTCTTATCGGGTGTTTAATTAATGGTCTTGGAAGAAACTTTCTTTCAAAAACATTAATTGGTATTATTGGCAGCTTAGTTGTTTTTATACCTTTTTGCATCAGTGTTTTAATATTTTTTGCAGTTTCGAAGGAAGGATTTACTTCACAAAACATTTCTTATTTCGATTTTATTCATGTAGGTAAATTAAGTATCCCTTTTGAATTCCAGGTGGATCAGCTTACTTCCGTATTTCTTTTAATAATTACCGGTGTTGGCTTTTTAATTCATGTATATTCTATCTCTTACATGAAAGATGAAACTCAATCAGGTTTCGGAAGATATTTTTCTTATCTGAATTTATTTGTGTTTTCAATGCTGATTCTGGTATTGGGAGGCAATTATGTAATCATGTATATTGGCTGGGAAGGAGTAGGACTTTGTTCTTATTTGTTGATAGGATTCTGGTTTAAAGATCAGGCAAATAATGATGCAGGGAAAAAGGCATTCATCATGAATCGAATTGGTGATGTAGGATTTCTACTCGCTGTTTTCTGGATGGTATCTTTATTTGGAACCACTTCTTATCACGAGCTTTTCAATCCGCAGAATGGAATTGTCACTTCAATATCTTCTATCAATTCTCATGCAATTGTAGGGATTACTTTATTATTATTTGTAGGTGCTATAGGCAAAAGTGCACAGATACCTTTATATACCTGGCTGCCCGATGCAATGGCTGGTCCAACGCCCGTTTCTGCATTAATACATGCTGCAACAATGGTTACAGCGGGTATTTATATGATTGCAAGAAGCAATATTTTATATTCTTTAGCTCCAATAACTTTGGCCGGCGTGGCAAGTGTAGGATTGGTAACAGCAATAGTAGCTGCAATAATTGCATTGAGACAAAATGATATTAAGAAAGTATTGGCATATTCTACAGTAAGTCAGTTGGGATATATGTTTTTGGGATTAGGAGTTGGCGCTTATTCGGCTGCTGTTTTTCACGTTATGACGCATGCTTTTTTTAAAGCGCTTTTATTTCTTGCTGCTGGCTCAGTAATTCATGCTATGGGCGGCGAACAGGATATTACAAAAATGGGCGGCTTGGGTAAAAAAATGAAAATCACTTACGTTACTTTTTTCATCGCATGTCTTGCTATTTCAGGCATTCCGCCATTCTCAGGTTTCTTTTCCAAAGATGAAATTCTATCGGCAACTTATGCCAACAGTCCCTTATTATATGTGATTGGTTTAGCCGGTGCTTTGCTCACCGCTTTTTATATGTTCCGTTTGCTGGCTATGACTTTTAATGGTAAGTTCAGAGGTACTCCTGAACAGGAACATCATCTACATGAAAGTCCTGCGACCATGACCGTTCCTTTGATTATTCTTGCCGTACTTTCTGCTATTGGAGGTTTTGTGGGCATCCCTGAAATTTTTGCAAAAAATGGAAATAAATTAGGTGATTTTCTATCTCCTGTTTTTGAAAATTCCAGTCATATTATCGTTGAAAATAAAGTGCCCCATCAAACAGAAATGATTTTGATAATTGTATCTGCTTTATTGGTTATAATAGTATCCATCTGGGCATGGAATAAGTTTAAAGATTATGCGCCATCTACTGCAAAAGAAAACGGCTTTATAAGAGCTATAAAAAACAAATTTTATGTTGATGAAGCCTACGATATGCTCTTTGTAAAACCATATCGTTCTTTATCTGCTTTTTTAAATAATGTATTTGATAAAAAAGGAATTGACGGAATTGTAAATGGTGTGGGACGAGGTGTAAATTATGGAAGTCGTCAGTTACGATTACTACAAAGTGGCCAGGTGGGTTCCTATTTGTTATTGATGGTTATCGGATTGTTGATCTTATTTATTATTCAATTGTTTACAAAATAATATTAATGCTGGGCACTTACTTTACTTTTCCTGAATTGTTAATTTGGATACCTTTTATTACTGGGTTGATCGCCATTTTTATTAAAGGCGGCAAGAATGTGAAATTGTTCGCCCTTTTATCTTCCATAGCTACCCTGGCCGTTTCAGTTATCAGTTTATTTTATTCGGATATTGCGCACCATCCTGAATTCTTTTATTACAGCAATGTTTCCTATGTATGGATGCCTTACATAGGCTCCAGTTTTTCTGTGGGGCTTGACGGGATGGGGTTTTTAGTTACATTTTTAACTGCATTTTCTTACCCGCTTATTTTTGCGGCTACTTATAAAAATGAATATAAAAATTCCAATGCCTTTTACGCTTTGATGCTTCTTGCGCAGGCAGGTATTATGGGTGTATTTGTTGCCACGGATGCGTTGCTTTTTTATTTTTTCTGGGAGCTGGCACTTATCCCACTTTATTTTCTTTGCAGCAGATGGGGAGGCGAAAAAAGAATACAGGCTACTTTTAAATTTTTTGTTTATACATTCCTGGGTTCGTTGCTGATGCTCGTTGGAATTATTTATGTCTATGTACACACTTCTTCTGCATCGCCTGATTCTGCCCATTCATTTTCTTTAAATGCTTTTTATAATGTATTTCTCACTTCCAGGCAACAGGACTGGTTATTTTGGTTATTCTTTATTGCATTTGCAGTAAAGATCCCGATTTTTCCTTTGCACACCTGGCAGCCGGATGTATATGAACAATCCAATTATCCTTCCGTAATGGTTTTGAGCGGCGTTATGGTAAAGATGGGTGTGTTTGGATTAATAAGATGGTTACTTCCCATTTTCCCTTCAGCAGTTGCAAAATATGATTACTTTATTATTGCACTTTGTATCATAGGTATTCTATATGCAAGTTGTATTGCTTTATATCAAAATGATTTGAAAAGATTCGTTGCGTGGTCTTCCATTGCGCATTTAGGATTGATGGCCGCGGCCATTTTTTCTGTTAATTCATTAGGTTTACAAGGTGTGATGCTGGAAATGCTTAATCATGGTATTAATATTCTTGCATTGTGGATCGTAGTAGATATTATTGAAAAGCAAACAGGCGTTCGAAAAATTTCTGAGCTTAGTGGGTTGAGTGTAAAATCCCCCACGCTGGCGATTTTCCTTGTTATTATTGCTTTTGCAAATATTGCCCTTCCTCTGTCCAATTCATTTGTGAGTGAGTTTTTAATGTTCAACGGGTTATTTCATTTTAATAAATGGTATGCCGCATTTGCCTGCCTGGGTATTGTGCTTTCAGCTATTTATATGCTGGCCATGGTGCAAAAAACTTTTTATGGAAAACCAAATGCACTTGCAGAAAAAGTGAAACCTATGAGTGGAGCCCAGCATATAGTGTTGTTTGTAATTGTTATTTCTATTATAATTTTAGGTATTTATCCGGAACCTGTAATTCATTTGACACAGTCAACTGTTACAGATATTTTAAGAAGAATTCCTCTAAAATAATAGGAGAGAATGTGAAAACAAGGATTTCGGCCTGGAATATTTGGAGCGTTTTTGGAAAAGTTTTTTTAATAATAATATTTTAAATAAAAGCCCTTTGGGTGTTGGGATTACATTATGAATGCAATTATATTAACGGCGCTTTGGGGTGTAGTGATGATGTTTGGAGGTGTTTTTTTTAAAAAACGCACTACACCTAAATATTGGGCTATAGCAGGCATTATCATTGTATTAGTCGCAAATATTTTTGAATTTTTTGGGCATTATTTATTTAATGTGGATACAAAAGGAATGTTGCGTTTCGATTCATTTGGACTTCATTTTAATACCATCGCTTTTATTTGCACCTTATTATTTTTGCTTTTGAATGGGAGAGATTTTGAAAAGATCGGACTTCATGTATCTGAATATTTCAGTTTGATATTTTTTGTTTTATGTGGCGTTGCTATTTTAACTTCTTACAATACGCTGTTATTGCTTTTTCTTGGGATCGAGATTTTATCCATTCCATTATATATTCTAACGGGAAGTGATAAACGAAATTTGAAAGGGAATGAGGCAGCCTTAAAATATTTTTTAATGGGCGCCTTTTCAACAGGACTTTTGTTGATGGGTATCGCTTTGATCTACGGTGGTAACAGCCTCGGTTCTTTTTATATAGATGCTATCGATCTTGGAAAAGGAAATCTTCCACCATTAATAGCCGCAGGTCTGGTTTTACTTTTGGTGGCAATGTCTTTTAAAGTTTCTGCAGCACCATTTCATTTTTGGGCACCGGATGTATATGATGGAGCTAATCCCGTAGTTACTTCCTTTATGATGACTATTGTGAAGATAGCTGCCTTCTTTGCCTTCTTCCGTCTTTTTGAAACTTCTTTTGGCACGATGCAGCATCAATGGCAAGCGTTGATTGTTATAATAACAGCAGCTACTTTATTGATAGGAAATATAACGGCCGTTTTTCAGCGAAGCGTAAAAAGAATGCTTGCTTATTCCAGTATTTCACACGCCGGTTTTTTGATGTTTACACTGTTTGCATTGAATGATACAGCAAAGGAAGGGTTACTTTTGTATGCCGCGGCTTACAGCCTTGCTACGATTGGTATTTTTGCTATTATTATCAGGATGGCTGACTATTCTATTGAAGGTTTTAACGGGCTGGGGAAAAAACAACCCTTGCTGGCTTTTACTGCAGTTATCTTTTTGTTATCCCTCACAGGTATTCCCCTCACAGCGGGTTTCACAGCCAAATTTTACGTGCTCATGGCCGCAGTAAAAGATGGGCATCAAATATGGCTTGTAGTACTTGCAGTAATTTGTGCAGTGATCGGCGCCATTTATTATTTCAGAGTCATACAAGCTATTTATTTTAAAGATCCTGTGCCGGGAGTAAATGAAGAAATTAATGTAACACCCTCTTTCAAATGGCTGCTGATAATTACCGCGGCCTTTATTATTCTACTTGGCATTCTCCCCGGATTATTGATAGACTGGATATATTATTAGGTTATCGGAATTCAGCCTTCAGCCTTCAGGAATTCAGCTATCAGCTATGGGTTCTCAGTAAACCAACAAATATTTCAGATTCTATTTTTACAAATTTCATTTCGGTTGCTATACGACGATAAAACCATCTGGCAATTATAGCCTTCAGCAATCGGCTAACAGCAATCAGTAAGCCAATGAATAATGAAGATTCTTATTTCACAAGGTTTATTTTGCGATTGTCTTAACGGTAAATCTTTTCAGCTTGGCTTAATATTATACAGGAATGGTAAGTTATAAATTATTTTGTTATAGTATCTTCACAGTTATTTTATAAACTGAAATAATTTTATAAAGTTTTTTTTAAGATGCAATTAAAAGATTCACTTTCGCTGGCATTTCGTACTGTGAGAAGTAATAAACTACGCACCGGCATTACTGTTGCTATCATTGCTTTTGGTATAATGGCACTTATCGGTATCATAACTGCTATTGCATCCATGAACCAGAGCCTTTCTGAAAACTTTGCTACAATGGGAGCCAATTCTTTCAGTATTGTTTATCGCGACAGAATGATAAGATTAGGCGGTGGTGGTGGCAGAGAAGTAACGAAAACCAGGACAAATGCATTGAAAGAAAGAAACTCAAATGCCAAAAAAATTATCACCTACCAGGAAGCGAAACTATTTAAAGAAAGATATGATTTTCCTGCAAGGGTGAGCATTTCAATAAGTGGTCCCCAAAGCATAATTGTAACTAATGAAAAAGTAAAGACCAACCCAAATATATCCATGACCGGTAGTGATGAAAATTATCTTATACTGAATGGGTATTCATTAGCCGGAGGCAGAAATTTGAATCAATTGGATGTGCAAAGCGGAAGAAGTATTTGTATTATTGGGAACAGTTTAGCTAAAAAATTATATGGCGACAATACCCTGCGTGCATTGGATCAGATAATAAAGGCGGATGGTATTAAATACAGGGTTATCGGTGTTTTGAAAGATAAAGGATCCAGCGCTTTTTTTAATGCTGATAATATTGTGCTCACTACTTATAATAATATCCGGCGATTGTTCCCAACAGATGGCACAACTTATAATATCGGAATTATGGTAAATGATATTAATCAAATGGATGCCGCCATTTCAGAAGCGAAAGGAACATTCAGGCCGATCCGGAAACTTGCAATTGATGAAGAAAATAATTTTTATATAAATAAAAGTGACAGCATTGCTGAAGTATTTAAAACTGCGCTTGGCTCAATAGGGCTGGCGGCAGCCTTTATTGGAGCAATTACATTATTAGGCGCCGCTATCGGATTAATGAATATTATGCTGGTAGCCGTTAGCGAACGTACCAGAGAAATCGGACTTATAAAAGCAATTGGAGGCAAAAGCAAAAGTATCAGGGCCCAGTTTTTATTTGAATCTATTTTTATCAGTTTAATAGGCGCAGTTTTAGGAATTATACTTGGTGTGATTGTTGGAAACGTGGTAAGCTTATTTCTCAACACAGGATTTGTAATTCCCTGGCTCTGGATGTTTATCGGTATTGTAGTTTGTTCTCTTGTAGGTTTGTTTGCGGGTTTATATCCTGCTGTTAAAGCATCTCGTCTTGATCCTATCGTGGCTTTACGTTATGAATAATAAAAAATGAGGATGGAGAAATATTCCCACATTCTTCTGATGCCTTTTCAATAATGACCGAAAAGTATTATTGATGCCAAAATTTAATCTCCTGGCAAGATCTTTCATCAAAAAAATGTATCAAAAAAATGTTACGAACTATTTTTAGATGAGTAAGATTTTTCCTTTTAAAAAATAAAATTATTTATAAAATATTTTTTTGGGTTTTAATTAACTTTCAATTATTTTACTAACTTGTGCGTCGCAAATAAATATTTTTTCGGAAAATTGGAATTTTAATTTATTTTTTCGTTAGAATTGCATTATCAAATTCTCTTTTAAAAAACATCTTAATCTTAAACATTTAAAAAACGCAACAACATGGCAGATTTAAAGACTACTGCAAACTCAACAGTAAATGCTACCACCTCGGTACAGGCTAAAAAGTCAAACAACATTATTTCTTTATTAGCGCCGATTATTTGTATTATACTCGGTTATATTATCTGGCGCTTCGTTATCGGGGCAGATAGTAATTTCACCACTCCTGATCCAAACGGAGGATTCTGGCCAACTCAATTAGGCCCAAAAGGTAACTTCCCAAGGATGTATGAAGGTGGTATTATAGTACCTATTTTGATTGGGTGCTTCCTGATAGTATTCACTTTTGTAATTGAAAGATCATTGACAGTTGCAAAAGCTGCTGGCAAATCTTCCAATGCTGAATTTATCAGAAAAGTGCAGTTTTACCTGGCAGATAAGAAAATTGATGCTGCCATTGCTGAATGCGATAAGCAAAAAGGATCAGTAGGAAATGTAATGAAAGCAGGACTTCGTAAATACAAACAAATGATCACTGATAGCGAATTAGATACAGATCAGAAAGTTTTAGCTATCCAGAAAGAAATTGAAGAAGCAACATCACTTGAATTACCTATGCTTGAAAAGAATCTTGTTTTTCTTTCCACGCTTGCATCTGTATCCACTTTGATCGGACTGTTGGGAACTGTGATTGGAATGATCAGGGCATTTGGTGCTTTGGGTGAATCTGGTGGTGGTGATGCAGCACGTACTTTATCAATAGGTATCGCCGAAGCATTGTACAATACGGCTTTGGGAATCGGTACATCTGCTTTTGCAATCATTACTTATAACATTTTTACTACCAAAATTGATGCAATCACTTATGGTATTGATGAATCAGGCTTTACATTGACACAAAGCTTTGCTTCTTTGTATAAATAAGTTTATGGAATTTTAGCAGAATTGAATCTTATAATCATTATAAAATAAAAATAATGGCCAGAGCAAAAATAAAACGTGGGAGTACGAGTGTGGATATGACGCCAATGTGTGATGTTGCTTTTCTTTTGTTAACTTTTTTCATACTTGCTGCACATTTTAAGCCTGAAACTGCACTTAACGTAACACCACCAAGTTCTGTTTCTAACAAGGTGGCGCCTCAAAAGAATTTCTTAAACGTAACGATTAAAAAGGATAATACAGTGTATCTTGATATGGACCAAAAGCTTAAAGGCGACGTTCTTGATGAATTGGCAAAAGAGAGGAACATCACTTTTACTCCCCAGGAGAAAAAGGAATTTATAAATGCCGATTTTATTGGAGTTCCTATAAGTCAGCTTACACAGTTTGATAAACTTACCCCCGAACAAATTAAAGGTACGAATCTACCCGGAATACCTGTTGATAGCACTAACGATGAATTGGCGGCATGGATTTCTGCTGCCAAAACTGTGAATATGGGAGAAACACTTAATTATTTGATAAAGGGAGATGATGCCGCCAAGTATTCTACCTTCGAAAAGGTAATCGATGCGTTTAAAAAGAATGATGAGTTTAAGTTCAACCTGGTAACTGATTCTAAGGCGATACCTGAAGGAAGTGAGTTGTACAAAAAGAATTTACGGGAACAGTTAGAGGGGAAAAGTGCAGATACAAAAAAGTAAAGGTTTAAAACTATATTATTAAAATAAAAAATTTATTATTATGGCAGAGATGGAAGTAAAGGAGAGTTCGAAAAAAGGCCCGGGTGTCAAGAAAAGTAAAAAACATTCCACCCGTGTTGACCTTACTCCAATGGTTGACCTGGGATTTTTATTGATCACTTTTTTCATATTTACAACAGCCGTACAACAGCCTACTTCAATGAACCTTAATATGCCTAAGGATACAAAAGATCCTAATCTTGATACTAAGGTAAAAGAATCCGGATCTCTTACACTGTTACTTGGTAAGGCAAATGTGATTTATTATTATTTTGGGAATGACCCTGCTACCATGCAGACAACAAATTATAAAGATGTCAGGAAAGTCATTCTTGATAAAAAGAAGTCAACTCCGGCTACCGATTTGTTCATCATTATTAAACCTGATAAAGATGCAACTTATAAAGATGCCGTAGATGTACTGGATGAAATGGACATTAATAATATAACAAGATATGCTATGGTAGATCCTACGGCTGATGAATATAGCAAAATTCAACAGACGGAAGCGGCAGCAGGTATTAAATAATTGAAATATGATTTCAAAATCAGGGAATCAAATTAAAAAAATTAAATCATGGAAGCTAATCAAATATTAAAATCAGATATTCTTGATATTCTTTTTGAAGGAAAGAATAAATCTTACGGCGCTTATGATTTGCGTAAAACCTACAATAAAAGAATGACTAAAGCATTGATTGGTACTATTGCTTTAATTGTAGTAATACTAATAGCAGCGGCTATATCCCATAAACTCAATCAAGATGATTCAAAGTTGAAAATGAAAACAGCTGATGTTACTTTGCAACAGATAAAGCCTGATGAACCGCCACCACCACCGCCGCCGCCACCACCAAAATTACCTCCTCCGCCACCTGTTGCCACTATTCAATTTACTCCTCCTAAAGTAGTAAAAGACCAGGAAGTAATAAAACCACCGCCAGAAATAAAACAAATAGAAGAGGCTAAGGTAGATGTGAAAACTGTAGAAGGGACCAAAGATCTTGGTATAGTAGCGCCACCCTCTGATGAAAAAGGTACTAATGTAGTAGCTCCCCCGGCAGTAAAAGAAGACCCGGATAAGATATTTACAAAAGTAGAAATAGAAGCTTCCTTTCCCGGAGGTCCTGCGGCATGGCAGCGTTATGTTACAAGAGCTATTCAGGCACAACTGGATGAATTCACTGATGCGGATTATGGCACCTGCATAGTAAAGTTCATTGTAGACAAAACCGGAAAAGTAAGTAGCGTGGAAGCCACAACCATGAAAGGATCGAAACTTGCAGAAGTAGCTGTAAATGCTATCAGGAAAGGCCCCAACTGGGTACCTGCCCAGCAAAATGGCAGGTATGTAAATGCTTATCGTTTGCAACCAGTAACATTAACTAATCCTGATCAGTAATAATAATAAAATTATTAATCATTTTAAAAAAGAGGAGACAATTAAATGTCTCCTCTTTTTATTTAAATATTTTGTTCCTTTCTTTTCCTTTCAAATTGCTATTTCAATAAAATAAAATAGTAAGATTTTTAAAAAGGACATACCACAGCAGAAAGACAATCCATAATCACTTTTCCATAAACCATCCATCAATAAAACAATGCAACTTATCTTCGCAGCATGCATTCGAAATTTTCAGATTGGAACCACACCATAGCTGCCATTGCGACTCCACCCGGAGTTGGCGCAATAGGGGTTTTGCGCATTAGTGGTGATCAGGCGTTTGATATTGTTCAAAAACTTTTCCCTTCAAAAAAGTTAAAAGGACTACCTGCCAATACGCTCCATGTGGGTTACTTAAAAGATGGAGAAAATGTATTAGATGAAGTAGTACTCTCTTTATTTAAAATGCCTTCATCTTATACAGGCGAAGATGTGATTGAAATAAGTTGTCATGGATCACCCTATGTGCAACAGCAGGTGCTTGATGCGCTCATTCGTAATGGGGCAAGACTTGCTAAGGCCGGAGAGTTTACTCAAAGAGCTTTTTTGAATAAAAAATTAGATCTCACACAGGCAGAATCTGTTGCCGATTTGATAGCAAGTAATACTAAAGCTTCTCAAAATGCAGCACTGAAAAATATGCGCGGAGGTTTCTCAGATATACTTTTGGAATTGAGAGAAGAACTCGTCAAATTTTCTTCACTGATAGAACTTGAGCTTGATTTTAGTGAAGAAGATGTGGAATTTGCCGACAGGAATAAATTTTCTTTGCTTATAAAAAATATTGAGGTAACGGTAAATAGATTATTAGAATCATTTAGGCTGGGGAATGTAATTAAGAATGGTGTAAGTGTAGCCATTATAGGAAAACCGAATGCGGGAAAATCTACTTTGCTCAACACTTTATTGAACGAAAACCGAGCTATAGTGAGCGAAATTGCCGGTACCACTCGTGATACGATTGAAGAAGTGATCAACATAAACGGCATACTTTTCAGGCTGATAGATACTGCCGGAATTCGTGAACATTCACACGATGTAATTGAGAATATGGGGGTAGTAAAAAGCAAAGAAAAAATAAAGCAGGCCGATATGATATTGTATTTGTTTGATGTGGATGATATGAAAAGGAATGAACTTGAAAAGACCATCAAAGAAATAAAAGAACAAAATCCGAATGTAATTATTGTTGCAAATAAAGCCGATCTCTCTGATAAAGAAGCGCATCATGAATTTATGAACGAAATATTTATTTCTGCAAAAAAACAAACAGGAATTGAAGAACTAAAAAATACACTTTTTGCAATGGCAGGCGGCACCGGCATCAATAATGAAAATATAGTAGTAACGAATGCACGCCATTACGCAGCCCTGTCAGAAGTTTCCAAAAGCCTGAAAGAAATAAAATCAGGGTTATCGAATAAAATTTCCGGTGATCTACTTTCAATTGATATCAATCGTTGCCTTCATTATCTAGGGGAAATAACAGGTGAGATCACTAATGAAGACAGGTTGGATTATATCTTTAGCAAGTTTTGTATCGGAAAGTAGATAGCGCAAAACAAACCTTCATCAACTTTAACTTTTTAAAAAAAAAGAACAAACATTTACACCGTTTCAAAAATGTTAGGACACAGGGATTTAAAAACTACACAGGTTTACGCAAAGATTATTTCACAAACCAAAAGAGAAGCAGCCGATAAAATAAAGTTAGATTCTTAAAAATTTCAAAGCTGTAAAAACTTCACAATTCGGGAAGTTTTTTATACCTTTGCAATACTGAAAAATGAGAATAACAAACAAAAACGTACTGGACGCCTTTGTAGATAAGCACACCGATACTGCCAGTGCAGTAACCAAGTGGGTTGAAATAATTGAAAACAACGACTTCAAAAGCCACAACGAACTAAAAGTTGTTTTCCCTGCGGTGGATTATGTAGGAAACGAACGATACGTTTTCAACATTAAGGGGAACAGGTACAGGTTTGTGGTTTTGGTTGTTTTCATTAGTGGAATTATGAACGTAAAATTTTGTGGAACACATGCAGATTATGATAAAATAAAAGACATCAAAAACATTTAACAATGAAAAAGAAATTTGAAAACCTTACAGAAATTACAGACTTAAAAACCTACAAGGCTGCAATGGCTTACATGAATGATGTAATAGATTATGCCACCCAAAACGGGTATTTGCGGGAACAAGGCAGCGACAATGAATATACCCGTGAAATAGGACGGGTAGGGGTAATGTGTGCAGACTATGAAAGTATTTTTATGGAGTTCAAGCACCTTAAATTCAAAAATCCGCTTATTATTTCCATAGAAATGCAAATGAAAAAAAAGGCACTCAATCAACGGCAAGCCGCCGACCTTTTGGAAGTGAAAGAAAATACATTCAGTCAAATATTAAGCGGCAAAAGGAATGTATCTATGAAGCTGGCAAAAAGGCTTTACAAAACCTTAAAGATTGACCCGAAAATAATTATTGAATTTGCATAATAAAAGATATTCAAAAGGCATAAAATTAGATTTGTAGATATGAGTGAATTTTCAATAAAACAATACCAAAACGAAGTTGAAAAAATAATTGACTTTGGTGGCACAAAAAAAGAAACTGCAATACGTAACGTTTTATAACCTGCTTAATGAATATGCGAAGCAAAAGGGGTTAATGATTGTAACTGAAATTGTAATTAAGACAACGAACAGCAATAGAATGGTTACACCGGATGCCAGTATTGTAAATAACCAAAGAGTAGTTTTTAATATTAAAGGGAATGATTACAGGCTTATAGTTTCTATTAATTTTAGCCGAAAGGCTGTTATACCATTTGGTTTGGGACACACAAAGAATATAATAAAATAGACGTGGCAACAATCCGATACAATCTTAATTTATAAAATAATATCCAATGAACTGGAAAGTAATAAAAACAGAAAAGGAACATAAAAAAGCGGTTAAACGGGCAATGGAAATTTTCCATGCAGCACCCAACACCCCCGAAGACGACGAACTGGGTGTATTAATTCTTTTGATAAAAGACTATGAAGACAGAAACATTAAAATGCCTGAAATAAATGTTTTGGAAGTTATCAAAGAAAAAATGAAAGAACAGGGCTTGAAAAATAAAGACCTTGAACTCATCATAGGGAGCAAGGGTTATGTATCCTCCATACTATCCGGGCGAAGAGAAATAACTTTAAAAATGGCGCAACGGTTGAAAAATTATTTTCATCTGCCAGCCGAAATATTTTTGCATACAGCGTAAATGGGAAAAAAATAGATTTTAGGTTATCACAATTTGTGATAGCCTAATCCAAAACATGAGAAACTTTGAGGTGCAGTTTTAGCACTTCAAGCAAAAGAGGCAGTACAAGATATTTACCTTTTGCATTTACTGAACAAGGCGAAGAAAAATCCTCGATATTAGTTTGTTTACTGTATTGGTTTTCAAATTAATAATGTAACGGAAATAGATACTTAAAACCGGAAAGCAAAACAACATCTGGGGAGCCACCTAAAAATTTTTCTGCTTTTTGAATATCTTTCATTAATATATTACCTAATACTTATATTCTGTATTCTTCTATTAATTATAGTAATGATTACACGAATGTGGTTCAAAGTTGAAGTAAAACGTTTGAACGAAGAAGAGGAGAAAAATTGATCTAAAATATCCTTCAATTTTTCTCCTTTTATTTCTTCCCTGATAAAAGTTTTAAGTTTTTTCTCAGCTAAATCTTTTTTTAACATCATGAACGACACCTTCCACATTTTCCCGGAAATCGGTAGCCTTATCTTTATATTCTGAAGCTGTGTCCTCAATATTCTTTTTATATTTCTTTGCTTTTTTGAGCCATTTTTTACGGGTTTTAGAACCTTCATCCGGAGCCATAAGAAGACCGGTCACAGCGCCGGCAGTGAATCCTGTAAATAATAATAATGCAACATTTGAGATTTTCATGTTAATTTGTTTTTGGGTTTAATAATCATTTACAGAATTGATATTCAAAAACGTTGCCAGTAAATAATTTCTCAAAACAATTCGGGATTTCATAACGTTTTTTAGCCACTAATTCCACTAATTTTCACGAATTAAGAAGAAATAGTCCCACTCCAGAGGAGTCTCCAGAGGAGTCCTTCGTGACCTTCGGACAGGAAAAGAAGAAATAATGAAGATTTTGTTTAGCTATGAATCGCATAAATTTTCACCAATTTTTTAGTTAGAGTTGTTAACTTTTTAAAAGTTGGCAACTCTTTGAAATTTCACAGTAAACCCCGCCTGTACCATTCGGGCAGGCAGCAAATAATCGAAATTCCTATTTTGTTTTTTACAGAAATCCTTTTTACAGAATTTTTTTGCTTCGCAAAAAAGTTTTTTCACACCAGGAGGGGTTTGTTTGCTCTATTTGTTATTTTTCAACAGTTGTTCTGTCATTATTAGTTGTTGGTTGCGAGATCACCAAAAACTCAAGAGGTTCCATTGTTTCATTGGCAATAAAATGTTTTGTGCCCGTTGTCACCAGCAAACCTTGCTGTTCCCTGATAATCTCTTTTTTATCATCAACATATAAAGAGGCGGTTCCATTTAATACAAAGAAAAATTGTTGCGCCTTAGAATGAAAATGTAGTTTTTCTTTAGCGCCACCGGGCATACTTTCCTGCTTTACAGATAAACCTTCTGTGTCGGTTAATATCCAACCGTAACAATTTTCACCCCACATATAATGATCGGATGATTGTTTATTTATCATCTTGGTATGTTTACGGAATTTTGATTAGCTAAAAATAGTACTATCGGAATTCAAAATTATAAAATAAATCACCTAAATCATTTTTCCGGATAATAATAAGGTTGGATAGTTTTTTTAGAGGCAATCGCTGAATCACCTTATTTCTGTTGAGGTGGAAAAAGAGCTTTTTTTATATATTGTTGTCCGAGATAAAATTTAAGTAAAGGGGGTGGGAAAAATCCACACCTTTTTATTAATCTTGTTGTACCACCAACATAATTAATATGGATAAAATTACAAATTATCTCGGACAGCCGATTTTCTCCCAGGTACTTTCTTTTATAGACAATGCCATGGTTGAACAGATAACCA
>Ga0208717_1000312_pt1 | contig 17544 bp, 16 predicted proteins | sample NGESurF53shallow_FD_184489 | JGI IMG/M metagenome (GOLD analysis project Ga0208717, IMG submission 184489) | Arctic peat soil microbial communities from Barrow, Alaska - NGEE Surface sample F53-3 shallow (SPAdes) | ecosystem: Environmental > Terrestrial > Soil > Wetlands > Peat ... | reverse complement strand
TGGCCGGCGCCCTCCAGCTCGATCGAACCGATGTTGGCCAGCGTGCCGCCAAACGCGAAGGCCGCCCCGTCGCCCACCACGATCGTCCCGCCGTTGGAGCCCCCTCCCGTCCCCAGCGGCGCGGTGAAGGTCCCGGCGGCGATGTCGAGGGTGGCGTTGGCGGCGGTCTGCACGCTGTTGACGCTCTTGCTGTTGGACGCCGTCACCGTGAACGCCGCCCCGCGCGGCTCCAGAAGCGCGTCGTTGGCCGCGCCGGGAACCACCCCGCCGCTCCACTCGCTCGCCGTCGCGAAATCGCCGCTAACCGCGCTGGCCCAGCGGATCGGCGTGCTCGCCGACACCGTATCGACGATGGTTCCTTCGAGGCGGGCGCCATCCAGGGAATGGTCGGAGGTAACCTGCATCACGAGCGTATTCCATCCGGCCACAAAATCGCCAGCGCCGCTGGAGAGCGCGTGAAAGGTCGTCCAGCCACCGTTCGGCGACGAGCCCAGTTCGTGCCCGTTGAGGGTGACGGTGCCCAGGTCGTCGATGGAAAACTCTCCCCCCGAGAGGGTCGCGTCGGCGGGGTTCCAGCCGGTGAGGTCGAACTTGAAGGTGAAGATCATGTTGCCGTTGTCGACGGCGTTTGGGTCGGCCGCGATCCACGAAGACGCGGGTCCGTTGGCTTGCCACCCCCCGCTGCCGCCCCAGTCGGCGTCCCCCGGCGCAACGGTGTAGGCGATGGGGGCGTTCTTGTAGTTGTCGGCGTGGGTCACCGTCCAGTTGGCGTCCGGAAGGTCGCCGGCCGTCTGGATATTGCCAAAGGCGTCCTGGCCGGTCGCCACGTTGAGGCTGAATCCGCCGGCCGACTGTTCGACGATCGCGCCCTCGAGCCGGGCAGCCTCGTCGATCTTGTCGGCGTTGGTGATCTGGACCACCAGGGTGTTCACCCCGGCCACGAAGTCGCCCGCCCCGGTGGACAGCGGATGCAGGACCTCCCAGTTTCGGGAGGCATCCGCCCCGATCTGGTGGCCATTGAGATAGACCGCGCCATTGTCGTCGGCGGCGAACTGGCCGCCTGAAAGGATGACGTCGGCGGGGTTGTAGCCGGTCAGGTCGAACTTCAGGGTGAAGGTCATGTCGCCGTTGTCGCCCGCGTTGGGGTCGGCGGCGATCCAAGAGGAATTGGGTCCGTCGGCCAGCCAGTAGGGGCTCCAGTCGGCCTCTCCGGGGGCCACGGTGTAGGCGATGGGGGCGTGCTGGTAGTTGTCGGCCCCGGTCACCGTCCAGTTGGCGTCGGGCAGGTCGCCGGCCGTCTGGATGGCGCCCGACGCGTTCTGACCGGTCGCCAGTTTAATGTCGAGGCCGCCGCCCGCGTCCGGCGCCGCCGCCAGCGCGCCGACGTTCCAGACGTTGGTGAAATGGCCGTCGATGCCGGCCGACCGATCGATCCCGCTCATGTATCGCCTCGCACGTCGATGGCCGCCGCCGTCGGGCGGCGGGGCTCCTCGAACTTATACGCTTCAACTCGGTCGCCGCCAGAGGCTTCAGGCCAAGCCGCCTCCCGTCCAAAAACCGCCGTGATCGGGCCGCATGGACTTGGCGATGGTGTCGGCGCCCAGGGCCTTCGGCGGGGGAATGGTCATCGCCGCGGCGCTGGTCGCGGCCAGCGTAGCCGGATTCGCCGGCCCCGCCGGCGCGACGCCCGCCTGGGTCAAGAAGGCCCTCACCCTCGGCCAGTCTGGCGATCGCCAGATCGCCGCGCCGACCACCGCGCGCTATGTGAGCGACGAGGGCGGGGGTTTCATCCTCGATCGCAGCGGCCGGCGCACCCTGCTCAAGTTCGACGACAACCCGGAGGTCTGGGTGCTTTCCGTCGCGCGCGGCCCGCGCGGCGATCTGATCTACACCAACGATCTGGGCGAGACGCTCCTTCGCGCCACCAAGCTGGGCGGCATGACCGTATTCACCGCCCGCCGGCCCGACGGCGCTCCGGTGGCCCTGCTGGGACCGTGCGGCCCGCTGCGCCTCTCGTCCCTGGGGCCGGTGGCTCTCTATCAGCGCCTGGTCCAGGACAGTGTGCGCTCCACCCGCGCCGCCCAGCATCTGATCGGCTACGAGGCGGAGGGCGCCGACATCACCTCCGACGGGCTGATCGCCGACGCCGCCGGGGTGGCGATGGAGGCCATGGTCGCCCTGTCGGCCCGCCCCGGCGGAAGAGCCATGCTGGCCCGGGTCGGCAAGGTCTCCTTCGCCTCCGGCCCCGAGCCGGCGGTCAGCGTCTATGCCGGCGTGGTCGCCATCACCATCGTTCCCAGCCGGGGCATCGCCGGCCGGCCCTCCTCGGAACGCATCCTGCGGGCCCTGGGGGCGAGGTAGGGCCGTCGCCTTAACCTTCAACCCCTGAAGGCGTCCTTGGCGGCGCGCAGGGCGCCGAACGCCTCGAAATCCGGCGCGCCCGCCTTGCCCACCCTGCCGGCCAGGCGGGGGGCGCGCAGGAAGGGGTTGGTCGCCTTCTCGAGCCCGATGCTGGTGGGGACGGTCGCCTCGCCCCGCGCGCGGGCCGCGAAGATCGATTGGGCGCGGGCGGCGAGGGCCGGATCGTCGTCCACGCTGAGGGCGAAGCGAGCGTTGGCGGCGGTGTATTCATGGGCGCAATAGACGCGGGTTTCGTCGGGAAGGGCGACCAGCCGCTGAAGGCTCGCCCACATCTGCTCGGGCGTGCCTTCGAACAACCGCCCGCAGCCGAGCGCGAAGAGGGTGTCGCCGACGAAGGCGACCTGATCCACGGCGTCGAAATAGGCGATGTGGCCGAGCGTATGGCCGCCGCTCTCGATCACCTGAAAGCGGGTCTCGCCCAGATCGACCACGTCGCCGCCCGCCACGGTCCTGTCGAGGCTGGCGATGCGGGCGACCTCGGCCGGCCCGACCACGATGGCCCCGGTGGCCGCCTTGACCGCCGCGTTGCCGCCAGCATGATCGGGATGCCAATGGGTGTTGAAGATGAAGTCCAGCCCCCAGCCAGCGGCGCGCAACTCAGCCAGGATGGCGTCGGCGTCGGGCGTGTCGATGCAGGCGACAGCCCCGCTGGCCTCGTCACGGACGAGGAAGGCATAGTTGTCGGAAAGGCAGGCAAACTGACGTACGGCGAGGGTCATCGGGAGGTCCTTCGAGAGGCGGGACAAGTCGCGCCGGCCATCCTACATGGATGGGACCATGAACCGGAGCGCCAATGCGCCAGGGCGTCCTTGATCTTCGAGCCTTTTACGCCTCGCCCCTGGGGCGGGTCGCGCGGCGAATGATCGCGCGCAAGGTCCAGGAGGCTTGGGGCGGGACCGGCGGACTGGATGTGCTCGCCCTGGGCTACGCCACCCCCTTTCTCGACCGGGTCGGCCAGACGGCGCGCCGGATGGTGGCCGCCATGCCGGCCGCCCAGGGCGTCGAGGCGTGGCCGGCGGAGGGGCGCAACCTCGCCTGCCTGACGCTGGAGAGCGCCCTGCCGGCGCCCAACGCCCTGTTCGATCGGGTGCTCGCGGTTCACGCCCTGGAGGAAAGCGACAATCCCCTGGCGGTGCTGCGCGAGGTGCGCCGGGTGCTCGCGCCGTCGGGGCGGGCGATCCTGGTGGTGACCGCCCGCCACGGCCTGTGGGCCGAGGCCGAAGACACCCCCTTCGGCCACGGCCGCCCATTCAGCCGCCGCCAGATCGAAGCCCTGGTGCGCGAAGCCGAACTCGAACCGGTGGGCTGGACCCGCACCCTCCATGCGCCGCCCGTGCCATGGGCGTGGCGATGGGCCGATGGCTTCGAGGCGGTAGGGGCGCGGTTGTGGCCGCCCTTCGCCGGGGTGATTTTGGTCGAGGCCGTCAAGCAGACGTTCGCCGTTCGTCCGCAGGGCATGCGAGCCCGAGTTCCCGCCCGGCCGCGCTACCAGCCCGTGCCGGCCGGCCGCGAGATAGCCGTCAAGGCCCTTCCCGCCGGCTCAGCAGGAACAGCGCCGCCTCGGCGCGCCAGGTCTCCAGAGGGCTGAGGGGATCGACGGGCCGGGCGGCCCTGCCGCCCGCCAGCGCCGCGCAGGCCTCGATGGTCAGGTCGAGTTCGGCGCACAGGCCCGTGAAATCGCGCAGGGTACATAGATGGATGTTGGGGGTGGCCCACCAGGGTTGCGGCAGGGCGTCGGTCACCGGCATGCGGCCGTGGATCAGCAGGTCCAGCCTGACCCGCCAATGGCCGAAATTGGGCAGGGTGACGATGGCCCGCTCGCCGATCCGCAGCAGTTCGCCCAGAACATGGCGCGGATCGAGCACCGCCTGCAGGGTCTGGGAGAGGATGACATAGTCGAACGCCCCGGCCAGGAAGTCGTCGAGATCGCGGTCGGCGTCGCCCTGCACCACCGCCAAGCCGCGCGCCAGGCAGGTGGAAACCCCCTCGGGGCTGATCTCGATGCCCCGCCCGTCGATGGCCTTCTCCCGGGCGAGCAGCTCCAGCAGGTCGCCCTCGCCGCAGCCGACATCGAGCACCCGCGCGCCCGGCCGCACCAGGCGGGCGATCTCCCTGAAATCCTCGCGAAGAGCCTCGGCGGTCAACGGGGCGCCGGCGCCTGGGCCGCCGAGTCCAGAAAACCGCCGAGGGCGGCGCGCAGGACCGGCTCGTCGAGCAGAAAGGCGTCGTGGCCCTTGTCGGTGTCGATCTCCAGGAAACTCACCCGCGCGCCGGCGGCGTTGAGGGCGCGCACGACGGCGCGGCTCTCCGGCGTCGGGTAGAGCCAGTCGGAGGTGAATGAAAAGATGCAGAAGCAGACCTCCCGCGCGCCCGCGAACGCGGCGGCCAGGCCGCCCGGTTGCGACGCGGCCAGGTCGAAATAGTCCATGGCCCGGGTGATGTAGAGGTAGGAATTGGCGTCGAAGCGATCGACGAAACTCGCCCCCTGATGGCGCAGGTAGCTCTCCACCTGGAAGTCGGCGTCGAAGCCCCAGGACAGGCCGTCGCGCTGAAGCTGGCGACCGAACTTACGCTGCAGGGCGCCTTGCGAGAGATAGGTGATGTGGGCGGCCATGCGCGCCACCGCCAGGCCCTTTTCGGGCCGCACGCCCAATGCCGCGTAGTCGCCGCCGCGCCAGTTCGGATCGGCCATGATCGCCTGGCGGCCGACCTCGTGGAAGGCGATGTTCTGGGCCGAGTGGCGGGCCGCGCCGGCGATAACGACCGACGCGCCGACGCGCCCTGGATAGTCGGCCGCCCATTGCAGCGCCTGCATGGCGCCCATGGAGCCGCCGACCACGGCCAGCAGCCGCTCGATGCCCAGCGACTCCACCAGCATCGCCTGGGCGCGGACCATGTCGGCGATGGTGATCATCGGAAAGGAGAGGCCCCAGGCCGCGCCCGATGGCCCCGGCGAGGAAGGGCCGGTGCTGCCCATGCAGCCGCCGACCACGTTGGAGCAGACGATGAAATGACGGTCCGGATCGATCGGCAGGCCGGGGCCCACCAGGCTCGTCCACCATCCAGGTCGGCCGGTCGCGGGATGGCGCCCGGCCACATGCTGGTCGCCGGTGAGGGCGTGACAGATCAGGATGGCGTTGGATCGCCCGGCGTTCAGCGCGCCCCAGGTCCGGTAGGCGATCCGCGGGGCCTCGATCCGCGCCCCGCAGTCGAGCCGGAGCGGCGCATCGGCGGCGAAGACCATCGAGCCGCCGTCATTTTCGCCTCCCGCGGGACTGAGATCGCCTTGGCGCATGGCGCGGTAGGATCGCCAAAGCGGCGCCCTGTCAACTTGGCCTTGGGTTCCGGCCCCGGCCGCGAGGCGCTATGGAGGGCGACGGAAAGGCCCTCGTCCATGCGCCGACTGATCTTGTTTCGACACGCCAAGGCGGAGGCTCGGGCGCCGGGGGGTCAGGACATCGATCGCGCCCTGACCTCGCGGGGGGCGCGCGACGCGGCGATCATGGGCGCCGTGCTGGCGGGGGCCGGGTTGGCGCCCGATCTGGGGCTGGTCTCGCCGGCGCTTCGGGCGCGCCAGACATGGGATGGCGCCAAGGACGCCCTTCCGGTCGCCGCCACGCGGGTGCGCGAGGGCCTGTTCAACGCCACGCCCGAGGAGGTGGCGGCCGAACTGGAGGTGGGAACGGCGAACGCCGACACGGTGATCGTGGTCGGCCACAATCCGAGCCTGCAGGAACTGGCGGTGAACCTGATCATCGACGGCGGCGGCGCGGCCGGCGATGTCGAGCGAGTGTCGGCCAGGTTCGCCACCGCCACCGCCGCGCACTTCCTCATCGACCCGGCCGGGCGCGCCACCCTCGTCGACCTGTTCCACGCCCGTGACCATGGCGGAGAGGGCGAGTAGGGCGCGATGAGCGGAGGCGCGCGGTGACCCGAATCTACAAGATACTCGGCCGCGACGCGTGGGACGCCGCCCTCGCGCGCGGTCGGTTCGAGGGCTCGGCGGTCGACCGGGCCGACGGATTCATCCATTTCTCCACCGCCGGCCAGCTCCGCGAAACCGCGCGGCGACACTTCGGCGGCCAGAGCGACCTGATGGTCCTGGCCGCGGACGCCGAGGCGCTGGGTCCCTCGTTGAGGTGGGAGCCGTCGCGGGGCGGGGCGCTCTTTCCCCATCTTTACGGCCCCCTGGCGGTCGCCTCGGTGCTGGAGGCGCGGCCCGCGCCCCTGGCGGCCGACGGCGCGCCCGATCTGGGCGATCTGATTCCGTGAGCCCCCTCCATGACCTGGCCGCCGGCGCCCTGCGGCTGCTGGACCCGGAGGAGGCCCATGGTCTGACGCTCGCCGCTCTCAAGGCGGGCCTGGGTCCCCGGGCGCGTCCCGCCGATCCGATTCTGGCCACCACTCTGGCCGGCATGACCCTCGCCAATCCGATCGGTCTGGCGGCCGGCTTCGACAAGAACGCCGAGGTCGCCGCCCCAATGCTCGCCGCCGGTTTCGGCTTCGTGGAGTGCGGGACCGTCACGCCTCGGCCGCAGGCGGGCAATCCTCGGCCCCGGCTGTTCCGGCTCACCCAGGACCGCGCCGCGATCAATCGCCTGGGCTTCAACAACCGCGGCCTCGAGGCCTTCGCGGCCGGCCTGACTGCCCGCCCCGCCGGGCCCAGGGCCGGCATCGTAGGGGCCAATATCGGCGCGAACAGGGATTCCGCCGACCGCGTCGCCGATTATGTCGCCGGCCTCGAACGGCTCTGGGGGCTGTGCGACTATTTCGCCCTCAACGTTTCCTCGCCCAATACGCCCGGCCTGCGGAGCTTGCAGGGCGCCGGCGCGCTCGACGAACTGCTGGACGCCGTGGCCAGGGCGCGAGCGGCTCGGGCGAGGCGGGGAACCGCGCCGGTCTTCCTCAAGGTGGCGCCGGACCTCGGGGACGGCGAGGTCATCGACATCGTCGAGGCGGCCGTGCGCCATGGACTGGAAGGGCTGATCGTCGGCAACACAACGACGGCCAGGCCGGCGGGGCTGCGCGGCGCTCATCGCGGCGAAGCGGGGGGGCTTTCCGGCGCGCCGCTGATGGCCCCCTCGACGCGGCTGCTGCGCACCTTCCACGAGGCCGCCGGCGGGCGTCTGGTTCTGATCGGTGTCGGCGGCGTGGCCAGCGGCGCGGACGCCTACGCCAAGATTCGGGCCGGGGCGAGCGCGGTGCAGCTCTACACCGCCCTGGCTTTCGAGGGTCCTGGCCTTGCGCCGCGCATCTGCGCCGACCTCGCGGCGCGGTTGCGCGCCGACGGCTTTCGTCGCCTCGCCGACGCGGTGGGCGTCCCGTGACCGCCGGCCGGCCCTCGGTTCGGGCCCGTTTCATTGCTCCGCCCGGCGCGGTGAAGTAACGAGTCGCCCATGGCGGACGCCGCGCCCCCAGACTCGCCCAAAGCCCCGTCCTCCGACCCGCATGGCGCGGGCGTGCGCCGCTTCTTTTGGCCAGGCGGTCTTTCGGGGCGTCTGCTCCTGCTCACCGTGGCCATCGTGGTGCTGGCCAATCTTCTCATCCTGCCGCCCAATCTGGCCGCCTTCGAGGAGCGATGGCTGCTGGACCGGCTGCGCGCCGCCGAACTCGCCACCCTGGTGGAAGAGACGGCGCCCGGCGGCGTGGTCACCCAGCATGTGGCCGAGCAGCTTCTGGCCAGCGCCGGCGTGGTCTCGGTGGCCATGCAGGTGGACAACGAACGGCGCCTGCTGCTGGCCGCCCCACGGCTGAAGCGCAATCCCTATCTGGTGGACCTGCGCCGTGAGAGCCCCATGTCATGGCTGGCGCCTTTCGAGACCCTGGCAGGCGGCGGCGACCGCATGGTGCGGGTCATGGCCAAGCCGCGCTTCCGCGCCGGCGAGTTCGTGGAGATCGTCGCGCCCGACGGCCCCTTGAAGAAGGAACTCCTGACCCAGCTCGAGCGGCTGATCGGCATCGCCGTGTTCACCTCGATCATGGCCGGCGCCGTGGTCTATTTCTCGCTGAACCTCTTTCTGGTCCGTCCCATGCAGCGCATCACTAGGTCGATGGAGCGCTTCCGCGCCGATCCGGAGGACCCGAAGGCGCGCATCCCGCCGTCGGGGCGCCGCGACGAAATCGGCCGCGCCGAGGGCGAACTGGAGCGCATGCAGGCCGATCTGCGCGCCGCCCTGAGTTCGCGCGCCCGCCTGGCGGCGCTCGGCGAAGCGGTCGCCAAGATCAACCACGATCTGCGCAACATGCTGACCAGCGCTCAGATCGCCTCGGAGCGCATGGCGCTTTCCGGGGATCCCAAGGTCGCCCAGGCGCTGCCCCGCCTGGAGCGGGCCCTCGGCCGCGCCGTCGCCCTGGCGTCCAATGTCCTGACCTTCGGCAACAGCGACGAGCCGGCGCCCGACAAGCGTCCGACGCCGCTGCGGCCGGCCCTGGAGGCGGCGGCCGAGGACGCCGGCCTTTCCCCCGCCGGCGTCGCCCTGGAAATGGACATCGCGCCCGACGCCCTGGTGGACGCCGATCCCGATCAGCTTCACCGGATCCTGGTCAATCTCCTGCGCAACGCCCGCGAGGCCATCGACGGAACGCCGGCGCGCCGGGGCGTCGGGCGGATTGTCGCCAGTCTTGGCCGGGGCGGCGGGGCGAGCGTCCTCACCCTGGCCGACGACGGGCCGGGCCTGCCCGAGCGCGCCCGGGCCAATCTCTTCCAGCCCTTCGCCGGCTCGACCCGCCGCGGCGGCGCGGGCCTGGGCCTGGCCATCGCCCGCGAACTCGCCCAAGGGCATGGGGGTGATCTCCATCTGGTGGAGAGCGGCCCGGCCGGGACCGTGTTCGAACTGCGCCTGCCGGAGGGGAGCGGTGTTTAGGGGTGCGAACAGAACAGATGGCGCGCGGCCATCATGTTCCGGGACGCCCGGGCGGGTCCGCTTGCGTTCAGGCAGCCAATCGGGAGGAGCGACCCGTTGCGGACTCGACGCGCAACGCCATCGGTGAAGCGTCGCGTTCATTCGGCGGCTAAGCGTTCGATCCGGTCCGCGGCCTCGCGAGCGCCACCGAAGCGGCTCACCGCCGCCGCCAGCCGCTGCGCCGCCTCGCGATAGCGCGGTTCGGCGAGGACGGCTTCGATCTTGGCTCCGAACTCGGCCGCATCGACATGCTTCTCACCCTCGGCGTCCACCGTCGGGATGACGATCTCGCCACAGCCGAGGGCGAACATGTGCCGCGCGTTGCTTTCCCGCTCTGACAGAGTAGGCACGATGATCTGAGGCGTCCCCATCAGCGCTCCGGTCATGTAGGAGCTGTGGCCGCCATGATGGATCATCAGATCGCTGCGCGCGGCCATCGCCAAGCCGGGGAGGTAGTCGGCGAGCCGGAAGTTGTCCGGCAGGCGGCCGAATTCCTCCGGCAGCGTCTGATGACCCATTGTCATGACCACATGCATGCGCCGGTTGGCTAGCGCCGACAGCGCCGTGCGGATGACCACGATCGAGTCCGCGACGCCAGGATCTGCACCGTAGCGGGGATTGCCGGGATAGAGCCAGATCAGCGGCCGGTCGGGTTCCAGGTCGCTCACCCAGCCCGGAAGCGATTGATCGGGGCTGCCGGCGACGATCGGGCCGACATAGGTCGCCGTCGCCGATGGGGGCAGAGGGTCTGTCTCCGGCGTACCGACCAGGAGGTCGAGGTCCCCGCTGAAAAGATCGATCACCCGCTTCACGGCCGACAGCCCATGTTCGCCCGCAATGCGACTGAAGACGGGCGCGGCGCTCGGCAGGTCGTTGGGCGGTTCTCCCTCCCACCAGATGAAGCCGCGGCTCTTGGGGTGGAAGTCCCCTTGTGTGACAGTCACAAGTGGCTTTCCGCAGATGCGGGCCGCCAGGCACGCGAAGGGATTGAAGGCGTCGATCAGCACGTCCGGGTTCTGGGCGCGGATCAGGTCGATGTAGATTTCGGTCATCGCCCGGGCGAAAACCTCGTCTCCAAAGCCGATATTGGCGAACAAGCAATCGACATCCCAGATGCGCGAAACGGCCGCGGAGGAGGGCGCGGGCAGCTCCGGCAAAGGAGGGTTTTCCAGGCCTGCCTCGGCAATCAACCGCGCTGGCGCGGGCGCGGGGTTGCAGACAGCCACGGAATGGCCGCGCATCGAAAGCTCCCGTGCGATGGGAACAAGACGCGTCGGCAAGCCGAGGTCATTGACCGCAAGCATGGTGAACAGAAATCGCGCCATGATTTGCCGCCCCGCTGATACATGATTGGCGCGCCAACGACGGCTCCTGTCAAGCTGGGTTCTCGGCGCACATGAGCGACGAGGTTGATCGAGGCGCTACCGACTTCCACCCATCTCCGAAAAATTGAATCGTCCGCTTGCCAGCGGCGCCAGCGGTCTGCCCGCCCCCCCTAGCAACACCCCCTGGCGACGCCTTCGCGGCGGGGATCGGCGCCGCCTTCTAGGGCGCCGCCCCGGACCATGACGCCGTGCAGGCCGGACGCCTCGCCGCCGAAGCCGCCGCGCAGGGTGACGCCGCGCGCCGCCAAGCCCTCGATCACGGCGGGCGGGAATTTCTCAGGCTCGGAGATGTAGTAGTCGCCGATGGCGATCAGATTGGGTAGGGCCACCGCCGCCTGCATGGAAAGCTTCCAGTCGAGCACCCCGACGATCGCCTTGAGCACGAACGAGGGAATGGCCAGGCCGCCCGGCGAGCCCACGGCCGCCACGAACCGATTCTGGCGGTCGAGGATGATGGTGGGCGACATGGACGAGCGGGGGCGCTTGCCGGGCGCGACGGCGTTGGCGGCCGGCGCGCCGTCCTTGTCGCGGGCGGCGAAGGAAAAGTCGGTGAGCTGATTGTTGAGGAAGAAGCCATCGACCATCCGCCCGTCGCCGAAGATGCTCTCCACCGTGGTGGTTATCGAAGCCACATTGCCCCAGCGGTCCACGACCACGAAGGAGGAGGTTCCGCCCGGCTCATGGGTGGCGTCGGCGCCGGCTGCCGGAGCGCCGGCGGGATGGCCGGCGGCGGGAGCCGGGCCGCCGCGGTCGCCGATCAGCTTGGCGCGGCCGTCCAGGTAGGCGGGGTCCAGCAAACCGGCGAGCGGCACGGTAACGAAGGCGGGGTCGCCCATATAGCGCTCGTCGTCGGCGTACATCAGCCGCTCGGCCTGGGCCAACTCGAACCAGGCCTTGGGATCGCCGGGCCCGCGCGCGGCGATGTCGGTGCGGGCCAGCAGGCCCAGCCCTTCGAGGGTGGCCGGGCCGCCCGACGGCGGGTTCGGCGCGCACACCGTCCAGAGGCGATAGGGCCGGCACAGGCCCTCGCTCTCATGGGGGGAATAGGCGGCCAGATCGGCCAGGGTCATGGTTCCCGGCGTCGGGGCCTCGCCCAGGCGCCTGACGATGTCGGCGGCGATGGACCCTTTCAGAAGGGCCGCCGGTCCCTCGGCGGCGAGGCGGCGCAGGGTGGCGGCGTAGGCGGGGTTGCGCAGCGTATCGCCGGCCTTGACCGGCGTCCCGTCGGCGTTGCGGAAATAGGCGACAACGTCCGGCGCCTTGGCCTGCGGCGCGTCGCCGGCCACGAAACCAGCCAGGCGCGGGCCGACGGTGAAGCCGTCCGTGGCCAGGCGTTCGGCGCCGCCGAACAGGGAGGACCAGGGCTTCCTGCCATGCTCCTTGTGCGCCAGGGCCAGCATGATCACCGCGCCGGGAACCCCCGCCGAACGACCCGACAGCATGGCCTCCGGCCGGCTCATCGTGCCGCCGTCGGGACGCAGGAACATGTCGGGGGTGGCGCCCGCCGGCGCGGTCTCGCGGCCGTCATAGGCGGTGACCTTCCGCGCCGCCGCGTCGTAATAGACCATGAAGGCGCCGCCGCCGAGGCCCGAGCTCTGCGGCTCGACCAGGCCCAGAGCGGCCTGCACGGCCACCGCCGCGTCGATCGTCGAGCCTCCGGCCCGCAGCACCGCCAGGCCCGCCTCGACGGCGTCGGGATTGGCGGCCGCGATCATCGCATGGTCACGGGCGGCCGCCTTGGGCGCGGCGGCCCTGGGCGCGGCTGGCGCGCTCGCCGCGAGGGCGCAGAAGGCAAGGGCGATGGCGAGACGCATGGATTGACCTTGTGAATGATTGTGCGCGCCGCACTCTAACCCCGATTCCCTCGCGCCGGAACGACCGGCCGAGTCGAACGGGCACAGCGCCGCGCGCCCCTGAATTGTTTATTGCGCGGAAGCGTTTGGCCCCCTTATTGTGGCTCCCCTTGGAGAACCAAATGGCGACCTATCCCCAAATTGCGGATCGCGTTCGGGTGCTAGGCGGCGGAGCCGTCAAGACATGCTGGATCGCGCACGTTAAAGCTGATCACGGCTTGACCAGGGGCCAAGCCCCTAATCGCCACAATTCCGTCTCGCGCCTTTACCCATGCCCACCAGCCAAGCGAAGCGTCATCGAACGTGCATTACGGGACTTAGGTGCGCTTCCTGACGTTCCCACAGCCGGCCCTGCCAAAAGTGGCCGCGAACGTGAAGCTCATGAATAACATCTGCCTTTTCATTGCCCTGATTTCAAGCCTGACCGCAACGGCATCACCGTTGAGTGCGCAACCAAAATTAGGTTCATCGAGTACTGACGCCGATGATAAGACGTTAATTCAGGAAGGCGAAAATGCTGCTACTCATGATTTGAGGGACCCAGATTCTGCAAAATTCCGCGATATCAGGGTGCGCGGCGATAACGTTTGTGGAGAAATCAATGCGAAGAATGGTTTTGGCGCTTATATAGGATACCGACCATTCTACGCAGTTCATCGTAAGGAAGGGAGCTGGCTGACTGCAGTATCTGAGGATGACCTCTCGCAGGACAACGCGAATTGGTGTGTGTCTAACGTCACCTCTGCACGTCGAGATTCAAAGGTTTTGCATGACTATGAAGAGCATCAATGTGTGGGATTCGACGTATCATTTCACCTGTTATACTCGGTACTATGTCCATCAAACGGCCAAATTGCGTTATCTCATCCGAGGGCTGCGGAGTTGCCAAATTCTCGCCAAGCCTATAAGGCAGTTCATAAAGTATCTTTGAGTGAATTCTTAAATATAAAGAGCGGCATGAGTTACAAAGAGGTGGTGTCGATTTTCGGTATTGATGGTAAAGAGTCGTCTAACACTAGTGAAGGTGGGATCAATATCATTGAGTACGACTGGGTGAACGTCGATGGATCGACGATTATTATTTTTTTTCAAGACGACCGTCTTATTTCTAAAGTGCAGGCTGGACTGTAGCGAAAGAACACAATTGCGGGGATGGATAATCGACATTTCCGGGCCGTCTCAGTCACCGGGCGGGGTCGTCGAATTCCAGCCGTGATGCTGGATACCGGTTTAGACATGGGTCGGCTTGAAGACTGGTTTTTTAAGGTCGAGACGAATGCGTTGCATTGGGCACCGGGCGCGCGAGGCGCGTTGGCGTGGCCCTTATCAAAGACCACCGGATCAGAACAGGCTCAGACATGAACACCGCCGGCCCTGGACCGCTCAACTTGATCACGGACGTGCCGGGGGTGAGCGTGGGGCAGGCGATGGATGCGGCGGTCAGAACCGGCGTCACTGTCATCCTGACCGACGAGAGGGCGGTGTGCGCGGTGGATGTGCGCGGCGGCGGGCCGGGCGCCCGGGAAACCGACATTCTGGCCGCCGACACCCTGGTCGAGGCGGTGGACGGGGTGGTGCTGTCGGGTGGCTCATCCTATGGCCTGGCCGCCGCCGACGGGGTGGCGGCGTGGCTGGGCGCTGAGGGGCGCGGCTTTGGCCTGGTCGAGCGGACAGGGGTTCCGAAGTCTCCCATCGTGCCGGCGGCGATCCTCTACGATCTGGCCAACGGCGGCGACAAGGCGTGGGGACTCGAGCCGCCCTATCGCGCCCTGGGGCTGGCCGCCGTTCAGAGCGCGGCCCAAGGCTCTGGGCGCGCCTTCGCCCTGGGAACGACCGGCGCGGGGGCCGGCGCCACGGCCGGCGCGCTCAAGGGCGGCCTCGGGTCCGCCTCGGCGGTGACCGGCGACGGCTACACGGTTGGCGCTCTGGCGGCGGTGAACAGCCTGGGCTCGGTGGTCGGGCCGGGGGGCCGGGCCTTCTGGGCCGCCCCTTTCGAGGTCGGCGATGAGTTCGGCGGCCTTCCTCTCGGCGACGCTCGCGCGGCGCCGTACGACTGGGGCCTGGCCAACCCCGCCGCCGAGCTTCGCGCCAACACCACCCTGGCCTGCGTCGCCGTCGACGCCATCCTCACCCCCGGCCAGGCGCGGCGGCTGGCGATCATGGCCCAGGCTGGCCTCGCGCGAGCCATCCGGCCGGTCCATACGCCGTTCGACGGCGACGTGGTCTTCGTCCTTTCCACCGGCCGCCGCCCCCTCGCCGACCCCGCCGACCTGACCCTGGCCCGCCTGGGCGCCCTGGCCGCCGATTGCCTGGCTCGGGCGGTGGCGCGCGGGGTCTACGAGGCGACACCGTGGCCGGGAGACGCCGTGCGCTGCTGGCGCGACCTGCCGGCGTCCTGACCTTCGGCGGTCGTCAGATGACGATGAAGCGGGCGGCCGGGGCGGGGTAGTGATGGAAGCCGTCCCGTCGCGGGTAGATCACGCGCTCCGCTTCGCCGCAGAAGCCGCCCCACCAGGAGAAGGACGAGTTGCCGAGGATGAGGGACGGGGCGCGGAGCATCAGGGCCATGTCCCCGAACGCCCCACCGCCGGAAAGCGGCGTCACGCGGCGGGCAAGGGGTCCCAGCCGCTCAAGGGCGACGCCCAGGTCGTCCGAGATGAGACCGATGTCGCCCGCCGCCCCGCCCTCGGCCTCGATCCGTTCGACGGCGCGGCCGAAGAAGTCCGCGCCCGGAACCCCGCGCCGCGCAGGCCGCAGCTCGTCGGCGTAGGTTCGGCAGTGGACGACGATATCATGGGCGTCGACGGGGCCGCCGCGCTCTTCGAGGAAGGCGCGGAAGGCCGCGCGGAGGGCCTCGGACTCGGCAATGTAGGCCTCGTTCTGCCAATAGCCGTCGAAATACGAGCCGCGTCGCGCCATCGCCTTCAAAGCGGCGGAGTCGGGTGGGACGGCGGCCTCGCGAACCCAAGGCGTTCCAGGCAGGGCGCCCGCTATCGCGCGGACGAGACGGGAGCCCAAGACGGGATGGCGGCCGATATGAAGGCCCAGTCGCGCGGCCAGATCGTCCAGCAAGAAGTCGTGACCGTAACGATCTCGATGGAAGCCGCTCACGTCCAGGCCGACGGGGGCGCCCGCGAGCGTGGCGACCGAGCGGGCGAAGGCGAGGCCGAACAGCTGATTGCCCAGGCCGCCCCGAATCGCGACGGTCTTCACCGGCGCAGAAGCCCTTCATAGGCCCAGCGGGTCGGCGCGGCGAAGGCCAGGACGCAGGCGCGGGCGATCAGCGCCGCCGCCGCGGTCGGCCCGCCAAGCCCCCGCATTCCCCGCTTGAGCTTGAACAGGGCGAATTCGGAAGCCAGATTGCCCAGGCCCGATCGCCGCCCGTGGAAATCGCCGCCCAGACGGGCGCGGACCAGAACCTCGTCGAGATTCGCCAGGCGGTAGCCGCGATCGATCATCCTCAGCCACAGCCCGTAGTCCTCCTTGCCCGCAATGGCCGGGTAGCCCCCGCAGGCCAGGAAGGCGTCGGCGCGGAAGAAGGCGGTCATGTGGTTGATCGGGTTGCGGTAGCGGGCCCGGCGCGCGATGGCTTGGTGGGTCAGGGCCATGGCCTTGCGACGCTCGCGACCGTCCGGCCAGAACTCGACGATCCCCGCCCCGAGGGCGGCCACCTCCGGGTGGCGCGCCAGAAACTCCATCTGGGCCTCGAACCGGGCCGGCAGGTTCACATCGTCGGCGTCGGCGCGGCACACCCAGGGCGTGCGGACCTCGCCCATGGCGTGGTTGAGATTGTGGTGCAGACCCCGGGGCCCTGGGTTTCGAACCAGCCGCGCGCCGCGACGCAGACCGCCTTCGATGGCGCCCGCCAGGGGCGGCGCGACCGCGCCATCCTGGCAGATCAGGATTTCCGCCGGCGCCAGGGTGTTGGCGAAAACGCTGGCCATGGCGACTTCGAAGTGACCGGCGTCGTCGCCGGCGTGGACCGGCAGGAGGCAGGTGAACGCCCAGGCGCCGGCGGTCACATCAGCCACGCGCGCAATCCGAGGCTGGCCGCGAAAACCGCGCGCTCCAGCGGATTGATCGACGGCGGCGACCGCGCCGCCAGCATGGCCAGCTCGCGCCGCGCCGCGGCCACCGGGTTTATCTTCGCGGTGATCTGCGCGGGGTGATGGCCCAGCGAGCCCACGCACGTCCCCTCGAGGACCTCCAGCCGCCCGCCCTTCAGCACCCGCCGATAGAACTCCACGTCCGCCCATTGCACCAGCGCCGAGTCGAACCGGGGACCGCGCCGGAAGACGAAGGCGGCGGTGGGGCCGATCCAGTTGAGGAGAGGCAGAAGCCAGATCGGGCGCCCGAGCACCCGCGCCAGGGCGCTCGCCGATCTGAATCTCGATGGACGTTCCACCCCCGTCACTTCGACCGTCCCCATCACGGCGGCCGCCCCCGTCCGGCCCAGCCGATCGACCGCCCGTCGCAGATAGAGCGGATCGATCAGATACTCATCGTGATGGACCAGCACGCACAGTCGCCCCGCCGCCGCGTCCAGGCCGTGGTTCCAGTTGTCGACCGGATTGCCCGTCCTAGGTCCCTCCAGATAGCGGGTGCCGGGGATGGCCAGCCCCGCCACTAGCTCCCGCGCCGCGCCGCTCCTGGAATCGTCGCTGACGACAATTTCCAGATCCACATCCTTCTGAATGGCCACCGAAATCAGGCAGCGCGCCAGCAGGTCCAGGTTCTCGAACGCCGGAATGACGCAGCTTATGTCGCTCATCGCCCCCTCCGCCCGGCGGCCACGATAGCGGCGCGCCGCCCTTCACAGGCATGAAGACCGGCCCCCAAGTTGGCCCGACCTTACCCTCGCCGGTCGCCACGCGCCACGATTGTCAACGCGGCGTGTGGCTAGCTCGCGAAGTGTCCGGAGTTTGTAGCTCGTGAAGTGACCGGTCTTAGCTCTCCTGGAATCAGGGGGGCGGGATGGACCGG
>Ga0208717_1000311_pt1 | contig 17551 bp, 20 predicted proteins | sample NGESurF53shallow_FD_184489 | JGI IMG/M metagenome (GOLD analysis project Ga0208717, IMG submission 184489) | Arctic peat soil microbial communities from Barrow, Alaska - NGEE Surface sample F53-3 shallow (SPAdes) | ecosystem: Environmental > Terrestrial > Soil > Wetlands > Peat ... | reverse complement strand
GGCCCTCGAGGGCTTCACGATGTCGCCCTCAACCAGGGCGAGGTCTGCACCTGCCCGTCTCGGGCGCTGGTCCAGCAGTCGATCTACGAGCGGTTTGTGGCTGACGCGGTCGTCCGCACGAAGGCCATCAAGCAGGGGCATCCGCTCGACACCGACACCATGCTGGGCGCCCAGGCGTCCAACGACCAGCTGGAGAAGATCCTCTCCTACCTGGAGATCGGCAGGGCGGAGGGCGCGAAGGTGCTCACCGGCGGCGAGCGCGCCGACATGGGCGGGGAGCTGTCGGGCGGCTACTACGTCACCCCGACGATCTTCGAGGGCGACAACAGCATGCGCATCTTCCAGGAGGAGATCTTCGGCCCGGTGGTCGCGCTGACCAGCTTCACCGACGAGGCCGACGCGCTCAAGATCGCCAACGACACGCTCTACGGCCTCGGCGCCGGCGTGTGGACAAGGGACGGCTCCCGCGCCTACCGGGCCGGCCGCGAGATCCAGGCCGGACGAGTCTGGACAAACTGCTACCACGCCTACCCGGCTCACGCCGCTTTCGGCGGGTATAAGAACTCCGGAGTCGGCCGTGAGAACCACAAGATGATGCTCGACCACTACCAGCAGACCAAGAACCTGCTGGTGAGCTACTCACCGAAGAAGCTCGGCTTCTTCTAGGCGGCAGACGCGGGCGGCCCCTGGCACCCGGGGCCGCCCGCAGCTCCCCCGAGCGAAGGAGCAGCGAGATGGCAGAACTCAACCGGGTCGAGGTCACCGACGCGGCAGCGGACCTGCTGCGCGACCTCACCCCTAAGTACGGGCCGCTGATGTTCCACCAGTCCGGCGGCTGCTGCGACGGGTCGTCGCCGATGTGCTACCCGGACGGCGACTTCATCACCTCCGACGCCGACGTCCTGCTCGGCCAGCTGGAGATCGCGGGCGTCGAGCGTCCGATCTCGTTCTGGATGTCGGCCTCGCAGTACGAGTACTGGAAGCACACCCACCTCACCGTCGACGTGGTCAAGGGCCGGGGCAGCGGGTTCTCGGTCGAGGCCCCCGAGGGCGTGCGGTTCCTGATCAGGTCGCGGCTGCTCACGGACGACGAACTGTCCCACTTCTTCGGATCGAGGCAGGGCTAATGGGGGCCATTCACCTCACCACCGGCTGGACCTGACGCAGGGAAGGCAGCCCCGCCCTCGCTACTCGACTGAGGTTCCGATCGGGGAACCCGCCGCCAGGCCGAGATCGCGCATGGCCTTGCGGTAGGCGACCGCGACCGCGTCGAACCGCAGGTGCAACTCCGCCGCCAGGTCGAACGGCACCCGCTCCGGCCGCTGTGACTCGACGACGACCTGGTCTTGGCCGAAGATCGTGTCCTCGAACTCGCGGATCACCTGGTCCGGCTGGTCCATGTTGTAGTTGCGCCCGATGACCACGTAGCCCGCGCAGCGGTCGTCGGAGAGCGGCTGCGAGGCGAAGAAGTACACCATGCCGCGCTCCCCGCCCCAGCCCAGCCGCAGCGCGATCGTGTAGGGCAGGTGCAGCTCGTAGCGGCTGCGCCGTTCCGGCGGCCCGGCCTGCTCGTTGCCGAACACCGGGAAGTCATCGCTGTTGGGCGCCTCCGGGCGGACGATCTCATACCGCAGCACGTGATCGTCGGCCTGCACCTCGTGCCGGGGGACGACCGGCCGCTCCGGGTCGCCGAGCAGCCCCGGGTGGACCCACGGGAAATGCCCGAAATCGGTAAAGTTCTCCACCTGGCGGGCCGCGTCGCACTGCCACCGGTACGGCCCGGCGGTCACGACCGCCCACCCGTCGGCTTCCAGTTCGGGCACCTCGGGCAGCGGCCACCGCGGCTCCTCGAGCGCGACCCAGATCAGCCCGTACCGCTCCTGCACCCCGAAGGCCCGGACGCGGGCCTTGACCGGGACCGCGGCCGGATCTTCCTTCTGCGGGATCGCCGTGCACCGGCCGTCGGCGCCGTACCGCCAGGCGTGGTACGGGCAGACCAGCTCGTCGCCCGCGACCGAACCGAGCGACAGCGCGGTGCCGCGGTGCACGCACAGGTCGGACATCGCCCGGGGCGCCCCGCCCGCCCCGCGCCAGATGACCAGCGGCTCGCCCAGCAGGTCGGCGTGGACCGGGCGGTCAACGACATCGCTGGCGAACGCGACCGGATGCCAGCACGCGCGCTGGGCCGACAGGTCCGCGAACACTCCCGGTGAAACCATCCCCACCCCAGACAACATCGCCGCCGTCCGGCCCGGAAAGCCCGCCGGACCTCACCACATTCTGATCGTCGCGCCAGTGACGGTCCAGGGGACGGATCGTTACCGGGTCGGACCCGGCCCCCCGACCCCGCGATCCGCCATCGGGTCATAGGGTGTCATGGTGACGGGAGTCGGATCGAGGGTCGCGGGCATTTCCTGGATCGTCGCGGGCGGATTCGCGGCGTGGGCGGCGGCGAGAGCGGCTGGGGCCGATCGCGTGCGCCGGACCGAGACCGTGCTGGTGCCGCTGATGTCGTTCACCCCGCAGGCGGCCGCGGCCGCGCCGTTGGCCGCGCTCGGGCTGCGGCTGGCGGGTCGGCGCGGGCCCGCCGCGACGGCGGTGCTCGCTTCGGCCGCGCTCGGCCTGCTGGTGCGGTCGCGCGGGGTCCCGAAACGGCAGCCGGAGGCCGCCGGGCCGACGCTGCGGGTGCTCACCATGAACCTGCTCGTCGGCCGGGCCGACCCGGAGGCGGTCGTCGACCGGGTCCGCCAGGGCGACCCGGACGTGCTGTTCCTGCAGGAGCTCACCGCCGACGCGGAAACCCGCCTGAAGAAGGCCGGGCTCGAGGATCTGCTGCCGCACGCGCAGGTCGAGCACCGCGACGGCGGCCCGCGCGGCTCGGGCATCTACTCCCGGTTCCCGCTCAGCCAGGGCCCGTCGCTGCCCGCGACCTTCGCCGCCCAGCCGGCGGCGCTGCTTGAACTGCCCGGTGGGGAAACAGTCGAGCTGATCTGCGTGCACCCGCGGGCGCCCGCCCTGCGGCGCGGCGGCTCCGCCCCCTGGCGGGCAGAGCTCGCGGTGCTGCCACCGCCCGGGAAGCGGCCGAGGGTGGTGGCGGGGGATTTCAACGCCACCATCGATCATGCCGCGTTCCGCGCCGTGCTCCGTCTCGGCTACGCCGACGCCGCCGTGCAGACCGGGAACGCGCTCACCCGGACCTGGGGCCCGCAGCACAGGGGCCTGTGGCTCACCCTCGACCACGTGCTGGTCACCCGGGGCTGCGCGGTGCTGGCCTACGCGGTGCACGATGTCCCCGGCAGCGACCACCGGGCCGTCTACGCGGAGATTCGGCTCCCGACCCGAGCAGGAGAAGATGCAGCGTGAGCGACCTCAAGGTGATCAAGTACCGGCCGGATCCGGGCGAGTACGCCTGGACGTTCGGCGGCGCCGCCCCGGTCCGCCGGATCACCACCCCGGTCGTCCTCGACCTGTTCACCGAGGACTGCTTCGCGGGCCGGGTGCGATCGACCGCCGACCTCGTCTCGAAGCTGAACATCACCGGCCTCAACCCGCAGACCGGCCCCTTCCACATCGAGGAGGCCGAGCCCGGCGACACCGTCGCGGTGCACTTCGTCAGCATCGAGCCGGCCAAGGACTGGGGCGCCTCCACCACCGTGCCGCTGTTCGGCGCGCTGACCGGGACGCATCTCACCGCGCTGCTCAACCAGCCGCTCGAGGAGCTGATGTGGATCTGGCAGCTTGACCGGGCCGCGCGGACCTGCCGGTTCACCGCCCGCAAGAGCGACTTCACCGCCGACCTGCCGATGGACCCGATGCACGGCACGGTGGGCGTCGCCCCGGCCGGCGGCGAGGTGCGCAGCGCGCTGGTGCCGGACGCGTTCGGCGGGAACATGGACACCCCCGAAATGCGGGCGGGCACGACGTGCTACCTCGGCGTCAACGTCGACGGCGCGCTGCTGTCGCTCGGGGACGGGCACGCCCGCCAGGGCGAGGGCGAGACTTGCGGCGTCGCGGTGGAGACGGCGATGAACACCACGATCATCGTCGACCTGATCAAGAACGTCGCGACCCCGTGGCCGCGACTGGAGAACGACGCCTACATCATGTCGGCCGGCTCCGCCCGGCCGCTCGAGGACGCGTTCCGCATCGCTCAGCACGACCTGGTGACCTGGGTGGCGCAGCTGTGCGGTCTCGACCCGCTCGACGCCTACCAGTTCGTCACCCAGGCGGTCGAGTCTCCGCTCGCCAACGTCTGTGACACCAACTACACGTCGATCGCCAAGATGCCCAAGCGGTACCTGCCCAACGCGGCCTTCGGCGGCGTCCACGCGCACCTGCGCGAGCTCGCGGCCGGCCTCTAGCCCGCTCGGGAATAGCCGGCTCGGGAACGCCCGTTGGCCGTGACATGACCTCACTCGATGGCAAGGTAATCCTCGTAACGGGAGCGACCGACGGGCTCGGGCGGGCGCTGTCGGCCGAGCTCGCGCGTGACGGCGCGACCGTTCTCGTGCACGGCCGGGACACGCAGCGGATCGCGGACACGGTGGCCGAAATCGGCGGCACGGTTCGCTCCTACCAGGCCGATCTCTCCGACCTTGCGCAGGTCAGCGCGATGGCCGACCAGGTGCTTGCGAACGAGCCACGGCTGGACGTGCTGGTGAACAACGCCGGTATCGGCACCGACGTGCCCGGCGGGGAAGCGCGGCAGGAGAGCGCCGACGGCTACGAGCTCCGGTTCGCGGTGAACTACCTGGCCGGCTTCGCGCTCACCGAGCGACTGCTGCCGCTGCTCGAGTCCTCCGCGCCGTCGCGAATCGTGAACGTCAGCTCGCTCGGCCAGCAGGCCATCGACTTCGATGACGTGATGCTGACCCGCGGCTACAGCGGCGCCCGCGCCTACTGCCAGTCAAAGCTGGCGCAGATTCTCTACACGATCGACCTCGCCGAACGGCTCGACGGGACCGGGGTCACGGTCAACGCCCTGCACCCGGCGACCTACATGCCCACCAAGATCGTGCACGCGCCGATCAGCCCGGTCGCCGAGGGCATCGAGGCGACCAGGCACCTCGTCGCCGACGGGGACGTGGGCACCGGTCGGTTCTACAACGGCCTGCGGCTAGGTCACCCCGACGCGCAGGCGGCCGACCCCAAGGCCCGCCGCGAGCTGCGCGACCTTTCCGCGCGGCTGACGGGGGTCACCCGGCCGTAGGCGATCAGCGGGGCTGGGGAACCTGAGCGGCGTCCGGCTCGGCCGCCTGGCCGGGGACCCGCGCCGCCGACCAGCAGCGGACGATGTCGCGCATCGACAGCAGGCCGACCACGTCCTGCCCCTCGGCCACCACGAGGTGCCGGAACCCGCCCCGCACCATGGCCGCCGCGGCGGCCTCCATCGTCCAGTGCCGCCCGGCGAAGACGATGTCCTGGGTGCAGTGCTGGTCGGCGACCTCTTCGTCCGGGCTCTGCCCGGCCGCGACCGACATCAGAATGTCCCGCTCGGTGAGGATGCCGACCCCGTCGTGATCCGGGTCCACCACGACCGCAGCCCCGACCTTGCGGGCGGCCATCATGCGGGCCGCCTCACGCAGCGTGTGAGCCGGTCCGATGGTGAGGATCTGCTTGGACATTCCGTCTTCGACCTTCATGGCGCTCCACCCCCCAGGCTTCGGGTTCAGGCATCGGCGAAAGCTTTTGTCCCGAATACCCATTTCTTCGTCACGAAACACCCCGGAAACGATCAAGCTTGAGCCCAGGTTCGGTCAGGTGGTGGCCGGCTCGTTGCGATAGGCGGTGAGCGATCGTGAACCGCTCGCCAGGACCGTCGAGATGAGAGCGCGGACGGCCGGGCGCTGGTCGGTTCGCGGGTTGGTGAGCAGGACCAGGTCGATGGTGCCGAGCTCGGGCAGCCGATGGCCGGGGCCGAGGGTGGAGAGCTGCGCGGGCACCAGGCTGGCGGCCATGGCCGAGATGCCGATGCCGGCCGCGACCGCCCCGATCAGGCCGTTGACGCCGCGGCAGACGCAGGCGCTGCGGAACGGCAGCCGGGCGCGGTTGAGCGCCCGGCGCATCTCGGTGCGGGTGAGGCTCGGCGTCGGGTAGACGACGAGCGGCAGCGGCCTGGTCAGGTCGAGCTTCGTCGACGGCACGCCCACCCACACCAGGCGGTCTCGCCGGACGAGCTGCCCGCGCTGCTCTCCGCTCGGGCGCTTGCCGATGAACATGTCGAGCCGGTCGCTCTCCAGGCGCTGGTGCAGCAGCCCGCTCTGGTCGATCCTCAGGTCGAAGTCGACCAGCGGGTTGTCCCGGCGGAAGTCGCGCAGGATCTGCGGCAGCCCGGTGAGCGCGAGGTCGTCGGAGATGCCGATCCGCAGCCGCCCGCTCGGCCGGTCGCCGCTGAAGTAGGCGGCAGCCTGATCGGACGCGGCCAGGATGTTGCGCGCGAACCCGACCATCGCCTCGCCGTCGGCCGTCAGCGAGACCGAGTGCGTGTCCCGCAGCACCAGCGTCCGGCCCACCTGCCGTTCCAGGCGGCGAATGTGCTGGCTGACCGTCGGCTGCTGGAAGCCGAGCCGGACCGCCGCCCGGGTGAAGCTGCCGGTCTGCTCGACGGCGAGGAACGTGGCAAGGAGCTGGGGGTCATAGCCGGTCATAAGGATTCACAATAACTGAAAGGTTAAACATAGTAGTTCCATATAAGTCTGATTTGTCCGAGAATGTTAGAGGACACCCCAGAGACCCCAGAGATCAAGCAGAGATAATAGGCAACAGGAAGGCCCCCTCAGTGACTACCGCCGAGACCGTTCGGCAACCGAGAGGCGCCTTCACCGCCCTCTCCTCGCGCAGCTACCGGATCTACATCGGCGGGCAGAGCCTCACGAACACCGGTTCGTGGATGCAGAGCATCGCCCAGGACTGGCTGATCTTCAGCCTCACCCACAGCTCAACCGCCGTCGGCGTGACTATGGCGCTCCAGTTCGGGCCGATGCTGCTGCTCGGACTGCACGCCGGGGCGCTCGCCGACCGGCTGCCGAAGCGGCGCATCCTGCTTACCACCCAATCCCTCAACGCGGCCGCCACCCTCGCGCTGGCCGTCGTCACCATCGCCGGGGCGGTGCGGGCGGCCGACGTGTACGCGTTTGCGCTGATAAGCGGGGTGGTCTTCGCATTCGACGTGCCCGCCAGGCAGTCGTTCGTGAACGAGGTCGTGCCGGAAGGCCGCCTCCGGGCCGCGATCGCGCTGAACGCGGCCGTCTTCCAGGCCACCCGGCTGATCGGGCCGGCTCTCGCCAGCGTGCTCATCGTCAGCGTGGGCACCGGCTGGGTGTTCGCGGTCAACGCCGCCTGCTACCTCGGCCCGACCATCGGACTGCTGCTGCTGCGGCCGTCGGATCTGCGCTCGCTTCCGCAAGCCCCGCGGGCGCCCGGCGCCGTCCGGGAGGCCATTACGTACCTGCGCGGACGCCCGGATGTGCTGCGGACCATCTTCCTGGTCGGCATGCTGGGCACGTTCGGGCTTAACTTCCCGATCGTGCTGACCGCGATGGCGAAGTCGTCGTTCGGCGGCAACGCGAGCACCTACGGCCTGTTCAACATCGTTCTCGGGCTCGGCTCCGCCGTCGGCGCCGTGCTCGCCGCGGCCGGCCATCGCCCGCGGATGCGCGTCATCATCGGCTCGGCGGCCGCGTTCGGCCTGCTTGAGGCGACCGCCGCCCTCACCCCCGACCTGGCCCCCTTCCTGGTGCTGCTGGCCGCCATGGGCTTCGTCAACCTCGTCTGCCAGGCGATGGCCAACGCATCCGTTCAGATCTCGGTCGATCCCGAACTGCGCGGCCGCGTGATGGGGCTCTACATGCTGGTCTTCGTGGGCGGCACGCCCATCGGAGCCCCCGTCATCGGCGCGATCACCAGCCACTACGGCGCCCGGACGGGCATGCTCGTGTGCGGCCTGGTGCCGGCCGCGGCCGCCGTCATCGCCGCCGCCGCGGGCCGGGAGCGCAGCTCCCGGCGGCCGGAATTTAACCCACTCGTCGGCGCGGTGCGCTCCGGCTCGGCCTCGACGTCGTAGTCGTAGATCCACGCGACCCGCGCCTTCCATCGTCCGGCTTGACAACCGGAACACTGCTCCGTATGTTGAACGGAACAGCGTTCCGCTTATTCAACCGATCGAAGGAGCACGGCTCATGACGCAGATCACCGGGGTGAGCTTCGGCATCGCAACCGCACCGCAGCAGGTCACCTACCACGACGTGCAGCGGGTCTGGCGAGAGGCGGACGCGATCGGTGAGATCGAGCACGCGTGGCTGTTCGACCACCTGCTGCCGATCGCCGGCGACCAGAAGGGACCGATCTTCGAAGGCTGGACGCTGCTGTCGGCCCTGGCCGCGCAGACCGAGCGACTGCGCCTGGGGCTGCTCGTGACCAGCAATCGCTTCCGGCCGCCGGCCATGCTGGCCAAGATCGCCGCGACGGTCGACATCGTCTCCGACGGCCGCCTCGACTTCGGCATCGGCGCGGGCTCGCGCACCAGCATCCCGTGGGCGCGGCGCGAGTACGACGCCAACGGCCTGCCCTACCACGACGCCGCCTACGCGGTCGGCAGCCTGGCCGAGGCGTGCACGGTCATCCGGCGGTTGTGGACCGAAGACGAGCCGTTCGACTTCGACGGCACGTATGTCCACCTCGCCGGGGCGTTCTGCAACCCCAAGCCCGTCCAGCGACCGTATCCGCCGATCATGATCGGCGGCAGTGCCTCCGCCACCCTGCGCGTGGTCGCCGAGCACGCCGACGTCTGGAACATCCCCGGCCGCGACGTTGCCGACCTGATCGCTCGCAGCGCCCTGCTCGACCGCTTCTGCGCCGACATCGGCCGCGACCCGGCCGAGATCACCCGGTCAGTCACCCAGCCGGTCTCCTACGAGGATCCGGGCGGCACCCGTGACTCGATCGCGGCCGCCGTCGAGGCCGGCTTCCGGCACGTCGTCCTCACCCTGTCCGCCCCCTATCCGGACCACGTCGCGCGCTGGGTCGCCGACGAGATCATCAGCAAGTCGGCCTAGCTCCCCGGCCCGTCAGCCCAGGCCGGATGGTGACGGCCGAGCGGGCCCGCCTCGACCCGCCACCGCGGATCGATCCCGGCGATCGCGCCGGGCAGCGGCACCCGGCGGGCCGGCCCCCACGCCGTCTGTGCGTCGGTCAGCGGGAAGTCGCCCGGTTTCGGCATCGGCGGATGCTCGGCCGGGCGGGGCAGCGACCACAGCAGGTTGGCCGTGGCGATCAGCGACAACCGGATCCGGCTGACCACTGACTCGGCGGTGTGGCGGGTCAGCGCCCGGCCCACGGCCGCCGCCGTCAGGTAGCCGCAGGCGTGATCAAGCGCCTGCACCGGCAGTGGCACCGGGTGATCCGCGCCCGCCGCGGCGGCGCCGGCCGCCGCGATGCCCGAGCTCATCTGGACCAGGCTGTCGAATCCGCGCCGGTCCCGCCAGGGGCCGTCCCATCCGTAGGCGTCGAGCGAGGCCACGATCAACGCCGGGTTCAGGGCGGCCAGCGCGGGGCCGTCGTAGCCGAGTCGGGCCAGGGCGTCCGCGCGCAGCCCGGAGACCAGGACGTCGGCGCCGTTGACGAGGGACTCGAAGGCCGCCCGGCCCGCCGCCGTCGTGAGGTCGAGCGCGGCGGTCCGCTTCCCCGCCGTCGTCTCCGGCAGCAGCGCCGGCACCTCGGCGAACCCAGGTGGGTCGATCCTGAGCACGTCGGCCCCGTAGGCGGCCAGGAACCGGGTGGCGATCGGCCCGGCGATGACCCGGGTGAGGTCGAGCACGCGCAGGCCGGAGTACGGCAGCGGTCCGCCCGTCCCCGCGGCGAGTGGGGCGGCCACGTTGTCGGGCAGCGCGCGGTCGGCGACGGCCGCCAGCGGCGCGTCGGCCGTCGCCGCGCCCGCCGGCCCGGCCAGCCAGTCCTCGCGGGTGCGCATGGCCGCCGCGCAGCCGCCCGCCTCCACGACCGCGGTCTCCAGGTCGACGGCCCGCCATTCCGCCACCGCCGCCTGCACGGACTCGCGGTTGGCCGCCCCGAGCAGTCGCTCGACGGCGGCGCGGTGGTACGCGTAGTTGGTGTGCAGCCGGATCCACCCGTCGCGGGCCTGGTAGTTCCCGGCAATCGGGTCCCAGATGTCCGGGCGCTCCCACCCCAGCGGGGTGAACAGCCCTTCGGCTGCGAAGGCCGCGCACGCCTGGCGGCTGTCCACCGTCACCGGCAGCGTCCGGCCGTCGTTCCTGACCGCCAGGAATTCGGCCGCGGCGAGCGTCGCGGCCGCCACCGAGGCCGTGGCCAGGCCGGTCACGTCGAACTGGGACGGCAGCACCGCGCGCGGCCCGGCGGCGGTGAGCGCGTCCGTCAGCTCGGCGGGCCCGCCGACCTCGTCCCAGACTCGCGCGGCGATGTCACTGAGCCCTGCTGCCTGATCTGTCTGCGTCATGCCATCGATTCTGGTTCCGGGTGGCACCGATAATCAACGTTGATTATCGTCAACGTCATGGGCGAACTCGTGAACGCGCGGACGGCGGCCGAGCGGCTCGGCGTCGACGTCCGCACCCTCTACGCGTACGTGAGCCGAGGGGCGCTGCGGCGCGTTCCGGGGCCCGACCGCCGCAGCAGCCGCTACGACTCCGACGAGCTCGAGCTGCTCGCCCGCCGGTCACGCCCGCGCACGCTGCCACGCCCCGCCGCGAGCATCGACCTAGTGATAGCGACCCGGGTGAGCACGGTGACCGACGGGGTGGTCCGCTACCGAGGCACCGACGTCCTCGACCTAGTCAAGGCCGAGGCGTCGTTCGAGCACGTCGCCGACCTGCTCTGGCAGGCCGGCCAGCCCGGGCCCGACGACTGGCAGTACCCCGGCGCGGGGGAGTCGCCGGTCCCCCCAGTGCTCGGCGAGATCCCCGTCCTCCACCGCTTTGCAATCGCGATCGCCGCCATGACTGATCCCGCAGCCGCGGATCCCGCAGCCGCGACGACCACCCCGGACTGGCCGTCGTGCGGCCGGCGCGCGATCGGCTGCCTGATCGACGCCAGCACGTCCGGTTCTCGCAATGGCGCCTCGGTCGCGCGACGCCTCTGGCAGCAGTGGTCCCCGCTGCCCCCGACCGCCGCCCGCGTCCGCGCCCTCGACATCGCGCTGGTGCTGCTGGCCGAGCACGAGCTGGCGCTCTCCACCCTGTCGGTCCGCGTCGCCGCCTCCGCCCGCGCGACGCCGGCCGGCTGCCTGCTGGCCGGGCTGAGCACGCTGAGCGGGAACCTGCACGGGGGCGCCGCCCGCACCGTGCACGACAAGCTCGCGGCGGGGGAACCCCTCGTGACCGGGTTCGGCCACCCGGTCCACCGACACGGCGATCCCCGGGTAGCGCCGCTGCTCGAGGCCGTCTACGCCATCGCCGCCGACGAGGACCTCGCGCTCATCGAGACTGCGCGGCGGGAAGCGTCGAGGCCGTTGAACGTGGACTTCGCCCTCGGCGCGCTCACCTACGCCGCCCGCATGCCAGCCGAGGCGGCCACCGCGATCTTCGCCGTCGCCCGCGTCGCGGGCTGGATCGCGCACGCGGCCGAGGAGTACGGCGAACCGTCGCTGCGATTCCGCGGCCGCGCCGTCCGGCCCGCCCGCGCCGGGTTGAGGTCTCCATCCGGGGGTTGAGGTTGGGTTGTCAACTCCTGCGCCGATGGCAGGGCAGGCCGCGATCCGTAGCGTTTGAGCCATGAACGCTACTGATTACGTCATCAACGCAGCCCTCGTCCTCCTCGTCCTCCGCCAGATCCGGGAGACCCGCCTGACCTGGCAGATCCTCCTCCTGCCGGTGCTGATCGTGATCGGCGCGGCCTGCTACTACCTCCGCTCGGTCCCCACCGCAGGCAACGACCTCCTGCTGGACCTGACCCTGGCGGCGGCCGGGGCGGCCCTGGGCGGGCTGTGCGCGCTGTTCACCCGCCTGCGCCGCGGCGCCGACGGCACCCCGCTGAGCCGGGCCGGCGCGATCGCCGCGATCCTGTGGGTCGTCGGGATCGGCGCGCGGATGGGCTTTGCCTACGCGACCGGCCACGGCGCGGGCCCCGCGATCGAGCGGTTCTCGGTCGGCCACTCCATCACCAGCGTCGACGCCTGGGTCGCGGCCCTGTTCCTGATGGCGCTGGCCGAGGTCGTCACCCGCCTGGCGGTCCTGTGGCTGCGCTCGCGCCGCCTCCCGGTCGCCGCCGCCACCCCGGCCCCCGTCCGGGCTACCGCCACCGTGTAGCCCGTGACGCAGACCTGCTCCCCAACAGCCCACCCGCCCAGTTGCCCTGGCCCGCCTGCCCCGCAGGCAGACCAGGGCAACTCCATGTTCACCAGCCTGCGTCAGCTTCAGAGCAGGCCGTCTACCTGGTGCACGTCACCGCAGGGCACGTTGAGCGCCGCGTGATGCTGGCGGATGGCCTCCTCGTCGGGCCCCTCGAGAAGGCAGTAGACCTTCCCGTCGGCGTTGTGGAAGAGCTCCACCTGCCGCACCCCGAACTCGTCGGCGGCGCCCTCCCTGGTGCCCTGCGCGATCTGGTCGATCGCCTCCCGCGGCAGCTACAGGTCGTCGTGAAAGTCCATGAACCTCGGCAGGATGTTCCCCCTCCGTCGTCATGTCCCAACCACTCTGCCCTGCCGCCGCCCATCGTCTAGTCGCGGCGGGAAGCTCGCCGAGGTGTCGGCCGCGGCTGGAATAGCATCGGCCGGTCCCGCGTTCCTATCTCTGTCGGTGCGCTAGTGTCCCCCGGGCTCTAACTCACTGCCTTCATGGAATACCGTCCGGCTGGAGCCATGTTGCGCCTTTCGCCGTGAGGCGACCTGCGCACCGGCCACGGCACGCCCTCGTGAGCACATGCTCCCGGGGGCGCTGTCATGTGCGGAACCGAGCGGCCCGCTCAGGAGGGAAGCTGGCGTCGCCGGTTGTTGAGCGTGCGCAGGATCTCGCGGTAGCTGCTGCCGCGTAGATCGCGCGGCACCCGCCAGACGTCGATGGTCCCGGCGAAGCCGAACACGCGGACGTGAACGCTGGGGGCGTCCGGCTGCCCGGCATCGCGACCCCAGTCGCGGCGGTGGCCGAAAACGGTGAGCCCGCCGACGTCGACGTTGACGCCTTCCGGCACGTAGACGTCGACGTTCCCGAATGCGGCGAGAACGGTGACCGCCGCCCGCTCCTCATCCATGGTCGCGTCGCGGAGATCGAGGTCGAGGTCACCGAAGACGCTGGCGGCAACCGACCACCGCCGTAGCCGGAACCGCCCGCGCCGCACGACATGACCAAGCAGGGCCGCGGTGAAACGGGCGGGCCGACGCCGCGAGCCGGGTGACTTCACCAGCGCGTCGGGCAAGTCGTCCTGCAGTTGCGCCAGTTCGCCCGCGACCGTGCACCGCAGGGCGGCGTCGACGCGAGCGCAGAACTCCTCGAGTGTTAGGCGGCCCGCGACCATATGCTCCCGCAGCGCGGCGACCGCCTGCTCGCGATCGGCGTCCGACGCGCGCAGCGAGGCATCATCCATGACTGCACGCTAGATCACCGATTCAGCCGAGGTCCACCGTCACATGGTGCGATCCAGGCGTCCGGATCAGACAGGATCGCCCTTCGGCCCGGCTGCCGGGCCCGCGATCGCGCTCAGCCTGCCGCGTTGCGGGCCGCGGCCGTGTCGGCGTAGATCTGAGCCCGGGTGAAGTTGCCGCTGTGAACCTCGAACAGCCACAGATTCTCCACGGTCATCGTTGCGCCGTTGGTCTTGCCGCGCGCGGTGATCGTGATCGGAGCGACGAAATAGTTCTCTGCGACGATGACGCGGTCCAGGTCGGTGACGAACGACTCCCAGTACGGCCCGTCATTGATACGGGCGAGGAACTCGTCGATCTCCTTGGGCCCGGTGTACGCGCCGCCGTAGGGAAGCGACTCGGGGACCTTCAGGACGAAGTCGTCGCGCAGCATGGAGATCAGCCGGCGCCGGTCGTTGTCCTTGAAGAACTCGGTGATCGCGGCGGTCAGCTCCGCCGTGGTGTAAGCATCCTGGGCGCTCGGTCCGGCCGCGGCGCGCTCCCGTGCCTCGTTGGCCGCGATGTCCGAGCCGGATGCGCCGCTGGCGAAGGAGTAGTTCTCCGGCGGGGTCAGCTGCATCATGACGAACACGTCCTCGGGCCTGACCCCCGGGCCCTGCTCGAGCAGGGCCGTGAGCCGCCGGTAGAACCGCCGCTTGGCCGCGTCGCCGCGGTCGAGGCCGTCGATGATGGTGAAGACGATGAAGTCGCCCGAGCGCGGGCCGCCCCGGAACGTGCGCGGGTACACCAGGTCACCGGGCTCGTGCTGGGTGATGGCCTGGAATCGGTCATCGGGGTTCATTCCCAGGCCCTCGACCAGCGGGCGCGGGGCTCAGGCCAGCTCGTCTTCATCTCGAGCATTCAGGGGCGGCTGGTCCTCCCGCTGATCGGAACGTACGCGATTAGCAAGTGGGGGCTCGAGGCGCTGGCCGAGACCCTGGCCATCGAATCGGGTCACTTCGGCATCTCGGTTCACGTTCTGCAGCCCGGGGCAGTGGCGTCCGGCGGCGCCGAACGCGCGCCGGTCTACCTCGACGACGCCAGCCCCTACCGGCCGCTGCTGGACAAGATCGCGAGCTTCCGCGCCGCGCCCATCAGCGTCGAGGAAGTCGGCCAGGCGGTGGCCGAAACGGTGGACCAGGCAGGCAAGGCGGCATTCCGGATCCCGATCGGCGAAGCGGCGAAGACCGTCCTGGCCGCTCGCAAGGCCGCGCCTGAGGACGCGCCGTTCCTGCCTGGTTCGCTGGACTGGTAAGACTGACGGGGTGGACGACGTGATCGCCGTGGCCGTCCGATTGGATGATGGCCGCGAGCGCTACTTCCTGACCTGGGGCCGTATCCAGGACAAGATCGATCCCGGGCCCGTGTGCGATCTCGTCTTGCGCAGCTCCCGGTCATGCTCGCTGGGCGGCGCCCCGGTCAGCGCGCGGCTGTGCGCCACCCTGCGAGAGGCAGCCGATTCGCCCGACGCCCCCTACTTTTACGAGTGCTTCTTCCAGTTCGCCTCGCAGCCGCCGCCATCCGAAGAGGACTACCCCGCATGGAAAGCGAGGATCGCGGAGAGGATGGAAGCAGGCCGGGACATCTCGTACTGCGGCCAGCCAGCGTGACATCGCGACGCCTCGACGGGAGGGCTCAGGTGGAGCCAGAACGAGCGCGACCACCGGCCCCGCCAGCGAGCTGGCAGGAGCACTGGTTCGACCACCGTCAGCTGCTGGAGCTCTACCACAGCGATGACGACTGCGCGATCTACCTGGATCCCGACGTCCGCCGCCGCCAGGTCAGATGGCTGCCGCAGTACATCGGCCAGGTCTGGCGGTACTCCAAGGCCACCTACGGGCACGCGTTCGGGCCTGACCCGCGCATTTACTCCATTCATCATGCCGGGCGGCACGGCGGCGGCCATGCCGGCTACTACGTCAGCCCCGTTCACGACCATCACAATGTTAGCGACTGCGGCCTGGACAGCTGGCGCGACAGCGAGTACCTCGCCCGTGAGCTGCCCGCCCATGAGATCGGGCACTCGGTCGAGAGCGCCAACAACGGCCTCCACGGCTCCCCGGCCTACGAGATCTGGGGCGACAGCAAATGGGCCGAGTTCTACATCTACGACCTGTACACCGGGCTGGGCATGCACCGAGACGCCAAGCAGGTGCACCGCCGCTTCACCGGCAACGCCGACGATTTCCCCCGGCCGGGCACTCGCTGGTTCCGCGACTGGTTCTACCCGCTCTGGCATGAGTGCGGGCAGGCCGCGGTCATGGCCGGGTTCTTTGGACAGCTGGCCAAGCACTTCCCGCGATCCGAGGACGGGACCTACACGCGGCGGATGAACTGGGGCGAGTACATCCACTTCACCAGCGCCGCGGCCGGCGCCGACCTGAGCAGCCAGGCCGCCCGTGCCTTCGGCTGGCCCCCGGAGTGGACCGACCAGCTCGAGCGCGCGCGTGCCCAGTTCCCGGGCGTCACGTATTAAACCCCAGAGCCCGCCAGCCCCTCAGCCAGGCGGCGACGCCGTCCGCCTATGATCGCGAACCATGAAGAGCGAGATCATCCGCGTGCGCACCGGCGGGCGGGAAACCGTTCACGACATCACCGGCGAATGCGCCCAGTTCGCCCGTGACGCCTCCAGCGACGGCGACGGCAACGGAGACGGTCTGCTGCACGTGTTCGTGCCGCACGCGACCGCGGGCGTCGCGCTGATCGAGCTGGGCGCCGGCAGCGACGACGACCTGCTGGCCGCGCTGCGCGACCTGCTGCCGGCCGACGACCGGTGGCGGCACGCCCACGGTTCGCGGGGACACGGCCGGTCGCACGTGCTCCCGGCCTTCATCGCGCCGTACGCGAGCGTGCCCGTCCTCGGCGGCCGCCTGGCGCTCGGCACCTGGCAGTCGATCGCGCTGGTGGACCTGAACGTCGACAATCCGGACCGGCAGGTCCGGCTGTCATTCCTCGGCTAGCCTCCTGCGCGCGGCTGGATCTCGCCCATCGGGCCGAAGCCGTCGTGCGGGGTGTCGATGTAGATGATCTGCGGCTGGGTGGCGACCAGATCGGGCGCGGTCTCGAAGAACCGCTTCACGTAGGAGTTCTTGACGTGCGCGCCGCCCGCCTCGGCATCCTTGAAACCCTCGATGCAGATGAACTCGTTGAGGTCGGTAAGGCTCCGGGAGAACTGGAAGAACAGGCAGCCGTCCTCGGCGTTGACGTCCTTGGCGTAGGAGTCGGCCAGCGCCAGCCACTCGTCCATCTTCTCGGGCCTGATCTGCATCTTAATGTTGATCAGGATCATGGGCCCCTCCTGAATAGGCGACAGTCCTAGTAATCGTGGTGCGATTACTAGGACTGGTCAAGCCCGACTACGAGATGGTGAGGACCGGGTAGGGCGACTGGTGCAGCAGTTCGACCGGGACCGAGCCGAGAATTCGGTGCGGGGCATGGTGCGAGCGCCCGGTCACGATGACCGGCTCGCTCGCGGGCTCGGCGGCGTCGAGGACGGTGGCGGCGGACAGCATCGCGTCGGCCGGGGACTCCTGCCGGCGCTCGAACGCGTACGGCACGCCCGCCGCGGCGGCGATCTCGGCCGCGGCCCGGGCCACGTCGGCGGCCTTCTCGTCGCGGGCCTCGTCCATCTCGCCGCGGCCGAATCCGGTTAGGTCGCTGTCGAGCAGCGGGTGGTCGGCGTAGATGACGTTGAGGGTGCCCGGGCGGGCCCGCAGCAGGTCCGCGCTCCAGGTGAGCGCCCGCCGGGCGGGCGCGGAGTTATCGAAGCCGACGACCAGGGTGATGGGCTCGACGGCACCAGGCTCGACGGCATCAGCCCCGACCGCACCGGACTCCGCGGTGCCCCCGACCAGGGCGGGCTCCGGCCGGGCGTGCCTTGGGGCCGGGTGAGCGCCCCCCGAGACCCCCGGCGGCACGGCGGCCTGGACCGGCGCAGCGGCCGGGCGCCGCCGGGTCCCGAGG
>Ga0208717_1000310_pt1 | contig 17581 bp, 17 predicted proteins | sample NGESurF53shallow_FD_184489 | JGI IMG/M metagenome (GOLD analysis project Ga0208717, IMG submission 184489) | Arctic peat soil microbial communities from Barrow, Alaska - NGEE Surface sample F53-3 shallow (SPAdes) | ecosystem: Environmental > Terrestrial > Soil > Wetlands > Peat ... | reverse complement strand
GTGCTGCGGTTGCCGGCTGGTCAAGCGTTGTCCGCACTTCGGGCAGCAGGTTTCGTTGTCCACGAGTCATCGGTGTCTTCATCGGTCGCACCGGGCGTGGTCGTGGCTCAGCAGCCACTCGCCGGGGTAGCTAGCCCGTCGGGCGGGACTGTGACCATCGACGTGTCGAGCGGCTTGGCGTCGCCACCGGCGAACCTTACAACCCCAGCCGCACCCGCGGGTGAATTGATCGTGCCTGACGTGCTGCGGTTGCCGGCTGATCAGGCGTTGTCCGCACTTCGGGCAGCAGGTTTCGTTGTCCACGAGTCATCGGTGTCTTCATCGGTCGCACCGGGCGTGGTCGTGGCTCAGCAGCCACTCGCCGGGGTAGCTAGCCCGTCGGGCGGGACTGTGACCATCGACGTGTCAAGCGGCGCCGCGCCGTCTCCATGAGGCACGCAGATCACCTGCTCGCGAATCGACCAGATCCGAATGTCGGAGTCTTGCGACCTTGAAACGTTGCGGGCAGGATCCGCATCCGCCGATGCGAGCAGCAAGTTCCCAGGTCAGCTCTCATGCGGGCCAAGCCAGCGGCCACTACGGCAACAGGTGGGGTTCCTGGCAGCACAAGTAAAGGCCGCCCGGGGCACGGGTGCAATATGGTCGAGCGCGCTACTGCTAAAGCGTGGAGCCGGAAGGCCTCGGCTTAGCAGATCAGGCGCCGCAAGATGCGTGCAAGATGCGTGCGAACGGTTCAGCACAGACCGCCAGCTAGCTGTTGCTGGCCATGAGGATCATGGTGCGCTACAAGGTGCGGCCGGACAAAGTGGCCGCCAACGTCGAACTCGTACGGGCGGTCTACGACGAACTGCACCGCAGCACCCCGGACAGCCCTCGCTACGCGACGTTCCAACTCGACGACGGCGTCAGCTTCGTGCACCCGCTTTCCGACACGAGCACGGACGGCGACGCGCTAAGGCATATCGCGGCGTTCAGCGAGTTCCAAGTCGGGATTGCCGAGCGCTGACAGGAGGCCCCGGTTGTCACCGAACTGCAAGAGATCGGCTCCTACCGATTCGCTGGAGGCTAGCTCAGGACCTGACACGGCACAGCCGCGCGGTGCGACGCATGCTGTGGATCGTGATGCAAGGTTGCACGACGCATCGGCTCGATCATTGAAAAGCTCACGACCGGCCTCGCCTCCCGTCACTTCGTGCACGCAGGGTGCAACGGTTCAGGACGAGGCGCGATCTCGCGGACACCCAACACCCTCGACTGGCACCCGTCCTTTAGCGGTTAGCCTCGGTCAGTTGGCTACGTATGCGGTTTCGCGAAGGGGGTCCTTGCCGTCGACGGAGTCCAGGAGAGCTGTGGCCAGGTCGAGGTAGGTGATGCTTTTTGCTTTGGGCAGTGGGCCGTTGGCGCTGATCCGGTAGTGGCCGGTTGCGGTCTTGTCGAGCAGACGTGGGGGGCGCAGCGCAATCCAGTCGAGTTTGCTGGCGCCTAACCGCGTTTCCATTCGGCGCATATCCTCGTAGGTGGCTCCGAAGATGCGGTCGAGTACGGGCATCAGAATCCGCCGCTCGAGGAATGGCTGCTCGTCGCGGGAACCAACTGGCGCCGCCGAAATGACGGCGAGTCGGCGAATGGCGTTCGCGACCATGGCGTCTATCACGTTCTGAATGCCGTCGGAGTAGACGGTGGTCGGCTTCCTCGACGTCCCGACACCGATCGTGAACACCACAGCATCCGCGTCGGCGAAGAGTGCGGCCAGCGGCTCGGGGGCGAGAACGTCGCCACGTCGAACGGCGAGGCGCGGGTGGCTGAGCTCGAGGGCTTCGGGTCGGCGCGCGATGGCGGTCACGTCGTGTCCGCGCGCCAATGCCTGCACGGCAACGTTCTTCCCAGTGCGTCCGTTCGCCCCGACTACCGCGATCCGCATGACTCCTCCAGAATACGCCCGACCGATGACTGTCACTATAGGTGACAGTCATCGGAGTTGGCTACAGTTGCCGCCCATGGGCTCTGGTGAACCGCCGTATAGGGAGTCGCTGTCTTTTCTGCTGTCGCAGCTCGGGGCGCGCGCAGCCGAACTGTTCGCGGACCGGCTTCACCCCTTCGGGATCTCCCCACGTGCCTACGGCGTGCTCAGTAACGCCGCCGCCGATGGGTCTCGGACACAGCAACAACTCGCGGACACGCTCGGGATTCACCGCAACAACATGGTCGGCTTGATCGACGAGCTCGAGGCGGCCGGATGGGTCCAACGGCACAGGAGCCCGAACGACAGGCGGGCCTTCGAGGTCCGACTGACCCCTCCCGGCTCGGCACTACTTTCGCGCGTCAGCACAATGCTGCCGTCGCTCGAAACCGAGATAGCCGACGGACTGACCATCGCAGAGCGGCAGACCCTACTTGCGCTCCTCATGCGGCTAGCTGAAGCGCTCAATCTCGCCCCAGGCGTTCATCCGTACCTAGGGACGCCGCGAGGATGACCTCACCGCGTGTTGCAAAGCCACCGGCCTGGGCAAACTCTCGGCGGAATCCCCATTGACAAGTCCAGACGACTTCCCAAAGCGCGTTCTCCCATGGGACTTCAACTACCGGGACCGCTCACCTTTTTGCGGCAAGCGTCCCAAGCAGGTCTCGCAACCGAGGATGGCTGGGAGTACTTCGTCGCCGGATGGGCTGCCGCGCTGGCAGCGATTGGCGATCGGGAACTCACCATCGAGCGACTCACCGCCATCCGTCCGCGTCCGCCGAACTACGACCATGAGTCACGTCGCGCGCTTTGACGATTGCTGTTGGCTCCGGCGCGATATCGAACGAGCCATCGGCCGCGCTCGAGCATGTCGGAGCCCGGTCCGAGATGCCGTCTCACTTTGACCATCCGACGGTAAGCACCACTCGGCCGCGTGTGTGTCCGGTATCGATCTGTCGGTGCGCTTCGGCGGCGCGCTCCATCGGTACCGAAAGTGAGATGGGCACCTCCAGTTGCCCGCGCACATGCATCTCCGCCAGCTGGGCGAGGATCTTGACACTGCGCTCGCCGCCCAGCATCCGCACGCCGAGGCGGTGTCCGGCTTCATAATCGATAATCGTTCCCGCGCGGGCCTTGTTCTTCACGACCGCAACCGATACATCGTTGGCTTCACCTCCGACGGCATCGAGAGCGGCGTCGACACCGTCGGGAGCGATCGAACGAACCCGTTCAGCCAGTCCCTGTCCATAGGTCACAGGGATGGCTCCCAGGGAGCGCAAGTACTCATGATTGGCTTCACTGGCCGTGCCAATAACTCTGGCACCCCATGCGAGGGCGAGTTGCGTTGCGGCGGTTCCCACGCCACCTGCGGCAGCATGTATCAAGAGAACGTCGTCCTTGCCCACCTCGAGAGATCTAAGCGCCAGGTAGGCGGTCTGCCCGGCAGCCGACAGTGCTCCAGCGACTTCCCAGCCCATCTCCGTTGGCTTGTGTGTCACCTGGGTTGCGTCGATGGTGACGAGCTCGGCAGCAGCCTGCAGCGTCGTGAAGCCAAGGACTTCGTCGTCGACGGAAACGGCTGTTACTCCGTCGCCCACGGCTTCGATGACACCAGCCAACTCGTTGCCAAGCCGTTGCGGGAATGTCACTGGGACGTAGCCGTGAAGCTCACCGCGGCGCAACTTCGCCTCGAAGGACTGGACGCCAGCAGCCTTCACGCGAACCCTCACCTGCCCAGGGCCCACCGCCGGCTCGGGGACGTCGATGATTTCCAGAACTTCGGGACGGCCATATCGAGAGAACGCGAGCGCCTTCATAAGACTCCTTGTGCCTACACGGAATGCCTTGGGCAACTATATGCTATTCGCATCTATCTGCGAAACTCATGAAAGTGCGCTAGCATTGGGGCGTGGCACGGGACTCCAAACAATCCGACCTGAGAGCGATCGAACTCGCGATGACGGAGATCCGGCGTCGCCAACATCGCCGAACTCTTCGTGAATCGGTGGATCTGCGGGCTTGGGGACGGGACGACCTTGGGCTGCTGCCCGCACTTGAAGCGATCGAGGAGCTAGGTGATCAAGCAACAGTTGGCGCCATTGCGACGCTGACCGGCCTCGACCAGTCGCGCTCGAGCCGTCTGGTGAGCGCCGCCATCAAGTCGGGTTACGTCGTTCGGGTCGCGTCTCAGTCGGACGGGAGAAGCACACTGTTGCGACTAACCAGGTCCGGCGAACGATTCGTGCGCTTTGCCCATGAATACCGTCACTGCCAGATCGAGGAGGCCCTCGCCAGCTGGTCACACGATGACCGTCATCAACTGGCTGCATTTATGACACGCTTTTCGCGCGCCATCAAGCAGACAGCCAGTGCATAGGCGACACGCGAAACGCGTCGAACAGATCCACGACGAAGCCACAAGATAGTCCGCGCTCAACCGGGAGGCGTCAGAGAGTCCGCTGCGCTGCAGCGCAGCGTTCGCTTGCTCAGCTCACCTATGGTCTCGTAGGCGCCCGTGTGGTTCCCGCCGGCAGGCCACCGCGGTGGTTCGGCCGAGTCGCGAGGTGTACCGGCGAGCAACTCAGGCGGCGGTCGGTTGTCTTGGATGACTCGCCCGAACCGCCGTACCAACCTCGCTAGGGCACGGTGGCCCCTCGCGTCGCGTGGTCTGGACGGTGGGGCAATATGCACTGGGCTCACCCCGATCACACTGGACGTACCGAATGGCGTTGCCTTCGCTGCGTGCGGGCAAGACGCGTGCAAACGGTTCAGCACGGGTCTGCGGCTAGCGGACAGCCCAACACAGCGCGAGGCCGCTGACCTGCAGAAACACCACCAGCGACCATCGGGCCCCACCGATCATCACGAGCTAGGTTTGTGTCTTAGTCTGCGCGTTCGGGGTTCAAGTCTCTGGCGACCACCTCTGACCTGGCCTTTCCATTTCCGGGCCCTCGTACCTTGGACAATCTTCGAGCCCAGATCGGGCAAATGCGTGCAAGTTGCGAGCGCGGCTTGCACGCATCGACCCAGACACCGGAAATCTGCGGGTGCGGGTAACGTGTGCGACGCCCCGCGCACGACACAGGGCATTGGCTCGCCGCAGAAGTCTGCGAGGCTGACCGAATCGCGATTGGTCTAGCGCACGCCCAGACGGTCAGGGTCGCTAGCCGCCGGACGCTGCAGCGTCTCGCGTCATAGAGGGCCACCACGCCAGTCGGGCATAGCTCGCTCGCCAACGGCGACGTCATAGGCCGCTCGGGCGAGGAGACGAGTCGAGTCCAATGTCGGCACCGGGGACACATCGGGTGTGATCAGCAATGGGATCTCGGTGCAGGCGAGGACGACCGCGTCACAGCCGCGCTCTGCGAGCCGTTCGATGACACGCAAGTAGTCGTTGCGTGACGCATCGCTGATCACGCCGTTCACCAGCTCTTCGAAGACAACCCTGTTCACCAGGTGGCGATCATCGGCGTCGGGGAACTCCGTAGCAATTCCGTGAGCGGCCAACGCGCGCGGATACAGCGGGCTGTCCATCGTGTAGCGGGTGCCCAGCACGCCAACGCGGGTATGTCCCTGAAGCGCCGCTTGTTCCGCGACGACTTCGGCAATGTGCAGGCCCGGCAATGGGAGATCCGGTCCAGGCACCTCAAGAGCCAGGTGCGCGGTGTTATCCGGGCAAACAAAAAAGTCGGCGCCGGCCCGAACCAGCCGCTGGGCACTGGTGGCCAGGGTGACCCGGACGGCCGCGTAATCCCCTGCGTCCCACGCGGGCATGCTGTACCCGAAGGCGATGTAGTCCAGCGTGACATCGGGATGCTCATGACGGCCTGTTCGGGCGAATCCCTCCTCACAGAAGGTGAGGAAGCAAAGCGCGGCTCCTCCGGTGCTGTGAGCTAGAAGTCCAAGGTGGTGCATGAAGCCTCCCCTACTTGCAGGAATCGGAACAGCTTCATTGTTTGACGGCATGCTCCGCGGACGGTCATCGATCGCTATCGGGAGACGGCCTGCTGATAGGCGCTAACGGCTGCGGGGTCGTCGATGCTGCCGTGGTAGTGAGATTACTGCCAGCGGCCGTCTTCGTAGCGGAAGTAGCGGCTGGTCCGGACCTCAAGGGGGATGGCGGAGCCTCTTGAACCCATACAGGTGCCCGCCTCGGGGCCGCGAACATCGCCTGGCCGTCGCCGAGATATTCAACAATGTCACCGAAGCTCACCTGGATCCGGACACGCCCGGCGAAGATGCGATCGTAGAACTCGGCGATGGCGTCGCCGTCGCGCAGGAAGCCGCCGAGCGAGTTGTTCAGCTTGGCCGGCGGGTGCCCGGCACACCTGACGAAGAGCCGCGCCGTCGCGTTCGTTGTCCACGCCCACTACACGAGTCCCCAGCGCACCGCGGGGATGGACTTCTTCAAGATCGAGAACGGCAAGATCGTCGAACACTGGGACGTCGTACAAGACATTCCCGAGCAAACGGCCACTGGCCAAGACATGTTCAGCGAGCTCAGTTGAGAGTCGACCCCAAAGCTCCTTTGTGTTCCGGCAACTCAAGTCAGGACACGGATGTGATCAGCCGCCGCGCACCCGGTCCCGTGGCCTGGTCGATCTGCCCAGGGCGGGGGGCGGCGGGTGCGAGTCCTACCGCATCTTGGTGACGGGTGGCATGGTTTCGCGGGTGGTGAACCGGAGTTGGGTGAGTTCTTCGCCGGTGGCCCATGCGTTGAATGCCTTGATGTACAGGGCGACGTGTTCGCGGGTGTCGCGGCGGCGCATCACCTGCCCGGCTTGTTTCCTGGCCATCGCGAACATCACCCGGCGAAACAGTAGCCGTGGGTCGTTCTTCTTCAACCCCGCGCCGTCGATAATCCCGTCATACCAGGGGGCAAGGTTGGTTCGCCGGTTGGTGTGTTCGACCAGGTAGCTGGCCGCACCTGCGGCGCTTTTGATCATCCCGGTCGCGGCGGCGATCTGCTCACCGACCGCAACGAAGTCACGCAGCTTCGGATGATCCTCAAGTGTTTGGACGATCTGGTGGTTGGTGACCGCGGCCGCACCACCGGACCAGTTCAAATCCGGGCGGTTGTTAAACAGCCACACGGTGCGCACCATCGCGGCGAGCATCGTCGCCGACTTCTCACCCTCAATCGCGAGCACATCAGCGGCGTTGCGTCGCTTCCCGGTGTCCAGCACATCGAACGTGCCGTCATCAACGTCGGTGAACACCGTCATCGCCACCGGCACATCGGCGTCGACGACCGCAGCTAGCCGGTGCTGCCCGTCGATGAGCACCCCGGACACGTCAAAAGCGATCCCTTGGTGGGTGACGATCCACTCCCCGCGTTTCATCGCCTCCGCGAACGCTCGTACCACTGTTCGGGAGACCGGCCGGTTGGTGGTGTTCGCTTCCAACCACTCCGATGCTCTCGCCGGGGTGATCGTCTGCACCTTGCTGCGCACTGAACTGGCTCCTTCGGGCTGGTGTTTGCCGGGGCAACATTAGCCGCCACACGCCCCCCTTACCGCATCCGTCACGCCCGCACATGAGAGCCGGTAGCCGTTAGCGGCTTTGCTCGGGTGTCTTTGCCTAAGCCTCGGCTCGTCGCGCTGGCAGCTGATGGGGTGCCGTGTGGACGCGGTTGCGGCCGGTGTTTTTTGCGTGAAACAGGGCTTGGTCGGCGTGTTCGAGTAGGTCGGGCACGCATAGGTCCGAATCGGGGGTCCAGGATGCGACGCCGCCGCTGAGGGTCACGATGGGCGGTGGGGTGGGTCGGGCGTTGTGGGCAAGGGGCGTGTCGGTGACCGCCCGTTGGATGCGCGCGGCGGCCGCGGGGGCGTCGGGGGGGCTGCAATCGGGCAGAAGGAGCAGGAACTCTTCGCCTCCGTAGCGGTAGATCTGTTCGCCGGCTCGGACGGCGTTGTCGAGGCAGTGGGCGACGTGGCGAAGCGCATCGTCACCGGCGGGGTGGCCGTAGTTGTCGTTGTATAGCTTGAAGTGGTCAATGTCGAAGAGGGCGATCGCGTAGGGCCGGCCGATTCGTTGGGCCCGGGCGTGGGTGCTGGCGAGGTCTTGTTCCATGCGGCGGCGGTTTCCGAGGCCGGTGAGGGCGTCGGTCAGTGATTGTCCGAGAAGCTCGAGGTTGGCTCGTTCGAGTTGGGCGCGGAAGTCGAGTACCTGACGGTGCAGCAAAGTGACGCGCTCGGCAGCGACGAGGCGGGTTTGGACCGCGAACGGGAGCACGGGTTTGATCAGGTAGTCGTCAGCACCGGCGCCCATGCCCTGCAGTACTTGGTCGGGGTTGCCCAGTCCGGTGATCAGCACGATGTAGACGTAGCGGCCGCCGAGTTCTTCGCGGACCCGGCGGCACAGTTCCGGTCCGTCAACGCCGGGCATCATCCAGTCGGTGAGCAGCACATCGACATCTTGGGTGGAGAGCTGTTCCCACGCGCTGGAGCCGTCGGTGGCGATGAGGCATTCGTGGCCGAGTTTGGCGGCGGTGGCTTTGAGCATGAGCCGGCTGGTGGCGTCGTCATCTGCGATCAGGATGCGCATGTCAGGTGCTCGCGGTGAGCTGGGTCAAAGCGTCGCGGGCGCGGGCGAACTCGGTGTCGAAGCGTTGAATCAAGTCGGCTGCGTCGTCGAGTTGTGAGATGCGCGCGAGCGTCTCGATCTGTGCGCAGACGGCGGCCAGCGCGGTCGCGCCGACGTTGGCGCTGGAGCCGCGCAGCGTGTGCGCGGCGCGTTCGAGTGCGCGGGTGTCGCGTTCGCCGACGACCCGGACGAGTTCTCCCCGGCCTTGCGCGGTCTGGGTCAGGTACTCGTCGATGATTTCCCCCAGCACGGCTCCGTCGCCGTCGTCGAGGCTGCGCAGCATCTCGATTTGGGACGGGTCGAGGGTGTCGGGCTGCCCGGAAACTGGTGTGGGCCTCGAGTCCTGCGGTGGAGTTTCGCTCGTTGACGGCTGGGCGACCCAGCGCTGCAGGACCGCCGCGATCGCGTCTTGGCGGACCGGTTTGGTGATGTAGTCGTCCATGCCGGCGGCGAGGCAGACTTCGCGGTCGCCGTCCATCGCGGCAGCTGTCATCGCGATGATCGGGGTGTGCCGGTCGGTGCCTTCGATCCGACGGATTTCCGCCGTCGCCTCGTAACCGTCCATCTCGGGCATCTGGCAATCCATCAAGACCGCGTCGTATCGGGTCGTCTGGATCGCGCGGACCGCTTCACCGCCGTGGTTGGCGATGTGGAACTGGTAGCCCAATTTTGCGAGCACCTTCGAGCCGACCAGCTGATTCATTGTGTTGTCCTCAACGAGCAGGATCATGCCCATCACGGCGATGCTCGGCACGTTTTGAGTTGCTGATACCGGGTGCGTCGATGGAGCCGCGGGGGTCTCGTTGTTGAGGTTGGTGATCAAACAATCGAATAGTTCGGAGGAGCGCACCGGCTTGGTCATGCTGGCCGCGAAGCCGCGCAGGTGCGATTCGGCTGCGCTGAGTCGTTCACCGGAGGAGCTCAGCAAGAACAGGGTTATCCGCGAGGTTGCGGGGTCCGTCTTGAGCTGTTTCGCGAGCTCGATGCCGTCCATGCCGGGCATGTTGAGATCAATCACCCCCAGGTCGAATCTGTGACCCGCGGCGGCCAGTCCGATCGCCTGGTAACCATCGACGGCCTCGACGACATCGACGCCCCAGGAGGCCAGTTGCCGGTGCAGGATCTTGCGGTTGGTGGCGTTGTCGTCGACGACCACCGCGCGCAGTCCGGTCAGTGTGTGCGGATCGCTGGTGGCGTCGGATCCCGCCGTGCCATCGGCGTGACGGAGTGACAGTTCAAACCAGAAGGTTGATCCTTCGCCGGGGGCGCTGATCAGTCCCAGGTTTCCACCCATGAGTTCAACCAGCTGACGGCAGATCGCGAGCCCCAGCCCGGTGCCGCCGAACTTGCGGGTCGTTGATGAATCGGCTTGCGCGAACGCACGGAACAATCGCGCCTGGTCTTGCTCGGCGATACCGATACCCGTGTCGATCACGTCGAACCGCAGCGCCGACCGTTCGGTCGTCTCGTCGAGGACCGAGACGCGGATCACCACCTCACCTTCCAGGGTGAACTTGACCGCGTTGGAGGCCAGGTTGAGCAGAACCTGCTGGATGCGGACCCGGTCGCCGACCAACCGGGTCGATACGTCGGGGTGGACGTCGATGATCAGCTCGAGTCCTTTGGTGTGGGCGGTTCCGGCCAGGATGCGTCCGACGTCATCGGCCACGACTGCGATGTTGAGGTCGGTCTCGTCAAGGTCGAGCTTGCCGGCCTCGATCTTGGAGAAGTCCAAGATGTCATTGATGATGACGAGCAGATTCTCTGCTGACACCTTCACCCCGGAGGCGAGTTCGTGCTGGTCGGGGTCGAGCGGGGTCTCCAGCAGAAGTTCGGTCAGGCCGATAACGCCGTTCATGGGGGTGCGGATCTCATGGCTCATCGTCGATAAGAAATCCGATTTCGCCTTGGATGCTTGGAGCGCCCCGTCGCGGGCGGCGGCCAGGTCCTCGACCGCCCGCCGGGCCTCAGTGACGTCGCCACCATTAAGGACGTAGCCACGCACCGACGGGTCGCCCAAAAGGTTGGTGGCGGTCCAGGCGATGCTGCGCCATGCACCGTCGCGGTGGCGCATCCGAACCTCGAACGCCGCAGCCGCGACGCTCTGGGGTTCGTCAGTCGCTTCCGGGTGATCGGCGAGGCGGTGGAAGTGGCTTTTCAGGAAGTCAATGTCGTCGGGATGGACGAGGTTGGTCAGCGGCCGGCCCGCCAACTCCTGCGGTGCATAGCCCAACACCCGCTGCGCGGAAGGGGTGACGTAGGCGATGTCGAGGGTGGCCTCGGCCACAACGATGAGATCCCACGCGTTGTCGATCAGTGACCGGAACCGGGCCGAGTTCAACGCCCGCGCCTCCCGAACCGTCAATGCCAGCCGCACCCCGGCCACCAGCAGCGTCGCGGTCGCGAGCCCCACAGCCACCTTGCCGACATGCCCGAAGGTGGCCGTGAACAAGACGACCATGCTCGCGACGGCCCCGAAGGCCGGAACCGCGAATCCAGCGGTTCGATCGGTGTCGACGGTGCCGGCGGTGTCGCCGCGAACCCAAGCGGTCGCGGGCTGGGCCCAGGTTGCGACCGCTAACAACAACAGAGACACCGGCCACGCAGCCGCATTCATCACCGATCCGAGCTTGCTGTCCGGCTGCAGAAGATTGAAAAAGTCGCCGGCAGCGTTGGCGACCATCGCACAGCTGGCGATGACAAGGAACCGGCGACAGCCCTTGGGAAGGATCGTCAACCCACCGACCGCCAACGCAAGCAGCAACAGATCACCGACGGGATAGGCGAGGTTCGTCGCCGACCCGAGGGCCGTGCCGCCGCCCGCCTTCACGACTGCATGAAATACGTACGCGGCCGAAATCGATGCCGCCCCAAGACCGGCGATCAACCCATCGAGTGAGGTTGCGACCAGCGATCCGCTGTTGCCGCGCCGGATGACCATCGTGAAGCCAACAAAACAAAGCGGGAAGAACACAGCATAAATCCCATCGGCGACCGACGGGACCGGCGCTGTCGCACCCCCCAGCGACTCGATAGTTAGCGCAACATCCCCCAGTCCCCACGCCAGGCACGCGACACCCAAGACGAGAGGGAATGCTTTCGTTACCGATGCGCTCGAACGCCAGGTCTGGTCGACGTAGCGCCAGATGCATAACCCGCCCATAGCGAGTTCGAACAAATCCACGCCCCAGTCGTCCACCGGTGGGTAATCCGAACCGGCCGCCCGGATCACCATCGACACGATGAAAGCAACCACGACTGCGCCGCTGAAATACAGCGCCCATCTCACCCGATTTGGGACATCGTTTTGACCGACATCAGCAGTGACATTCGCCATGAACTCGTGCAACTCTTTCCTCGGTTTTGGCCGATTCCGCCTCTTCTGAGCATCGGCTCCCGAGCACGAGACCTGAGACGAACATGTCTGGCGACGCCAGACACTTGTGTTTGCGGACCACCTGCTCGCGCGTCGTTGAAGCGAACCAACGCCGGGTCCGGGGGCTGCGGCGCGGGCGGCTGCTTCGCTTTGAGGGCTCCAGGGTCGCGGTGGGGGACGCTCGGGCGCGTTCTCGGAAATATGTGGTATCGCCGGGCGCTGGCAGTTTCCGACGTCAAGGGCGAACACATGTCTGCCGATGCTTTCGCAGACATGTGATCGCGGCAGTCGGGGAGGTGCCAGGGCGCGATGGCCGATGACGCTGCCGCTCGGGCGGCCGCTGTGCACGGCTATCAGATCCTGGATACTGCGCCCGAGGACGGATTCGACGACTTGGCGCGCCTGGCCGCGCAGATCGGTGAAGCGCCTATCGCGTTGGTCTCGTTCCTCGACACTAACCGGCTGTGGTTCAAAGCCTCGCTCGGGCTCGGGATTCGGGAGACCGCCCTGGAGGCGTCGTTTTCCGCCCACGCGTTCGCCTCCGACGATGAAGTGTTCGTCGTCGAAGACGCAGCCGCGGATGACCGGTTCAAAGCCAACCTCTTAGTCCTCGGCGACGACCGGATCCGGTTCTATGCCGGGGCGCCGATCCGCACGGCGGCTGGGGTTGCTGTGGGTGTGGTGTGCGTGATGGACCGCCAACCGCGTTGTTTCGACGTCGGGCAGCGGGCCGCGTTGGGCACGCTGGCACGTCAAGCCAGTGCCTTGTTGGAAGCCCGCCAGATCCGAGCCGACCGGCCGCCGGCGGCGCACCGCGACGACGCGCGGGAAGGATTTCGGCTCGCGCTTCGCCAATCTCCCGTCGGCATGCTGCTTACCGATGCTGACGGTCGCATCCTGGATACCAACGGGGCCTTCGCAACCATGCTCGGCACCACCACGACCGCCCTGCTGGGTGTGAACATCGCGAGCCTGACCACCGCCGCGATGGCCGCCGCCGAAGCGGACCTGCTGACGGAGGTGCTCGCGGGCACTCGGGACAGCGCGATCCGCGAGAAGTCCTATCGGCACACAGCCGGGCATCTGGTACAGGCGGTGTCCAGCACCGCGGCTATTCGCGCCGCCGACGGCGCACTGACCGGGTTCTTGTCGCAGATCCTGTCGATTACCGAGCAACGCCACGCCGAGGAGGCGCTGCTGGAAACCCAGTCCGCGCATGACGCGATCATCAGCATTGACGCCACCGGGCGGCTCACCGCGTGGAACACCGGCGCCGAGCGGCTATTCGGCCACCCGGCGAGCACTGCGATCGGCCAGCCGGTGACTCTCATTGTTCCGAAGCGGTGGCGGGCCGCGCACGTTCGCAACCTGGCGCGACTGGCGGGCGCTCCGGTGCCGCCAGGCCCCCCATTGCTACGCACCGGCCTGCGCGCCGATGGCACCGAGTTCCCACTGGAGGTCTCGCTGTCGGGGTGGTCGCGGGCCGGCCGACAGTACTACACCGTCATCGCGCGCGACATCAGCGAACGCGAAGCAATGCACGCAGCGATGCTCACTCAAGCCACCACCGATCCGTTGACCGGTGTCCCGAATCGCAGCGGCGCCACGACCGCGCTGGAAGCCATGCTCGCCGACACCGCCGCCACACCGTTAAGCGTCCTCACCCTCGACATCGTCGGCTTCACCGAAATCAACGGCAGCCTCGGCGCGGCGGGCGGCGACCGGGTCCTGATTCAAACCGCCCGGCAGATCGCAGTGATGCTTCGACCCGCGGAGATGGTCGCTCGGATCGGCAACGACGAATTCGCTGTGCTGCTGCCCCGAACGACCTCGACGCAGGCCCTGGCCATCGGCGAGCGGCTCCGCGACGACCTGCGCGGATCAATCGTCAGCCGCGGCGTCCCCGTGCACGTGGACATCTGTGTCGGGGCTGCGAGCCACCGCAACCAGGTCACCAAGGCCAGGGCAAAGAGGACCGCCACCGCGTTGCTTCTCAACGCCTCGCTCGCGCTTGCATCAGCGAAACGAACCGGCCCCGGCACTGTGTGCGGCTATCGCGCAGCACTCGCGAAGGGAGCACGCCGCCGCCTCACCCTGCATGGCGCTTTGGAAGACGCAATCACCGCCGGCGCGCTCACGCTGGCCTACCAACCCCAAATCGACCTGCGCACCGGCCGCCTGCAGGCGGTCGAAGCACTCGCCCGCTGGACCCATCCGCAGCTGGGTCCGATTGGACCCGACGAGTTCATCCCGCTCGCCGAAGACACCGGATTGATGCCGGCTCTGGGTGCGTGGGTGCTCGCCACCAGCTGCGCTCACGCCGCGGCGTGGCGGACCCGCGGCAGCGCCCGGATCGGTCTCAGCGTCAACGTTTCCGGCCGCCAACTCGCCGACGACGACATCATCGGTACCGTCGAACACGCCCTCGCCGCCAGCGGCTTGCCGGCCTCAACACTCACACTCGAAATCACCGAATCCGTCTTGATGCGCGACCCGTGCCGCGCCGCCCAGCGCCTCGCCATCCTCAAAAGGCTTGGCATCCGAATCTCGATCGACGATTTCGGCACCGGCCACTCCAGCCTCGCGTCGCTGACCACGTTCCCGATCGACGAACTCAAGATCGACCGTTCCTTCATCGCCCCGCTACCTCAAGACAGCACAGCCCTGCGAGTCACCACAGCAATCATTGCGCTCGCCGAGGGGTTGGGCCTGACGACCGTCGCCGAGGGGATCGAAATGCCCGCCCAGCACCAGCTGCTGCGCGACCTCACCTGCACCCTGGGCCAGGGTTACCTCTTCGCCAGGCCACTGCCCGCCGACCAGATCCCGTCACTGCTGCGCACTCCGCTGCGGCTACTTCCGACATTGGCAAGCGCCCGACGCGACTCCCGTTGAAGTTGCGGAACAAGCGCACGACCCGCGGCAGACATCGCCTTTCGTATCGTCGCGATGGGAAGCTTAGGTTGCGACCGTTGCCTTCGCGCTCCAGGCCATCGTGGTTGGCGTCGCTGATGGAGGTATAACCCCCTCATCTCTGAGTATCCGGACTACGTCCCTCACCGGTGGTACACCGTGACGCTTCGCTTCCTCTACGGTTCCTCAAAGGAATTGCACGTCATCACCAATCGAGAAGACACGAAAAGCGGTGTACCTGCGACGGCAGCGACGACACGATTCCTACGTGGTGGAGACGCACCCGACGTCGCGGTACGCGACGACGGCGCACCGGCGTTGGACCCCGCGGGTATGCCGATCCTGCGCGGCTATGGCATTGATCGGAAACGAGTGGTGAGAGTCCGCCCACGATCTCAGCTCGACCTGCCGGGCCTACCGCCCCGAAACCAGATCGAGCGGGTCGGCAGCAGCTAGTCAGCCGAGTTCTCACCCTGGGGTCTTGCGTCCGCGTGCGTCTGGCCGTTGAGTAGGTGGTAGGACAACGGACGGGGTCGCCCATGCAGGACAGCCACAACTCCAACATCGTCAGCGACGTCGCAGCGGCCGGTGGGTGCGGCCTGAAGAATCTGGCCAACGGCGCCACCTGCGGTCTGGCAGCCCGCCACGCTGGCCCTTGCGACTTCATGGCTCCGCAAGCGGTCCCCGCCGCCTTGCTCGACAAGGGAATCGATCTTAACGCTCCGGACTGAACGCGGAACGGACTCGCCGCAGGGGACTCACCGAGATTCGCTTAAGCCCTTAGGGGTATTTCTCGCGGAGCCGCAGCAGGTCCTCCTCTAGCCGCAGCCGCTTGGCGGACTCCTCGGTCGGCAACCAGCCGGCCGCCGTTCGTGTACGCACGAGGACAATGTGGGCGCGCAACACGTTGTTAGTGAGTTCCATCGTCAGATGCGGATCCTCGCGGGCGTGTTCGGCGGCGATGAGGTCGGCGTACGCCTGCGCCCAGGCGGCGAAAGCGTCCGCGCAGGCTGTATCGATCGCCGGTAGCACCTTGTGCATGGGACTTTTGTCGGCAGGCGGCGACGAAATCCGTAGCGGGCGCGACGCTCGTACCATGGGCTAGCGGCGCTCGGTTCTCCCCCGGGCTGGGCGTCGCCTTCAGCAGCCACGCTTTGGGCTGGCAAGCCCGGGCGGCGGCCAGGCGTGCTTTTGGTCGAGGCGACTGGGTCGGCGATCAGGTGGGTACAAGGCGGAGACACGGATGCCTGCCCAGGTAGGAGGCCGCGTGTGTAGCGAGCTGCGTGACTGGATCCGCGCACAGATGGCGAGCGAGGAGGCTGCGCTGCGGGCAGAGCATTACCGGGCCCGCCTCGGTCTTGGCAACCCGGGGATGCCCGCGGAACTAGAGCAGCTCGAGCGGGACCGGGCCCGCCTGGACACGATGACCGATGCGGAACTGCGCGAACTCGGCCTGCTATACGCCGACCGTGCCGGGTACGACCAAGCATGGCGACCATGACCTCCACCACCGGCGTGAGGTAGGCGCCGCGCCGCACGCTTCAACTGTGCGTGGTGTCGTCACGCTCAGCGAGTAGTGCCTCGTCGACGGTCAACTGCTTGAGCACATCGTCGGGTGGTCGCCAGCCGGCCTGCAGCCGGTCGACGGTCATCGCGTTGTGAGCGCGGATAACCTCCGCGGACAGGCGCAGGATTTCCGAATGCGCGTCGCCGCGAGCCTCCGCGGACCCCAACGCGGCGAACGCGCGCTGCCATTCCTGGAACGGCGACGACGGCGACAGCGGGACTGCCTCAATAGCCATTGCTGCTCCTGATGCTCGTGAACCCCGGGTCTGGAGGTAACACGTGCCTGGGCTCCGCGAGGAACCCGGGGGGATATTAAGACAGCCGGGCGCACCACGCAATAGCCGCAGGGCGCACATTCGCAGCCCGAAACGGACCACTGCTCGGTCGCTCAACCGCCGCGGCGCTCGACCCGTTCGGACCCTGCAGGTCCCTCCCGCGGTTGCCGATGAGGGAGTTAGCAGACTCCATCTCGGTAAGTGTTTGGCGGGGGTAATGGAACCGGATCGGCCACGGCCCAACAGTTACAAGGACCGTTCGGCGCTCGACCCGACGGCAAGCGGCATCGGCGTGGATCGGCGCGGCGAGGAACGCTGGGATCGCCGCCGGGCAGCAGCCATGGGACTGCGCACCGCGATCGTCGGTGGGCCGATCGTCGCGTCGGTGTTCGCGATGGCGATGCTCAGCCGCGTCCTTCCTTCCCCAGGTCCCCATGGTGGCGCCGGTGTTCGGGTCGGCTGGTGGGCCGCGATCTTGGCCGGTTCCCTGGCCGCTATGTGGCTGACGGACCGGGCCACCCGACGCCTGGCCCCACTGGCCGCCCTGCTAGATATGGCCGTGTTGTTTCCCGGCCGCGCCCCAACCCGTTTCAAAGTCGCCCGCAAAGCCGGTGACCTGCGGCAACTGCAGGCGTTGACCGAGCAGGCGAACAAGCTCGACCAACGCAACGGCTTGGCTGAGGCCGCCGAGCAGATCCTGGCGCTGGTCGGCTCATTGCGGGCCCACGACCGGCACACCCGCGGACACTCCGAACGCGTCCGCGTCTACACCGACCTGATCGCCGCCGAAATGCGACTGCCCCCTGCTGCTGTGGACCGGCTGCGGTGGGCAGCGCTGCTGCACGACATCGGCAAACTCCGCGTCCCTAAGACCACCCTGAACAAGCCCGCGAAACTGTCCCCCGC
>Ga0208717_1000309_pt1 | contig 17645 bp, 13 predicted proteins | sample NGESurF53shallow_FD_184489 | JGI IMG/M metagenome (GOLD analysis project Ga0208717, IMG submission 184489) | Arctic peat soil microbial communities from Barrow, Alaska - NGEE Surface sample F53-3 shallow (SPAdes) | ecosystem: Environmental > Terrestrial > Soil > Wetlands > Peat ... | reverse complement strand
CACAACCAGACGCCAGCCGCCTGACCAGCCGGACCCGCTCAGCAATCTTGCTCACCTACAAAATTGACGCGCACCCCCCGGCCGGGCCCACCCCGGCGGAATGTCGGTGCCCCCCGTTAAGCTGCACGTCTTGTGGCGAGCGTTGTCCTACCAGCCCCTCAGCTGTCCGTCTCGGCCGACGAGGCCCGGATGCTCACGCTGCGCGCGCAGGGTTTCTTCGGGGCCAGTAGCCGCCGCGGCGGCGTGCCCGCCATGCTGCGCAGGCTCGGCGCGGTGCAGCTGGACACCATCAGCGTCCTGGCCCGCTCCCATGAGCTCGTCGCCTACGCCCGGCTCGGCCCGGTGCCACGGGAGCGGATCGAGCGCGCGTACTGGCATCCGCGCCAGTCGGCGGCCTTCGAGTACTGGTCCCACGCGGCCTGCATCCTGCCCCTGGAGGAATGGCCCTGGTACGCCTTCCGCCGCCGCGCGCTGCGCGCCCGGGGCAAGCGGTGGCACCAGAGCCACGAGCGCACCGTCGCCGAGGTGCTGGCCAGGCTGCGCGCCGAAGGGCCGCTCAACGCCACCCAGCTCGGCGGAGCCAAGGCCGGCGGTCCCTGGTGGGACTGGTCGGACACGAAGATCGCCGTGGAGTGGCTGCTGGATGTAGGCGAGGTGATCTGTGTCCGCCGGGACGGCTGGCGGCGCGTGTACGACCTGCCCGAGCGCGTACTGCCCAGCGAACTACTCGGCCGCGAGCCGGCCGACGCAGACTGCCTGGCCCACCTGGCCGGGGTGGCGGCCCGGGCGCTGGGCGTGGTCACCCGCCCGGACCTGATCGACTACCACCGGCTCCGCGAGCTGACCGACGGCCAGGCCCGGCACGCCGAACTCGCCGGGGAATCCGCGCTGGCGGCCGGCCTGACCCCGGTCGGGATCGAGGTAGCCGCCCCGCCGGGCACGGGCCGGAAGGCAGCCAGCACCATGGTGCCGGGCTGGGCCGACCCGGCGGCACTGGCCGAGGCGCCGCGCGGACGGCACCGGGTGACCCTGCTCTCCCCGTTCGACTCCCTGCTGTGGGACCGCAAGCGGACCAGGCGGATGTTCGGCTTCGAGCACAGCCTCGAGGCCTACGTGCCCAAGCCCAAGCGGGTGCACGGGTATTACGCGATGCCGTTGCTGGCTGGGGGCCGCCTGCTCGGCCGGGTCGATCCGGTCCGCCAGGGCCAGACCCTGGTCGCGCGGCAGCTCTCGCTGGACTCCGCCGCCGCCGTCGCACCGATGGCCCGGGCACTGCGCGAGGCGGCGGAATGGGTGGGATGCTCGGCGGTGGAGATCGGGCAGGTCAACCGCCCGGACCTCGGGTCACGGCTGCGCAGTGCCCTCGCTGACGGGGCCCTCGCTGACGGGGCCCTCGCTGACGGGGCCCTCGCTGACGGGGCCCTGTCGTAATGCGCTGTTGCGACGCGGTCCGGGCCGGCTGACCCCACCCTCATTCCATCGGCTGGTGTCCTATGGCGGCCGGCTCCCGGCCCGCGAGCAGCCAGCCGGCCACGGCGGCCGCCAGCGGCATGCCCACCAGGATGAGCAGCAGGCTGGTGGTGGGCACGCTGGTCAGCTCGGAGAGGCCATCGAGCTTGTTATCCCAGGCGTAGCCGATGGCGGCGGTATAGGCCGCCACCGTGCCGAGGACCGCGCCTGCCAGGCCCAGGGCTCCCGCGGTGACCGCGGTCAGCATGCGCCGGGTCCAGCCGCTGGCCCCGGTCGCGGCCAGGGTACGCAAGTCGCCCGCGGTTTCGCTGCGGATGAGGCCGAGCGTCATGGCCAGGATGCCCAGCGCGAGCACGATGCCGAACACGGTAGCCCAGTTGATGATCATCGCCACCGACGGGATGCTGTTCTTGGTTTCGATGGTCAGGCCAGCCGCGGCGGCGGCGAGCCGGGCGTTGGTGATCTGCGCGGCGGTGGGCGGGCTCGGTGTCTGGATGAGCCAGCCGTCTGCCTGCACGCCCGCCTGGAGGTGGAGAGTGCTGATGGCGTGCTCGGTGAGCACGGTGTTGGGCGCCGACGTGCCGGACGGAAGCGCGCTGATCTCCTGGATCACCGGGTGGGCCAGACAGCTGCCCTTGGTGCACGCAGAGTAATCAGGTCCGCCCCCGGCACCCGGGCCCTTGGCACCACCCGGGGTGCTTCCACCGTTGGTGTAGAGGAGCTGCATCTTGGGGATCGTGGCCAGGCCCGGGCGCATCGTGAGGACGTCGGCTGCGTGGTTCACGTCCGAGGCCTTGATCCCGAAGGCCCGCAGCAGGGCCGGGGTAGCCACGTACACCGTCCCGGAGAACTGGCGGCCCGACGCGGCGTGCTGAAGGTTCGCGTTCGCCGACTCGAGTTCGACGACGTCGTGCGAGCCGAGCGCGGCCGCGATGCTGTGCGCCGCCTTCGCCATCGACGCCAGATTGGTCCCGGTCACCGGGCCGCCGGGCCCGTTGCCCGGCCCGCCGCCACCCTGCCCGTTGGGCGTGTAGACGACGATCTGGTCTGATGCCAGGTTGGGCCCGGCGTAGTCGAGGACGTTGCCGAAGCGCTGGGCGGACAGCACGCTGACTAGCACGGCGATCAGCACGCCGAGGGTGATGGCGGCGAGGGCTGACCCTGAGCGGGCGCGGTACCGGGCCAGGTCGCGCAGGGCCAGCCGGGTTGCGATCGGGGCCCGCCGGCCCAGCCTGGCCAGCAGCGTGAGGCACGCCGGGGCCAGCAGGATCACCGCCGCGATCAGGGCGACGAAGCCGAGGACGAGTTCGATTGAGCCGCTGCCGTTACCGTTGCTCGTGCCGGAGAAGGCAAACAGGACCGCGGCCCCGCCGAGCAGGACCAGGCCGGGCAGCGCCGAGCGGCGGACCTGCTTGGGCGGCGCGGGCCGCCCGGACAGGGCGGTCACGACGGGGATCCTGGTGACCGCCCGGGCCGGCCGGGCGGCGGCGAAATAGGTGGCGAGGACAGCGAGGGCCAGGGCCACGCCGATCACGGTCCACGGCAGCTGGAAGGCGCCGATCGAGTGATGCGCATCCGACTCGACACTCGGCCGGTAGGCCAGCCAGGCGGCCAAGCCGAGCACGAACCCGGCCACGGCGCCGAGGACGCCCACCAGCACGCCGTTGGCCCGGACGACGAGGCTGATGTTCCTGGCAGTGGCCCCCTGGGCGGCCAGCAGCCCCAGGGATCGCAGCCGGCGCTGCGCCAGCACCGTGAAGCCGCCGATCCCCACCAGGGCGATGAGCAGCATGCCGACGGTGGCCAGGGCGAGCACGATCGTCTCCGGATTCAGCACGTTGCCTGAGGACGCCGAGTGCGGCGTGGATACGTTCGGCCCGATTTTGTGCGGGGGCACCCCATGCGCATCGAACAGGACGGTGACCTGACTCGGCGTGGTGACCTGGCCCGGGACGACCAGGGCGAACTCATCCACCAGATTCTGCGGGTTTTGCACGATGCCGGTGACCCGCCGGGTCGTGCCGCCGGTGTGCCAGAGGTCACCGACCTTAAGACGGAAGGTCGCGGCGAGGTCGCTGGTCACCGCCACCTGGCCCGGGCCAGCCGGGTAGTGCCCGCTGACCAGGGAGAGCATCGGCTGGCCATACGGGCCGCGCGGGTTCTGCGCGCGCAGGTCGTAGGTGTTGATCGAGCCCGGGATGGCGGCCGCCTCGTTCTCGATCACGTCGATCCGGCCGAAGCGGTGCTGCAGCGACGCGATCTGGCTGGCCAGATGCGGGTCAGGGGCCTGGAAGTTGGCCTGGTCCTGGGCGGTGCCGAAACCCGCGTTAGCCGCCGGGGGCGTGGTGGTGGCCACCGCCGCCCCGACGATGGTGGCCGCCACCGCGACCGTGACGAGCCCGAGGATCAGCAGCTGCTGACGCCACTCGCGGCGCAGCAGCCGCCAGGCCCAGCGGATGACCGCGCGCCGGGCGGGAGCGCCCCCGTTACCCGTGGCTCCCGCTGGCGCGGGGCGTTCCCGCAGCGTGGTGGTCATGGAGTCTGGCCCGGGGTGAGCAGGGACTCGGGGCCGGGCAGCGGGGCGGTCTGGTCCACGACGCGGCCGTCACGCAGGAATACCACCCGGTCCGCCCAGGACGCCAGCTGCGCGTCGTGGGTCACCACGACGGCGGCCACCCCGCGCTTGCACGCCTCGTGGATCAGCCGCATGACCGCTTCCGCGTTCACCGAGTCCAGCGCGCCAGACGGCTCGTCGGCCAGCAGCAGGCGGCGGTCCCCCACCACCGCGCGGGCGATCGCGACCCGCTGGCGCTCACCGCCAGACAGCTCGCTGGGGAACCGGGACGCCCTGTCCCGCAGGCCGAGGCCGTCCAGCGCCTGCTCGGCCGCCCTGCGCGCCCTGCGGGCGCCCATGCCGTCCAGTTCCAGCGGCAGGGCCACGTTCTCGGCCACGGTCAGCCCGGGCAGCAGGTTGAAGTCCTGGAACACGTACCCGACCGCGCGCCGCCGCAGCCGCGCCTTGTCGTTGCGTGACATCCGGGACAGCGGCGCCCCGTCGATCAGCACCTCCCCGCTGCTGGGCTCCTCCAGGCTGCCAGCGATCGTCAGCAGCGTGGACTTGCCCGAGCCACTCGGGCCCATCACCGCCACCATGCCGCCCGGCTCTACGGCCAGGTCAACCCCGCGGAGGGCATCCACCCGGGAAGCTTCCTGCCCGTAGGACTTGGATACGTCCCTCAGTTCCAGCACTGTCATTGCCCCGTCTCCCGTTCGCAGGTCGAGCGCTCACTGTTCATGGTCGTGTGCCCACCCGCCGCCGCAGCCTGGGCAAGGCCACGGACGCGGGCTGGGGCGGGTCGGCCGCGGCACGCTTGAGCCGCCCGTCGGCCGCATCCAGCCACCGGATCACCGCATCGAGCCGGAAGAGCTCGGCGTCGACCACCAGGCCCAGGCCGAGATCGGAGTCGGCCTCAGCTTCCTTGATGCGGGTCCACTGCTGCATCAGCTCCACCAGGTAGCGCCGGTGCACCTGAATCACCTCGTGCACGTCTGTGCCCGGCACCCGCAGGGCCACGAGCACCTTCATCACCAGCTCGTCGCGCGGCGGTGAGGCCAGGTCCGGGGGCGTGCGCAGCCAGGCAGCCAGCTCCGCAGCCCCGCCGGGGGTGATCCGGAACCCTTTCTGCGGGCCCTCATCCCCGTCATCGTCCGACTCGACCAGACCGTCCCGCTCGAGCCGCTGCAGCGTGGTGTAGACCTGGCCGACGTTGAGCGGCCAGACCTCCCCCGTCCGGGCCTCGAACTCCTCACGCAGCTGGAGCCCGTACTTAGGACCCTCGCTCAGCAGCGCCAGCAGGGCGTGGCGGACGCTCATGACGTCGCGTAATTCAGTAGCATGCCGAGAATAATACTGGGTATACATCGCGCCGCCAAGTACTTCGGCAACATTCATGGCCGCTGTGTCAGCCGGTCCAGCGGGCTCGCTGAACCGGCTGGCCCGCACGCTGAACGGGACTCGCCAGGCCCTGGCCGGCAGGCCAGGTCAGGTGAACTCGATGAGCTTCTCCCGGACGGCGATCATCACGGCTTCCATCCGCGAGTGGATCTGAAGTTTCTCCAGGATGTTGCGCACGTGATTCTTGACCGTGTTCTCCGAGATGAACAGTTCCTTGGCGATGTCCCGGTTGTTCATCCCCTTGGCCACCAGCTTCAGGACCTGCATCTCCCGGTCGGTGAGCTTCGGCGCCGGGACCTGCTGCTCGGATCGCTCCTCCCCGTCCCGCTTGGCCAGCGCCGCGAACTCGGTGAGCAGCTTGGCGGCCATGGACGGATTGATGAGCGACCGGCCGCCATGCACGGCCCGGACCACGTCCGCGACCTCGTCCAGCGGAATGTCCTTGAGCAGGTAACCGCTGGCTCCGGCACGGATGGCCTCGAAGAGGTCCTCTTCCTCGTCACTGATCGTCAGCATGACGATCTTCGAGCTGGGAGCTACTTCCTTCATCGCCCGGCAGGCCTCGATGCCGCTACTCCTGGGCATGCGGATGTCCATCAGGACCACGTCGGGCAGCGCCTCGCCCGCCTTCTCCACCGCCTCGGTCCCGTCACTGGCCTCACCGACCAGCTCGATATCGTCCTCGGCGGCGAGGACCATCTCCAGTCCCCGGCGGAACAGCGCATGATCGTCGACGATGAGAGCACGGATCGGATCGGACGACGGCGAATCCGCTGAACCGGCGCTGGCCTGGAGATCAGTGCCTGTCCCGGAAACTGTGCTCACCGCGGGATCTCCGCCCATAGCGCCTCCTCTCTGACCCTGCGTCAAGGCGTGATGCTCGCGCCGTGCCCGGTACCGCGGTCGTACTTGGTGCTGGCCCACCTGGCCTGATGACCACGGCGGAGCCTTGCCAATACTGCGGGCGTGGCGGGGCTTACGGGTACTGCCACGCTGGAGAACCCGCGCTGGCCTTCTCCGGTACCGCGGCCGGCCGGAAAGGTCCTGCGCGGTGCCCCCCACCGCGACCAGTGGTCAAACTCTGGCGCAGCGGAGGGCACACACGCAAACTGGGGCTCGCTAACCCGGCATTTCGACGGGCCGCTCCCGAAAGAGCAGCCTCACCAGTGCATCGGTTTCCCAGCTGCCTCCTGGCTCATTCCACCGGCACACGCCGGTAGGGGGTGGAGGCCGGCTGGGCGGCCAGCTCTTCGACCAGTCGGATCACCCCGTAGTGATAGCCGCGCCTGCGGTAGACCACGCTGGGCAGGTGGCAGGTCTCGTCCTCGAACAGGAAGAAGTTGTGTCCCACGAGTTCCATCTCGAACAGGGCGCGGTCGATGGTCATCGGCGTCGCCGAGTGGAATTTCTCCCGCACCACGAGCGGGCCGTCGCCCTCCATGGCGATAGGCACGATCCCGTCCAGCTGAAGCTCGGCATCGGGCCAGCCCTCTTCATCAGCCCCCCACCCGGCTTCGCCGTTGGCCGGCGCGTCCGGGGCCGCAAGCGCAGCCGTTCCCGCGCGGGGCGCTGGCACCCAGTCGGGAGGCTCCGGATCCGGCGCGCTGACCACCTCGACCCGGCCGGGGGCCCTGGCAGGCTGCTGGGGCAGCGCCTCCAGCGGTGAGACGTGCGCCGAGTTCCGTGCCTTGCGCCGGTCGCAGGCCCGGCGCATATGCGTCTCGAGCTTGGCCATCGCCTGATCGAGAGCCTGGTAGCGATCGTCAGCGGCCGCTTCCGCGCGGACCACGGGACCCCGCGAGTACAGCGTCAGCTCGACGCGCTCGCGCTGGGCGGACTGGCGCGGATTACGTTCCAGGGTTACTTCCACATCCATGCTGATGGCCTTCTGGTCGAGCTTCACGATCCTGTCTAGCTTGGCCGTGGCGTAGTCGCGGAAGCGCTCCTGAATACCTGTGCGCCGCCCATGGAAGATGATGTCCACGTGGGAAACCCCCTTCGACCGTCTCGTGTGGAATGACACCCGCCCGGCCGACCTGGTCTTCGTCCCCACATCCGCCTGCTGAGGGATTCGCGGCCTGTGCCACTACCGCCCTTCTCCCGGTCCGGGAGACATCTGATCTCCCGGGGGGGCAGGACTTACCTCTAAGCCGCACCGTGATCGGTCGACGACAAGTCGCCTTACGTGGGCCGTTTCGCCTGCGGCTGGCATCGGCTTGCCAAGCCGGGCTCCCCGCAGCGAGCGGGAAACCCTGCACAGCGCAACCACGGACCCGGGCGGGTGCCATAGAACGACGCTAGCCTGCCCGGGCCCAGATGTCAGGAGTCGGCGGTGTCTACTTCGACACGCCCAGTACCTGGGCGGATGCCGCATCGGGAGCAAGGTCGCGGCGGGGCGAATTTCGCCATGCCGCTGATCTCGGCACGGCCGGCGACGGGAATATGGTCAGCCTGGGTAGGTGACCGCGTGACCGGCCGTGAACTGGTTCCACAGCTCACCTAGCCCGACGGACTTGGCCAGGTACCCGGTCTGCAGGCCCACGAACAGGCTGTTCAGCGGACCCGCCGCGGCGATCGAGGCCATGTCCGGCTCGGGGCCCTGATAGGACGACCGGTCCCCGTCGACCGGCACCTCCTCGAGCTGAGGTCCGGGAGGTGCCTGGTTCACGACCAGCAGGTGATCCGCGTCGTACCAGCTCAGCGCGCTGGGCCGGAGGAGGTCCGCGCCGATCGGCCCGGCAATGGACAGCATCACCTGGCCAGATAGCTGGTCAGGCGTCCGCACGACGGCTCCCAGAAGTACCTCCGTCCCCGGGCCGTTGCCGCCGCTCGCGTGGGCGCTGACCTTGGCGATCATGGCCACGCGCACGCCGTCCGGCGCGACACGCAGCGCGGTCACGTCCCGGAGGGCCGCCGGCAGGCCCACGCTGACCGGCTTGCCTTTGGACGCGTCCAGCAGCCACACCCGGGCCTGGCCACCGGAGGAGCCCGCGACCCACAGGTCATCGTTGCGATCCCAGCTCACCGACGTGATCGAGGCACCGCTCATCCGGACGTGCAGCGCCCGCGCGGACGCGCTGGCGTGCGGCTTCGCCGCGGCGGACAGGGAACTGGTGTAGAGCGTCGCCGCGCCGGCCGGCCCGCCGATGCCCGCCAGGTACTGCTGATCCGGTGAGACAGCGATGCTGGTCAGCGGGACCTGGCCGGTTCCCGCCTGGCCGGGCACCGCATGGTTGCTGTCCTGCGGGCCGAGCACCCGCGCCGCACCGTTACTGCCGAGGAAGTACAGGTTCTCCTTTCGCGGCGGCTCGAGCGCGGGCTGTGGGTAGTTATTGCGGCTCAGCACCGCGCTGCTGACACCGGGCGGGGTCCACACGTGACCGTTGACCACCAGCTTTACCGCCTGGATGGATGCGGATCCGTACGGCGAACTGGTCAGGGTCCAGACCAGCTGCGACGCCATCTGGGCCAGCGAGGTCGGGCCAGTCGCGGACTTGGGCAGGGTCAGGGCGACCACCGCCGTCTTGCTCCCCGGCAGGATCTGGACCGGGCGCGACGGCTCGGCCGCGGGCGGGAACGCCGACAGCACCGCCCCCGCCAGCCATTGCTGCGGGCTGACCAGCAGGGCCCGGACCAGCTCGGCGGCCGGATCCGACGAATCGATGGGCACGAAGACCGGGTCGGGCACCAGGTCCCTGCCCTTACCGGCGGGGTCGAAGTAGTACAGGTTGCGCGGCTGGTAAGCCAGGCGGAACAGGTCCTTGGTCAGCAAAAGCTCACTGGACGGCTGGTTGACCCCGCCCGAGGGCAGCGTGGCGATCCGCCACTGATGGTGCACCTGCTGCAGGGTGAACTCCTGGTTCAGCTGGGCCTGGCCGTGTGCCGCCGGGGTGTACTGGCCGCTGGTGCTGAGCTTGCCTAGCTCCTGCGCGCTGATCTCGACCACCGCGGTGTCCTGCGACCCGAATGGCCGGTGGGTGGACGAGACCGTGGGCGGCCTGGCGATCACGGTGACCGCAGGCCCGGGACCCGGCTGCCAGGACCGATTGGCCGCCCTGGTCAGGTACTGGCGGGCGATCGCGTGGTGGTCGCCAAAGTCGGTGCCGGCCAGCAGGAAGTTCTCGACTATCTCCGACGGGCTCGAGCCGGAGGCAGGCGGGCTCACGATCACCCCGCAGCAGACCGTGCCTTGCTGGCCGCCGGTGCCGGGCAGCGCGGTGTGCTGGAGCAGGCCGCTGGTTGGCACGTCCCCGCAGCCCGCCGCGAAGACCAGGGCCGCGATGGCGGCCGTGACCCAGCGGAGCTGCGGCGCTGCCTTAGCCACTGCCCGCGCCAGCGCTACCCCGGTCTTCGGGATCGGTCCCTGCCCGCCGGCTCCCCGCGGGCTGGATTCCGGCGTACCCGGCGCTGAATCCGGTGCCGGGGAGCCCGGTGCCGGCTAGCTCCTGGCCTGGCCGGGCCGGGCTCACCCGCAGGGTCAGTGGCGCATGGATGAGTTCCGGGCCTGGCTCCGCCTCGTCCGGCCCGAGCGGCAGCGGCGAGCCGACCAGCTCCTGCCCGCCGGCCCGGGGCACGGTCAGCCGGAAGACCGAGCCTCTCCCGGGCTCGCCCCAGGCCTGCAGCCAGCCGTTGTGCAGCCGGGCGTCCTCGAGTGAGATGGCCAGGCCCAGCCCGGTGCCGCCGGTGGTGCGGGCCCGCGCTGGGTCCGCCCGCCAGAACCGGTCGAACACCATCTGCGCTTCAGCGGGCCCGAAACCCACACCATGGTCTCGGACCGCCACCGCCACCGCGTCCCGGTCACCCGCCACGGTGACCACCACGTCCCGGCCCTCGCCGTGCTCAACCGCGTTGTCCAGCAGGTTGCGGAGGATCCGCTCGACCCGGCGCCGGTCCACTTCGGCGACGCAAGGCTCGGGCGGGAGGCGGAAATCGATCCGGGTCCCCCGCCGGGCGGCGAGCTGCTCGGCGTCCGCCGCAGCGCGCCGGACCAGGTCGCACACGTCGGCGGATTCCGCGTCCAGCGTCGCCGCGTTCGCGTCGTAGCGGCTGATCTCGAGCAGGTCACCGAGCAGCGACTCGAAGCGTTCCAGCTGGCCTTCCAGCAGCTCCGCGGACCGGGCCGCGGCGGGCATCAGCTGCTCACGGGCGGCGAACAGCACGTCCGCCGCGATCCTGATCGTGGTGAGCGGGGTGCGCAGTTCGTGCGATACGTCGGAGACGAACTGCCGCTGCACCTGTGACAGCTCTTCCAGCTCGTGCAGCTTCTCCTGGAGGCTCGCCCCCATGTCATTGAACGACCGGGCCAGCGCGGCCAGGTCGTCGGTGCCCCGGACCGGCATCCGCTCGTCGAGCTGGCCGTCGGACAGCCGCCTGGCCGCCCCGGCCGCCTCCCGGATCGGGACCACCACCCAGCGCGTGACCAGAGAGACGATGCCGACCAGCAGCGCGACCAGGGCCAGGCCACCGAACAGCATGACGTGCTGCACCAGGCTCAGCGTGGCCTGCTGCTGATCCAGCGGGAACAGGTAGTAGAGCTGGTACTGCCCGTTGATCACGCCGCCGATCGCCAGCCCGGGAGCCGGCGATCGGCCGTTCCGGTACCGCATGAGAGTCGGGGTGGACCAGAGCTCGTCCGTCCGGCCCTGCTGTTGTTCCTGGGTGACCTGGCGGGTCAGCGTGCCCGGGACACTCAGGTAATTGACGTTCTGGTTGCCGTAGGTGCCGCCGAACGCGGAATCCCCGGACGGCTGGGCCAGGATCACCACATCAAAGTTGTCACCAGGCCCGCTCAGCCCTTGCAGCGTCGAGGCCAGCGAGACCAGGGAGTTGTCCCGGTCCCCGGCCGAGCCTTGCAGGCCGCGCTCGTCCTTGGCCACGGCCAGCCCGTTGGCGAGCTGATGCGCTCCAGAGGTCCGCGCGCTGTTCAGCAGCCCGCTCTCGATCTGCTGGACCAGGAAGAACCCGAGCACGGTGACGACCACCACGCAGATCACCAGGGTGGTGGCGACCACGCGCAGCTGGAGTGAACGGTGCCAGCGGCGGCGCATCCGCCCCGCGACCATCCGGGCCCGGCGGTCGAGTGTGCGCAGGGCACGGCGCACCTGAGGTGGCAGGCGGCGGCCGGCCCGCCGGACCAGCAGCGCGATCCGCGAGCCAGCGGCCGGGCGGCCGAGGCCCAGGCCGGGGAGCGCGGCCGCAGGGTCAGCGGCCGCGCCTCCCGGCAGGGTGGCGCGCGGCCCGCGCCCCGCCTCGCTGCTGCTCGCTGCCCCCTCCATCGCCCTTCTTCACGCTGATCGGGACATTGCCCGGCGCGGCCGGCCTGCGGCTGGCCGGGCCGGGGCCGGCTCCTTGATCAGGCCGGTCCTGCCTTGTAACCCACGCCGCGTACGGTCACCACGATCTCCGGATGCTCCGGATCCTTCTCGATCTTGGCCCGGAGCCGCTGCACGTGCACGTTGACCAGCCGGGTGTCCGCCGCGTGCCGGTAACCCCAGACCTGCTCCAGCAGGACCTCGCGGGTGAACACCTGGCGGGGCTTGCGGGCTAGCGCCACCAGCAGGTCGAACTCCAGCGGGGTCAGGCTGACCGGCCGCCCATTGCGCTTGACCGAGTGCCCGGCCACGTCGATCTCGACGTCCACGATCTGCAGCATCTCGGGCGCCGGGTCGTCGGTGCGGCGCAGCCTGGCCCGGACGCGCGCGATCAGCTCCTTCGATTTGAACGGCTTGACGATGTAGTCATCCGCGCCGGATTCAAGTCCCAGGACCACGTCGACAGTGTCGCTCTTGGCGGTGAGCATGACGATAGGCACACCAGATTCAGTGCGGATCTGCCGGCAGACGTCGATCCCATCGATACCCGGCAGCATCAGGTCGAGCAGCACGAGGTCGGGATGACTGTCCCGGAACACCTCCAGCGCCTTGTCCCCGTCCGAGACGAACGTGGGCTCAAAACCCTCGCCACGGAGCATGATGCCGAGCATCTCGGACAGGGCAGCGTCGTCATCGACGACGAGGACACGACCTTTCATGAGCCTCATAGTTCCATGGAAACATCGGTGAGGGCACTCTTCCGCTGAGGCGGGCGAGTGCGTAGTAGACGTAGGTTACCTGCAGTGACGGGTCGCGTAACACCGCGCTCTGTTACTAGTGCGCTGACTAGGGGCGGAGGCGTGACGTCGAACGCCGGGTTATACGCTGCGCTGCCCTCGGGCGCGATTACCTGCCCGCTCAGGGTAGTTACCTCCGCGGCCGCGCGATGCTCGACGACGATGTCACTGCCTGTAGCCGTGCCGAAGTCGATCGTGGACACCGGTGCCACCACTAGCAGCGGGACGCCGTGGTACTGGGCGAGCACTGCGAGACTGTAGGTGCCGACCTTGTTGGCCACGCTGCCGTCCGCGGCGATCCGGTCTGCCCCGGTGAGCACCACATCCACCGCGCCGCTGGCCATCAGCCCCGCCGCGGCGGAGTCTGCCAGCACCGCGTAGTCGATGCCCGCCCGCTGCGCTTCATAGGCGGTGAGCCGGGCTCCCTGCAGCAGGGGACGCGTCTCATCCACCCAGAGCCGGGCCAGCCGCCCGGCCCTGTGCGCGGCCAGGATCACCGCGAACGCCGTCCCGCCGCCCGCGGACACCAGGGCCCCCGTGTTGCAGTGCGTGAGTACCCGGGCGCCTTCCGGTATGAGGCTGAGACCGTAGCGCGCCATCGCCGCGCTGGCGGCGGCGTCCTCAGCCGCGATGGCCCGCGCCTCGTCCAGCGCAGCACCCGGGGCCAGCCGTTGCGGATTGTGGTTGTTGTTTGGTCCCGGCGTGGCGCCGAGCGCCGCCTGATAGGCGGCCAGCGCGCGGCGGGTGCCCCAGGCCAGGTTCACCGCGGTCGGCCGGGCCTCGCAAAGCACCCGGGCCGCGGCGGCTACGTCATCCCCCCGGCAGGCGGCCAGCGCCACGCCGAACGCACCCGCGACGCCGAGCGCCGGCGCGCCGCGGATCACCAGGCGCCGGATGGCATCCACCAGCTCCGGGACGGTTTCGCAGATAACGACCGTCTCCTCGGCGGGCAGCCGGGTCTGGTCGAGCAGGGCGACAGCCGGGCCGCGAGGCGGGCCGAGCCATTGCAACGTGGGCACGCTCATGATCTGAGTCTGCCCCCGGCCCGGGCCGGGTCGACGCGGCGGGCGCCGGGGCGTCCGGGCCGCGAACCAGCCCGCCCTGTTCCGCGGGCGGGACTTCATGACGCCCCGGCTTCGTGCGAGTATGGGCGCCAGCGGGGACGTGGGGGCAAGCCCGGCTACTGGCGAGCAGTTCTGCGGCCGCGTGCCGCGAAGGAGAACCATGACAGACAGTCCGCCGTCGGACGGGCTAGGGGACGGGCAGGCCCAGCGGCCCCAGCCATGGTTCCCGCCCGGCGGCGGGTACGGCCCGGGCAGTCCCCCAGCGGGGGAAGCGCCCGCTGGCCAGCCCGGAAGTGGCCAGCCGGATCCGCCCGCCTGGCCGGGATGGAGCCAGCCAGGGACCAGCCAGCAGGGGTACGGCGAGCAGGGGTACGGGCAACCCGGTTACGGGCAGCAGGGCTCCGGCCAACCGGGGCACGGGCAGCCTGGCTACGGCCAGCAGGGGTACAGCCAGCAGGGTTACAGCCAGCAGGGGTACGGCCAGCCACCCCCCGGCCAGTGGGCGCGGTACGGCGAGGCGGCACCCAAGCCCGGCGTGATCCCGCTCCGGCCGCTAGGCGTCGGCGAGATCCTGGACGGGGCCTTCGCTTCCATCCGCCGCAACCCCAAGGCCATCCTGGGCCTCGCCGCCGTCGTCATGACGATCTCGGCGATCATCTCCGCCACGATCACCCAGACCCTGCTCAGCGCGGCCAGTCTCAACCTGCCCAGCCCGGGCCAGCAGCTGACCACGGCCCAGGCCACCCACCTGGTGGGCCGGATCGTCGCGGTGGCGCTGCCCGCGTTCGGGCTGACCGTGCTGCTGACCTACATCGTCCAGGCCGTCCTGGCCGGGTTGCTCGCCCCCATCATCGCCCGGGGCGTCGGCGGGCAGCAGATCAGCGCCGCAGACGCCTGGCGGGTCACCCGCCCGCGGCTGCCCAGCCTGCTGCTGGCCACGCTGCTGGGGCTGCTGGCCGGCCTCGGGCCGCTGCTGATCTTCGGTCTCATCGTGGGCGTCGCCGCCCTGGCCGGCGCGCCTGCGGGGGTGTACGCGATCCTCGTCGTGCTCGGGCTCGTGGCCCTGGTCCTCAGCATCTGGTTCTCGACCATGCTCAGCCTGGTGACGCCCGTCGTGGTGCTGGAGAACGCAAGCCCAACTCAGGCCCTGGCGCGGTCCTGGCGGCTGGTCACCCGGAGTTTCTGGCGGGTGTTCGGCATCACGCTGCTGGCCGTGATCATCGTGGCCATCGCGGGCGGCATCCTGCAGCTCCCGTTCACCGTCCTCGGCGCGGTGGCGGGAAGCGGCATCGGCCGCACCGTGATCATCGTGATCGGCACGATCGCGGCGGGCACCGTGACCCGCCCGATCACCGCCGGGGTGACAGTGCTGCTCTACGTGGACATGCGGATGCGCAAGGAAGGTCTGGACCTGGCCTTGCGGACCGCGTCCGGGACTGGCCAGCCCGGAACTGGCCAGCCGGGTAGCGGGCCGCCTGGCAGCGGACCATTTGGGGACGACTTTGCCACCGTGTGGCGGCCCCCGTCGGCCGGCCCGGCTGCGGCCCCGGGCACACCTCCGTCAGCCGCGGGTGCCCCGCCGCCGTGGTGACCTCCGGGGGGCCAATCGGCTCCCTGACCGGCCGCGCGGCCGGGCAGCGGCTGGCCCGCGCCGAGCTGTCCAAGGCCATCTACCACCCGCATGAGCCGCTCATCCAGCGGATCCTGAACGGGATCGCCGACCTGCTGAGCGACCTGTCCCAGGCGGGCCGGGCGTTCCCGGGCGGCTGGTGGGCGGCGGTCGCGCTGGCCGCCCTGCTGGCCGCGCTGATCACGGTGGTGCTCACCCGGACCGGCCCGCTGGCCCGGTCCCGCCGGGCGGCGGGCCAGCTGATGGCCGGCTCCGGCATGCGCACCGCGGCCGATCACCGGCTGCAGGCCGGCCGCCTGGCCGCCGCGGGTGACTACGCCGGGGCCACCCTGGAAGGTGTCCGGGCGATCGCACGGGAACTCGACGAGCGGGCGGTGCTCGCCCCGCGGGCCGGGCGCACCGCGAACGAGATGGCTGACGAGGCCGCGATGGCCCTGCCCGCCGAGGCGGAGGCGCTGCGCGGCGCGGCCCTCCTGTTCGATGACATCTGCTATGGCGGGCGGACCGGCACCCGGGACGGCTACGCGCTGGTCCGCGAGCTGGATACCCGGATCAGCGCGGCCATCCCGAAGCCCGGCGCCAGCCTCGCCGGGGCGGGCAGCGGCGCGGCCGTGGGCGTGGGCGCTCCCGGTGCCCCCGGGATGAACGCGGGCGGAGCGAAATGACCGGACCGGTGCCGGTGCTGACCGGCCCTGGGCCGGCCGCGTCCACCACCGCCAGCCCGGGTGCGGCCAGCACCGCCAGCCCGGGTGCGCGCGGGACCGCCGGCCCAGCGGCGCGCCCGCCGCAGGCCGCGCTGCGCCGCTGGCGGGCGCCGCTCGCCGTGCTGGCCCTGGTGGTGCTGGGCGGGATCGTCACCGCGCTGCTGACACCGTCGCCGCCGACCGACGGCTACCTCGATCCCGGCAACCCGGGACCGCAGGGCACCCGGGCGCTGGCCGCCCTCCTGGCCCAGCGCGGGCAGCCGGTGATCCGGGCGGCTACCGTGGCCGCGGCCCTCGCGGCGGGCCGGGCCGCAAACCCCGGTGCGGGCCACCCGGTGCGTCCGGGCCAGTCCCCGGCCCTCGTCATCACCAGCCCCTACCTGCTCAGCCGCAGGCAACTTAGCGAGCTGGCCCGGCTGCCCGGCGACGTGCTGGCGGTAGAGCCGGACAGCGCCATGCTGGCCGCGCTGAATGCGCAGGCCGCCGGGGCTCCCGGAGCTCAGGCGGCGGCACAGGTCACAGTGGCGGGCGCGGGCGAGGTCCGCCCCGTCCGCCCCGGCTGCGCCCTGGCCGCCGCGGCCGCGGCCGGGGACGCGGCACTGGGCGGGGTGCTCATGCGGGTCCGCAGCGCGGACGGCAGCGGCGCAGACGGCACCGGCCCAGACGCCGCGCAGTGCTACCAGGTGGACGGGCATCCCAGCCTGGTCCGCTACCTGACCGGAGGCCGCACGGTCACCCTGCTGGGCACCGGCGTGCCGCTGACCAACGCGGCGCTGGCCCGCCGCGGCAACGCCGCCCTGGCGCTGAACCTGCTGCGCGGCAGCCCGCGGATCGTCTGGCTGGTGCCCAGCCCGGCGGCGGTACCGGCCGCCGGGCAGAAGTCCCTGTTCCAGGAGATCCCCGGGCCGGCTTACCTGGTGACGATCCAGTTGTTCGTCGCAGCCGGGCTCGCGGCGCTGTGGCGCTCCCGGCGGCTCGGCTCGCTGGTCGCTGAGCCGCTTCCGGTGGTGGTCCGCGCGTCGGAGACCGTGGAGGGGCACGGCCGGCTATACCGGTCCCGCCGGTCCCGCGGCCGGGCGGCCGAGGTGCTGCGCGACGCGGCCCGGCACCGGATCACCGCCCGGCTGGCGCTGCCGGGCGGCGCCGACGCTGGTGCGGTGTGCGCAGCGGTGGCCACGCTGACGGAGCGCGAACCCGGCGCGGTCCGGGCCATCCTGTACGGGCCTGCCCCCCGCGACGATGCGGCGCTCGTCCAGCTGGGGCAGGATATTGACGCTCTCGAGGGAGAGGTACGCACGCAGTGACCGCCGAATACCAGGCCCTGGACGCCGACGCCGACGTACGGGGCGCACTCGAAGCGGTCCGCACCGAGGTCGGCAAGGCCATCATCGGCCAGGACCCGGTGCTGACCGGGCTCGTGATCTGCCTGCTGTGCCGGGGTCACGTGCTGCTCGAAGGCGTGCCGGGGGTGGCCAAGACCCTGCTGGTGCGCTCGCTGGCGGCCTCGCTGTCGCTGCGCAGCACCCGGGTCCAGTTCACCCCGGACCTGATGCCGGGCGACGTGACCGGCTCGCTGGTATACGACGCGAAGACCGCCTTGTTCCAGTTCCGTGAGGGCCCGGTGTTCACCAACCTGCTGCTCGCCGACGAGATCAACCGGACGCCGCCGAAGACGCAGGCCGCGCTGCTCGAAGCCATGGAGGAGCGGCAGGTG
>Ga0208717_1000308_pt1 | contig 17653 bp, 13 predicted proteins | sample NGESurF53shallow_FD_184489 | JGI IMG/M metagenome (GOLD analysis project Ga0208717, IMG submission 184489) | Arctic peat soil microbial communities from Barrow, Alaska - NGEE Surface sample F53-3 shallow (SPAdes) | ecosystem: Environmental > Terrestrial > Soil > Wetlands > Peat ... | reverse complement strand
AATGTCCACCAATAGCCACCTCCAGGGGGATCGCTCTTGAAGTGGGTGTGCAGGTACCCATTGGTGAAATTCGCAGAGTATGACAACCAAAGAGTACGGCCATCTTTGCTAATAAATTTGGAAGGGAAATTGACAAAATAAGCCTGCTGACCAAAATTGCGCATGTAGACTACCAGCCGCCATGGCCCTGTAATCTTTGAAGATTCCAGAATGTAGGTGTTGAATTTGCTGATCGTGTTCCCCCCGTCCGTGATTACCATGAGATATTTCTTAATAGGCGCGTCGTATGTGACTGATACATTCCCAGTGTTGTTATTCCAATCGATCAAAGGCTGAATCTTGGAGAAATCTCGTGTCCACAAAGCATGTCCATGCGAATCGTGGCCGGCAAAATATTCATAAGCCGACTGCTTGTTCATGGTATCAATTCGCGGCTTGACGCGAGCAAGATAAATCTGATCCCCCGTGATCCAACTGAGATTTGCATTTCGAGGTTTGGGATCCGGTTCTGCTGCTCCCTGCGAAACAATATAAGCCTTGCCATCGGGGGAGTATTCCATGTTTCTCCCAAAGTCCACGAAGTGGGGCAAGCCCAGCTTGATAGGCACTCCACCAAAGAGCGGTCGACTAGGGGTGTGAGGCGACGGGTGCCAGGTGTGTCCGTAATCGGTCGACCATCGGAATCCGACAAAAGGTCCCAGAACGTCCCAATTCAGACCCAACCCTTGCGTCTGATTCAGACAATACGTTCCGTAGAACCACACACCGTCATGGACAAGACTGCCAGCAGGATATCGGCCGCCGTAGGGTTCCGAACTCGCTGCATAGGTGCCCACATCGGTGATGGTGAGATGGAGCGGGTCGTTTCCAAGAATCGTCGCATATCCGGTTGTTGCCTTTACGCCCCCCGAGGATGACCTGACGCCGTTGACCGTGCCATCCGTCCAGGAAGAATACAGGTTTCCATTAGAGGCCCAGGACGGGAACCAAGTATCTGCATGCCCATATTGCGCATAGCGGCCTGTGAACGCGATCCCCGTCAGCTCCCGAGAAGGCGGAAAGGGAATATCCGGGGGCGGAGTCGAAGGCCACTCGTGCATAACCGACTGTTCCGCCCGGCCTGTTGCCGCATTGCTGTGAAACGACGTCAAAATGAACAGGATAGCCAAAAATGCGATTAGCGAAAGCGAGGTTTTAAACATCGGCGACTCCACGAGTTGAATCCCTTCGGGTCAATTCTCCGCCGCTTGCGGCGTAGCCTTGAATGGATGAGCAATACATCCACAAGAGCTACGACGTGACGGTAAGGAATACCACAAGCTTTATTCAGATCATTAGCTCTCACTGTTTTGAGATGCCCCACTGCTTGCGGCGGGGCATCTCATTCGGAAACATTGTTCGTAGCCTTCAAAACGACGCACGGACATGTAGCTGAATACTGCGGGCGGGTTCCTGGCCAGTTGCCTGAGCAAACGTAGTATCTACGAGGTTTCCGTCTACGCCGTTCAAATTGACACGATTTAGAAGATTAAAGAACTCTCCCCTAAATTCCAAATTCATTTTGTTTCCACTGAACCATGGAACGTAGAACAATTTCGCAAGACTCAGATCAATATTGGAGTAACCCGGCTGATCATAAGTGTTTCTGCCTAAGTTCCCCTCCTGCCCTAACGGCGGTGCCGGGAAGGCGGAGGCGGGGAACAGACCGGTCAGATATTTCTTTGGTGACCGCCCGGAAAGATGGCTGCCGAACGCCGGCTTGTTTGGGACGTCATAGTTGTATCCATCCGCGTTGTAGTCGCCTCCGGAATTGCCAACTACCTGACCGCTGGGGTTGAAGACAGGCTGAAATGGCGCGGATGTGTAAACCGTGAACGGTATGCCAGTATGAAAAATTGCCACTCCAGACAGGAGCCACCCGCCCAGAGCGTTATGTTTCCAGCCAGTTGCCCAGAGATTTGGAATCGTCCAAACCCCGTCTATAGACGCTTGTTGTCGTATGTCATAGTCCGAACGACCCCGCTGGAAACCGAAATTATATGCTTCAATAATCGATGTCGACGCTCCGCCAGAAAGCGAATTGTCTGTACTGTAGACATCTATCGCCTTTCCCCACGTATAAATGCCGTGGAACGTGAGGCCATTGGATGTGCGTCTGGTTATCATCGCAGTCCCGTAGTTCCCGATTGAATTAGTGTTTGTGGTTATGTAATTGATAGCCGCAAAGCTCGGATTAAGACGTGCCTGTGACCCATCATTCTGGATCAAATCTCCAGCATAGCGATTCACATCGGTTGACACCGGCAGATAATGTCCAGCAGACCCCGAGTAGTTCAACTGCAACACGAGATCGCTCTTCAACTGCTGCTCAATACTCAAACTCCAGTTTTCCACTTGCGCCATTTTTATGTTGGGACTGTATCCACCAATTGTGGCGCGCTGGCCAACAATCCCGCCACGCGAATCAAAGCTGATGTTCGGCGGGACGATCACCGGACAATTTTCGTTATAACCATCCGGAGGGCTGCAGCCCTGAAAGACTGGGGTAGAATCGCCCTGATATACGCTGATCGAAGGAGTGTAGTCGAATGGCAGGTTTGCCGTTAAGTTACTGATGAATTCAAGATACGGGGGCTTGTCTGAGAACAATCCCACTCCTCCGCGCAACGCTGTCTTGCCATTCCCAAACACGTCCCATGCAAAGCCAAAACGAGGGTTAAAGGCCCATATGTTATGAGTCAGTATGTTGTTACCCTGAGAAGCAGGCGGAGCTCCTATAGAGCCATTTGCGATCTGCTGAGGATATGTGGTGCCCGTTCCCAATGTGAAGATGCTCAACGGCGGGCCAATGTATGCTAAATAGCGGTAAAAGGTGTCATATCGGAGGCCAAGATTCAGGTTCAGGTTTCGACTCGCCTTCCAGTCGTCCTGGATGAAGGCCCCTGTATATAAATCGCGATCATTTCGTTGCAGCCCAGCTGGGCCGAGTGTCTTTAGGTTCACAGGAGTGGCACTCTCTGATACTGCCAGGTCCTGAACAAAATCAAGCAGATTGTTGAAAGTATACGATGGTCGGTTATTAGCTCCTGACTGTGCATCGTTCTCGCGCTCGTTCTCTATGTCGACGCCGAATCTGAGTTGATGAGACTTGATGGTCGCGGTCATCACGTCGCGCCAACCAATGGTGTTCAGAACAAAGTTGCCTGGCCCCCAACTTCCTACTCCATTGATCCCGGCCACGGAGATGTAAGGAAGCGAATCTGAAGCAACAGGAGCAGATGCTCCGTAGGGGCGCAAATACGACAATCCTGTTTGATTCACAAGACGGGAAGAAAACGTGTGCGTCCATCCCGTATTGATGAGAGTAGTGGAGTACGGCGTTGGTCCATTGGTCGCCGGTCGAGCAGCAGCACTGAAAGAATTAACGTAGAAACGCAGGGCTTCCCCATAAATGCGATCGTGCTCTCCAATATACTCGTCTCCCCGGAAGTCGTATTGGTATCCATTTCTCGGGACTGAATAGTTTATGTTTATGTTCCCTATTGCAGGCATGGAGGCCGAAATGCCGGGAGGCGGCGGGTAGTATCCCGGAAATTGCTGTTCCACTTGCGCCACAGTCAACAGACCGGTAGTGGGGTAATGCTGCGGCGGGGCCAATGTAAGCACAGTGGTAGCGTAATTGTTGGGGAAGGTGCTTTTAGCGTAGTTGTAGAAATCCTGTGTCTCCACCGTTGTGAGATACGCATTCGTTGAAGTTGACCGGAGCACATCGAAGGCCCCAAATCCGAACACCTTGCCCTTAAGAATGGGGCCTCCCAGAGTAGCTCCAAATTCATTGCGCTGAAAGGTCGGTATCGTGGACTGGAATTCAGAGCGAGCGGTAAGCGTATTATTAAGGAAAAAGTAGTCCGCCGTTCCGTGTAGCTGGTTTGTTCCAGATTTTGTGTATAGCTGGAAATTAGCGCCGCTATTTCTTCCTTTCTCGGCGTCGAACTCGTTGGTATTGAGTTGCATGTACTGCACAACCTCAGGATTTGGGGAGATAGCAGCTTCACCGCCACGCGAGGTGATATCGATATACGCTCCATCCAACGAAAAGGAATTGGCTTCCTGACGCTGGCCGGCGGCGTTCACATTCAGGTCGTATCCATTGCTGTAGTTGTCTCCCGAGGTAACGGCCACGCCCATCATGCCCGGTGCCAGAGACGCCAAAGTGTACACGTTCTGACCGACCAATGGTGTCTGGGAGATAGTCTGCTGAGAAATTACCGCCGCAGTGGTTGCGGTGCTCAGATTTAGCGCTGCCGCAGTCGCAGAAACGGCCACGGTTGTCGATGTTGATCCCGGCGACAAAACGGGGCTAAGGGTACGTACCTCACCTGCCTGTAGGGTTAATTTCTCTTCCGTCCAGGTCTTGAAGTTGGTCATCTCTACCTGGACACGATAGGCGGACGCCGCGACATTGTCGATCTGAAAATATCCGCTCGAATTGCTGACCGTCGATTTTGTGACGCCGCGCTCCACATCCACTAGCGTGACCGTGGCTCCTGGAATGGCAGCGCCGGAAGAATCCACAACTGTTCCGGCTATGCCACTTGTGAACTGCGCGTATGCAGTTTTTGAAATACCTGGAACGAGGCTTAACAGTAGAATAAGCAAAAAGCCTTTTAGCCTAATTGGTCTCCACCTTAGCATTGCACTCTTCAGGGGTCGCTCGGCCTGCCCCATGCTAGCTGACGTCTTGTTTGTTAAAGTTCTGTCGCTGTTTTTCTCTCTTTGGTTCATTTGGATGCCTCCGAAAACAGACCACTCAATCGTAGAGAGCTGCATTTCTGGGAGTTATCTTGTGCCGTTGCGATTCCAGCTAAGCGCCCAACTAACGTAAACAAGGTAAATAAACAGGTTCCGATCCTCATATCGCCTCCACACGTCAATTTCAGATGTGCTGTTCTCGTCGGTACCGTACACGGTAATGTGTCAAAAAAAAGGACCGCTAACGGACGGGTTATTAATACAAGAAGTGGTGATTGGTTGTCAAGCGCTTTTATCGCGCGGTGTCGTTAGCACATGATATGTCCGGTAGTGATAGCAAGTGAAGTCTCCGCATAGCGGACGGCGAGGATGGATCCATGCGAGGGAGCGTGGAGAGCTATCCGAGGGCCGCCGTGGAGCGGGCAATGAAGGTGCAGGAAGTGATACTGAGGACCATGGCGAAGAAGATCACGTGGTGGCAGGCGGCGGAGATCATCAGCATCAGCGACCGTCAGATGCGGCGCTGGCGGGAGCGGTACGAGCAGCACAGCTACGACGGGCTGCTGGACCGGCGGCGCTGCAAGCCGAGCGGGAAGCGCGTGCCGCTTGCGCTGGCCGAGCAGGTGCTGGGGCTTTACCGGGAGAAGTATTTCGATCTGAACGTGCGCCATTTTCACGAGAAGCTGCGGGAAGAGCACGGCATCGAGTTGAGCTTCACGTGGGTGAAGCAGGGTGCGGGTCTGGTGTCGAAGGCCCGTAAGCGCGGCGTCCATCGCAAGCGGCGCGAGCGCCGTCCTTTGCCAGGGATGCTGCTGCACATCGACGGCAGCCATCATCAGTGGTTTCAGGAAGAGCGCTGGTATGACCTGATCGTGATTCTGGACGACGCCACCGGCGAGATCTACTACGCGCAGCTGGTGGAGGAGGAATCGACCGCAATGGCGATGCGTGCGCTTCGCGAAGTGATCGAGCGCAAGGGGCTGTTCTGCGCGCTGTACTCGGACCGGGGCAGCCATTTCTGGCTGACGCCGAAGGCCGGAGGCAAGGTGGATCCGCACCGTCTGACGCAAGTGGGCCGGGCCTTGCGCGAGCTGGGCATGCGGATGATTCCGGCTTATTCTCCCCAGGCGCGGGGCCGCTCGGAGCGCAGCTTCTCGACCTGGCAGGGACGACTGCCGCAGGAACTCAGGCTGCGTGGAATCAACACGGTGGAGGCAGCCAACCACTTTCTCGGCGAAGAGTATATAGATGTTTGGTCCCGGAGTTTGATGGGTTGGATCAAGTCTGAGGCGTTGCGGGTCTTTTGTCCAGGATTTGCAGGTGAATTCGTAGGGGGTAAGTCCTTTTAAGGTTTTGAGTCTGCGGGCGAAGTTGTAAGCGGCGACGAACTGGTCGAGGTGTTGTCGCAGATGGTCGTGGATTTCATAGTAGAAGCGCTTGACGGTGGCATCCTTGATGGTGCGGTTCATGCGTTCGACCTGTCCGTTGGTCCAGGGGTGTTTCGGCCGGGTTAGGCGGTGGTCGATATCGTTCTGGGCGCAGGCGTACTCGAAGGAATGGGATCGGCACAGCTCGCCGCGTTGCATTGCCAGCTTGATCTCGGCCGCGGCCGAGCAGGTATTTCCCGGCGAAGTGAAGTGGGTTCCATTATCGGTAAGCTCGGTGTGGATCTTATAAGGAACGGCTGCAGCAGGACGCGGAGGAAATCGCCGGCGACTTGCCGGGTTGCCTTTTCGTGCAACTGAACGTAAGCGAACTTGGAAGTGCGATCCATGGCAACGAACAGATAGAGCCTGCCTTGCTCGGTACGGAGTTCGGCGATATCGATGTGAAAATAGCCGATGGGGTAGGATTTGAACTTCCTTCTTGCGGACCGGTTTCCTTCGACATCGGGCAGGCGTGAGATGCCGTGCCGCTGCAAACAACGATGCAGCGTAGATAGGGTCAGCTCGGGTTGGGTTGCCTGGAGCGCGTAGAGACAGTCATCGAGCGGCAACAGCGTGTGCCGGCGAAAAGGGACGATGACGGCTTCCTGCTCCACCGACAACACCGTGGATTTCGGTGTCGGACCAATCCGACGATCTGCCGTCGAGCAACGCTTTCTCCATTTGGAAACCGTCTTCGGGTTGATGCCGTGACGCCTGGCAAGAACCCTCAGGCTCGCTTGACTATGTTGTATCGCTCGACGGACTGCCTCTGTCGTGGTGGCGCACCCGTGAAGTATTTGGCCCATAATTCCTCCTTCACCTGATGGGAAAAGTATGCACCATCAAACTCCGGGACCAAACATCTAGCTGTGAAGTTTCACAACAGCAAACTTCGGAGGAACGAATGGACTATCACCCGAATGCCAGACTTATGATTCATCAGCGAGAGCAGTTGGCCAGAAAAGTTCTGGAGCAGAGATGCACGTTGAAGCTGGCCGCGGCCAGCTTCAACGTGAGCGAGAAAACCGCCGCCAAGTGGGTTCGCCGCTACCGAGCAATCGGAGTCGACGGTCTCCGGGACCGTTCTTCGCGCCCGCGCTTGTCGTCCCGGCGGATCGGAGCGGCGATGGCCGCCCAAGTGGAACAACTGCGCCGCCTGCGCTGGACCGGGTGGCGCATCACCCGGGAGCTGGCCCTGAGCCGGGCCACGGTCAGCCGCATCCTGCGCCGCCTGGGACTGAACCGTCTGCGCTCGCTCGACCCGCCACCCCCGGTGGTGCGCTATGAACACAAGCATCCCGGCGATCTGATCCACTTCGATATCAAGCGCCTGGCCCGCATCGTCAAACCCGGCCATCGCGTCACCGGCGACCGCCGCAAAGAGTCCCGCGGCATGGGCTACGAGTACCTGCACATCGCCATCGACGATCATTCCCGCATCAGTTTCGCTGCCATCATGCCGGATCAAAAGCATGGCTCGTCCATTCGCTTCTTCCTCATGGCACGTGCGCATTACGCGCGTTTTGGCTTTTCCATCCGTCGCGTGCTCACCGACAACGGCGCCTGCTATCAGGACGGCAGCTTTCGCATCGTTCTCTTCCGCCAGCACGTCAAACACCGCTTCACCCGCCCCTACACGCCCCGTACCAACGGCAAGGCGGAACGCTTCATCCAGACCGCTCTGCGCGAGTTGGCTTATGCTTGCTCCTACCAGAACTCGCTGGAGCGAGAACAGAACCTCGACTCATGACTGCATGACTACAACTTCCATCGCCCTCATGCCAGCCTCAACCTCAACTCTCCCGCTGCTCGCTCCGGCCTGAATCGGAACAACCTCTTGAGACTCCACATCTAGCCGAGTTCAACCGCCGTTTTCAGGTTCCGGTCGCGCAGCGGGGAACGACTTTTACCGCCTGCCCGCGCCGCGATCTGGACCTGATCTTCTCGTTGCAATTCGAGCGCGCGTTGAACCGCGACAACACGGTCAGCTTTCAGAATCTGGCCTTGCAGATCGGGCCGGTGCGCTGGCGCGGCACCCTGGCCGGATGCGCCGTAACCGTGCATCAGCACCTCGACGGCGCCATCACTCTGATGTATGGACCGCACCGGCTGGCACGATACTCGGCGGCGGGCAACGGATCGCAATTACAAAAATCGCGCCCCAAAGGAGCGTGGAAAAGACGGCGGCGCAGCCGCCTTGGAAATCGCTGTGCGATTCCCACTTTCCCACCCTCCCGGCGGCTGCGGGAGACTAAACCAAAACCGGACACTTCATTTGCTACAAGAACCGCCCATTTTCACTTGCTAAGAACAGCGCTTTTATCGCGCGATCTTCTTCGCGACCAAGGAATATGCAAATGTCCGCAAACAAATCTATTTATGGTCTTCAGCCCCCCACTGCCTTTGTCGCCAAAATGAAGGGCTCATGCCCCAGAACTGCTTGTACTTCCTCGAAAAGTGAAATGGATTTGTAAAGCCGCATTGTTCCGCAATCTGGCCAAGGGGTAATCCCGTGTGAAGAAGAAGATCGGCAGCAGCTTCGAGGCGCTTCCGATAGAGTTGCTGGACAGGAGTGGGTCGTCCCGCCGCACGACAGACCTTCAAAAGGTGCTGTCGCGAAACACCAGCCCCTCTAGCCATCTCCGAGAGTGAAACAGGTCGAGTGTATACTCCGGCCAGATAGCTGTCGAAGCGCGAAAGCAATGTATCGTTGGCCCTGGGAACACTTTTCCCGCCGAATGAAGCAGAAGCAAAATCGCATAGGAGTGCAATCGCCAATCCCTGTATAAGTCCTCCTTGCAGGGCCTCGTCGCCAGTTCGAGAAGACGAGGAGGTTCGGAGCATCTCGAGAAGCACCGTCATTCTCCCTACAAAAGGAATCGGAACTGGAGAATGTTCGAGATGGCGGCGCATGCTTTGAGCCACTGCTCGTGTCGTCACAGCAACCCAGCTGTGACGCGTCTCACAATCCGCTGAAAAGTAGAAGTGCTCCCGATGTCCGGGGCTCAAAAGAATGCCGTGGTTTTCCGGCACATAGATCATTTGCTTATCCAGCTTAAGGTGGAGATGTCCTCGGTGGATAACGACCAGTTGAAAATTCATCTGGGTACGTGGGCCAAAGCTTCCGCCCGGACTATACAGCACGTCACCGATCACCACTGGCCCACGACGCGATCGAAGATACACCTCAGACAAAAACTTCGGTTTAGCAGGCATAGCGGAAGCCTAGGATGCAATTCGGTTTGTACGAGTCGCGAGAAGATCGATCAGCCTTCGCTCGGAGGCAAGGCAGATAAATAGCCATCGCGCACGGCCGCAGTATTCCGCATTTCGCGAAACAGACTAAGGTTTGATCGCAGAGCTATTTCAGGATTCACATAGTGCGCGTGGGGAAATGGTTCGCCTCGAAGGAAATGGTCTAGAATCAGCCGTATCGCAGTTTGCCCCTGCAAATAAGGGTTTTGGTAGACCGAAGCACAAATGGTTCCACTGCGGAAGTATGACTCAAGATCGGCGAACAGGTCGGTGGCAATGATCTGTAACTTGCCCGACATCTTCTGCGCCTCCACAGCCCGGCAAACTGGTATGCAATTTACCGTGCTAACGTAAATTCCCCCAAGATCTGCGTGCTTACGCAGCAGACGCATCGTCTTCAAATAGACTTCATTCTGTTCCTCATGGCCTTCAATCACCTGGACGATTTTTCCACCGCGAGAGTCCGTCGGGAAGGTTCTACAAAACTCCTGCACTTTTTTTCGGTGCTCTTCGGTAATTAGCATACCGGTCACAATCGCGACCTTCGAACCAGGGCAAACGACTTTGGCCATCAGTTCAGCCGCAAGCGCCCCGTTGATATCGGGGTCGACCGAGATTGCAGTCGAACGACAAGAGGGGGATTCGTCCGTAGCTACACACACCACCCGGATATTCCGGCCTTTCTCAGCCTTCTGAATAAGGGCCGACATTTCTCGCGTGCTACCCGGCGTCATGACTAGCGCTTTAACCCCAGCATCGAAGAGCGAATGGACAGCGCGGGTCGCAGGAGAGTTCAGCTTCTTTATCGGGCGATAGACAACCTCCAGACCAACGTGCGCTTGTTGTCGAGCCTCCTCCATCACTCCGTCTCGCAGTTGATCGTAGAAAAAATGAATTTCCTGTGGGATACAGAGACCTACACGCAAAGTGGAACGCGAAAAGGAAAGGGCCCGAGCCGTGAGGTTTGGCACATAGCCATGCTTACGGGCTATCGCGAGTATGCGATCACGGGTCTCTTTCTTGATACCGTCACGTTCGTTAAGTGCTCGATCTACGGTACCTACCGAGACATTCGCCAGTTTCGCAAGATCGCGGACCCCGAACCGTTTCATGATTTTCCCATCCGTTCAATGACAACATCGCTCTCGTATACCTCCCAGCTCTGTGACTGTACAAAGCGTGACCCGGCAGAGGAGCCATTGGAGGTGATTCATCCTGGATATACTTTATAGCATTTTAGCCATAGCATAGATTATCACGGTGCGTGCATGATTACTCCATGACGACCAGTGGCTCGCTTAACCCCGCACATCTCCCACCGGACGATCTGGCTCTTCAGATGGGACCATTCGGCTCCTGGCCAAAAGATGGCTCGCTGCCCGCGAGCCATTTCAGCCCACAACACCTTGAAGGCGCGGACAAGTTCTATCGCGAAGAAGGCTATCTGGTGCTAGATGACGCACTAAAATCGGCAGAACTGGAAAATCTTAAGGCAGAAACCAGAAATCTGTGCCGAAATGAGGATGGAGCCATTGATGGCATTCCACCGGCTCCGCAGGAGATGAGCGACGAAGCAGCTATGGGACGCGTACTGTGTGTCCATTTCCCCCATAAGCTTTCCTCTACAATTCTTGGCATGATATCACACCCCCGGATCACCAGCGTGCTCAAGGTACTCCTTGGACCGAACGTCAAATGCATGCAGTCAATGTTGTTTGTGAAGGCTGCTGGCAAGCCGGGGCAGGCCTGGCACCAAGACGAAGACTTCATCCCAACCCGTGATCGATCGCTCATCGGTGCCTGGATCGCTCTTGATGACGCGACTGTGAAGAACGGCTGCCTATGGGTGCTCCCCGGGTCTCACGAGCGCGGTGTTTTGTGGCCGCAGCGGAAGCACCTGGATAGCCGCTTCGATTGCACACATGAGTCTTGGAATTTCCCGTGGGAGGACGCCTCTTCGATCCCGGTCGAGGTGAAAGCGGGTTCCATCGTCTTTTTCAACGGTTACCTGCTGCATCGCTCACTCCCAAACAAAAGCGAACATGATTTTCGTCGTACGCTGGTGAACCATTACATGAGGGCGGAGTCGCTACTACCGTGGATGAAGCCCGAAGATAAAACAACGATGGCACTTGCCGATTATCGTGACATTGTGATGGTGTCAGGAACTGACCCATACGAGTACAAGGGCACTGAAGACATCGCTCGCGCCTTTGTGAGACCGGATTTGGGTGGAGGTTGCGCGGACTGGAACGATGATGATCGAAAGAAGGCCGCCAAAGACCACGCGCGCTCTTTGGAATCCATCACGTCGGTATCTTTGGAATGAAACTTCTTCTGGTTCGGCATCTCTGGGGTGTCGATCTATCCCAGGGTTATCAAAGGCATATAAGGCAATGGCGAGATGTGGGCTATGTAGCTCTTGAAAGCTCGACCCGCTCTGTTCCCGATGCTACTGCACTGCGAAAGATGCTTCGTGACGAGGGCTTTGCCTGGATTCCACAGATATTCAGCAACCAACAGCGTGGTGGCGGCACTGTTCGCGAGCACCTGGAGAGTTTGCGCGCACAAGTTGAGGAATGCATAGACGCCGAACCGCTTTTCTTTAACGGGCAGACAGGATCTGACCATTGGACGCTTGATGAGGCCGAAGATTTCTTCAGCGCGGTGGTCGAGATGGAGCACACGTTTGGGACTTCTATTCACCATGAGACACACCGATCCCGCTATTTTGGAAATCCATGGAATACCTTGCGATTATTGGAAAGGCTCCCGACATTGAAGCTAACGTGTGACTTCAGCCACTGGGTCTGCGTGTCCGAGCGGCTGCTTGAAGACGCTTTCCCTGCAATCGCCGCGGCGGCGGCACGGTGTCATCATTTGCATGCGCGGGTTGGATACGAGCAAGGCCCTCAGGTTCCTGACCCTCGCGATCCGGTGTGGGCGGTTCACCTACGCACGCACGAGCATTGGTGGGAGATGGCTTGGGCAGCAGCAGCGGCGCGCGCCGAACCTCTTGTCACCCTCACCCCGGAGTTTGGACCTCCACCTTACCTTCACACCCTGCCGTTTTCCGGTGAACCAGTGAGCAACCTCGAAGAGATTTGCGATTGGATGGCGCGACGCCAAGCAGCCCATTTCGATTTATGGTGTCAGAAGAGTTCAGAAATGCCGACTTCCCTTCCTTCATCGCAGTGAATTTCATGACTCCGACAGACGGCTGTTGGTTCGTGACATTAATAAAAGGAAAACCCACTATGGATCGCAGAGATTTTATTAAATCAGGAGCACTCGTAGCAGCGAGCGGCTTAGTATATCTACCGCAAGGAATTGCCCTGCCTTCCAACCCACGACGCATCGCAATCGAGACACAAGCGGCTTCGTCCCGGAAGGTGCGACTCGCAGCGATGGAGTTGCTCACAGGTCTTCGCTCCATTCATTCTGCACCGACAATTGTGGAATCAAGTGGCGAGGCATCTACCGACAGTGTTGTCCTCATGTTGCGTATTGATCGCAACATATCCACAAACGACCAGGAATATGAGATATCAGCCTCCGCAAATGGTGCCATTTTCACGGCATCTAGTGAGCAGGCGCTGCTCTATGCTGTGTTCGACTTCTTGGAAAGACAAGGTCTCATCTTCGGAATCGATGGAACCACGGTTCCTATCGATCCCACACCGTTCATGCTGCCTGCGGTTTCGCAACCATGGACTAAGTCACCGAGATTTGCAGTTCGTGGCTTGCTTCCATGGCCAGATTTCCTTAACTGTATCAGCGTTTATAACGAGGAAGATTTCCAGGCATATTTCGCCAATATGCTGCGCATGCGTTTTAATATGTTCGGGATGCATGTCTACACCCAAAACGATCCCTTGGCGGAATCTTATCTGTCGTTTGATTTCGCGGGAATAGGACAGCGCGCGGCGTTGGAGGATACAACCATGACAAGTTGGGGGTATCTGCCGCAGAAGACTTCGACATACAAGATGGGCGCAGCTCAATTTTACGATGGAGATATTTTCGGGAGCGATGCAACCAGGCTGGCAATTGGGAACTGGGAGAAAGCGGTGCGCACAACCAAAATGCTCCGCAGCGCGTTCCAGTACGCTTCAGCGCTTGGAATACGGACAGGTATTGGATTCGAACCATATAAGAATCCTAGCGAAATAGTACGCGCGCTTCCGCCCGAGACACTGTCCTGTGCCGGAGGGTTCATTGAGTCGAGAACTGCACACGCCCTGCTCGAGCGCAGATTGGGAGATCTCCTTGAACGCTATCCGATGGTCGATTACGTCTGGCTATGGGAGGACGAAAATGCGAACTGGGAGAGCCGCAAGAAAAATATCCCGTTGTCTGTCACACCTTTCGCGCAAGCGCACGACTTTCTACGCAGGCATGCCCCGGATAAAACATTGGTGCTTGCCGGCTGGGGTGGCGTGACACGCAATTTTCAATCTCTTCACCAGAGATTGCCCGGCGATATTGTGTTTTCCGCGCTGAACGATTCACTGGGTTGGGACCCAATCAACGAAGCTTTCGGCAAGCTGAACGGACGCGAAAGATGGCCGATCCCTTGGTTGGAGGACGATCCTTCAATGTGGTTGCCGCAGTTTCGTGCAAGTCGCTTTGAGATGGACATGAAGCACGCGGAAGAACTTGGATGCCAAGGCATGCTTGGCATCCATTGGCGAAGCCGAATCGTGAATCCTACCGCAACATACTTTGCTCGGGCGAACTGGGATGCCACACTGACTGCTAGAAGACACTACATCACCTTTTCTGCTACACAGGCAAGTGGCGATCGCGGTACAAAGCTTGCCTCCCTATTCGTTGGTTGCGATCAGGGAAGACAACTTTTATCTACTTTTACCGGGAAGTATGACGCCGAGGGACATGCAATAACAATAGAAACCACTCCAGACTATGACCAGGGATTCAAATATTGGCAAAGCGCTTTTCAAGAGACACTCATCGCATCCGAGAATCGGACGGCACAAGACTTTCTTCACCTGGTAAGCGAGGCGAACTCCATAACTGAAAAGGAGAGGCTGGCATATTATTCAGGATTTGTGAATATGACCGCTACTTACGGAGAAGCATACAACACTGCCCATAAATTGGGAGAAGTGCTTGCAGCGGCCGCCAAAATCAGAGACGAAGGCAAACCGGACGAAGCAAAGGCAACTGTATTGCAGCATGGCGTCCCATTATGGTTGACCATGGCCCCTCTAGTGCGGCAAACAATGTTAGAGTACCAAGCCGTCATCTCGACTCGAGACGAACAGGGTCAACTCGCATCCATGCAAAATAAGCTCGTCCGTATCGCACTTGATCGACTGCGGCTGTCTATTCGCGAATTTATCGGTAAGTTCCCGGATGAACTGGATCGCGGGTACGCGCTGGCTATCGCTGGAGATCCAGCAGCCACATCCAGAGTATTTGTTCCAACGCGGCCATCTATTCTAAAAGCTGGTGAGTCGGTGAGATTATTCGTTGTTGCTCCAAATTATGACGATATACCGACCGTCAAGTTACATACCCGTGTTGATGGATCCGCATCCTGGAATGTCCAGTCTGCTGCACATGCCGGACGAAGTGTTTTTACAGGAACACTTGGGCCATTTCCAGCAGCGAATAGGACTGTCTCATACTACGTTTCAGCAACGATCCAGGGTGAATATGGACAGCATACAGCACCGGCTGAAGCTCCCCTGCGCCTCTATACAATGAACATACTTTGATTGTCGCAAAATAAACATTTAACGGCCCTGTATTTGGAATTATTATTGCGGAGACAACCGAGGAACCGAGGAATTTATTGAAACTATCTTCGAGAATTCATGATAGCTTCGTGCACTACATTTGGAATGGGCAGATATCTAAGGACAGAAAGGGATCAACATTATGGCTACCAATCGAGGCGTAGTATATCTTGCTCCAGGAAAAGTGGAGGTGCAGCCCATTGACTTTCCTAAGATGGAGACTCCACAAGGAAAAACGATTCATCATGGAGTCATTCTAAGGGTAGCCTCCACCAACATATGTGGTTCCGATCAGCATATGGTGCGAGGCCGCACTACGGCTCCTCCTGGTCTAGTACTTGGACATGAGATCACAGGCGAGATCATTGAAAAAGGGAAAGATGTCGAATTTCTCGAAATGGGCGATTTGGTCACAGTTCCCTTCAATGTCGCTTGTGGCCGCTGCCGCACCTGCCGTGAGCAACAGACTGGAGTGTGCCTCAATGTCAATCCAGCACGCGCCGGGGGAGCCTACGGCTATGTGGATATGGGTGGTTGGGTCGGCGGACAGGCTGAGTATGTGTTGGTGCCCTATGCGGATTTCAATCTGATCAAGTTCCCGGACAAGTCCCAGGCCCTCAACAAACTTCGCGATCTTACGATGCTTTCGGATATCCTGCCGACGGGATTTCACGGCGCAGTGTGCGCTGGCGTTGGCGTAGGATCGATCGTCTACATCGCGGGCGCTGGTCCCGTCGGCCTTGCTGCTGCCGCATCCGCACAAATATTGGGCGCGGCTGTGGTGATGATTGGCGATATGAATCAAGACCGCCTGAGACACGTTAAGAACGTGGGCTTTGAGCCGATCGATCTCACCAAAAGCGACAAGCTCGAAGACCTGATCGCGAACCTTATTGGTATACCGGAGGTTGATGCGTCTATCGACTGCGTCGGCTTCGAGGCTCATGGGCACGGTTCCCAACATACTGTAGAGGCTCCTGCTACCGTGCTTAACTCTTTGATGACGATAACCCGGCCTACTGGTGGCATTGGCATACCTGGACTTTACGTCACGGAAGACCCCGGATCTCAGGAGAAGGCTGCACAGCAAGGCAACCTGCACCTGCGCCTGGGACTCGGATGGGCGAAATCGCACCGCTTTTATACGGGTCAGACACCAGTGTTGAAATATAATCGCCAGTTGATGCAGGCCATCTTGCATGATCGGCTCCCAATCGCCAAGATTGTTAACGCTACTGTGATCTCCCTGGACCAAGCCCCGCAGGGTTACCGCGACTTTGACTCAGGCGTAGCAAGAAAATTCGTCATCGACCCACACGACGTCATCCGGACAACATGAATTAGATCTATGACAGAAGCTAACTAATCTACGGAACCTCTGCACAGGTGGTTGATTTGACGACGGCAATGCGCAAGCGGCGGTCTGCAAGCTGTAATTCCGGAAAATATCGTTGGAACGTAAGCTTACCGCCGCACTCCAGGCAGTTTTCTTGAGCAGGGAGATGGGTCTGAACTTCACGAGGCAGATGGTCCGGCAAAGGTCACCGCTTTCTGCTGGGCGAAGCACACTCGATCGGAAAAGGTTCGCCTGCTGCCGATAGTGGCATGCGCTCGGCCCGATTGGCTTCCAGGTCTTCGAGCCTGAGTTCGAGCTGCTCGATCTGCCGGTCGACCTTCTCCGACCTCCGTCCAAACTGCATCCGCCGCAGCTTGGCAATCAGCAGCTTCAGATGTTCGATCCCCTGGTCGCGGTGACCTGCCCCCGTCTTCTCACCCATTGATAACTGGAGTTTCTCGGGTTTGGTTTGGCGGCGAGCATGTCTCGCCGTCGTAGTCGGGGCTGTGGGGATGTGGGAAGTGTTGTCTGCTTTCCACATCTCCATAGCCCAGGGCAGCCCGGAACTCTTCCGGGGTTCTGTAGTCGAGCGAGCTGTGCGGGCGCTCACAGTTGTACTCCTGGCGCCAGACTGCCAGGGTGGAGCGCACGTCGTTGAGGGTGCGGAACAGCTTGCGTTGAGACACTCGTCGCGCAGCCGTCCATGGAAGCTCTCGACGTGACCGTTCTGCATCGGCCTGCCGGGTTGGATGTGGACCAGTCCAACCTTCCAGCCCTCGGCCCAGCCCAGCATCCGCCGAGAAGTAAACTCCGGCCCGTAGCACCACACGAAGGCACTGGAAGGAACGATCAAGAAGGCAGAGAGTCGGGTCGAGGGAGCGAAGCGACCGAGATCCGACTCTCTGGGCCATGGCTGGCCATAGGTCTCCTAAGCTGAACGTATGCCTACTTTCACTTCAGGAGAGAACCAGCCATGTCCCTTGTTCAGCCTACTCAACCGTCCGTCGTTCTGGTAGCCATCGATATCGCGAAGCTGCGTCACGACGTTCTAATCGAAGCGCCCGGCTGGAAGAGCCGCAAGCGTTTGATCCTGCCCAACACAGCGGCCGAGTTCCGTC
>Ga0208717_1000307_pt1 | contig 17673 bp, 17 predicted proteins | sample NGESurF53shallow_FD_184489 | JGI IMG/M metagenome (GOLD analysis project Ga0208717, IMG submission 184489) | Arctic peat soil microbial communities from Barrow, Alaska - NGEE Surface sample F53-3 shallow (SPAdes) | ecosystem: Environmental > Terrestrial > Soil > Wetlands > Peat ... | reverse complement strand
GGGCGCGCCGCAGGGTGGTGGCGTGCTGGGCGCATTCCTGGCGCACGTCCTCGTCGCCGGGATCGAGTGAGCCGTCCGCGATGCCTCGCAGCAGGGGAAGGGCCTCCATCTCCAGCAGCGCGAACCGGTCCCGCCGGTCCTCCTGGATCGCGGCGACCGCGGCACGTTCCGCAGCCGAACGGCTGGCCAGCTCGGCCCGTCGGGCGGCCAGGGCGGCGTGGACCCGCAGGGTCGGCCGCAGGGCCGCGAAGACGGCCAGGATCACCACCATCACGTATGCGGCCGCCGCCACCCGGGCGATGCCCGGTGCGGCGGTGCCCAGCAGGCGCAGGATGAAGAAGCCGTTGACCGCCAGCACGAGGAGCGCCCCGGGCACCCACTCCCAGGCGGGACGGCTGAGGGCCGCGAGCGCGAGCAGCCAGACCGCCCCGAGGATGGACCAGTCCAGGGCCCCGGCCGGGGAATGCGGCCGGCGGTCCCAGCCCACCGCGCTGACCGAGGCGACCGCCACCGCCATCGCGATCGCCGCCTGCCCGCGGGTGAGGCCGCCCCCGCGGGCGTGCGGGATCAGCCACCACGCGGCCACGAGCAGGCTTAACCAGACCACGACCGGCACGGCCGGGTGACGATAGTCCGGGAGCTCGGCCAGCGCCTGGACGAGCAGGCCGACCGGCAGGACCGCGGCCAGGATGCCCGCGAAGCGCGGCACCGCGGCCTCGGTCACGTCCCGCACCGCCCCGGCGTGGCTCACCATGACGAGTCCGACGCGACCAGGTCCGCCCCGGCGGCCGGGACCGCCCCGGGCCAGCTCATGCTCACCAGGGTGCCCTGCCCCGGCGCCGACCGGACCGACACGCGGCCGCCCCAGTCCGTGACGCGCTCGGTGATCGAGCGGCGCAGCCCCAGCCGGGCCGGATCCACCCGGGCCGGGTCGAAGCCGGCGCCCGTGTCGCGGACGGTGACGTCCAGGGTGCCCGGGCCCCGGGTTACCGACACCCAGGCCTGTCCTGTCCCGGCGTGGGCGGCCACGTTGGCCAGCGCCTCCCGGGTGGCGTGCACGAGGGCCCGGGCCACCGGCACCGGGATGCCCGGCTCATCTCGCGCCGTCCCCCCCGGGCCTGCATCACGGACGGCCACCTCGAGGTGCACGCACAGGCCCCGGGCCCGCATCTCGCTGGCTACCGCCTCGACGTCAGCCACCACGCTGGCCCCTCCGCCGGCGGGCGGGTCCGCGGGATCGGGGGGAGCCGCGAGCGCGTGCTCCAGCAGCGCGATGTCGTGCTCGCAGCGGGCCACCAGCGCCCGGCCGCTGCTCCCGCGGCTGATCGCGGTGAGCGTGTTCAGCACCGTGTCGTGCACCAGCCGCTCGTGCTCGCGCCGTTCGGTGTTCCGGGACAGGACCACGTACTGATCGTGTGCTTCCTGGTCGGCGGCGGCGAAGCCGAGGTCGGCCCGGGCTGCCCGCCGGTAGAGCATGCCGCGGCCGGTCCAGTGCACGGCCAGCACGACGAACAGCAACGCCCCGGACACCAGGGGGGCGTTTCCCTGAGCCCGGCCCGGCGGGGTCACCGCGGCGCCTGCCCAGTACGCCGCTTCCGGGGCCAGGCCCAGCAGCACGGCCAGCAGCCGCGGCGCGAACCAGACGATGACGATGACCTGGCTGGCCACGGCGACGTAGAGCCAGTTGCCCGCCACCCCGCGCATGTCCGGCGGCACGCATGCGCCAGCACCGATCGCGAGCGTGGCGTAGACGCTGGTGTCGAGGAGGATCAGCGGCCAGGGCGGGCGGTGGCGGCGCAGGTAGGCCGCGGCCACGCAGCCCCAGGCCACCGCGGCAAGTGGCCCGCTGAGCAACCACGGGTCAGCGGCGTAATAGACGTGCCAGATCGCGACCTGCACGAGCACGTAGCAGACCCCGAACACCCGGACTATGGCCGCCATCCGCAGGACCACCGACCCGAGTACGGTCATCGCCGGCCCAGCCGCCGCGAATGGCCAGCTGGCCAACGCCGCGGACCAGCCCGATGCCGCACTCGGCGGAGGTAAGGAACGAGACGGCCGCATGGCCCGATCATAGGACTTTCCCGCGGCCGCTCTGCGCATTTTGTTCCCGCCGGTAACTGTGCGTGTGCTATGCCCTTAGGTCACCGGCTGCGGGCCTGACCCCGGCGCGACGGCGTCGGGGGCGATGTCCCCCCGGACGATGGCCAGGGCGAAGTCGGAGAGCTTGAGGCCGTGCTGGCGGGCGCGCCCGCGCAGCGCGTCGAAGGCCGCGATCATGTCCACCCCGTGCCGTTCGGCCAGGATGCCCTTGGCCTGCTCGATGGCGACCCGGCTGTTGAGCGCGCGCTGGAGTTGCTCGGCCAGCATCATGCTGCGGTGAGCAGAGCGTTGCTGCAGGATGCCGATGGTGGCCACATCGGCCAGCGCCTGGGCGAGGCGCTGGTCGGCGACGGGCACCGGGCCCCGGTGCTCGTCGAACAGGTTCAGGCCGCCGATGGTCTGATCGCGCAGCCGCAGAGGCACGGCCGCGACGGATCTGAACCCCGAGGAGAGCGCTACGGGGGCGAACAGCGGCCAGCGCGTCCGGTCCGCGTCGAGGTCGGCACTGCTGACTGCGGCCGCGGTGCGGACGCAGTCCAGGCACGGTCCCTGGTCGTTCTGCAGCTGGAACATCTCCAGCAGCCGGGTCTCCTCGCTGGAGGACGCGACGACCGCCAGGTGCCCTCGCTGGTCATCGAGCAGCAACCCGGCCGCGGTGACACCCAGCAGGCCAACGCAGGACGACACCAGGCGGTCGAGCAGGTCCACGATGTCGTAGTCCTCGACCAGAGTGTCGGCCAGCGCCACGAACGTCTCCGCGAGCACCTGCTCCCGGCCCGGCTCCTGTGCGCCCGCGCGCCCAGAAGTCGGCTTTCTTAATCACCTCGAGATAAGAAAACTGAATATAACAGCCAGGCTCGTACGGCTAATTAAGCGTATTTTTCATGTCTAATCCTCGCTACTGAATGCTGCGTCGAACGACGCAGCGGGCGGCTCCAGGTCGAAGTGCCGCAGGTAGGCCAGGGCCTCGGGCGCCCCGGCCAGCCGGTCCATCCCCGCGTCTTCCCACTCGACCGAGATCGGGCCGCCGTACCCGATGGAGTTGAGCATCCGGAACACGTCCTCCCACTGGACCTCGCCGCGCCCCGCGGACACGAAGTCCCAGCCCCGGCGGGGATCCCCCCACGGCAGGTGCGAGCCAAGCCGCCCGTTCCGGCCGTCCAGCCGCTTGCGGGCTTCCTTGCAGTCCACGTGGTAGATCCGGTCGGCGTAGGCGGCCAGGAACGCCACGGGGTCCAGGTCCTGCCAGACGAAGTGGCTGGGGTCGAAGTTGAGGCCGAACGCGGGCCGGTTGCCCACCGCGTCCAGCGCCCGCCGGGTGGTCCAGAAGTCGTAGGCGATCTCGCTGGGATGCACCTCGTGCGCGAAGCGGACCCCCTCGGCGTCGAACACGTCCAGGATCGGGTTCCAGCGCCGGGCGAAGTCCGCGTACCCCTCCTCGATCATCTCCGGCGGGACCGGCGGGAACATGGCCACCGTGTGCCAGATCGAGGAGCCGGTGAAGCCGACCACGGTCGCCACCCCGAACGCGGCCGCGGCCCGCGCGGTGTCGGCCAGCTCGGCGGCGGCCCGCTGACGCACCCCCTCGGGCTCGCCGTCGCCCCAGATCCGGGCGGGCAGGATGCCCTGGTGCCGCACGTCGATCGGGTGGTCGCACACGGCCTGCCCGACCAGGTGGTTGGAGATGGCCCAGCAGCGCAGCTCGTACTTGGCCAGCAGGGCGTGCCGCCCGGCCAGGTAGCCGTCCTCGCGCAGGGCCCGGTCCACCTCGAAGTGATCTCCCCAGCAGGCGAGCTCGAGGCCGTCGTACCCCCAGTCGCGGGCCAGCCGGCAGACCTCTTCCAGGGGCATGTCCGCCCATTGACCGGTGAACAACGTGAACGATCGGGACATCACTGGCTCCGGATGGTTTTCGTTGCGGAGATTTTGCTTTTGAATTTTCCGGGCTTCAGACCGGGGTCCACTGGCTGCCGGCCGCGGCACTGGCCGACACGGCCTGCAGGACGTGCTGGACCTGCAGGCCGTCGGCGAAGGAGGGTTCCGGGTCGGTCCCCTGGGCGATCGCGGTGACCAGGTCCCGGACCTCGTGGGTGAACGTGTGCTCCCAGCCCAGCACGTGCCCCGGCGGCCACCAGGCCGACAGGTAGGGGTGGCCCGGCTCGGTGACCAGGATGCGCCGGAAGCCCTGGGTCGCGGTGTCCCCCGTGCCTGAAGAACCGGCGGCGTCGCAGAACTCCAGCTCGTTCAGCCGCTCCAGGTCGAAGGCCAGGCTGCCGTGCGACCCGTTGATCTCGATCCGCAGCGCGTTCTTCCGGCCGGTGGCGAACCGGGTCGCCTCGAAGGAGGCTAGCGCCCCGGATTCGAGGCGGGCGGTGAAGGCCACCGCGTCGTCCACCGTGACCGGCCCGGTGGCGCCGGCCCCTCCTGGGATCGGGCGCTTCGGCACGAACGTGGCGGCCACACCGGAGACCCCGGCGATCAACTGCCCGGTCAGGTACTGGGCCAGGTCCACGATGTGCGCGCCCAGGTCGCCCAGGGCACCCGAGCCCGCGTGCTCGCGCTGCAGCCGCCAGGTCAGCGGGAAGGCCGGGTCGGCCAGCCAGTCCTGCAGGTAGCTGGCCCGCACGTGCCGGATCTCGCCGACCTGGCCCCCGGCGATGAGCTGGCGGGCCAGCGCCAGGGCCGGGACCCGGCGGTAGTTGAAGCCGACCATGGAGCGGACCCCCCGGGCCTGGGCCCGGGCGGCCGCCGCGGCCATCGCCTCCGCCTCGGGCACCGTGTTGGCCAGCGGCTTCTCGCACAGCACGTGCTTGCCCGCCTCCAGCGCGGCGACGGAGATCTCGGCGTGTGAGTCACCGGGCGTGCACACGTCGATGAGCTGCACGTCGTCGCGGTCCAGCAGGGCATGCCAGTCGGTCTCGGTGCTCTCGAACCCGTAGCGCTGCGCCGCGGCCGCCGTCGCGGCCGGGTCCCGGCCGCACAGGGCGGCCAGCACCGGGCGGACCGGCAGGTCGAATGCGTGCGGGGCAGTGCGCCAGGCCTGGGAGTGCGCCGCGCCCATGAACGCGTAGCCGACCATGCCCACACCCAGGGTTTGCATCGGGCCTCCTAGGTCGGCTCGCACGGATCCCAGTCGGAGGGCAGCGCCTCCGGGGTCTCGAAGGTAGTGGCGACGCGTTCGAACGTACCCCCGGTGATGGACCGCGCGACGGCTTCCATGACGTCCAGCACGTGCAGCGCCAGCTCACCGGACGCCCGGTGGGCCGTCCCGGCGCGGAGGGCGCGCGCCATATCCAGCACGCCGAGGCCCCGGCCCGCGGTCGCCCCGGCCGCCGGGACCGTCTCCCAGTCATCACGGCCGGCCGGCCGGACCCGGATGTCGCCGTCGAACCGGTTGGGGTCGGGCAGCGAGAGGGTCGCCTCGGTGCCGGTGATCTCCACGAAATCGTGCCGCCGCAGCGGTGAGTCAAAGCTGAGCACGACCGTGGCGGCCGGACCCCGGGTGTAGCCGATCAGGGCCGCGACGTGGGTCGGCACCTCGACCTCGAACGTGGTCCCGGCCCGCGGGCCGCGGCCGATGACCCGGCTCGGCTGGCCACGCCGCCCGAGCGCGGCGACCTGTTCCGCGGGGCCGAACAGGGTGGCCAGGGTGCTCAGGTAGTACGGGCCGATGTCGAACAGCGGGCCCGCGCCGCGGCGGAACAGGAACTCAGGATCGTGGTGCCAGCGGTCCGGCCCGGGATCCTGCATGAGCGTCAGCGCGCTCTGCGGCTCGCCGATGGCGCCGCCGTCGATCAGCCGCCGGGCGGTCTGAAGCCCCGCGCCCAGCACGGTGTCCGGGGCGCACCCGACCCGGACGCCGGCCCGGGCGGCCGCGGCGAGCAGCCCGCGCCCGGCCGCGGTGTCCAGGGCCAGCGGTTTCTCGTTCCAGACGTGCTTGCCTGCGGCCACGGCCTGGTGCGCGACCTCCGCGTGCGCGGCGGGGATGGTCAGGTTGACCACGAGTTCGACGTCCGGGTGGGAGGTGGCCTGGGCGGTGCCGCCGGTCCCGGGCACGCCGTACCGGGCCGCCTGCGCCTTGGCCCGCTCGAGGTCGAGATCCGCGCATACCAGCACCCGCAGGTCCGGGAACGAGGTCAGGTTCCGGAGGTACTCATCGCTGATGTGGCCGCAGCCGACGACGGCCACGCCGACAGGATCACCCACGGCCGGTCACTCGCCCTCACGGCGGGCCAGGCCCTGGCTCACCAGCCAGGCCAGGCTGTCCCCGACCGCGGTCATCATGTCCGTCGCGCACCGGTCGAGCTCGACCACCCGCCACGCGGCGGGCGGGGCGGCGGCCAGGATCTCCGCGACCGGCATCCGCCCGGCGCCGACCGCGGTCATCGGGTCGTCCTTCGTCACCGGGCCGTCCTTGACGTGCAGGTAGCGGACTCGCTCGCCGAGCCGCCCCAGCAGGGCGGGCACGTCCTGGCCGCCGACCGCGGCCCAGTACGTGTCCAGCTCGAGCAGCACCAGCGGGTCGAGCTGGGCGGCCAGGGCCTCCAGGGCCGGTGTCCCATCGGGTAGCAGGGCGAGCTCGTGGTCGTGGTTGTGGTAGCCGAGGCGCAGGCCCTCGTCCGCGAGCCGGGCCGCCATGGCGTTCAGTTCCTCCGCCACCCCCCGGACGCTGGCCGCGTCGGCGAACCGGGCGGGCGGCAGGAAGGGGACGATGACGGTGTCCGCGCCGAGGGTCCGGGCCGCGGCCGCGACCGGGGCGGCCTGCTCGCCGGCCGGGTTCGCGTGCACGCTGCACACCGCCAGGCCCGCTGCGGCCAGGTCGGCGGCCAGCCCGGCCGGGTCGTCGAGGATGCCGAAGGGCTCCACCGCTGCGTAACCGAAGGCGGCGACCTGGTCCAGGACGCCTTTCCGGTCGGCCGCGAGCTGCTCGCGCACGGTGTAGAGCTGCAGGGCGGGGAGAGTGCTGGCCGGGAGTTTTCGAAAACTATTCGCCACATTGTCCAGGCTAGATTCGGCGCTTTAGGCGGTCAATAGGTACGGCGGGCTACGCTGAAGTAGCTGGAGTTTCGAAATCACGATGCACAGGAGCCGCCGTGGCCCGCGAGACCGGCCGCAGCACGCTGTCGGGCATCGCCGCGGAGGCAGGCGTGTCGGTGTCCGCCGTGTCCAAGGTGCTGAACGGCCGGACCGACGTCGCCGCCGGCACCCGGGCCCGCATCGCCGCGCTGCTCCGGCGCGACGGCTACCAGGTCGCCTCCCGGCTCGGTTTCGGCGTCGTGGACCTGCTGATCGCCAGCCTGCACAGCCCGTGGGCCGAGGAACTGCTGCGCGGCACGGTGCAGGCCGCGGACGAGGCCGGGGCCAGCGTCGTGGTCAGCACGGTGGACACGCCCGGCGGGTTCACCGCGTGGCTGAACCGGGCCACGTCCCGGGGCACGGATGGCGCGCTGCTGGTTCTGCACCTGCCGGACAGCAGCGAGCTGCAGCGGCTGGCCGCCGCGCGGATCCCGCTGGTGGTCATCGACCCGCCGGAGGAACCGGGCCCGGGCATCCGGTCCGTCGGCACCACCAACTGGCAGGGCTGCCTGACTGCGACCCGGCACCTGATCGAGCTGGGCCACCGCCGCATCGCCATCATCGGCGGCCCGGAGCACCTGTGGTCGAGCCGGGCCCGGCTGGCCGGCTACCGCGCCGCGCTGGAGGCGGCCGGGCTGCCCGTGGCCGGGGAGCTCATCCGCCGGGACCAGTTCTGCGCGGAAGGGGGCCGGCGGCAGGCCCGCGAGCTGCTCGCGCTGCCGCAGCCGCCCACCGGGATCGTGGCCGGCAACGACGCACAGGCGTTCGGCGTGCTGCAGGCGCTCGGCGAGCGGGAGTTGCGGGCCCCGGAAGACCTCAGCGTGATCGGGTTCGACGACGTCCCAGTCGCCTCATGGGCCACTCCCGCGCTCACGACCATCCGCCAGCCCCTGGCCGCCATGGCGGCGACCGCCTTCCGGATGCTGCACGCCCCCGGCGCGGGGCGGGCCGGCACCGGGGAACCGCATCACATCGAGCTGGCCACGACCCTGGTGATCAGGGAAAGCACGGGCCCGCCCGCCAGGGTTAGATAAACGCCATCCCGGCCGTTTGACCCGTTTTAATGCGCTAGTCTGCCGGTGATTCCACGCTGCGATCAGGGAGTTTCCCATGTCACGTCTGTTCCGGCGCCGGCCCCCCGCCGGGCTGGCCGCGATAGTGGGTCTCGGGCTGCTCGCTGCGGGCTGCAGCACCGGTGGCGGTAGTTCCGCCAACCCGGGCCCGCTGGAGAAGGCGAACCTGAACGTGACCGCGGTCCCGTCCGTGGACTCGGCCGCGCTCTACATCGCGGCCGACCGTGGGTTGTTCGCGGCCGAGGGGCTGCACGTCACGATCCTGAAGACGCAGACCGAGGCGTCCGCCATCGCCAGCCAGCTCGAAGGCCAGTTCGACGTGACCGCCGGGCCCTACGTCTCCTACATCCGCAAGAATGCGCTGGACCCCAAGGCCAACTTCCGGGTCCTCGCGCCGGGCTCCACCATGCAGGCCAACAACGAGCAGATCCTGGTCCCGAAGGGGTCCCGCATCTCGACCGTCGGCGCGCTGTCACACGCCAGCGTCGCCGTCGACGGAGACCAGGCCTTCAAGGATGACAACACCATCGGCACGCTGCTGGTCAAGTCAGTGCTCACGGACAACGGGGTGAACCTGGCTAACGTCAATTTCGTCCCCATGCAGTTCTCCCAGCTGCCGACGGCCCTCGCCGACGGCCAGGTGTCGGCCGCGTGGATGCCGGAGCCCTACGTCAGCGAGGCTGAGCAGAAGAGCGGGGCGGTGCCGCTGGCCGACCCGAACCAGGGCCACAGCCAGACCCTGCCGATCAGCGGGTACATGGTGACCGCGTCCTGGCTGGCCAAGTATCCGCACACCGCGGCGGCGTTCCGCGCGGCGATCATTAAGGCCCAGGCCATCGCGGCCACGGATCCCGGCGCCGTCCAGCAGGGCTTGCAGAAGTTCGCGGGCGCATCGCAGCAGACGGCGGCGATCGCCAGCGACCCGGAGTTCCCGACCCAGCAGAGCGCGGCCGCGCTCGGGCGGCTGGCCGGCCTCATGCTGAACTTCGGGATGCTCCCGCAGGCCTACAGCGTAAACAAGATGATCGTGAAGTAAGCCGCGGCGGTCAGCTGGCCAGGGTGTCTACCGAGACCTGCCAGAGCAGCGCGGCGTTGGCCGCGTCCAGGGCGTAGGCCGCGACCCCCCGCCGGGTCCCCGGCTCATTCAGGCCGGCCTCGTTGCAGTCCTCGAAGTAGCGGCCGCCGATGCCGTCGAGCCGCGGTGCGGTGGCCACCAGCACGGACGTCGCGGCCCCCTGCTCAGGGGTCTTCCATCTGGTGGCGGCTGAGCCTCCGCGGCGGAGCCGGTCCAGGTCCTCGTCGGTGATGTAGCGCTGCAGGTTGGTCCGGATCCCGCCCGGCATCACGGCGTTGACCGTGATGCCGTCCCCGGCCCAGCGCCTGGTCCCTTCGACCGCGAACAGGACGTTAGCGGTCTTGGACTGCCCGTACGCGGCCCACGGCTCGTACGGGCGCTCGAAGAAGTGGATGTCCTCGAACACGACCGGAGACCGCAGGTGCGCAGCGGAGCTGACGGACACCACCCGGGCGCTTCCCGCGGCGGCGAGCGCCCCGTGCAGCCGGGTGGCGAGAGCGAAGTGCCCCAGGTGGTTGGTGGCGAACTGCATCTCCCAGCCCTCGGGAGTACGCATCAGGGGGGAGGCCATGATGCCCGCGTTGTTGATCAGCATGTCCAGCGGGCCGTCCCAGGCCGCCGCGAACGCGGCCACCGAGGCCTGGTCGGCCAGGTCGAGCCGGGCCACGAGCACCTGCTTGCTGCCGGTGGTCGCGGTGATGTCCTCCGCAGTGCGCTCGCCGGCCGGGGCGTTGCGCACCGCCAGCGTCACTTCGGCGCCCGCCCCGGCCAGCGCCCGGGCGGTCTCGATGCCGATCCCCGACGCGCCGCCGGTCACGATGGCCCGGCGGCCGGTGAGATCGATACCTTCGACGACCTCAGCGGCCGTCGACTCGGCCGTGAACGGCGTGGTGATAGGCGTACTTCCAGTCATGATGCCCCAGTCTCGCTCGGCGATGCGGTGCGGTTTGCGGTGCGGTACCGTGCGGTGGCCCCGATCGCCGTTCGCCGGGGTCACGGCACGGTACGCTGGAAACGGAGGAGCCTCCAATTACGGCTCCAAGACTAAGCGGAGATTCCTCCGTTTAGCAAATCCGGGACACTCGGCGGGCCGGGCCACGAGAGGCCGGGCAACGAGAGGAAGGTGCCGTGGCGGAGAGCGCGGACCGGCCGATGCGCGCCGACGCCCAGCGCAACCGGGCACGGCTGCTGGAGGCGGCCGTCCGGGCGTTCTCCCAGGACGGCCCCGAGGTCACGCTCGATGCGATCGCCAGGGACGCGGGGGTCGGCATCGGCACGCTGTACCGCCACTTCCCCACCCGTGAGGCCCTGGTGGAGGCCGCCTACCGCAGCGAGCTCGCCCGGCTCTGCGGCGCGGTCCCGGAGCTGCTCCGGGACCGGCCGCCGGACGAAGCCACCCGCCGGTGGATGGACCTTTTCGTGGACTACATGACGACTAAGCGCGGAATGGCCGATGCGCTGCGCGCCGTCATTGCCTCCGGGCGTAACCCGTACGAGCAGAGCCGCGGGCAGCTGATCGCGGCGATCACCACGCTGCTGACGGCGGCGGGCGGGGCCGGGACGCTCCGCCGCGACATCGAGCCCGCCGACGTGCTGGCCAGTCTGGGTGGCGTGTCGCTGACCGCCGGGGAGCCCGCGCAGCGGGAGCAAGCCGGACGGCTGCTCGACCTGCTCATGGACGGCCTGCGGTACCAGGCGGCCACGGTCTGACCAGACCGGCCAGCCGGCCATCCCGGGTCAGCCGCTGAACCCGGGGATGCCGGTGCCACCCAGCGTGGTACCGACGTGCAGGTAGACCGGGCCAGCCTTGCTGCAGCCGCGGAAGGTGAACGGGACCTCGAGCGACCTGGTGGCGCCCGGCGGGTAGACGCGCAACGCCACCGCGCTGGCCTGGCCACACGAAGACGGCGGGAAGTTAGCCACGTCGGTGATCTGGAGCTCGACATGGGCGGTAGCGCCCCGGCCTAGCACCACCAGGCGGCTGGGATCGGCGTGACCACGTCCGGCCGCACGGCCGAGCTGGTGGCCGCCGGGGGCGACGGCGGAGACGCCGGGGAAACCGTACAGCGCGCACGTGTGGCCGGAGGTGTTGGACAGCTCCAGCTGATAGACGGCACCACCGGCGAACGCGTCGCCCGGGATGCCGAGCCAGGCGGTGAGCGCGCCGGTCCCGCACCTGGGCGCATCCGCCGCGGCGGACCGCGGGTCCGCCGCGGCGGACCGCGCCGCCCGGGCCGGCCTGGCCGGGCTTCCGGATGCGGCCAGGGCCGCGGTCGGGATGGCGACCGCCGCACCGGTCAGGGCCAAGGCAGCCAGGACGCGCCGCACCGCTCGAGTAGTCGGCTTCATGTGTGCTCTCCTCGGGTCTGCATTTCCCGCGGCCGTGAGCCGCGGGAATAACCAATCTCGCCACCTAAGACGGCACAACGGCAGGAATGGTTGGGACGAGCCATATATGCCGCCGGCGGCCGGGCTCAGACGGCGCCCGGGGGCCCGCCTTCTGGCGGGCCGACGCCGCACCGGCGCCCGAGCGTCCGCAAATTTCCGGTGCCGCTGGTGTTTATCCGAAGACGCCCGGGTTAGCTGCCCTTCGTCGGGCCCACCGGGCAGACCTGCGTGAATCCGCGTCGCTCTCCCCCGAGCGACCACAGACGTCCCGTGCAATGGCCACCCCTGGGCCAGGGCACGGGGCCGGGGCCGCCCCGTCATGCCGGCTCCGCACCCAGCCGCAGCTGCGATACTTGTCGGCTATGTCCACGTGGATCTTGAGTGAAGCTGCGTCCGGACCCGGCCTGCGGGTCGCCGTCAAGGACCTCATCGACGTCGCTGGCCTTCCCACCACCGCGGGAAGCCGGGCCATCGCCGACCAGGCCAGGCCAGCGGCCGCTGACGCTCCCTGCGTGGCCGGGTTGCGGGCCGCGATCGCGCGTGGCGAGGCCTGCCTGGTCGGCAAGACCAACCTGCATGAGCTGGCCTACGGGATCAGCGGCATCAACGGGGCCTTCGGCACTCCGGTCAACCCGCTCGATCCGCTGCGAGTGCCGGGCGGCTCCTCGAGCGGCTCGGCCGTGGCCGTCGCCAGCGGCGAGGCCGACGTCTCGTACGGATCAGATACCGGGGGGTCGATCCGCATCCCCGCCGCCTGCTGCGGGATAGCCGGGCTCAAGACCACCTGGGGCCGGATACCGCTCACCGGGGTGTGGCCGCTCGCGCCGAGCCTGGACACCGTGGGGCCGATGGCGCGGGATGTGGCGGGACTCATCGCGGGGATGGAGCTGCTGGAGCCGGGGTTCGCAGTGGCGGCCCAGACCCCCCGGGTCGTCGGCCGGGTCGTGCTGGACGCCGATCCCGTCATCGATGACGCGATCGACGCCGCGCTGGCCGCGACCGGCTGGGAGGTGATCCCGGTCGGCCTGGACGGGCTCGACCGGGTGACGGCCGCCGCGATGACTGTCCTCGACGCGGAGGCGTGGGCATCCGACGGGGTGCACGCGGACACCCGCCCGGACCAGATCGGCCGGGACGTGCTCGCCCGGCTCCGGCAGGCCAGCACCATCACCCCGGCGGCGGTCGCCGCGGCCTGGGAGTACGCGGCGCACTGGCGGGCGAGCCTGGCGTCGCTCTGGGAGCGGGTCGACCTGCTCGCGTTGCCGACGCTGCTCGGGTTCCCGCCCACGCTGGACAAGTCACGGGAGATGGTCCGCATTCGCGGCCTCACCTCCCCGGTCAACCTCGCGGGCGTGCCGTCGCTAGCGCTGCCCGTGCCGGCGCGGGGCCCGCTGCCCGCGAGCATCCAGCTGATCGGGCCGACCGGCAGCGAGGAGCGGCTGCTCGCGGCGGGCATGCTCCTCGAGCAGGCTGTGCTGGGTTCGCCCGGGCCGCAGACGCTCGTCTTACCGGGCCTACGGGCTCGCCTGAGCAGGGCGTGGATTAGCACCGGGCGGGCTGATCGCCCACCGGATCCCGCGGATGACCGCGTGACCGGCCGGGCGGACCACCGCGCGCTCGGTCAGGGGCAGGTTGGGCAGGTACAGCGGGCGGCGGGCCCAGCCGGGCAGCAGCGAGGTCGCGGCGGCCGCGAGGACCCCGTACGGCGCCCGGGCGATCAGCGGCAGCGGCGGGGTGAGCAGCAGGAACCGGGCCGCCGCGCGGGCCTCGGGCGTGCCGCGCAGCTCCGCCCGGTACTGGCTGATCCGGTCGGCGAGCTCGGCCTCGGTGCGGGGCGGGTCGGGCACCCCGAGCTCGATGGCGATCCGGGCCACATCGGCGACGTACCCGTCGCGCCCGGCCTGGTCCAGGGGCTCGGCCCCGAACCGGGTGTGCGCGCGCAGGAAGCTGTCCGCCTCGGCGATGTGCACCCAGGTCAGCAGCCGCGGGTCCGAGGCCGCGTACGGCCGGCCGTCCGGGGCTGTCCCGGTGACGCGGCGGTGGATGGCCTTGACCCGCTCGGTCGCCGCCTTCGCGTCGCTGGCCCGGCCGAACGTGGTGACGGCGAGGAAGTAGCTGGTCCGCTGCAGCCGTCCCCACGGGTCGCCCTTGTAGCCCGAATGCGCCGCCACGCCGGCCATGGCCAGCGGGTGCAGGGACTGGAGCAGCAGGGCGCGGATGCCGCCTACGAACATCGACGAGTCCCCGTGCACCCGCTGGATGGGGCTGCCCTCGGCGAACCAGCGGCCACCCTCGGCTAGGTGGATGACCTGACGGTGGTTCGGCCCTTCGGGACCGGCGACCTTCTCGAAGATGGACGCGCCGATGCGGCGCCGGACGGAATCGGCAGCAGCCTGCACTCTCATCTACCCAGTATCACCACGGGCATCTTTCCACTATCACCACGGGCATCTCCCCAGGATCACCACGGGTGAGGCCAGGTGTCTCTGTGTGATACGGAGTTTGCGAACCATTCTTTTGCGAACGTCAAGGCGGATGTGTTGTCATGGTGGTACAGAGCGTAACTGTCCGGCACCGGGGGCCCGTCGGGTCGGATAAGACGTCCGGAAGGGGATCGGCCGTGCCTCGGCTCAGCGCACGTGAAATCAGCCATATCGAGACTAGCTACACCAGCGACCTCGGGACGTTGACCTGGGCGTGGGTTGTGCGGGCCGACGGCGAAGTCCAGTACCGGCTGAGCCACGTCGACGGCCGCCGGGAACGCAACCCATGGCAGTCGGTCTGTTACTTATCCACGGTCGAGCGACGGGCGATCGACTCCGACCCGAGTCGCGGGACTGACCTGCTCATGCGCCTGGCCCGGGAGTACGGGCACTTCCCCGTCGACAAGCGCAGATAACGAAGACCAGCCGGCCCCGCTCCTTCCTGAATGGACCTTCATGAACTAGAGTTCATGAAGATTCGTTCACGATGAGAGGCGATGCCGGATGACCGACGTGACAGCCCGCGGGCTGACGAAAACTTTCGGCCGGGTCACCGCGGTCCGGGACATCTCCTTCACCGTCCCGGCCGGGATGATCACCGGCTTCCTCGGGCCCAACGGATCGGGCAAGTCGACCACGCTGCGCATGGCCCTCGGGCTGGTCCGGCCGACCTCGGGCGAGGCGCTGATCGGCGGGGTGCCCTACGCCCGGCTGGCTCATCCCCGCCGGCAGGTCGGAGCGCTGCTCGAGGCGACGGGTTTCCACCCGGGGCGCCGGGCGGTTGACCATCTGAGGGTTCTGGCCGCGGCCGAGCGGATCCCGGACCGCCGGGTCGACGAGGTGCTCGGCCAGGTGGATCTGGCCGAGGCGGCGGGGCGGCGGGTCCGCGGGTTCTCCCTGGGCATGCGCCAGCGCCTCGGCATCGCCGCGGCCCTGCTCGGTGACCCGGCGGTGCTGCTCCTGGACGAGCCGGTGAACGGACTCGACCCCGCGGGCATCGCCTGGCTCCGCGGCCTGCTCCGCGGCCTCGCTGCCGAGGGCCGCACCATCATGCTGGCCAGCCACCTGCTCAGCGAGATTGCCCAGACCGTCGACCACGTGCTCATCGTCAGCGCCGGGCAACTGCGCTTCGCGGGACCGCTCCGCGAGATCGGCCCGACCAACGAGGCCCTCGAATCCGCGTTCCTCAACCTCACCTGAGGAGGACCAGTGTCACGCGCCCTGGCCACTGAATTCCGCAAGCTCCGCACCATCCGTGCCCCATGGCTGCTGCTCGCGCTCGGACCGCTGATCGTCGTGGCCGGGATCAGCGGGCTGGTCGCCTCGGGCGGGAACGTGCACGATCCGGCCCTGCAGAGCAGGGCCTTCTCGCATGTCGGGCTGGCCGCGATCTTCACCCTGGTGTTCGGCATCCTCGCGGTGGCGGGCGAGTACTCCCGTGGCACCATCACCGATACCTTCCTGAGCTTCCCCGGCCGCCGCCGCGTGATCGGCGCCAAGCTGGCGGCCTACGGCGCGGTCGGGGCGGCGGCCGGACTGGTGTCCGCGGGCATCGCGCTGCTGGTCACCGCGGCCTGGTGGTCCGCGAAGGGCGGCACGTTCCAGCTGTCGGCCGGGGGCACCTGGCGCACGCTCGCCGGGGGCGTGGCCGCCAACGCTGCCTTCGCCGCGATCGGGGTGGGCGTCGGCGCCCTGGTCCGTAACCTGGTGGCGGCCGTGGCCGCCGCCCTGGCCTGGGTCGCCGTGGTGGAAGGGATCGCGGGCCAGCTGATCGGCTCGGGGCTGGCCCGCTGGCTGCCCTTCTCCGCGAGCGAGTCCCTGGACCGGGCCAGCCTGACCTCGGCCAGCGGGCTGCTCCCCCAGTGGGCTGGCGGGCTGGTGCTGCTCGGCTACGCCGTGGCGTTCGCCGCCGCCGCGCTGCTCACTACACTCAAGCGCGATGTCACCTAGGAAACCTGCCGTGCTCCGCGGCCGCGACGGAGAGAACCTCCGCGAGCACCTGATCGCCACCGCCGCTCGGCTGCTCGACGAGCGGGGCGGCGCAGGGCTGGCCGTGCGCGACATCGCCCGGGAAGCCCAGGTGGCGGACGGCGCACTGTACAACTACTTCGAAGACAAGGAAGACCTGCTCGCCCAGGCCCTACTGCACCACGTCGGCACGGTGATGAGCGAGCCCCCCCTGATGCCGGAAGCCGGCACCGGGACCGTGGCCGGCAACCTCACCGACTTCATCGACCGGGGCATGGAGTCCCTTTACCGGGTGGTGCCCGCGTTCGCGGGGCTGATGTCCCAGCCCAACGTGCTCCGCCGGTTCCACGCGATGGTGGGCGGGAACGCGGCCTTCGCGGCGCCTGCCGGTGAGGAGCAGCAGGCCGAGGGAGCAGAAGAGTCCCACGAACCGCGCAGCCTGCCCGAGATCCTGCACCACTACCTGGCGGGCGAACAGCGGCTGGGCCGGATCGGCACCGGCACCGACCTCGACGCCGCCACCTCGCTGATCGTGGGCGCGATCCACGGACAGGTGCTGCCCCGGGTGCTGTTCGCCCCGCCCGGCAGCCGGCCCGGCACCCCGCCCGGGCTGGCGGCCCAGCTGGCCGCGACCGCCCTCCGCGGCCTGGAGCCCAGGACGCCCTGAGCCCGGCGGGTCCGGACGCACCGGATCCGCCGGGCCCAGCCCGCCGGGGTTAGTTCAGTTCCCGCACTCAGATTCCGCAGGCCGCGGCGACCGCCTCGGCGGCTGCCTCGCGGTTGCCCACCGCGGGGATGCCGGCCCGCTCGAAATCGGTGACGTAGATCGCTGCGGCCGCGGCCGGGGAGGACGCGGCGTTCAGCGCCGGGATGTACTGCGACCAGATCTGGTTGAAGGTCAGCACCGCCGCCAGCTGGGTCTGCAGGTCCGCCGCGTAGTTGCCGGTCACGTACCCGCCCGGCAGCGGCGTCCAGCCGATCAGCCCGCCGCCGCCGTCACCGACCGACTCGGGGTTGCCGTCGGACTCCTGCCAGATGTTCCCGGCGATCCCGGCGGCCGCGTTCCCGGTGTAGCCGTGGGAGGTCAGGAAGTTGACAATCGCCCCGTAGTTGGCCGGGACCATCCCGCTGGCCGACCCCGAGCACGACACGCCGTGGCCGGTGGCCGCGCTGGTGTCCGACGTACTGGTGTCCGTCGTACTGCTCGCCGGCGAACTGCTCCCGGTCGCACTGCTCGCCGCCGGGCTGCTGGCCGGGCTGGACGGCGACTGGCTGACCGCGGTGCTGGTCGCCGCGGCCCCCTTGGAGTGCCGGGCCTGGTAGGTCCCGTTACGGACCGAGGCGGGCGGGTCGGCCGGGGCGCTGAACACCTGCCCGGTGTAGATCAGGTTCGGGTCGCTGATCTTGGCCCGGTTGAGGTGGTACAGCCACTGCCAGTCGCTGGCGTGCCCGTAGAACTGCTGGGCGATCCCGCTCAGGGTGTCCCCGGTGCGCACCGTGTAGGTCC
>Ga0208717_1000306_pt1 | contig 17690 bp, 15 predicted proteins | sample NGESurF53shallow_FD_184489 | JGI IMG/M metagenome (GOLD analysis project Ga0208717, IMG submission 184489) | Arctic peat soil microbial communities from Barrow, Alaska - NGEE Surface sample F53-3 shallow (SPAdes) | ecosystem: Environmental > Terrestrial > Soil > Wetlands > Peat ... | reverse complement strand
TCGTTGCGACTGCCTAGCTCGATTTCGTCACCGTCGCGAAATACGATGCACCGAAATCCGTCCCACTTCGGTTCGTAGACCATGTCCGCCGGAATCGCCGGCTGCGACTTCGCCAGCATCGGTTTGACAGGGGGCATCACCGGAAGCTTCATCGTCGCACCTCATAACGCGCATAAAGCAGGTCGTCGTCGTCTTGCAGCAACTGGGTCAACGCCATCTTTGGCGCGGGGTCGAGCGGCGGTCCCTCGAGTATGCGCCGCGACGGACCGGCCGCGAGCATTGGCGCGATCGTCAAACACAGTTCATCGAGGACGCCGTCAGCTGTCACCATGGCTAGCAGTGTCGGGCCGCCCTCACACAAGAGTCGCCGGAGACCGAGCGCGACAAGCGCGTCGACCATGCGGGCGGGGGAGACGACACTGTCGCCGGCCAACACGACCTCGGCCACCTTGCGCGCGGCGAGCACGCGATCCGCAGGCGCTGCTTCACACGTCACGACGATGGGCGGCTGCGACGCCTCCGTGAAGTACGTCGACTCAAAGTCCAGCTGCAGGCGCTGCGACACGACAACCATTCTGGGCGCTGGTGGCTGATCCGCTGCTGCTCGCAGCTCCTGATAGTGCTCGCGCGCGCGGGCCGGGCCGTAGCCCTCGGCGGTCACCGTGCCCGCGCCGGCGATCACGACATCGGCCAACGCACGTAACAGCCCGAGAACCTGCTGGTCGGTCGCGTTTCCGAGTCCGCCGGCCCTGCCATTGATCGTCGCCGCGCCGTCGGCGCTCGCGATCATGTTGGCTCGCAGCCACGTGGTGTTGGGTGGGTAGCTGTATGCATCGATGAGCTCGACGGAGTCGACCGGACCCGGAAGTAGTCGGCGAAGGGGCACGGGCACAGTCAATCAGCGGGCGAGAATCGCGACTGACTCGGGCGGCAGCGTCACACTGCTCGCGAGCAACTCGACGTCCGCTGATGCAAGGAGTTTGGAGGAGGCCTGGATCTCAAGCGCCCGCGGTCGCGTCGCTAGGTTCACCGCGACGACGGTGGAGGGACGCCGGATCACCAGCCATCGCTCTTCCTCGTCGAAGTCGATCTCGATCTGATCAAAGCGGCCGTCGGCAAGGTCGAGTCGACTCCGCCGCAGCGCAATGAGTTCGCGATACCAGGCAAGCATGTCGGCGTGAGGCGCGGCGTCGAGCTCGTCCCACTTCAGCGTCGATCGCTCGATCGTCGTGGGGTGCTGTGGGTCGGGCACGTCTTCGTGGTTCCAGCCGAATGCCTTGAACTCGCCGCGCCTACCAACTCTGACGGCTTCGGCGAGTTCGGGATCCTCATGGTCGGTGAAGTACAGCCAGGGTGTCGATGCCGCCCACTCCTCGCCCATGAAAAGCATCGGGGTGAATGGCGCAGTCAGAACCAGCGCGGCCGCCACCTTCACGAGTTCGGGGGAGACCAGCGCAGACAGCCTGTCGCCGGCCGCGCGGTTGCCGATCTGGTCGTGGTCTTGCGCATATCCGAGCAACCGATGACCGGTGATCGATGCAGGTAACGGCCGACCGTGCTGGCGACCGCGATGCGGCGAGTACTGACCGGCGTACACATAACCATGGGTCAGGGCGGTTGCCAGTTGGCTCAAGGATCCGAAATCCTCGTAGTAGCCAAACGATTCGCGGGTCACGACCGTGTGCAACGCGTGGTGGAAGTCATCGCTCCACTGTGCGTCGAGGCCGTAGCCTCCGGCATCGCGCGCAGTGATGAGTCGCGGGTCGTTCAGATCGGATTCGGCAATCAGCGCCAGCGGGCGCCCGACTTCGTCGGACAGCGCGGAAACTTCGACAGCGAGTTCCTCAAGCACGTGGGTCGCCGACGTGTCGAGGATCGCTTGCACGGCATCGAGGCGCAGGCCATCGATCCGATAGTCGCGCAACCACATCAGTGCGTTGTCGATGATGTAGCGACGCACTTCGTTTGAACCCGCCCCGCAGTAGTTCACTGCCTGGCCCCAAGGCGTGGAAAAGACGTCGGTGAAGTAGGGCCCGAACGCGGGCAGCACGTTGCCGTCAGGTCCGAGATGGTTGTAGACGACGTCGAGGATCACGCCGATGCCACGGTTGTGACAGCCATCGACAAACTGCTTCAGGCCGTCCGGTCCGCCGTAACTGTCCTGAACTGCGTAAGGGAAGACTCCGTCGTATCCCCAGCCGTGTCGACCCGGGAAGGCGGCCACCGGCAGTATCTCGACGAAGTCCACGCCGAGATCTACCAGGTGATCGAGCCGCTCAATCGCGGCCTCGAAGGTGCCCGCCGCGGTGAACGTGCCGATGTGCAACTCGTAGACAAGCTGGCCGAGCAACTCCCGCCCTCGCCAGCCTTCGGCTTGCCAGTTGAATGCGGCGTGGTCGATCAGCCGCGAAAGCCCATGGACGCCGTCGGGTTGCCACGCCGAACGTGGATCCGGCAGCGCCTCTCCGCCGTCCAGACAGAACCCGTACATGGCGCCGGGGCCCGCCCCGACGTCTGTCGCCCACCAGCCCCCCTCGCTCGACGTCATTGGGCGGCGTCGGCCATCGACCTCGACGTCGACCTGCGCGACACCGGGCGCCCACACCCGCAGGTTTGTGGGTCTCACGAGACGCTGACCGCGGGCACCAACAACGCGACCGAACTCTCGTGCAGAAGCTGTTCCACCGTGATGTCGCCCGCCTCGTGCTCACGTCCCGAGAGCGCGTCGACCCACTCCCCGCCGGCGGGCACGGGCTCGGGCAACTCGACGACCGTGTCGCGCCAGCCGCTCGCGCGCTCGAGGTGGGCGGAGAACCTCGTCGCAAACACAGCAACCTCGGGCGAGCGGCTGAACGCGACGAGATGATCGGCAGCCGGCCCGGACGCAGTGATGGGCAGGTAGTCGCGAAACCACGCAGGATGGTCGCGGCGCAGCCGCAATGCCGTCGCGGCCACCCGTAGTTTCGGGTCGAACATGGTCTCGAGTTCGGCTCGGCGCATCGCGAAGTCGACGGCACCGCGATTGTCAGGGTCGACGAGTGTGAACGCCGCGAGTTCGCACCCCTGATATATGTCGGGTACGCCGGGCATGGTGAGTTGGATGAGCTTCTGCGCGAGGGAATTCGCGCGTGCGTACGGCTCGATAACGTCAACGAAGGCAGCCACCTCGGCCATCACGTCGTCGTTGGTGAGAACGTTCGTGACGAAGCCACTCACTGCCTCTTCGTATCGCGGGTCAGGGGATTGCCACGACGTCGTGACCTTGGCCTCACGCATGGCCTTCTGCATGTACGTCGTCGTGCGTTCGACGTCGAGCGGCCAAGCCCCTACGAGCGTCTGCCAGAAGAAGTAACCGGTCCGGTCGTCGGGGCATCCGAGTCGGGCGCCGAGTGGGAGCCACCGACGGATCACCTGCTCCCAATCGGCTGCGAATTCTGACAACACAGCCAACCGGGCCCGAACGTCCTCACCTCGTTTCGTGTCATGCGTCGACAACGTCGTCATGGCGGTTGGCGAGTCGGCCTGCAGAGTCGCGGCGTGGTGATGGAAGCTAGTCAGGCTCCGGCCGAACCTGCCCGGGTCGCCGCCGACCTCGTTCAGCGACAACAGCCGTGCGTGGCGATAGAAGGCGGTGTCCTCGACGCCCTTTGCGTAGAGCGCGGCGGCGAGCTGGCCGAACCTTATGCCGAACTCATCGGGGTCAAGGGCGTGGGCCCGCACAGCGTCGATCTCGTTGCTCAGCATCGGCGAGTGCTTCCAAGCCTGTGCAGTCGCATCGTCAAGGGCGGCCAAGCTCCGCGGCGAACTTGCGAACGGCCGGTACACGTCGAGGCGGCAGAGCACGTCGACAAGCGCGTCACGCAGTTGGGATCCGCTCTCAGTGGCTGGGTCGCCGCTTCGATCAAGTCGGACGCCGAGCAGGCCGGTCAGTCGCGATACTTCGGTCGCCAACACATCGCGAGCGATCAGCCGCCTGCCCTCTTGCGCGACCGCCGCGAAGTCGGAGGTGTCTCCGGTGAGTTCGGTGTAGAGCACGCTGAGCGGCTTTTCACCCGCGGGATCGACGATCAGCTCGTTGATCACCGTGAGGGATTCGTAGCCGGTCGTGCCTGCCGTCTGCCAGTCGGGGGGTAGCGGCTCGCCCGGATCGCTGGCGTCGAGCACCTTCTCGACGACGACCCAGGTGTCGTCGGTTGCGCGCGCAAGGTCGGCCAGATAACCCGCTGGATCCGCGAGGCCGTCAGGATGATCGATGCGCAACCCATCGGCCTCCCCGCGCTGGATCAAATCGACCAGCACCGCATGACTCGCGGTGAACACCGCCGGATCTTCTACCCGAAGGCCGATCAGCGTGGTGATGTCGCAGAAGCGCCGGTAGTTCAGCTGCATTGATGCAGCGCGCCAGTCGGCGAGCCGGTAGTGCTGCGCGTCGAGCAATGCCTGCATGCCATCTTCAGCGGCGAGCGCCGGCGTACCGGGGGCGAGGGGGAACCGATGATCGAAATAGGCGAGCTCGAGTTTGCCGGCACGCGTGACGATATGCAGCTTGTCGAGGTTGTCCTCAAGAGGCCCGTCGAGTATCGGCATCAAGATGCGGCCGCCCTCGGTGTCCCAGTTGATGTCGAACCACGACGCGTTGGGCGACCGCCTGCCCTGACCGAGCACTGACCACAGCGCCTTGTTCAGGTACTCAGGAACGGGGATCGCCATGTGGTTAGGGACGACGTCGATGATGACGCCGACCCCCACGGCCGCGAACGCCTTGTGTAGCGCCGCGAATCCGCGCGCGCCACCGAGTTGGGCGTCGATCTTCGAGTGGTCGACGACGTCGTAGCCGTGGGTCGATCCCTTGCCGGCGCCCAGAATCGGTGAGAGATACGCGTGCGTGACACCAAGGCTCGCGAGATAGCTGCCGAGCTTCGCAGCGTCCGCGAACTTCAGGTCAGGCCCGAGCTGGAGGCGGTACGTCGACCCCGGCGTGGCGTTAGACGACACGGCGAAGAACCAGCACCGCACGGCCCTCGACATGCGCGGGGGTGTCGGCCTTGATCGACGGCTGCTCCACGTCGAGCGGCTTCGTCGTATCGATCAGAATCTCCCAACGCTCGCCGTAATCGGCGCCTGGCATGACGAAGTCGATACCGGTGTCGGCCGCGTTGAACAGCAACATGAACGAGTCGTCGACAACCGGTTGGCCACGCTGGTCGGGGTACCCGATCGCGTCGCCGTTCAAGAAGACGGCGACCGACTTGGCGTAGCCGGTTGCCCAATCCTTGTCCGACATCTCAGTACCGCTCGGGGTGAACCATGCGATGTCGCGCAGGTCCTCACCCTCGGCCCGCACTGGGTGTCCGTCGAAGAACCGCCGCCGACGAAACACCGGGTGATCGCGGCGCAGTGCCGAGAGCTCGCGGGTAAACGCCAGCTGCACCTCGTGCACCGTTTGAAGTGACCAGTCGACCCACGAGATCTCGTTGTCCTGGCAATACCCGTTGTTGTTGCCGTCTTGGGTTCTCCCGAACTCATCGCCGTGCAAGAGCATCGGTACGCCTTGCGACAGGAACAGCGTGATGAGGAAGTTGCGCTTTTGTTGCTCGCGCAGCGTGACGATCTCGACGTCTTTTGTCGGTCCCTCCGCTCCGCAGTTCCACGAACGGTTGTCGTCGGTGCCGTCGTTGCCCTTCTCCCCGTTGGCGTCGTTGTGCTTGCTGTTGTAAGACACCAGGTCTTGCAGGGTGAAGCCGTCATGGGCGGTGACGAAGTTGATCGACGCCATGGGTCGTCGTCCCGAATTGGCATAGAGATCGCTCGAACCGGTCAGCCGCGACGCGAACTCGCCGAGGGTCGCCGGTTCGCCTCGCCAAAAATCGCGAACAGTGTCGCGGTACTGGCCGTTCCACTCACTCCACAACGGTGGGAAGTTGCCGACCTGGTAGCCCCCTTCTCCAACGTCCCATGGCTCGGCGATCAGCTTGACCTGGCTGACGACCGGATCCTGCTGCACCAGATCGAAGAACGCAGACAACCGGTCGACGTCATAGAACTCGCGCGCAAGCACGGACGCGAGGTCGAACCGGAAACCGTCGACGTGCATTTCGAGGACCCAGTAGCGCAACGAATCCATGATGAGTTGCAAGGCGTGCGGGTTTCGCGCGTTCAGACTGTTGCCGGTGCCGGTGTAGTCCATGTACTTGCTCGGGTCGTCCTCCGACAACCGGTAGTACGCCGCGTTGTCGAGACCTCGGAACGACAGCGTCGGTCCGAGGTGGTTGCCTTCGGCAGTGTGGTTGTAGACGACGTCGAGAATGACCTCGATGCCTGCTTCGTGCAGCGTGCGCACCAGGGCCTTGAACTCTTGCACCTGTTCACCGCGATCGCCGGCCGCCGAGTAGCCGTTGTGCGGTGCGAAGAACCCGATCGTGTTGTATCCCCAGTAATTCGACAGCCCCTTGTCGGCCAAGCCGCTGTCGCTGACGAACTGGTGCACGGGCATCAACTCGACGGCGGTGATGCCGAGCTTGGTTAGGTAGTCGACCATCACCGGGTGTGCGAGGCCTGCGTAGGTGCCGCGGATGTTCTCTGGAATGTCGGGATGCTGGATCGTCATCCCCTTGACGTGCACCTCGTAGATGATCGAGTCGTGGTAAGGGATGCGCAGCGGATGGTCGTTGCGCCAGTCGAAGTACGGGTTGATGACGACGGACTTCATGGCGTGTGGGGCGGAGTCGGCGGAGTTCTCGCCTTCGGGGTTACCGAAGGGATAGCCAAATAGCGATTCGTCCCAGTCGACGTGTCCTTGAACCGCCTTCGCGTACGGGTCGAGCAGCAGCTTGCTGGGGTTGCAGCGGTTGCCCGAAGCCGGGTCATCGGGCCCGTGAACCCGAAACCCGTAGCGCTGCCCAGGGGTGATTCCCGGCAAGTAGCCATGCCAGACGAAGGCGTCGTACTCAGGCAAGGTGAGGACGGTCTCGACGTCATCGTCGTCGAACAGGCACAGGTCTACCGATTCGGCGACCTCGGAGAAGACGGCGAAGTTGGTGCCGGCTCCGTCGTAGGTGGCGCCTAATGGGTAGGGCGTGCCCGGCCAAACTGCGATCGTGTTGTCGGTCATGTCTTCCCGTCGTCGGCTTGGGTTGCGCGCACACTTGTCTGGTACCTGGGTGATCTGGCGCGTCCCCAAACTTACTAACGCGGAGCCGCCCCCAAAGTAGGGTGGCGGAGCCGACCAAAAAGTAGGCTGGGCGGCGCTGCCCCAAAACTAGGGCGGCAATGGAGTGAACGAACCAGGCCATGAGGGCGTCATGCTTGGCGAGGGAAGCGCTTCAGCCGCCGCTCGGCCGTGCCGAGAGGATATGACGACGCGACATGTGGGACCAATAGTGCCAAATACCCCCACGACGCGGGAGTAAGGCGCAAACTGGAAGTTCCCGGCCCGCGCCAGGGTTGAGGTTTACGCAAGGTTTCCGGCTTGCGCCGGATCGGGTTCAGGAGGCACGGGTTGAGTTCGCGGGGCGGCCTGAAGGTAGTCGTTGCTGGCGTGGTCGGCGTTCTTGCGCTGTCGTGCCTCGCCGCCTGCGAACGAGCCGTCGCCATCGACTCCGTCGGTGCACCACCCTCACACGTAGCCTCCGCACCGATCAGTACCGCGCCCGCCGTCCCCGCCTCGCCGTCCGTCTCGCCGCCTGTTCAACTAACCGTGGCACCCGCCGACGGAGCGACTGCCGTCGCGCTCGGCTCGCACGTCTCGGTGTCCGTCGCCGACGGCACGCTCACCGCAGTGTCCGTGGCCGACTCGAGCGGCGACACGGTGGTCGGTTCACTCGACCCGACATCGCACTCGTGGGCCAGCACCGGGGTGCTTATCCCCGGCACGCAGTACCTGGTGACCGCAACCGCCGTCTCGCAGAGTGGTACGTCGACGGAGACCTCAAGCAGCTTTACCACTGCTGCGGCGGCGAACATCCTCGGCGTGAAGATCGCGCCCCTTGAGGGTGAGGTCGTAGGCGTCGGCATGCCGATCGTGGTCTATTTCAGTTCCCCGGTCACCAACGAGGCCGCCGTCGAGAAGGCCCTCACCGTCGATTCGGCGGTGCCGATCGTCGGCTCGTGGCACTGGTATGGCGACAAGGAAGTGCACTATCGCCCGATGCAGTACTGGCCAGCGGGCGACGTGGTTACGTTGCACGCCAACCTCAAGGGTGTCGACGCCGGCAAGGGCGTGTGGGGCGCCGAGAACCGAACCCTCAACTTCACCATCGGCGCATCCCAGATCTCGACGGTCAACGCAATCACCGACAAGATGACGGTCGTCGTGAACGGCGTGGTGGCCAGGACGATGGCAGTGAGCACGGGGCGCGACAAGTACCCGACGACGTCCGGTATCCACGTGGTGCTCGACAAGGAGCCGAGCGTCATCATGGACTCCGCGACGGTCGGAATCCCGAAGGGCAACCCGGACTACTACTACGAGACGGTCCTGTGGGACGTTCGCATCTCCTGGTCCGGTGAGTACGTGCATTCGGCGCCATGGTCGGTGAGCGAGCAAGGCAGAGCGAACGTCAGCCACGGTTGCGTCAACGCGAGCCCAGCTGACGCGCAGTGGTTCTACAACCTGACGCGCCGCGGTGACATCGTGACCGTCACTGGCACTCCTCGCCCGCTCGAGTCTGGCAACGGGTGGACCGACTGGAACATGAGTTGGTCGCAGTGGATCTCGGGCAGCGCATTGACCACGGCATCCGGGGTTGCAACCACGTCGAGTTCGCCTACGCCGGCCTCGTCCTACGGGTCGACCGCGACTCCGCCGGCGAGCGCGACCCCTACCGCGTCGTCGTAACACCGACTTGGCGGCCGCACCCTTACTTAGCGGCGTTGCCCTAGCCCGGCCCGCAGCATCACCATCGGCGCCGCCGCATTCGTGGCCAGCAGCGATTCTGGTGCCACCGACGTCATCCAGTCGAGCGCGACCATCTCGGGCTCGTCCAACATGCGCTGGACGACGGCCGCTTCGACCAACCGGCCCGGCGCGTAGCGCGCCCACGCCGTGACGAAGTGGCTTTCAAGGACGCGGTAGCTATCGCCGTCCCGGATGCCGATGACGTGCGCCGCGAGCGTGCCGTCGATGTGCGCTGTCGCGACCTCGAGCATGCCGTCGAGCGCGAGATCTGTTAGGCGGCCGCGCCAGGTCTGCAGTGTCACGTCGTCGTCGAGGTCGCTGGCCCGCTCGCGATCGTGGTCGCGGTTTCGGTGTGACTCCTCGAGCGCTGGCATGAGGGCCCGAATCTCGCCCTCGCTGCGGGTGAAGTGGACGTTGAACGTGCGGTAGTCAGTCGCTAGGCGATTGGTCGCCGTGCGCAGCGTGCGGCGCATGGCCGGGGTCAGGTAGTCGGTGGCTTCGTCGAGTCCGGGCTCGCGCCGGATCATCGGGATCGGGTCAACGTCGATGGGGACGAGCTGGGGGAACCCCGCCAGGAAGCCGGCGAGGGTGTTCGAGCCGGGGTCGAGCGGGCCGAGTTCGACCGCCCAGCCACTCGAGCGCGCGGGCAGCGTCCTGGACAGTGCGATCCCGAGGCGGCGCGCCCAGAGCTTGTCGTCGGCTAACACAGCACCGCGATGCCCGAGATCGCTCCCAGCGAAGGTCACGATGTGGGACGTGCGGCCAGCGCCGCGTACCTCCACGAGAACCGACGCAGCACGTAAAAAGCCGGACGGGTCGCGGACGAGCACGGCCCAGGGCTGCCCGGTGCCGGCGTTGGCAAGCGTCCAGGTGCTACGGGCGGTGATGGCCGCGGCGCAGCGCTGAGCCAACGCTTCGAGCTCGCCACGGTGTGCGCGCACACCGTCAGTGCCCGCGACGATCTGAACCCCCGTCGTTCCGGAAAGCAGATTCGTGCTGGCTGCCATCAGTGGCGCAGCGGTCACGAGGCCAGTCCGTCCGCGGCATGGGGACCCGCGTGAGCGGCATTGAGGGCGTTGAATTCCATGCCCGCCATATCCGGTCGGTCGTCGAGCCACTGTTCGAGCTCGAGCGGAGGAAGTGCCTTGGAGAAGAAGAATCCCTGCGAGACGTCGCATCCGGAGAGCGCCAGGTGTCCGGCGGTGATCTCGTTCTCGACCCCTTCGGCAACCAGGCGCATCCCCAGGGAGTGGGCCAGGCTGATCGTCGAGCGGACGATGGCGGCGGCTCGCGGGTCGTCGGCCATCGGCTGGACGAATGAGCGGTCCAGCTTCAGCTCGTCGATCGGCAGCTCCCGCAGGTAGGCGAGCGAGGAGTAGCCCGTACCGAAGTCATCGACGGCGACGCGGATGCCGAGCGTGCGCAGTTGCGTGAGGATCTCTCGGGCGCGTTCGCGGTCGCCCATCAGGAAGTCCTCGGTGATCTCGAGCTCCAGAGCCGACGCCGGCAGACCGCGGTTCACCAGCAGCTGGTGCACCCGCTCGGGGAGTTCGAGATCGACCAAAGAGGACGCCGAGAGGTTGACGGCGACACTCAGCATTCGGCCACCAGCCCGCCACAGCGCGACCTGGTCAAGCGACTGCTCAAGCACGGCCATCGTGAGGTCACGCATGAGGCCGGCGTCTTCGGCGAGCGGAAGGAACGCGTCGGGTGGGAGCAACCCATGCACTGGATGGTCCCAGCGAACGAGTGCTTCGACGCCCGACACGTACGAGGTCTGGGAGTCAACCTTGGGCTGGTAGTGCATGGCCAGCTTGCGGGCCTGAATGACTTGACGCAGTTCCTCGAGCGTGCGCAGCCGGTCCTGACCACCGAGGGAGTCGTCGGATTCGCTGTAGACCCGGAACCCGGTGCGCAGGTCCTTGGCGTGGTACATCGCGATGTCGGCGCGGCGCAACAGCGTCGAGACCTCGAGGCCATGCTTGGGGAACAGGGAGATGCCGACACTGGCAGCCACCCGCACGGTGATGCCGTCGATGGTGAACGGAGCAAGCAGCGTCTGACGGACGAGCTCGGCGAACATCTCCGCGCCGTCCCGGTCGACGTCGAGAACGAAAATCGAGAACTCGTCGCCGCCCAGCCGCGCGAGCAACCCGTCTTCGTGATTCAGCCCTTCGGTGAGTCGGGTGGCGACCTGGAGCAGGAGGTCGTCGCCGGCATGGTGACCGAGTGAGTCGTTGACTTCCTTGAAGCGGTCGAGATCGAGCAGGAACAACGCACCACTGCGGTCGGGGTCGACGGCAAGGTAGGTGTCGACATGCTCGTAGAACGCGCGCCGGTTCCCGAGGCCCGTCAGTTCGTCGGTGAGGGCGAGCTGACGGCTGTGCGCCAGAGTCGTGACTTCGCGGAAGCTGACGACAAGTCGGCCGATCGCGGCCACGATGGTCGCTGCCGCGAGCGCAACGGCGATCGGGTGCAGCATGTGGCCGTGGTCGTACACCAGCAACGCGACCGTGCACAGCGTGGCAACGACGGGAATGCCGAGAAGCACCCAAGCGGGTAGCGTCGCGCCGCCAACCTTCTTCGACCACCCGGGTGCGAGTGCTACAACTGCTGTAGCGACAACCCACGTCGTGTTGTCGAGACCGCCTGGCTGGTAGCTCTTGTGCGCAACCAGAACGAGGTAGATGCAGTCGGCCACGGAGAACAACGCCAGGCCGCCGGCAAGGAACCATACGCTCGCCGGTGGGCGCCAGTGGTAGAGGGCGAGCACGGCCGTGACGACTAGGAGCAAGAGGACGTCGAGTAGCGGATAGGCCTCCCTGGTGATGATAGCTGCGGTGGTGTCGCCGGTCCCGTGAACGGCCTTCAGAACCGGACCAACGACGGCTGCCGCGATGGCGGCGACCGCCAGGCCGCCGACGATGCCGTCGAGCCAAAGGCTCAGTGGCAGCTTGCCGGCGAAGTCACGGATGACCAGCAGCAGCGCGACAAAAGCGCACGGGTAGAACGACAACCAGAAGCCATCGGCGACCGACGGAAACGGCTGTTCGGCCAGCGGCCGGACGAAGATCGTCCAGTAGATGTTGCCTAACCCGTACATCGCGAGGCCGAGAGCAAGGATTCGCCAGCTGGATTGGTACGCGGTCGCTTTCCGGGCCCGCAAATAGCACAGGACTGGGCTCGACGCGTACGCGAGGTTATTCAGGATTCCGTCGAGGATGAGGTTGTAGCCAGTGTGCCCCGCCGGACGCACGCCCGGGATCGTCGAGACCCCGAAGGTAGCGAACACCGCAATCATGAAGACGTAGAAGGTCGTCGTCGTCCAGACCCAACTCCAAATGCGGCGACCCACGGCGCGCGCTATTCGCCTGGTTCGGCCAGCGGCGGTGCGCACGCCCGTGCCGCCCCTCGGGAGGATGTCCATACCCATGTCAATCGCAATTTGCGGGGCCGAATCGCAGGACCAGCTGCGTATTGCGGATCGGCTACTTCGACAGTCGTATGGACGCCGATTGGTTGCGACGGGTGCGTCCGTTCGGGCTATTTGTTCGGCCGGACTTGACCCGTTCGTCGGTGATGTGCGGGTTAATGGGCTTTATTGTGTGGTTCGTCCAGTTATACCGTGCGCCGTCTGCTCGCTAGTTGACCCGCTGACGCGTCCCGAGTTCGTAGCGATTCCGGAACGATCGCCGACTACCTTCGGTCGCGCGCGATACCGCAGCTACCACTGGAGGAACCGATGACGAAGGCGTACCGAGTTCTCGCGCGACTGATAGCAGCGCTGGTCGTCGTGCAGGCCGCGGCGATCGCCTACGGAGCGTTTGCCATCGACAAGGTGGTCAACAACGCGAAGGACCACGGAAACACGATCGCCGATGCGTCGTCGAAGCTCGACGGCGGCGCCGGGTACGGGGTTCACGCTCTTGTTGGCATGCTCGCAATCCCCCTCATTGCGATCGTCTTGTTTGTCGTCGCGTTCATGGCGCATATACCGGACGGCGTGAAGTGGGCGGGGTTCGTCTTACTGGACGTCGTCGTGCAGGTAGTGCTGGGCGTGGCCGCCCACAGTCTGGCTGCACTGGGGTGGTTGCACGGACCCAACGCCCTCGTGTTATTTGCACTGGCGATCTACACGGGACGACGCGTCGCCGCCGATCCGGTGTCGGAACCGGTGGCGACGAGCGCGCCGTCTACCGCACGCTAAGCGGCTACGGCGCTGTATTGATGGGCTGTGCTGTGCTCAGGGGCTGCATCAGGGCACTAGCGGGATGTTCAGCAAGATCCAGTTCATAGTCATCGGGGCCCGGGTCTCACGCGTGGTGGACACCGTTCTCACCTCCAATGGACATGGTCGCCGACGAGGCTGAACGCGACCGCACGCGAAGCTGACCGCAATCGTGGAGAATTACCTTGTGGGCGTTGCAGGGATTGAACCTGTAGCGGGTACCATTTCCCGATACAGGGCAATACACTCGGCAGGACCGAGAAATTCCCTTACTTCACAGCGTGTTCTGGTCTGGCACGGCTAACAGTATCGCGTGTCACTGGACGACACAAGTGGACACAGATAGCCTTGCGATCTGGCACGTATCTGGCACGACAGGGGAGTGAGGCGCTTGGCGACGAAGACGAAACGGAGCTTCGGCAACATCCGGAAGCTGCCGTCAGGGCGCCTCCAGGTCCGCTACACCGCGCCAGACGGCAAGACCTACACCGCGCCCATGACGTTCACGACCCTGACCGATGCCCGCGGCTGGCTGACGAAGACCGACGCTGACATCGCTCAGAGCCTGTGGCGGACACCAACGAAGATCTCCGACGAACTGACCTTCGGCGAGTACGCAGACCGGTGGCTCGGTGACCGGAGCCTCAAGCCACGCACCCGCGCCCACTACCGCGCCCTACTCGACCACCACCTCGTGCCCACGTTCGGCGACGTGGCCATCGGAGGGATTACACCGACCAGCATCCGCGCCTGGTACACCGTCGTCGGCGTCGGGATGCCCACGCTGCGGGCGCACGCTTACGGGCTGCTGCGTGTCATCCTGGCGACCGCCGTGGCCGACGAGCTGCTGGTGGCCAATCCGGTGCACATCCGTGGCGCTGGCTCCGTGAAGCGGGCGATCAAGATCCGGCCGGCGTCCCTCGACGAACTCGAGGCGCTCGTCGCCAAGATGCCGGCGAAATACCGGGTGATGACTCTGCTGGCGGCATGGTGCGGCCTGCGGTTCGGCGAAGTCACCGAACTGCGCCGCAAGGACGTCGACCTCAAAGGGGAGGTGCTCCGGATCCGGCGAGCAGTGACGTGGGTGCCCCAACCCAAGCAAGACCCGGACGCCGCCACAGCGAAACGGCTCGAATCACGGGCGATCGTCGGGACACCGAAGAGCACTGCGGGCGTCCGTGACGTCGCAATCCCGCCCCACCTGCTGCCCGCCATCAAGGCGCACCTACGCGACTACGCCCAAGACGGACCCGACGGGCTGCTGTTCCCGTCGCCGACAGGCACACACCTCACGACGTCCACGCTCTATACCTCGTTCTTCCGGGCGCGCAAAAAGATCGGCCGCGAGGACCTGCGCTGGCATGACCTTCGGCACACCGGAGCCGTACTGGCGGCCGCCACTGGCGCGACGCTCGCGGAGTTGATGGGCAGACTCGGGCACTCGACGCCGGGCGCAGCGATGAGATACCAGCACGCGGCGAAGGGCCGTGACGCCGAGATCGCAGCAGCGTTGTCGGCGCTGGTGACGGGGTCGAAGTGACCGAGCCTCCCGACGAGTTCGTCGCGGTCTTCAATCGCTTGCGCGACGAGCAGCACGCTATGGAAACCCGCGAGCGGAACATCGTGTCCCGGTACGAGTCGGCCGGTCGCTCAAGGATCAAGCGAGCGGCTCTCGTCGAGTACCTCTGTAGGGACGCGAGAGGCTGCCTGCTGCTGCATTGCTGGCAGGCGCCGGATGGCCGATTCCTGTATCAGCCCCCTTTCCATTTCTCCCCCGAGCGCAACCTCGCGGAATCGACGGCAATTGCACGCACGACCCGGACGTTAGACGGCGATCGGCATTGGCCGAGCCACGGTTGGAACCTTGACGATCTCGACGGGCAATTGAAGTTGCAGTGTGACTACGTTCACCTCGTGTGGAACGTCAGTGACGTCCTCGCCGACGCGGACGATTCGACTGCTGGGCACCCGACTCGCCGTCACCTCAAATCCCGATAAGGACGGTCGGGGCTGCTAAAGTCACCGCTAGTTAGACGTGGCCCCGCTGGAAGCGAAACCCTCATCCCGAATGGGCCGGGATTTGAAGGGTTTCCGCCATGTCCGTTCACGGTCCGATTTTCGAATCCGCCCCTTCGCCTGATCTCACCCCTCGCCGCGCGCGGCGGCCGGCCAAGTCCGACGAGGTTGCACCGCGATACGTCACGCTCGAGCGCGCGGCGGACTACATCGACGCCACACCCCGAACGATCCGCCGAGCCATCGCCGAAGGACGGCTGACCGGCTACCGCTTCGGCAAGCGCATGCTCCGCGTCGACCTCAACGAAGTCGAGGCTGCACTGCGGCCGGTTCCGGCGGTGGCGTCATGACCGAGCCCCCCGGAACGCGACGAAGCCCGGGGCAGCCACCCCGGGCAACGGCGACAAGCGATTTGCAGGCGGACCAGGCCAACGAGCACAGCATACCGTTCGATGCCGGAATCCCTGCTGCGCTGAAACGTCGCCGCGAGGCGTCGTGGCGCCTGCCTGTTCTGCCGAGTGGTTACCGCGACCCATTCGACGAACGCGCACGTGATTGGCCGCGGGATGTCGACGCATGCCGCGCGGCGTGGGCGCACTTAAATGACCTCGGGCTGATGTCTGAACTCGTCGACAAGGTGCTCAAAGAGCTTGCGGGTGCGGCTTGAGCGGCTCCCTGTCCGCGCTCGGTTACGGCGACCGGACGGGTATGGAGTTGCTCGACGACGTCGAGCGCTATCTGCGGCGGTTCGTTGCCTTCCCGTCCGATGCCGCTGCTGTCGCCGTGGCGCTGTGGGTCGCGCACGCCCACCTGGTCGATTCGTTCGAGTCGACGCCGCGCCTCGCCGTGCTCTCGCCTGAGCCTGGAAGTGGGAAGACACGCGTGCTCGAGGCGGTCGAGCTACTGGTGCCGCGCGCTCTGTTCACACTGAACGCGAGCTCGGCAGCGCTGTTTCGGAAGGTTAGTGACGAAGCGGGCCGGCCAACGGTCCTAATCGACGAGGCCGACACGATCTTCGGCCCGCGAGCGGCGAAAGAGCACGAGGACCTCCGCGGCTTCGTCAACGGCGGCCACCGGCGCGGTGCGATGGCACTGCGGTGTGTCGTGAAGGGCAAAACGATCGAGGTCGAGGAGTACCCCTGCTACGCCGCAGTCGCACTCGCAGGCCTCGACGACCTGCCCGACACGATCATGTCGCGGTCGATCGTCATCCGGATGCGACGTCGCGCGCCAGGCGAACGCGTCGACCCGTTCCGGCGCCGTGTCGACGGACCACCCGGCGACGAGCTTCGCGAACGCCTCGAGAAATGGGCAGCTGACGCAGCGTCGCGAGTCGATGGCGCGTGGCCAGAAATGCCCGACGGCATCGAGGACCGAAACGCCGACGTGTGGGAAGCATTGCTCGCAGTAGCAGACGAAGCCGGCGGCGAATGGCCAGAACGCGCCCGCGTTGCGGCTGTTGCCCTTGTTGCGGACGCCAGGAGGGGTGGAGAGAGCCTCGGCGTTCGCCTACTCCGTGACGTGCGTGATGCGTTCGGCCAAGAGGACAAACTCTCAACGGAAGCTCTGCTAGAGCGACTGACAGCTATGGACGATGCACCGTGGGCTGACCTACGCGGGAAACCACTCGACGCGCGTGGACTGTCACGGCGTCTAGGCAAGTACGAAGTCGCGCCGAAGACGCTGCGTATAGGGGACAAGACACCTAAGGGTTACGAACGAACTGACCTCTTCGATGCCTGGGCTAGGTACCTGCCTGCACCCCCTGAGGAATCCGCAACATCCGCAACAACGCAACAACGACCGGTCTGGACGTGCGCGGTTTGCGGGTTCCCGATCGACCAAGCCCTGGGCGCTGTCACGGTGCATCCGACGTGCGGTGCGGCATGACTCGCGAATCGGCAGAGACCAAGGGAAGGCGCTACCTCATCGAAGGACGCCTAGTCGTCGAGTTCATCGATGCTGAGCGGATTGTCGCGTCGTGCCGCGGCTCCGGTGCGATCTACCAGTGCGGCTACGCACGAGGTGGTTGGTATTGCGACTGTCCGGTGAAGGGTCGCTGCTCGCACCTACACGCGTTGCAGTCCGTCACCGTCTCACCGCCGCAGCGGCGAATGGGTCTCGGCCCGGCGTGGGCTGGCCAGCATTGGCGCCCGCTGCCTGTATCTGCCAGCGCGCCAGAGGCGGTGAGCAAATGAGCGACTACCTCGACGCGAAGCAGGAACTTGAGCGCGCGCGGTTCGCCGTCATGCAACACACCATGTGGCGCGACCACGGCCTCGAGCTACTTGCGCTATTGCCTGAGGGTGACGACGAGTCGATCGCGGTACTCACCGTGCAACTGCACGGTGAGTACCGCGAACGTGCCGACGAGCTCGTCGAACTGCTCGACCTCCGTAGCAGGTTGGGCGGTGAGCAATGACCGGCATACAGAATCTGGACGACGAGCCGGAATCGGCCACCCTCGCACTGGTCCGGTTGGCAATCACCGCGAAATGCGCGAGCGAAGTCGGCTGGCCTCACACGGCGACCGCGGCAGCGCGGGAATGC
>Ga0208717_1000305_pt1 | contig 17737 bp, 16 predicted proteins | sample NGESurF53shallow_FD_184489 | JGI IMG/M metagenome (GOLD analysis project Ga0208717, IMG submission 184489) | Arctic peat soil microbial communities from Barrow, Alaska - NGEE Surface sample F53-3 shallow (SPAdes) | ecosystem: Environmental > Terrestrial > Soil > Wetlands > Peat ... | reverse complement strand
CGGCGTCCTGGACCTGGAGCCGGACCGGGATGGCCAGCCCGGGCGGCAGGCTGGCCGCGGTCACCACCGTCACCACGCCCTCGGCCCCGGCGGCCCGCGCGGTGTCCACCGAGCGGAGCCGGCCGCGGGCCACCGGGGAGCGGACCACCCGGGCCCACAGCTGGCCGGGCCGGGCGAAGTCGGCACCGAACCGGCCCAGCCCGCGCAGCAGCCGGGGGTCTTCCTTGCGGGGGATGCTGGTCCCGATGGTCACCGGGCCTCCCGCGCGAGCCGCTGCCGGGCGGTGTCCAGGACCGCCTCGACGATGCCCTGGTAACCGGTGCACCGGCACAGGTTGGCCGCGACCACCTCGCGGATCTCCTGCTCGCTGGGCTCGGCGTCTGCGGCTCCGTCCCGGGCCTGGCGCTCGGCCAGGTAGCCCTCCGCCAGCATCAGGAACCCCGGCGTGCAGAACCCGCACTGGAGCCCATGCCGGTCGCTGAACGCCTGCTGCAGGTCGGACAGGTCCTCCCCGTCCGCCAGGCCCTCGACCGTGGCGACGTCCTGGCCGTCCGCCTGCACCCCGAACATCAGGCAGGCCCGGGCGGGCTCGCCATTCACCAGCACCGTGCACGCGCCGCAGATGCCGTGCTCGCAGCCCAGGTGGGTGCCCGTGTAGCCGAGGTCGTGCCGGAGCATGTCGGCCAGGGTCCGCCGGGATTCCACCGCCAGCTCGTGCTCGCGGCCGTTCACCCGGACCCGGATCAGGTGGGTGTCCTTCATCCCGGGTTCCCTCCGGACAGTGCTGCGTGGATATCCCATGGGCGGACCGGGATGTGGTCCAGGCTGATGCCGGAGCTTTCCATGGCATCGTTGACCGCGTTGAGCACCGCGGCCGGGGCGCCGATGGTGCCGCCCTCGCCCATCCCCTTGGCCCCGGTCTCGCTGAACGCGGACGGGGTCTCCAGGTGGACGATCTCGATGGGGCAGATCTCCGCCGCGGTCGGGGCCAGGTAATCCATCAGGGTGGCGCTGCCCGGCTGGCCGTCCGGGTCGTAGCGGACCTGCTCGAGCAGGGCGGCGGCCACCCCCTGGGTCACCCCGCCGCGGACCTGACCGTCCACGATCACCGGGTTGATCACCACCCCGCAGTCCTCCACCACCAGGTAGCGGCGGACCCGGATCTCGCCGGTACCCGCGTCGATGGCGACCAGGACCGCGTGGCAGGCGTTGGAGAACGTGCCCGGCGGGTCGAACGACTCGCGCGCCTCCAGCCCGTACCGGAGCCCTTCCGGCAGCTGGTGCGCCTGGAAGTACACGATCCGGGCCAGCTCGCTCAGGGGAACGGCGGCGCTCTGGTCGCCCCGGACGCCGGCCATGCCGCCGTTGAGCTCGATATCGGCGGGGCTGGCTTCCAGGAGGTGCGCCGCGACCTGGCGGAGCTGGGCGGCCACGCCGTCCGCGGCCCGGCGGGCCGCGCCGCCGCCGATCACGATCGAGCGGCTGCCCCAGGTCCCCCAGCCGTAGGAGGCCAGGTCGGTGTCGCCCTGGCGGAGCCTGACCTGGCTGGGATGCACACCCAGCCGGTCGGCCACGATCTGCGCGAACGTGGTCTCGTGTCCCTGGCCGTGCCCGCAGGTCCCGGTGGTCACGATGACCTCGCCGGAGGGATCCATCCGGACCGCGGCGGTGTCGTAGCCCGGGGTCATCCGCATCCGCCGCTGCGACATGGTCGGGGTGCCGTACGCGGTCCGCTCGGAGAAACAGGAGTAGCCGATCCCGGCCAGCAGCCCGGTGGCCCGCAGCCGGTCCCGTTCGCCGGGCCAGCCCGACTCGGTGACCCGCTTCTCGGCCAGGTCCAGGGATTCCGCATAGCTGCCCTCGTCGTAGGTGATGCCGTTGCAGCCGGTGTAGGGGAACTCCCCGGGGCTGATCATGTTCTGGCGGCGGACCGTCAGGGGGTCCAGCCCCAGCCGCCGGGCCGCTTTCTCCATGAGGCGCTCCATGACCAGCACCAGCTGTGGCCGGGACACGCCGCGGTAGGGCGCGGTGGGCGCCTTGTGGGTGGCGATCGCGCGGCCCCGGGCCCGGTAGGCGGGAACCTTATAGATGCCCGGCAGCTCGGTCGCGGCCATCAGCGGCTCGACCGCGCAGGTGAACGGGAACGCGGAGTACGCGCCCACGTCGCAGTCGATGTCGGCGGCCAGGCCGAGGATCCGCCCGTCCGGGCCGAACGCGGCGCGGACCTGGTAGCGCTGCTCATGGCCGTGGAACGAGGCGGTCAGGTTCTCCTGCCGGTCCTCTACCCAGCGCACCGGGCGGCGCACCCGCATCGCGATCCCGGCCAGCGCGACCTCCTCCCGGCCTGCCACGCACTTCAGCCCGAACCCCCCGCCCACGTCCGGGGCGATCACCCTGACCCGCTGCTCGGCCACGCCGAACGCCTGGGCCACCGCGGACCGCACCTGGTGCGGGACCTGGGTGGACACGTGCATGACGACTTGCTGGTCCCGCTCGTCCCACTCGGCCAGGCAGGCCCGGCCCTCCATCGGCAGCGCGGCCAGCCGGCCGCTGCGTACGGTCGCGGTGACCACCGCCGGCGCGGCGGCGAAGATGCCCTCGAGCCGGTCGTCGTCGAACAGGGTCAGGTCCACCAGGCAGTTGCCGGGCGCCTGCTGATGCACCTGGGCGGCACCTGGCGCGGTGGCGGCGTCCAGGCTGGCCACCACGGGGCCCGGGGACCAGTCCACGTCGACCAGCTCGATCGCGTCCTCCGCGGTGTACGGGTCGTCGGCCAGCACCACGGCCACCGCCTCGCCTGCGTGCCGGACCTGGCCGACGGCCAGCAACGGCAGCGGGGTCGGCACGAACCCGGGCCGCTCCAGCACGGCCAGCAGGGCCGGGTCGCCCAGGTCGGCGGCGGTGAACACGGCTGCCACGCCGGGCAGGGCCAGGGCGGGGGAGGCGTCGATGGCGCCCAGCGTCGCGGCGGCGAACGGGCTGCGCACGAACGCCGCGTGCAGGGTGCCGATGCGAGCCAGGTCACCGGTGAACTTGCCCCGGCCCAGCAGCATCCGCCGGTCCTGGGTACGGGGCACGGGCGTGCCCACCCAGGTCACGGCGCGCTCCTGCCGGGTGCCGGGCCGCCCGCGCTGGTGGCCAGGCCGGCCGCTTCGGCGAGGGCCCGTTCCACCAGGGTGGCGGCCAGCTTCTTGCGGTAGGCGGCGCTGCCGTGCCCGTCCGCGGGCGGGTCGATCTGGGCCGCGGCCAGCTCACCGGCGGCGCGCCAGGTGGCCCCGGTCGCAGGCTGGCCGCCCAGCTCCGCGGTATCCACCACGAACGGCAGCGGGCCCACCCCGCCGAGAACGACACGGAGTGAGCGGCAGGCGGCTGGGTCCGGGTCTGCGGGGTCCGGGTCCGCGGGGTCCGGGTCCGCCAGGTCCACCGACACCGCCGCGGCGACCACCGCGAAGTCCCCCTGGCGCTGGGAGAACTCGGTCAGCGCGGCGCGGCGGGCGGGCCGGGGGAAGTGCAGCTCGGTGATCATCTCGTCGGGCTCGGCGCTGGTCGTATAGAAACCTTCGAAGAACTCACTAACCGGGACGGCGCGTACCCCGGATGGCCCGGTCAGCACCACGTTGGCCTCGAGCAGCACGGCCAGCAGGCACCACTCGGCGGCCGGGTCGGCGTGCGCGATGCTGCCGCCGAAGGTGCCCCGGGCCCGGATCGGGTAGTGGCCGATCCACCGGGCCGACCGGGGCAGGACCCCGAAGCCGTCCAGCACCGCCGGGTCAGCGCACAGTTCCACCGTGCGGTGCCGGGTCAGCGCGCCGATCCGCAGCCCGTCCGGGCCGGCCCGGAGGTACTCCAGCCCGGGTATCCGGGTCACGTCCACCAGCGCGGCCGGCCGGGCCAGCCGGAAGTTCATCATCGGGACCAGGCTCTGGCCGCCCGCCAGGATTTTCGCTTCGTCCCCAAGTTCGGCCAGCATCGCCACCGTTTCCCGCACCGAGCCGGTGCGGTAGTAGCTGAACGGGGCGGGCTTCAACCGGCCTCCTCCCAGGGAGTACTCCGATTTGGTATACCATATGTCAAGGGACGTTGCTGGTGGCGCTTTACCTGGAGTTGCCGATGCCGCACCCGTCTGTCCTGGCCGAGCTATCGCCACCCGGGTCGGGTCCGCCCGGATGCCTGCGGATCCGGCTCGCGCGCCCGGAGCGCCGCAACGCCCTCGACGTCGGCATGACCCGCGCCCTCCTGGACAGCTTCCGCGCCGACCCCGCCGTCCCGGTGCTGATCGACAGCCCGGACCCCCGCGCCTTCTGTGCCGGCGCCGACCTGAGCCTCCCGGACAGCGAGCGGGCCGTGGTGTCCGATCTGCTCTACGAGTGCTACGAGGTGATGATCACCCGGCCGGGTCCGGTCATCGCCGTGGTCGAGGGGCCGGCCGTGGGCGGGGGCGCCCAGCTCGCCGCGGCCGCCGACCTGCGCATCGCCGGGCCGGGCGCCCGGTTCCGCTGGGCCGGCCCGCCCGGCCGCGACCTGGCCGTGGGGGCCTGGGTGCTCCCCTCGCTGACCGGCCGGGGCGCTGCCCTGGACCTGATCCTGACCAGGCGGTGGGTCGAGGCCGCGGAGGCGCTGCGGCTAGGGCTGGTGAACCGGATCGAGGACGAGCCCGGCAAGGCCGCGGCCATCCTGGCCGGGGACCTGCTGGCCCGGGGCGCCGGGGGGATCGGCAGCGTCAAGCTGATCGCGTCGGCAGGCGGGCTGCTGGAGCGGTTGCGGGCCGAGCGGGCGGCCAACCGGGCGGCGTGGAGCGGCAGGTGACCGAGCCGGCGGCCCCAGGCGGCCGGTGGATCTCGGCGGCCGCGTGGAGCCGCCGTGGGTGGCGCACTCACCGGGGGGCGGGTTCCGGTTCCGGTCGGCCCAGTCCCTGGGCTGGCCCGGGCACGATCCCGGACCTGGCCGCGGCGTCGGCGCGCCGGGTTCCGGACCGAGTCGCGGTGAGCGTGGACGGCCAGCCGGTCACCCACGGGCAGCTGGACACCGAGGCCCGGCAGGCCGCCGTGTGGCTCGCGGCCCGGCTGGCCCCGGGGGAACGGATGCTGCTGGCCGCCGGGTCGAGCCCGGGCTTCCTGCGCTGGTACCTCGGAGCGCTCCGCGCGGGCCTGGTCGTCGTGCTGGCCAACCCCGGCTACACCGCCGCCGAACTCGGGCACCTGGTGGCGGACTCCGGCGCGTGGCTCGCGGTCGCCGATCCCGGCCCGGCGGACCGGCTCGCCACGCTGAGCGTGCCCGGCGGGCGGGCGGGACGGGACGGGCTGGCCGGAGGGGACGGGCTGGCTGGAGCGGTCGGGCTGGTGATCGTGGCCGCCGGGGATGCGCCCCCGCCGGAGCCCCCGGGTCCGCGGCCCGAACCGCCCCGGGCGCGGCCCGCTCCCGGGGACCTCGCGCTGCTCGCCTACACCTCCGGCACCACCGGCCGCCCCAAGGGCGTGCCGCTGACCCACCGGCAGCTGGCCGCCTCCATCCAGGGCGCCATGGCCGCCTGGCGCTGGACCGCCGCAGACGTGCTGGTGCACGCGCTCCCCCTGTTCCACCAGCACGGCCTGGGTGGCGTGCACGCCACCCTGATCGCCGGGTCCACTGCGCACGTGCGGTCCAGGTTCGATCCGGACGACCTGATGGCCACGGTGCGGACCGAGGGCGCGAGCGTGCTGTTCGGCGTGCCCGCCAGCTACCAGGCGCTGCTCGACACCGCGGCCGGGGCGCCGCTGCTGCAGGGCCTGCGCCTGGCGGTGTGCGGCTCGGCCCCGCTCAGCCCGGCCCTGGCTGCCCGGCTGCCGGGGCTGCTCGGCCAGCTGCCGCTGATCCGCTACGGGACCACGGAAAGCGGGCTCGACGTCTCGAACCCGCTGGGGGCGGCCCGCCTGGACACCGTCGGGCTGCCGCTGCCCGGGGTGCAATGCCGGATCTGGGCCGCGGGCCAGGAGGCGGCGGGCGGGCGGGAGGCGCCGGGAGGCCAGGAGACGCCGGGCAGGCAGGAGGCGCCGGGAGGCCAGGAGACGCCGGGCGGGCAGGAGGCGCCGCCTGGCACGGACGGCGAGATCCAGCTGCGCGGCCCGCACGTCTTCCAGGGGTACTGGCACGACCCCGCGGCCACGGCGGCGGCCTTCACCCCGGACGGCTGGTTCCGCACCGGCGACATCGGCGCCGTTGACCCGGCCTCCGGCCACCTGGTCATCCGGGGCCGGAGCAAGGAGCTCATCATCAGCGGCGGGCTGAACGTCTACCCCCGCGAGGTCGAGATCGCGCTGGAGCGCCACCCGTCGGTGGCCGAGGCAGCCGTAGCGGCCCTGCCCCACCCCCGCTGGGGCGAGCAGGTGACCGCCTGGATCGTGCCCCGCCCCGGCGCGGTGGTCAGCGAGGCGGAGCTGGCCGCCCACGCCCGGACGCTGCTGGCCGCCTACAAGTGCCCCAAACAGGTGTTCACCCTGACCGCGCTGCCCCGCAACCCGCTCGGCAAGCTCAACCGGGCCGCCCTCTCCCGCCCGCCCGTCCCTCGGCCGCCGACCGAACCCCGGGGACCACGGCCTTCGCCTGGTTCAGCCGCCTTATCGGCCACTTATCCCGCGGAACGTGCGCCCTAATAGGTTGAAAACGGACACTGGCCCGCACCGTCCGCGGGAAGAGTGCGCGTCTGGGGAGGGGAGATGGCTGGAGGGGAGGGTGGGTGACGGCGGCGACGGGGCACGACCGAGGCGCCGGGGCGCGACTGGGGCACCGGGCCCGGAGGCGGCCGGGGGAGGGGTACCGGATGCAGGATGAATCCGTCATATCCGGCCAGGCCACGAGCCTTCCGCCAAACTGATATTTGGTATACCATCCTGCCAGCACGCTACCCGGAAGCGGCCAGCACGCTACCGGAAGCGGCCGGCCAGGGCATTAGAAGGGGTCTGCGGTGGATCTTCAGCTGGGCGGAAAGGTGGCCCTGGTCACCGGGGCCAGCAAAGGTATTGGCCGGCACGTCGCTGAGCATCTCGCCGCCGAAGGCGCCAATGTGGCCATTACCGCGCGGACAGCCGCCCCCTTGGAGGTCACCGCGAAGGAGATCCAGGCCGCCACCGGAGGCCTGGTCCTGCCGCTGGCCGGGGACATGAGCGTCACCGCGGACGTGACGCGCTGCGTGGCCACCACCGAAGAGCGCCTCGGCCCCATCGACATCCTGGTGACCTGTGCGGGCAGCTCGCCAGGCGGCCTGCTGGAGGACCTGACCGAAGACCAGTGGATGTCCAGTCTGAACCTGAAGTTCATGGGCTACGTCCGCTCGGTGCGCGCCGTCATCGGGCAGATGCGGGAGCGGGGCACCGGCTCGATCGTCCTGGTCGTCGGCAACGACGGTCTGAAGCCCAGCTACTGGGAGATGACCGCGGGCGTGGCGAACGCGGCGGACATCAACTTCGCGTCGTCGGTCGCCGAGCAGTACGGGCGGTACGGGGTGCGGATCAACACGGTGAATCCCGGGCCGGTGAACACCGACCGGTGGGACACGCTGGAGAAGGCGTTCGCCCGGGACAAGGGCGTGACCCAGGACCGGGCGCACGAGCTCGCGCAGGAGTCGATCCCCTTCGGGCGGATCTGCGAGCCGGACGAGGTCGCCGCGCTGGTGACGTTCCTCGTCTCGCCCCGGGCCAGCTTCGTCAACGGTGCCCACATCCCGGTGGACGGGGCCCAGCGCAAAGCGATCATGGACCGCTAGGGCGCCGGCTGTGCAGCTGACCAGCGCGATCCGTATCGGCCGCCCTGCTCCTGAGGTGCTCGCCGCGCTTCTTGACGCTGGGACGGTGGCCGCCTGCTTGCCGGGCAGCCGCCTCATCGGCGAGGTCGCGGAGAACACCTACGCCGGGGAACTGCACCTGCGGATCGGCCCCATGCAGACGGTCTACGCGGGCACCGTGCACCTCGACACCGCCGACCGGGACGCGGGCACCGCCACGCTGCACGCCTCCGGGTGGGAGCGCGGCGGGCAGGGCCGGGCGGACGCCAGCGTGACGCTGCGGGTCGAGTCGCGCGGATCCGGCACCCGGGTGCTGATCAGCGCCGACCTGATGATCCGGGGCAAGGTCGCCGAGTACGCCCCGGGCGCGATCGGCGACGTCGGCCAGCGGCTGGTCGAGCAGTTCGCCGGCAACGTCGAGGAGCTGCTCGCCACCCAGGCCGGTGCGATCCTGGCCCCTCCTGGCCCGCAGCCGCCGCGGTTCGATAAGCGGCTGCTGGCCGCCTCGGCGCTGCTGCTGGCCGGGGGTGCCCTGGCGGCCGGCGCGCTGGCCGCGAGGGCGGCATGGCGCCGCGGCCACACCGCTTTGTCCCTACCTCCCGATACCCTCCGGTACTTCTTGCACGAAGGGGCACGCCATGGCTAACCGGCCCACCGAAGGTGCTCAGTCTGAGCTGAAACCGCTGCAGATCGAGGCCAACGGCATCAACGTCATCAGCGACGCCGAGCGCAAGGGCCACCCCCGCGACCTGTTCTGGCCCTGGTTCGCGGCCAACGTCTCGGTCCTCGGCCTGGGCTACGGCGCCTTCGTGCTCGACTTCGGCGTCTCGTTCTGGCAGGCGATCGCGCTCGGGCTGATCGGGATCATCGCCTCCTTCCTGCTCTGCGGGTTCATCGCGGTGGCCGGCAAGCGGGGCTCGGCGCCGACCATGGTGCTCGGCCGGGCCGCGTTCGGGGTCCGTGGCAACAAGCTCCCGTCGCTGATTTCCTGGCTGCTCACGGTGGGCTGGGAGACCGTGCTGATCATCCTGGCCACGCTGGCCACCGCCACGGTGTTCGAGCGGCTGGGCTGGGGTGGCGGCACCGGGGTCAAGGTGATCGCGCTGATCGTGGTCAGCGCGCTGACCGTGGCCGGCGGGGTGATGGGCTTCGACCTCATCATGCGCATGCAGTCGGTGATCACCTGGGTCACCGGGGTGCTGACCATCGTGTTCATCGCCCTGGTGGCCGACAAGATCCACTGGCACACGGTCTCCGCCATCCCGGCCGGGACACCGCAGAAGTTCATCGGCGCGCTGGTGTTCGTGATGACCGGGTTCGGGCTGGGCTGGGTGAACGCGGCCGCAGACTACTCCCGGTACCTGCCGCGCCGCTCCTCGAGCCGGGGCGTGATCGGCTGGACCACGTTCGGCTCGTCCATCGCCCCGGTCATCCTGCTGGTCTTCGGCCTGCTGCTGGCTGGCTCTTCAGCCAAGCTGAGCAGCGCGATCGGCGCGGACCCGGTCGGGGCGCTGACCACCCTGCTGCCCACCTGGTTCCTGGTCCCGTTCGCGATCGTGGCGGTGCTCGGCCTGGTCGGCGGCTCGGTGCTGGACATCTATTCCTCCGGCCTGGCCCTGCTCACCCTGGGCCTGCGCATCCCGCGGTACGCCGCCGCCCTCGTCGACGGGACGGTGATGGTGCTCGGCACCATCTACGTGGTGTTCGTGGCGCACAACTTCCTCAATCAGTTCGAGGGCTTCCTGATCACGCTGGGCGTGCCCATCGCCGCCTGGTGCGGGATCATGCTGGCCGACATCATGCTGCGCCGGAAGGACTACGCCGAGCGCGAGCTGTACGACCCGCGCGGCCGCTACGGTGACGTCCGGCTCCCCCCGCTGGGCATCATCGTGATCGCGACGGTGGTGGGCTGGGGCCTGGTCACCAACACCTACGCCGACTGGCTCAGCTGGCAGGGCTACCTGCTCGGCCCGCTCGGCCTGGGCGGCAAGGCCGGCGCGTGGGCCGGGGCCAACCTGGGCGTGCTGGTCGCGCTGGTCATCGGGTTCGTCGCGGCGTGGGCGTTCGACGTCGCGCCGGTGCGGGCCCAGGAGTCCCGGGCCGTGCTGGCGCCCGCCACCACCGCATGAGCGAGCCGGCGGGCTGCTTGGCGGTCATCGACATGCAGCGGGTGTTCGGTGAGCCGGGCAGCCCCTGGCTGGCCCCGCGGTTCGGCGAGATCGTCAAGCCGGTCCGGGACCTGGTGACGGCGTTCGGTCCCGACGTGGTGTTCACCCGGTTCATCGCGCCCGCCACCCCGGCGGGGTCCTGGCGGGCCTACTACGAGGCATGGCCGTTCGCGCTCCAGCCGCCAGACGCCCGGATCTGGGAGCTGGTGGATGAGTTCGCCACGGGCGCCGGGCCCACGGTGGACGTGGTCACGTTCAGCAAGTGGGTCCCGGAGCTGGCCGCCCGCGTCGGCCCGGGGAACCGGCTGGTGCTGGCCGGGGTATCCACGGAGTGCTGCGTGCTGTCCACCGCGGTGGCCGCCGCCGACGCGGGGATCGAGGTCCGGGTCGTCGCGGACGCGTGCGCCGGCGTGGACGACGATAGCCACGCGAAGGCGCTGGACATCCTCCGGCTGTACGCCCCGCTGGTCGAGGTGACCAGCCTGGATGCTGTGCTGGGTGGATGACCGAAATCCAGGACCGGGCGGCCGGTGCGCTGTACGGACTGGCCGTTGGGGATGCGCTGGGCATGCCCACCGAGTCGCTGTCCCGGCCGGAGATCGTGGCCCGGTACGGCTTGCTGCTGGAAGAGTTCCAGCCCGGCGCGGCTGACCAGCCGCTCGCCCCGGGGCTGCCGGCCGGGGCCGTCACCGACGACACCGAGCAGGCGCTGCTCCTCGCGGACCTGGTCATCGAGGGAGACGGGGAGGTCGACGAGGCGGAATTCGCCCGGCGGCTGCTGGCCTGGGAAGAAGACATGCGGGCGCGCGGCTCGCTGAGCCTGCTCGGCCCCTCCACCAAGCGCGCGCTGTCCGCGCTGGTCGCCGGCGCTGCCCGGGAGGAGACCGGGCGCACCGGCACCACCAACGGCGCGGCCATGCGCATCACCCCGGTGGGCGTGGCCACCCCCGCCGGTGACCCCGACGTGCTCATCGGGCGGGTAGTGACGGCCAGCCGGGTCACCCACAACACCGGGGTCGCGCTGGCCGGGGCGGCCGCGGTCGCCGCGGCGGTCAGCGCCGGGGTAGCCGGCGCGACGGTGCCGGAAGCGACCGGCGCCGCCGTGACCGCCGCCGGACGGGCCGCGGGGCGCGGGCACTGGGTGGCGGCCGCCGACGTGGCGGCCCGGATCACCTGGGCCACCGGCCTGACCGCCGGGCGCCCCGCGGACGAGGTGCTGGACCTCGTGTACACGCTGGTCGGCACCAGCCTGGCCACCCAGGAGTCGGTGCCCGCCGCGTTCGCGTTCCTGGCCGCCGCCCCGGAGGATCCCTGGCTGGCCTGCCGGCTGGCGGCGTCGGCCGGCGGGGACTGCGACACGATCGCGGCGATCACCGGCGCGATCGGCGGCGCCTGCCACGGGGGGTCAGCCTTCCCCGGGGCGGCCCGGGCCACGGTCAGTGCGGTCAACGGGCTGCGGCTGGACGAGGTGGCGGCGGCCCTGCTCACGGTCCGCGGCTCGTGACGATCCAGCGGTTGCTGTACCTCGGCAACGTCGTCGTGGACATCGTGCTGGACGTGCCGGCGCTGCCGGGACGCGGTGGCGACGTGCTGGCCCGCCACTCGCAGCTCGCCCCGGGCGGCGGCTTCAACGTGATGGCCGCGGCGGCCCGGCAGGGACTGCCTGTGGCGTACGCCGGAGCGCACGGCACCGGGCCGTTCGCCGACCTGGCCCGCGCCGGGCTGGCCGCCGAGGGCATCGAGGTCCTGCAGCCGGTCACGCCGGGCCTGGATACCGGGGTCGTGGTCAGCCTGGTGGACGACACGGCCGAGCGCACGTTCGTGACCAGTCCCGGCGCCGAGGCCACGCTGACCGCGGCGGATCTGGCCGGCGTGACCGCCCGGCCTGGCGACGCGGCCGGCCTGTCCGGCTACGGCCTGGTGCACCCGAGCAACCGCGGCGCGTTGCTCGGCTGGCTGGCCGGACTGCCCGCAGCGACCACGGTGGTGTTCGACCCCGGCCCGCTGGTCACGTCCGTCCCGCCCGGCGCGCTGGACCAGGTGCTCCGCCGGACCGACTGGCTGACCTGCAGCGCGCGGGAGGCCGCCGCGCTGACTGGAGAGCAGACCCCGCTGACGGCGCTGCGCGCGCTGGCCGACCGTGTCGCCGGTCACGGCCGCCCGGGCGCGGGCGTGCTGGTCCGCACCGGACCGGACGGCTGCCTGCTGGCTTTTTCCGCAACGGAACCGCTGGCGGTGCCGGGCTTCCCCGTGACCGAACTGGATTCCAACGGAGCGGGCGACACGCACACGGGCGCCTTCATCGCGGCGCTGGCCGCGGGGGCGGATGCCCCGCAGGCGGCCCGGCGCGCCAATGCCGCGGCCGCGATATCGGTTACCCGGCGCGGGCCAGCCACCGCTCCTAACGCCACTGAACTGGCACAGTTCCTTTCCGGGTCGTGATGAACACTTTCTCTGCGGTGGTGTAAGAACACGCCAATCGTGGAATAGAGCACTGCGTAATTGATCAATTACGGGGGGAGATCAATGCCGGTGCAAACCACGGCACGAACGGCCGTTCGCCGCAAATCGGCGGCGTCCGCACGTACCGGAGCGCGCAGTACTGCGGCTAAGAATGCCGCCACCAATCGGAAATCCAGGACCAGTACGAAGGTGACCTCGGCCAAGCCACAGCGCGGCCCGGCCACGGGGGCGAGGAGCATGCGCACCACAGGAGCTGCCGCGAGGACCGTGTCCTCCGCAGCCGTGAAGGTTGCCTCGTCGGCGACCCAGATGGCGGCGGCGGCCACTAAGGCCACCTCGTCGGCGAAGACCATGTCGACTGCCATGCAGGCGATGAACACCGCCACGAAGACGATGTCCGGGGCCATGCAGGCCATGAACACCGCGACTAAGGCCATGTCGTCCGCGGCCAAGGCGCTGACCGGGGCGGCCATGACGATCTCGGCCGCGCCCGCTGCGGCAGGGGCGCGGAGCCGGGCCACGGTGAAGTCCAGGAGCACGGCGAAGCCCAAGGGCGCGGCGAAGCCGAAGAGCACGGTGAAGTCCAGGAGCACGACCAAGCCCAAGACCGCCGCGAAGCCGAGGAGCACGGCGAAGCCGAAGAGCGCGGCGAGCTCCAGGACGGCCAAGCCCAAGAGCGCGGCCAGCTCGAGGACGGCCGCGAAGCCGAGGGCCGTCGCGAAGCCGAGGGCCGCCGCCAAGCCGAAGCCGGCCGCGAAGAGCAAGGCGGCCGCCAAGCCCAAGGCACCCGCCCGGGCCCGGACCGCCACGTCCCGCACCGCGAGGTCAGCGACGACGTCGAGGTCCCGGACCACGATCATGGTGCGGAAGCCGGCGACGGCCAAGTCCGCCACGGCGACCCGCCCGGGGGCGGTCGCCAAGCCGCGGACCGCTTCATCCCGGCCGGCCTCATCCCGGCCCGCCTCATCCCGCATGGTGTCATCGCGTGCCAGCTCGTCCCGGACGGTGTCATCCCGGACCACGGCCGGCCGCGCGGCGGCCAAGCCCAAGATGGCCGCGAAGCCGACAATGGCCGCGAAGTCCGCGACGGCAGTCAAGCCGCGGACGAGCGCCAAGCCCAAGTCCACGGCGAAGCCGCGGACCGCGATGAAGCCGCGGACGACGGCCCGTCCGGGGCTGGCCGCCAAGCCGGCTATGGCCAAGGCGGGCACGCCGATGAAGCCGGGCATGAAGCCGGGCATGGCCAGGCCGGCCGTTTCGCGGCCCGCCATGACGCGGCCGAGCCCGGCCCGTCCGGGGATTCCGGCCGTCAGCCCGGGTGGCTCACAGCCGGGCAACGGCACGCCGGCCGCGCCGGGGACCGACCGTTATCGCGACATGCTGGCCGGTCTCGTCCGCTAGGGCAGCCACGTCGCGCTGAGGCGGCCACGCTGTAGTTGAGCCCAGCGGCCGGCTGGCCGGGTGCGGTATCTCACCGAGGTACCGCGGAGACCCGGCCACGCCGGCCGCTGGGCGCTCTCCTGCCCGGAGCGCCCAGCAACCTATCTCTACTTAAAAGGTCTACTTCCTAGGAAAAGCGGGTACCGTGCCGGGGGACGCGTGCTGATCATGGCGCGGGCCCGGCGGTCATCCCCCGAGGAAGGTAGGCGACCATGCACATACGGTCATTAATTCGCGGCACTCACCTGGCGCGCCCCTGGCGTTCCCGGCGGCCCGGGCGGGCCATGGCGGCGGCTCTCCTCGCCGGGGCGATCCCCGCCTCCCTGGCCGTGGCGGGTCCGGCTACGGCCGCCACCCCGACGGCCCCGCCCCCGGTCACCGTGCTCACCCCGGGCGCGAACAACGGTAACGGGGACATCTTCATCTCCCCGTTCGGTGACACGTCCACCTATGCCAACGGCGCGGAAATCATCAACAATCACGGTCACGTGATCTGGTTCCACCCGGTGCCGGCCGGGCAGGAGGCGTCCGACTTCCGCCCTCAGACCTACCAGGGGCACCCCGTCCTCACCTGGTGGCAGGGCACCGGCCTGGGTGGCCTGTCCAGCGGAACCGACTACATCTACAACGACCATTACCAGCAGATCGCCACGGTCCAGGCGGGCAACGGTTACTCCGCGGACGGGCACGAGTTCCTCATCACGCCCTGGAATACCGCGCTGATCCTGGCGTACACCACGGCCACGGCCAACCTGACCTCCATCGGCGGCCCGGCCGACCAGGAAGTCCTCGACGGGATCGTCCAGGAAGTCAACATCCGCACCGGCAAGGTCCTGTTCCAGTGGAACAGCGCGGACCATGTCCCCTACAGCCAGAGCGAGCAGCCGCTGCCCGCCTCGGCCAGCACCCCATGGGACTGGTTCCACGTCAACGCGGTGGACCTGGACACCGACGGCAACCTGCTGATCAATGCCCGGGACACCTGGACCACCTACAAGGTGAGCCTGCACACCGGGAAGATCATCTGGCAGCTGGGCGGCAAGGACAGCTCGTTCGCCATCAAGGCCGCGCCCGGTCAGGTGCTGGACAGCGCGGGCGAGGCGTTCGCGTGGCAGCACGACCCGGAGGCGGTCGGCCACGACACCTACACCTACTTCGACAACGAGTCGGCGGGCACCCCGGACTTGCCTTACAGCCGGGCCATTACCGTGCGGCTCAACGAGCGGGCCAGGACCGCCACGCTGGTCGCCTCCGATAACCAGCCCGAGGGCCTGCCCGCCGCGTCCCAGGGCAACGTGGAGACCACCCGGAACCGGGACCTGTTCGTCGGCTGGGGGATCCTGCCGTACCTCTCGGAGTTCAGCCCGGGCGGGCAGCTGCTGTTCAACGCCGAGTTCCCGGCCGGGGTCAACTCCTATCGCGCGTACCGCGCCCCCTGGCCAGGAGGCCGTCACCGGTAGGGAGCCGGGAGCGCTTCCCGGTAGCAGGCCCTGGAGGCCCCGCGGGCCATCCGCCGCATCCGTCAGCGCGGTGGATGCCCCGCGGGCGGGCCAGGCCCGGGCGAGGCTGCCTTGCGCGGACGGTTTATCCAGAACGTGAGCTGGATGAGCAGCCCGGACAGGGCCCAGCCGGCGGCCACATCGGTGAACCAGTGCCAGTCACACCACACCAGCGCGGACCCGACGCCCAGCCACACCAGCCCGAGGCCGGTAAAGGCCAGGTACCGCGTCCGGGCCGGGCGGCCGGCCACCAGCATGAGCACAGCCAGCGAGTAACAGACGCATGCGGTGCTGGTGTGGCCGGAAGGGAAGACGCCCAGGGCGCCGGGGGAAAGCGGGGGGAGTCCGGGCCCGGAACGGGCAATGAGGATCTTCGCCGGGATGACCGTGCCGAGCAGGAGCACGACGCCGGTCAGGGCGATGAGCACGGGGCGGACCGTGTGCTGCCGGATGGCCAGGGCCAGGGCCACCGCCGCGAGTATCGGCACGGCCACGCTGGTCATGCCGAGGTCGGTGAGCAACTGAGCGGGCGCATGCGGGGTGTCGCTCAGCCACCGCCACGCCGGGGAGGCCGCGCGGGGCAGCACCGCCGCGCGGATCCGCTCGTCCAGGGCCACCAGCGGGCCATGGACCAGCACGTCGATGGTGAGGATGGCCAGGATCAGGAGCAGGCCGCCGGTGATGAGCCGGGGGGACGGCGGGATCGGCCGCCCCCGCGGCGTGGCGGGCTCCCCGCCCGCCACATCCACGCTGACCTGGTCTGCGCTGGTCTTATCCACTCGCCGTGATCGTACCCGGCGAGGCGGCCCAGCTCACCGGGTCCAGGGGGGAGTGAACCAGGACCCGTCCGGCAGGACGCCCGCGAACCCGACCGTGGTGGTGACCCAGGCGGTGGCCGACCCGGCGCCCACGTTGCTCGCCCCGAACCGGGCGTCGGCCGGCACCAGGACCACGTCCCCGGCGGCGGCGTCCTCCGCCTGGCCGTCCAGGGTGACCCGGAGCGTGCCGCTGAGCATGCACAGCACCTCCTCGCGGGACACGTGGTGCGGCACGCCCTCGGTGCCGCCCGGGATCTCGATCCGCCACGCGCACAGCTCCCGGCTGCCGCGCGCCGGGCTGGCGTAGGACGTGAAGCTGGTGCCGTGCATCTGGTGCACGACCGACTCGGCGGCGTGGATGACGGGCATGGGACGTTCCTCCGGAATATAGGCAAGTAGCTTGCTCTTATGTTCAAGCTACTTGCCTAATCTGTCAAGCTGGGAGGATGCAGCATCATGACCCTCAGGCGCTGGCCGTCGGGCTGCTATCGGTGAGCCGGGCCCTGGTGGACGGGATCTCCGCCGGGGTGCGCGCCCGCGGCTTCGATGACCTGCGCCCGGCGCACGGCTTCGCGTTCGCCCGGCTCGCCCCGGATGGCGCGAGCATCACCCAGCTGGCCGAGCATCTCGACGTCACCCGGCAGGCCGCGGCCCAGCTCGTGGACGAGCTCATCGTCAAGGGCTACGTGCAGCGCAGCCGCCACCCCGACGACGCCCGGGCCCGGCTGATCACGCTGACCGACCGGGGCTGGGCCTGCACCCGGGCTGCCGAGGCGGCCACGGCCGACGCTGTGCGCCCGTGGGCGGCCATCCTCGGCGAGCAGCGGCTGTGCGCGCTGCAGGACGACCTGCTCCGCATCGCCCCGCACGGCCCGCTCCGGCCCACCTGGTAGCTGGCTTGCCTGGCCCGGAACATGCCGCCGGTTGGGACATGGTCTAGCCTGATCCAGCCCTCATGCCCACCGCAGCGATCATCATCAACCGCACCCGGGCCCGGGACGTGCCCCGGTTCCGGCGTCAGTGCGGCCTGGCGGCGCGCGCGGCGGGCTGGGAGCCTACCTTCGCGGAGACCAGCCTGGCCGACCACGGCCTGGCACTGGCCCGGGACGCACTGGCGGCCGGGGCCGGGCTGGTCATCGCGGCGGGCGGCGACGGCACCGTCCGGGCCTGCGCGCACGCCCTGGCCGGCACCGGCGTGCCGCTGGCCATCGTGCCGCGCGGCACGGCCAACCTGGCCGCCCGGGCGCTCGGGATACCGGCCCGGCTGGACGCCTCACTCGCGGCCGCGTTCGGCGGCCGGGACCGGCAGGTCGACCTGGCCGAAGCCGACGGGATGCCGTTCGCGGCCATGGCCGGGATAGGGCTCGACGCCGCCGTCGTGGACGGCACTCCTGACCTGCTCAAACGCCACCTCGGCTGGCTGGCTTACGCGGCGGGCGGAGTCACCCGGCTGGCCGGGCGCCGCCGCGTGTTCACCCTGCGCCTGGACGGCGGCGCCCCGCTGACCCGGCTGGCCCGGTCCGTGGTGGTGGGCAATGTCGGCCTGCTGCCGGGTGGCTTCGCGCTGCTGCCGGACGCCCGGCTCGACGACAG
>Ga0208717_1000304_pt1 | contig 17744 bp, 16 predicted proteins | sample NGESurF53shallow_FD_184489 | JGI IMG/M metagenome (GOLD analysis project Ga0208717, IMG submission 184489) | Arctic peat soil microbial communities from Barrow, Alaska - NGEE Surface sample F53-3 shallow (SPAdes) | ecosystem: Environmental > Terrestrial > Soil > Wetlands > Peat ... | reverse complement strand
CGTCTGCTATCCCCACCGGCTGGTCGCCGACATCGACGCCCGCAATCTCGGGGGCCCCGTCAACGACGCCCCAAGACCAGCCGCATTCGAACATCCGGCCCGGGTTCTCGAGTTCCTCGGCCACTTGGCTAAGCCCCAGCGTCAGCTCCTGATGGAGGCTGGCGCGGACCTCCGCCAGTTCTTCGAGCAGATCGTGGACGAGGATCTCGGACGCGACGTTGCCTTGGTTGATCATGTCGCACATCGTCCGACCGGGCGGGTCGCTCGGGGCGAAGGTATTAATGGTGAAGCTGCGCAGCAGTCCGACCATGGCCGCGGTCAGCCGGCTCGATGCGAGCTTCTCCAGTTCCTCGACCTCGCGCTGCACCCGCTGGCTGCGGATGCCCCGGATACTCTCCCGGTACACCCGAAGGAAGCCCAGCGTTGCCAAGCACAGTGAGATGGACATGGAGTAGGAGTCAACGACATGCAGCCTCAGCTGATCGTCCGCTGGCTTCGCCCCATCCTCCCCCGCTACGTCAAAGTAGCTGTCGCCTGAGAAGTCTGGCGTTTTGTCGACCAGGTAGGTGCGCATGTAATCGCTGATAGCCCTGATCAGCCGACGGGGGATGTCCAGCGCGTCGCCCAGCGAGCGAAGATAATCCAGCACATCGTCCGCGGTCTCGTCGACGCTGTCGATGCCCAGCGAATCGATGGCGGTTGCCGGATACAGGATGGTCAGCAACTGCTCCGCGTCGCTGATCGAATTACGTCCGCTCCGATGGCCGCCCCAACGCCACTCGTCGTCGCGGTAGCAGTATTCGACGGCTGCGCGCCAGGTCTCCAGGATGTGCCGACGTGTCTGAATCTCCATGGCTCTCCGGCCTTAACTTCCCCGGTTTTATCTCCGGTTGCTGGCGAAACCCGTAGCTACGATCATTCCTGCGTACCCGTCGCGCACCCGGTGGCTTGTCTTGAGCAGTTCCACGCTCAGCTCGTGCACGCCGAGGGCGGTGAGATGCGTCGTGACGTCGTCCGGGGTGATCGGCACAGCCGGGAAGGTAATCGCCGCGGCCGGGGCGACGGCGTCCGCGACCTCATATCCGTCCGAGCCCGCCATGAAGGCCGCCGCGAACGGAGCACCCGGCTTCAGCGTGCCGACGAAGTGCTCCACGGCATTGCGGAACACCCGGGGTTCCTTGGTGATCGACTCCGCGACGAAGAACATGGTGGCAAGGTCAAATCGCGCCTTCGGCAGGTCGAAGATGCTGAGCCGCTCGACCCCGGCGAACCCCGGCTCATCGACGCAAGCCTCGCTCAGTCGCTTGTGCGGCTGGTCGACGTCGCCGTAGCCCTTCGCCTCCCGCATCTCCCGCCAGAAGGGGAGCCACGCCCACGGGTGGGTCTCCTCGACGAGTTGCCGTCGAAGCCAGCTGACATTGCTCTCGGAGTAGTCGGTCAGCAGGATCTGCTCGGTCCACGGGAGCATCAGCAAGGCGGGATAGAGGTTCGCCCCCGACCCGACGTCGATCGCCCGCTGCGCGGGCGCGCGGTCCGCGAACGCAGATGCCAAGAAATGGCTCACCAGGCGAATTATCTCCCGATCTTCCGCCTGAAGTTTGCTGTAGTTCCGACGCCAGTAGTCGTTGGACGAAAACCTGTTCCAGAGGTCGTCAGCGTCGAGGACATTGGAGTCAACGTCGGCCATGGGAATGTACCGTAGCGCACCTTCGCACGGTAGCGCATCGAGAGCTGGTATTTGCTTCATTGCGGAGACCTCGGTGCCATGGTGACCTTGGTGCGGGCGCTTGGGGGGCTTATTGGCGCTAGCGTGGTCCTACCTCTCATCCTAACTCGATTGCGACGAATCCGGTAACGAGCAGCATCGCGTCATACCCGGACCGCAGCGCGCGGACCGAGTTGTCCGTCCGGAGAACGCTGGTCCCGGTGACGGGAAGGTTGGCGAGCAGTGCGTCGAGAGACCGGGGGGTGATCTTCACCGACGGGAACCGCTTGCCGCGGACCACGTAGCCGCGCGAACCCTCCATGAACGCCATCAGGAACGGCGAACCCGGCAATAGCGCGGCGAGGAACTTGCGCACCGCGAGCTCGAACTCCGCCTCATCGGTGGTCATGCCGTCCGCCACGAAGAACATGCTTCCGAGGTCCCAGGTCCGCTCGGGCAGGTCAAAGATGCTCTGCATGCGGACCTCATGCGCGTCCGCCAGCCTGCGCCGAGGATCGCCGACTGCCCGATAGCAGGGCAGGTCCGCGACGACTTCCCAGAAGGGCCGCCAGGGCCAGCCGCCTGGCGCGGTGGCCACGTTCTTGCGCAGCCAGTCAATATTATCCGAGGCGTACTCTGTCAAGACGATGCGCTCAGCCCACGGAATCATTAGCAGCGACGGGTACAGATTGGTGCCGGCTCCCACGTCCACGGCCCGCTTGAGAGCGGAGGGCGGCCCGCAGGCCTCAATCAGGAACTTGCTGGCGCACTGAATGATCTGTGCGTCCTCGGGGAGAACCGAGACGTAGTTGATCTTGTAGTACTCACCGGCGTCAAAGTCCGACCACTGCACCGAGTCGTTCCGTATGGTTGGGTCGCTATCCGCCATAACGATTAGACTACAGTGCAGAAAAGATCATAGGTATCCCCCGAATCATGCCGAATAGGCGAGACTAGACGGACAATAAGTGCTGGTGAGCCTGTCGGTGATATGGCCACGGGTGATGCGCAATTCCCACTGCCAGGAGTGATGCCTGTGCCTCCAGGGCCTGATGCCCTCACCGGATCAGCTCGTCGTCAACCGGATTACTACCGGCCTTGGACGCGGCGACAGGTTCGAAGTGCCGACTCCTGGCGAGACCGGGACCAGCCGGTCAGCGTGGCTCTGTCGCCCGTCGGCGACCGACTGGCGCTCTCCGTTGGCCACCGGCTCAGCGTCCTCGACGTCGCCGACCGTCGCCGCGTGACCCACGTCCAGGTCGCCTGCGCGCTGGCACCTGGCCTCACCTGGTCGCCGGACGGCGATGAGCTGGCGTTCAGGGATGACGACGGTCACGGACGGGTGGCGGACCTATCGGGACGGCCCTCCGCCCAGGAGACGGAACCGGGGGTGTCGGCCTTCGGGCCGGCCAGCGCGATGGCCTTCCTCCCGGACCGTGACCGGCTGGCCGTGCTGCACCCCACCTCGCCGGGCCGGATGACGCTGATGGTGATCGGACCGAACCGGGAGAAGGTCTGGGAGCAGGCGCTGACCACGAAGCGAACTGCTGGTTCCCACCCGGAGGGCGTCAACCTGGCGCTGTCGCCCAGCGGACACCTGCTCGCCTGCACGACGGGGACGTCAGAGGTGTGGGTGTTCGAAACCGCCTCCGGGCGACGGGTACGGGGATTTGACGACCATGCTCAGACCGTCACCGGCGTCGGCTGGATCGACGACGAGCGCGTGGTGTCGGCCTCCACCGACGCCACGCTGCGGGTATGGCGCTGGGACGACTCGGTGTCATGCACGGTCGTGGAGACCATCGCGGCGGCGGGGATGATCTTCGTGCGCGAGAGGCGCACCGCGCTGATCTGGTCAGCGCGCGGTGAACTGCTCGCCTGGTCCATGGAGGAAACCCCGGCCCAGCTCTGGGACAGGGCGCTGCCGTCCCGGAGCGTCGCGGCGTACTTCACCAGGCCGGCCGTCAGCGCCGTGGCCGACCTGCTCGCGCTCGTCGACGCGGGATCGACCGAACTCCTGCTGGTCGACGGATGGGATCGCGTTGACAGCGCACCGCCTGCCACCACCACCTACGCGAACGCCAAGGTCTTGCTGCTCGGGGACTCCGGCGTCGGCAAGTCGGGCCTGGCCATGGTCCTGGCCGGGAAAGACTTCACGGCCACCGATTCGACTCATGGACGGCGGATCTGGCAGCTGCAGGCCGACCCGGCGGCCGAGGAGCAGGAGTCTCCCGGCGGCAGCCGTGAGGTCATGCTCTGGGACCTGGCCGGCCAGCCTGGCTACCGGATCGTTCATCAGCTGCACCTGGAGGGCGCGGCCCTGGCGCTCATCTTGTTCGACGCGAAAAGCGAGACCACGCCCCTGGCCGGAGTGCGGCACTGGGCGCGCGCTGTCCGGCACGCCCATCCGCTGGCGGACGGCGGGCTGCCCTCGTTCCTGGTCGCGGCCCGGGCCGACAGGGGCGGCATCAACGTTTCCGACCAGAGAATCCAGAAGCTAATGGCGGACTTCGGGCTCGCGCAGTACTTCAAGACCAGCGCGAAGGAAGGGATGGACACCGACCTGCTGCGGTCACAGCTGCTGGCGGCGATCGACTGGTCACGGATTCCGGAGGTCACCTCGACCACTCTCTTCGCTGCGGTGAAGGAATTCGTCATGCAGCAGAGAGCCAGCATCCTGCTGACCCCCGTCAATGAACTTTGCCGGCTATTCCAGGCCGAGGTACCCACCGGGATTCAGCTGCTGACCGGGCAGGGGCGCGTCCTGGAGGCGGCAGCCGGCGATAGCCAGCCGGCGCCGTCGGCGGCCGGACTTGCCTCGGTCTTCGAGGGGTGCGTCGCCCGCTTGGAGTCCGCCGGGCTGGTCAAGCGGCTGAAGTTCGGCGATTACGTGCTGCTGCGGCCCGAATTGCTCGACGCTTACGCGGGCGCGATGGTGAACGCCGCCCGGGACGAGCCGGACGGGCTGGGAAGCATCCAGGAGGCCAAGGTGGTGAACGTCGACTTCCCGGTCCCGGCCGCGGAACGGGTAGGCGACCCGCTGCAGGAGCGCCTGCTCGTGCTTGCCACCCTGGAGGAGCTGCTCCTGCGCGAGCTGGTGCTTCGCGAGCCGGATGCGGACGGCCTTCAGCTCGTCTTCCCCTCGGCCTATCGGCGCGACCTTCCGACGTCCGAGATGCCCAAGGGAGACGGGGTCGTCTTCCGGTTCGAGGGCCCGGTGGAGAACATCTACGCGACCCTGATCGTCCGGCTTACCCGCAGCGACCGGTTCAGGAGGCAGGACGCCTGGCAGTCGGCGGCCCGGTTCGCCGCCGAGGAAGGCACGTGCACCGTCGCCCTCAAATTCGAGATCGAGGGCGAGGCCGAGCTGCTGATCGGGTACGACCGGGTACCCGACGGCGCCCGGAAGCAGTTCGAGCGCTTCGTCCACACGCACCTCGAGCGCTGGGCGACGCCGGGAACGATCGTCAGGGAACGCCAGTTCAGCTGCCCGGACTGTGACATCGCGTTCACCTCGGAGATGGTCCGTGAGGTCACTCGCCGTCGTCGACGGCACATCCTGTGCCCGGTCTGCGAGGAGAGTGTCCCGCTGCGGGACGACTACGAGGCGAACGGCACCGATCAGTCCACCGCGCAGATGGATGCCTCAGCGGATGCCGGGCGGGAGATCGCGGCCGCCACCGCGGTGCTGCGGGGGAAAACCGCGGTGCTGCGGGGAAAAGAGGACGTTGTCGAGTACGACGTCTTCCTCTCCTATCACTGGCCGGACAGGGACGCCGTCCGCTCAATAGCGCAGCAGCTCAGGAACCGCGGCCTGCGCCCGTGGATGGACGAGCGCCAGCTCCGGCCGGGAATTGCCTGGCAGCCAGAGCTGGAGGAAATCATCGCGCGCGTCCCGGCGGCGGCGGTGGTCATCGGGGCGCGGCGCGGTCCCTGGCAGACGATGGAGATCCACGCGTTCAACCAGCAGTACGCGACCCGGGGCTGCGTCATCGTCCCGGTCATGCTGCCCGACGCCAACACCGCCGACCTGTCGATCTTCCTCCAGGGACTGACCTGGGTAAACCTGGCCGTGCCGGAGCCCGACCCGATCGACCAACTGGTCTGGGGCGTCACCGGCCAGCAGCTGGACCAGTAGCCAACGCTCTTCCTAGGACAGGAGGTTTTGACGCGATACTAGGCACGAAACCCTCGTCGGCGAAATGCGCCGGGCAGCTCATGTGCCTGTCGGGCGGACTGGCCATAGCCGCGGGCCTGTTCGCCTGGGCGACGACACCGGCCACCGTGTACTGGCTGGCAGTCGAACTGACGGTCGGCGTGCTGTGGCTGGGTGCGTCGACGGCCGTTCGGACTACGTGGCAGAGGTCCTGGCCGGCCCCGGAGTCCCCCGCGAGGATGTCTGGCCGCGCGCGGCGGAGAAGCTGCTGCTAGGCGCGAGTCGCCGTCGGCCCGCCCGCGGCATCAATCCGCAGGTCAGGCGCGCGACCAGCGGCGTGCTGCTGACGGCGCTTGCCCCCGCTGACCACGCGAACGCGGGCGCGACTGAGGAGTTCCTCGCGGCCGCCCGCAGCCGATCCGACCGGTCCCTGCCCCAGGCCGTGCGCCACGTTGTCCGCGAGCGCCACTCCGGTACCCGTCATTGGCCTATTCGGTGTGGTGCACCTGGGCGCGCTTGTAGACGGGTGTTGGAATGCCTTCCATGCGCGCTTTGAGCTGCAGGGCGAGGTAGAGGGAGTAGTAGCGCGACAGGGCAAGGTTGCCGCCGTGGAACCATAGGCCCTCCTGGGCGGTCGGCTTCCACATGTTGCGCAGCTCGCCCTCCCACGGGGCCGGGTCCTTCGTCGTGCCCGAGCCGAGCCCCCAGACCTTACCGACCTTGTCCGCCACATCCTGGCCGATGATGTCGGAGGCGAGCTGATTCATGGAGCCGTAGCCCGTCGCGTAGACGACGAGATCGGCCGGGAGCCGGGTACCGTCATCCAGCACCACCTCGTCCTCGGCCAGCTCGGCCACCTGCCCCTTGGCCAGCTTGATATCGCCGTTGGCGACGAGTTCGGAGGCGCCGACGTCGATGTAGTACCCCGATCCCCGTCGGAGGTACTTGAGGAACAGGCCGGAGTCGTCCTCGCCGAAGTCGAGGTCGAAGCCGGCCTGCTCCAGCCGGCGATAGAACTCGGCGTCCCGCTCCCTGATGGCGTTATAAACCGGGACCTGGAACATGGGCAGGATCCGGAACGGCAGCGAGGCGAAGGTCGTGTCGGCCTTGAGCGTGGTCATTCCGGCGTCGACGGCGCGCTCGGAGTAAAGGTCGCTGAGGCCAAGGTCCATCAGCGAGTCGGAGCGCACGATGTGCGTCGAGCTCCGCTGCACCATGGTGACGTCGGCGCCGACCTCCCACAGCGCCGCGCAGATGTCGTGGGCGGAGTTGTTCGACCCGATCACCACCGCCTTCTTGCCCTTGTAGTTGTCGGGACCCGGGTGAGCCGAGGAGTGATGCTGGTCGCCGCGGAACTTCTCGCGGCCGGGAATCTCGGGGACGCTGGGCAGGCCCGACGCTCCCAGCGCGAGCACCAGCTGCCGGGGCCGGAGCGTGACCTCCTGGCCCGCGCGGTCGACGACGACAGCCCATCCGTCGTCCTCCCGGACGGCGGACTTGCAGGTCGTGGAGCCCCAGTAGTTGAGCTCCATGACCCTCGCGTACATCTCGAGCCAGTCGCCGATCTTGTCCTTGGGCGAGAAGACGGGCCAGCTCGCAGGGAACGGAAGGTACGGCAGGTGGTCGTACCAGACTGGGTCGTGCAGCGCGAGGGACTTGTAGCGCTTGCGCCAGGAGTCGCCCGGCCGCTCGTTGCGCTCGACGATGATCGTCGGGACCCCGAGCTGGCGCAGCCGCGCCCCGAGGGCGATGCCGCCCTGGCCGCCGCCGATGATCAGCACCTCCGGCTGCACGGTGTACCCGAGCTCGGCGGCCACCCGGGCTCGGCCCTCGGCCCACGTTGCCCGGTCGCGGAAGGCACCGTGACGCACGCCCTTGGCCCTCCGGTCGTTGACCGGCTCCTCGTGCCCCTTGAGCTCGTCCAGGGTTGTGAGCAACGTGAACGCCTCGCCGCCGATGAGCCGCAGCAACCCGCTCCCCCGCCCGGCCCTGGTCTCGAAGGCGATCCAGGCGGTGACGACCCCGTCCGCCTCGGTCGGCTCCTCGGTGACCCGGAAGCCGACCGGATCGACCTCGTCGAGCGTGGCCCGCAGCAGGTCGGCGACGCCCGCGCGCCCCTCGACGGTGGTGATGTTCCAGGTGAACGAGACGATGTCGCGCCAGTAGCTCTGGTCGGCGAACAGCGCTGCGGCCGCGTCGACGTCGCGTGCCGCGAGGGCCGTCTGGAAAGCGCTTAGCCAATCGTCGGCCGCGGACGCGGCGGCGCTCGCCTGCTGGTCGATGGACTGAGTCACTTGTGGCCTCCTCGCCCTAAGACGACTGTCTTGCCAGCTTGGCAGCACGCCTCTTGATTGTCAGCACCCCCGACAGCGTGCTCGCGTACATAACGGTGGAACTTGCGAGAAAGTCTCTCTTCGCCGAACCGGCTCCGGCCGTCAGTCGCCGGCCAGCAGTTCCGCCGCCGCGGCGAGCGACACCACCCGCGGCCCGGAGTAGGCGTCCACGGCCGCCTTCGTCAACCACACGGAACGGATGCCGACGCGCCTGGGTCGCATGACGTCGGCGTTCAGGCTGTCACCGACGAAGACGGCGTGCTCGGCCGCGAAGCCTGCCCGGGCCAGGGTCGACTGGTAGACCTGCGGATGCGGCTTCCTGAAGCCGGCCTGCGCCGACGGAACGAACACATCGATCTGTTCGACCAGCCCGGTGCCCCGCAGGTCAGCCCGCAGATCCCAACCCCAGTTGGAGCACACCGCGATGGCGAACCCGGCCGACCGAAGTCTCTGGAGACAGTCCACCGCGCCGGGCATGGCGGCCATCGGGGCCTGATACAACTGCTCAAGCGCAGGCACAACGCGTCGAAGATGACCAGCCGGGTGCTCAGCGGGGACGTTGCGAGCTGACCTTGTCGTAAATGCAGGCCCGGCGGCCCTCGGCTTGCATAACCGGGCAGCTGTCGCAGGATGAAAGCCAGTCCGTCCGCAAGCGCTCTTCCCCCTGCGCGGCACTGGTCAGTCTGAGTTGGCCGCCGGTCATGGCCAGTGACGCCATTTCTTCCTGGTCGACCAGCAGCCCGCACCGATAGGCTCGGCCGTCGGGCAGGATTTGCAGATTCGAGAAGTCGGCCAGGGCGCACCCGGCAAGCTGCTCATCGTCGGCCAGATAGCCGCGCTCGATCTCCACGTAGAAGTCCGGACGGCGCTCCGTTCGCCCGGCAACCCGACGAGTTAGCTCCTGCCATTCATCGCGGTTCGGGACCGCGCCGGGATCCAGCGTGGTGCCAATTCCGATCGTGGACGGCCAGTGAATGTTCACCCGTCGGCAGCCCTTGTCGTCGGCGAACTCGATCAGCGCGTCCAGGCCGCTCAGCACCGGCCTGACCGCGGTCACGTTGATGTCGAAGACCACGGAATGCTCGCTCAGCAAGTCGATCGTCTCCATCGCGTCGCGCCAGGCGCCCGGCCCGCGGAATTCATCCTGAACGGCCGGGTCGAGGGTATCCAGGCTGACCGCGACACGGGCCAGGTCGGCCGCGGGAACCGTCCCGTCCGCCAGTTGACGACGGAAACTCCGGGCTCCGTTGGTCACAACCCGAACGTCCATCTGCTGGCTGCTAGCCATGCGGACCATCGCCGCGAAAGACGGATGGAGCGAGGGCTCCCCGCCCAGAAGCGTGACTTCCTTAACGCCCTGCCGCTTGCTCCACTGGACAATATCGAAGAAGCTCTCAACGCTCATCCGCTTACCGGAGGTGAAGAAATCAGCCGGCAGAAAGCAGTAGGTGCATCGGCGGTTGCACTGAGACGAAATATAGACGTCAACCGATGTCAGGGCGCCGGCGGGCAAGTCCGGCGGCATGTCCACGGCCGCGCCCGTCACGCTGTGAGCCATCCCTACCGCCTTCGTGTGGGTGGCGCCTGGCACGACTGATGGCAGGCACCGCGGTAAACGTGTGGAGACTTGTCAAGATTGTGACGGCCCAAACCTTACCGGATCAGCCACGCGGTCTCGCAGCACCCTGCAAGCTTCCAGCGGACCCGTGTCCTATCCGGTGAAAATGCCGCCGCGAATCCGCAACAAATCACACGGTAAACCACTCGACGACCGCGCTCGCCACCGCTTTCGTAATCCTGGACAGCTCGTCGCCGGACGCGCGCAGCGGCGCCGCCACCCCGGCCAGCTCGGGATGGGCCTCGCCGAAGCCCGGGTTCAGCGCCGCCGGCAGCAGTACCGCCGACCGGTGCATCCACTCCACCAGGTCGGCGTGGCCGTCCTCAGCGGTGCGCTTGGCGAGGTAGGTGGCCAGCCGGTCCTTAGTGGCAGTTCGCACCATCAGCGCATGTTCGTCCCACGTCTGGCGGCGCGGCGTCGGCATCGGCCTCAGGAATATGTGCTGGACGCGCGAGGACAGCTCATCCCGACAGCCGCGGTGCCAAAGATCCCACAGGATCCATTCGTCCTCACCGCCCAGCGTGATCACCGTGTCGGCGGCGGTAACCGATGGCCCGGCGGCGATCCGCGCTACCTCCGTCTCGAAGACAAGCCAGTTCCTCAGCGGCGTGAGCAGCTGCTCAGCGTTAATGCGCTCGTGATTCTGCAGGAACGCTAGGACGGCTTCTTCTGCGTCGTTGTCGTATTGCTGCGGCGAGATCACCTTGCTGGCGAGCAGGAACTCCAAGACGTTACTCTGCCGGTCGATGTATTCAACAACGGCGGGCCATCCTCGTCGCGACAGATAGTCATCGGTCAGCACGGCCGAGTAAAGCCTGGTTGTCAGCCGCTCGTTCATGCCCGAGGCGAAGCCGACCCATTCCCTGACTTGCGCCTCGAAATCGGCGCACTGCTGGCGGCGCGTGTTGTCGGGCAAACCGGAATCGTCGAGCAGCAGCAGGACCGGTATGCCGGCCCGGGTAATAGCGGCCGCGGCGAGCGAGAAGACGCCGTGCACGAGGCTGGCCGAGCGGACCCGGTGCACCCACAGAACGCTGACCGGCACCCGGCCGTTGGCTTGCGGCCGGGGAACAGCGAATCCGGTCGAGTGGAGCAGCTGGACCACTCGCTGGTAGCTGATGTCTCGCTCTCTGGGCCAGCCCCAGACGTCAAAGGCGTCACCCTCGCCGTAACCGTCGGGCAGCAATCGCAGCAGCGCCTTGTCAAGCTCATCCGCCTGCGCGCGGGTAGGGCCGACATACGTGCCCCTGCCGTTTTCCCAGGAACGGTAGGTGGCCTCACTGACGTGAACCCTGGCAGCCATGTCTTTCTGGCTGAGGCCGCAGGCCTGCCGCCAACTCCTGGTGGACTGCTGGGCCTGCTGGCGCCGCTCGGCGGAGAGATGAGCCGGCCGTTCAACTGGGCGCCCGCTGTCTGCCATGACCTTACGGTATACGAAACGCAACAAATCCGTGAATTACGTGATTTGTTAGCACGCTTACATCGCGGTCCCGAACGGGTGTCCTAGAGATAGGCCACCACCGTGGCTTACCTGCCGGACCGGGCTGACGATTGGAGCGATCATGCTTGCACTTGCCTCGGCCCCACAAAGCCAGAATCCCGTCCTCGTCCTCTTTCTCATCGCCGTGGTGTTGGTAGCCGTCTTCTGGCGGGCAATCCTCACATTCGCAATCGCGGCGATCATCGTCGGCTTCGCGTTCTTGCTCATCACGATCTGGATCGACACCATTCACGCCCTCCACGCGCTGATCCCGTAGCCAGCCCGGAGGAGCCAGGGTGACTGGACCGCTGTCACCCTGGCTCTCTTGGCGCAGGCACCCCCGCCGTGCCTGTCGGTTACCCGTCGACGGCGATCCCTCCGGCCGGAGTCCGACGCACGGCCTGGACGCGCGGTACGAGCGTGACCAGGACGCATGGGATCCCGCCGAGGGCCGCCGCCGCGACCAGCGTCGGGGTGAAGCCAATCGAAGATGACAGCGGCCCCATGACCAGCCAGCCGACCGGCATGATGGCCAGCGAGACGAACCAGTCGTAGGCGCCCACCCGCGCGCGGACCGCGTCAGGGATCAGTTCCTGCATCGCGGTGAGCCACACGCTGTTGCCCATGATCATCGTGAAGCCGAACACTGCCTCCGCCGTAGCGATCAGCGCCACCGAGCGCGAGAACGCCAGAGCGAGCAAGGGCAGGCAGATGCCGGCCATCAGCAGATCGGTGGCGACGAGCGGCCGCCTCGGCTTGAACCGCAGGCCGACGAGGCCCCCGGCGACCGCCCCTGCGCCCCATGCCGCGGACAGGGCGCCCCAGGCGGGAGCGCCGCCGAGCGAGCGCGCCGCGATGACGGGGCCGATCACGAACAGGGCCGGGACGACGAAGTTGCCGCAGGCATGAGCGAGCAGGTTGACCCAGTACCAGGGCCGGATGGCGAGCTCATGCCAGCCATCGGCCAGATCGGCCCGAAACGAACGGCCCGCGGCCAGCGGACGGGGCGGGACTCGCAGCAGGGCCAGGCAGGCCAGGCTGACAAAGAAGGAGGCCGCGTCGGCCGCGAATAGCCAGCCCGGCCCGAAGACCGCGATCAGCACGCCGCCGACGGCGGGCCCGGCCACGCTGAAGAAGCTTCCCGGCAGTCCGAGCAGGCTGTTGGCCTGCTGCAGCTGCTCGGCTGGCACGGTTTCGGGCACGAGCGCGGTCGAGGCGGGATTGAAGAAGGACGTCGCCGCCCCGTACAGCGCCTCCCCGACGCAGAGTTCCCAGATGTGCGCGTGCCCGCTCAGCAGCAGGACCGCCAGCGCCGTCTGGACCGCACCGCGGACCGCGTCGGCGGTCAGCATCACGTACTGCCGTCGCAGCCGGTCGGCCCACACCCCGCCCGCCAGCAGGCAGCCGACCTGTGCGACGGTCTTGACCGCGAGGACGACGCCGATGTCGGAGGCCGTCCCCCCGACGTGCAAGATCGCGAAGATCAGCGCGATCTGCACCACCGCGTCGCCGAGCGCGGAGGCGGTGGATCCCGCCCACATCAACCGGAACTCACGCTGCCAGAGCGGGGCGCCGAGACGGCGCCAGCAGGCAGCGCGGGTCGTCGCGGACGGCGGGCAGGGATCCGCCTCTGATGGCCGGGAACGGCCGATATCGGTCACGCCAGGCGAGCTTGCCCGGCCGACGCGCGGTCACCTACAGTTTCGGCGGGAGGCGAAGCATGGGGGTATGGCTGGTCACCGCCGACGTGCTGGCAGCGAGCCGGTTCGTCACCTCACCGCTGATCGAGACCGTCAACGCGCTGGGCGTGCTGACCGCCCGCAACCCCCAGCCGTGGGAACGGGACTGGCTTGCCCGGCACGGCCAGCCGTTCCGCGACCGGATCAGAACGGACCCGTTCAGCACGGCCCTGGCCCAGGGCATGCAGTCCGGCCGATGGCTCCCGGTTGACCTCAGCCTGCCCCCGCGCCCGGGCGACGTCACGTTCGAGCAGGAACTGGCCCGGGTGCGGACCGTCCCGCCGCGGGTGGCCAAGTTCGACCTGTCCCAGTCCGCCGGGGGACGGCTCCCCGACGCGCTCGACGTCGGCGACCCGGCCGGCGCCTTCGCCGACCTGCTGCAGTGGACATGGGACAACGCCGTCCGGGCGGACTGGCCGCGCCGGAAACGCAAGTACGAGGCGGACATCGTGAGCCGGACCACCGTGCTCAGCCAGCGCGGCTGGGCCGCCGCGGTCCGCGATATCGCGCGCGATGTCCGCTGGCTCGGCGGCGGCCGGCTGCAGATCACCGTCAAGGACCACCCGCCGCTCGACCTCAGCCACGCCGAGCTCGTCTTCATCCCCAGCAGCCTGCGGACCGGCCGAGTCGCCTGGAAGTATCCGGCCAGGTTCGCGGTCGTCTACCCCGCCGCCGGAATGCTGGCCACTCCCGTCAAGCCCGCGGCGCCAGAACCACTGCGGCGGCTGCTCGGGCCGACCAGGGCCGAGATCCTGCTGCTGATCGGCGACCCGATCACCACCACGCAGCTAGCGGCCGTTACCGGGCTCGCGCTCGGCACCGTCGGGGACCACCTGCGGGTACTGCTGGACGCGGAGCTGGCTGAACGGCACCGGTCGGGAGCGCACGTCCTGTACCGCAGAACGCCCGCCGGCCAGCAGTTGATCGGCCATCTGCCCTCACAGCCGGGCGGACTTACTTCTTGAACATCCGCATCAGGGAGTCCATGTCGAAGCCCCTGCTGGGATTTGCCACCTTTTGTCCCGGTGGTCATGTCGCCCTAGCCATGTAAGGCTGATATGCATCTGAAGACCTCATCGTCGAGGGAGGGCAGTCATGGAAGCGACAATCGGCGACAAAATTTGCATTCACGGCAACACTGTCGGCCATGCCGACAAGCACGGCGAGATCATTGAGGTGCGAGGTGACCGCGGCGAGCCGCCCTATGTCGTCCGGTTCGCGGACGGCCAGGAGCGGACGATCTTCCCTGGTCCGGATGCCTATGTCATCCCCCGTCAGGCTCCGTCGTCCGAGTGACCTGACCTTCCGGCGCGGGGTCACCGCTGAGCCATTGGATCCACCCGCCCGATGGGTGAGCGCGGGCCAGCAGGCGCCCGCGATCGCCGGCCTCATCGAAGACGCGCGCTCCCAGCACGGCGAAGACGCCATCATGCTGATAGTCGCGGATCAGTGCGGGGGGAAGGGGCAGGCCCTGGACACTGTCATGCCCCGCCGGTCCTAGCGGGACCAGCGGATCAAGGGACAGCCAGGTCACCGGACGGTCCCGTCCGGCCTGGGCGAGAATCTCCGCCAGCCGAGCCCGCCGATCCTCCGAGAGGAACACGGCCACGTAGGTGTCAACGACGATGACGCGCTGTTGGCGAGGGATGCTGGCCAGTACGCCTGGGAGCACGTCAATGAGGTCACCCTTGATGACCGGCTCCGGATGGCGCCGGGCGATGTCCATCGCGGCCGCCAGCCGCGACAGGGCCGATGCCTCTGGCGGGGTGCAGGCCTGGAGCCATTCCCGGGCGGCCGGGTCCTCCAGGTCCACCGGATCGAGGTCGATCCCCACCTTCGTCGCGATCGGCGGCAACTCGGCTGGCGGCGGGTTGATCGGGCCGCGCACGTCACAGGCCAGGCTCAGCCCCGCCCCGACGGGACCGTGCGTTCGGGTCCCGACTCGGTACCGATACCGGTCCAATTGCAGCCCGAGCCCAGCCCCCGTCCCCAGGTCTACCAGGGCCACCGGGGCGCCGCGGCTGCCGCTGACCGCCGTGATGCCAAGGACGGCCTGGGCGCACCTTGCCACTTCGTTCATCTGATAGTGGCGGCCGTCGCAGACCTCGATGATGTCCTCCGCGCGCGCTGCGCAGAAGCTCCGGAACGCCGGGAAGAACCCATCGTCAAACCGGGGCTGGGACCCGCCGGGTTCGGGGAAATAGCCGACCAGCGGGACTGGCCGATCCCGCCGTATCAAGAAGGCAATGGCCGCGCTGGCCAGCAGCGCAGGCAGCCGGTCGGGTGGAAGCGCAGCCAGGCGCTGCAGGAGATGGTCATCGGCCGCGATCGCCTCGAAGACCCCGGCGGTGAGGCGCCAGGAGCCGGGCGCGCCAGGCGGCGACCAGCCCCCGGCCACCTCCAGCGCCTGGGCTCGTACCTCGTCCGCGCGGGACAAGGCTTCGCGCTGCTTCTGCCGGACTTACTTCTTGAACATCCCCATCAGGGAATCCATGCTGAAGCCCTGCTGGGGCACCGCGCCGCCGGGCGTGGCCTTGTCGACCGCCTCCGGCAGGGCCTGGGCGACGTGGTCGGCGACCTCATCTTGCGACATGCCCGACTCCTGCGCCACCTGGGACAGCTGCTGCGGGTCGACCGCATTCTTGATGTCGTCACCGGTCACCGGCTCGTTCTGGCCGTGGCCGACCCAGGACATGACCTGCTTGTCCAGGCCGCTGGCCTGCAGCTTGCCCAGGATCCCCTGCATGCCTTCGCTGTCGAACAGCTTGGAGATGGCGGCGACGCCACCCTGCTCCCCGTTCTTGCCGCCGAGCTTGTTGAGAATATCGGTCAGAGCCACTAGTTGCCCCCGTTGGTCGACTCTCGGTCGCTTGTGACCGTCAGTGGTCACAAGCGCCTTAATTTTTCCCTGGAGGGCACTCTGTTAACCATTTCGATACATTCAGTCACTGAACGCGACCTGCCCGGGGATGGCGAGGTCGGCGGCGATGTCGGTCGCGGCGGCGATGAACTCCGCCCTCGCCTCCACGGTGGCCAGCCCGATGTTCGGCAGCTTGAGCTCGACCATGACCACTGGGCGATTGGCTCCGCCGGCGTACACGTCGCGCGGGTCGAGCACGTGCACGGTCCCGCCCACGATCGTGTCGAAGAACGCGTTGCCGGTGGCCACTGGGCTGCCGGTAGATGAGGCGGGCGACCTGGCGACCACCCTCATCACCCTGCTCGAGGGCGCGCGCGTCCTCTGCCGCGCCGCCGGATCCCTCGAGCCCTACGATCAGGCTGCCCGCACAATCGCTGGCCTCGTCCGGACTCGGTGCGGCGAAACCCGATAAGAAAACCGACAGGCTCATATCGAACGGACCGTGGTTCCACTCGGTCCCCACCTGAATCCGCACAGCGACGGCGGCAACGGCTAGAGGACCGGGCTGGTTCCTCCGTCAAGGTTGACGGCCGAGCCTGAAACGTAGGAGGAACGATCTGACAGGAGATAGGCCGCCAGGTCAGCGAACTCTTCGGACCGGCCAACCCGGCCCAGCGGGATATCGGCGTTCTTGGCCATCTGACGGTACAGCTCCTCCTCGGTCTGGCCCGCCGCGTCCGCGCGCCGCTGCCACTGGCCGCTTTCGATCAGGCCGATGAGCACAGCGTTGACTCGGATGCCGCGTCCGCCGAGATCCTTGGACGCGGCCTTGGTTATGGCCAGGCCGGCCGCGCGGGAGGCGGTCGTCGGCAACGACCCGGCGCCGGCGGCCTTTGCGCCTATGTTGAGCACGTTGACGATGGCTCCGCCGCCAGCCGCGGCGAGGTGCGGCACAACCAATCGGGTGCAGCGAACGGCCGCGAGCACCTTGAGATTGAAGTCGGCGATCCACTCGTCGTCGGAAACCTGATCGACCGGTCCTGCCGCGCTCTTGCCCGCGTTGTTCACCAGGCCGTCGAGGCGGTCCCACCGGGCGACGGCCGCGGCAACAAACCGTTCAAGGTCAGAAGGGCGAGTGACGTCGGCCTGCACGACAAGCGCATCGCCGCCAGCTTCACGCAGCCGCTGCTCGGTCGCGGCGAGCCGGTGTGGGTCGCGGCCGCAGACCGCGACCTTGGCCCCTTCCTCGACGAGGCGACTCGCGAGCGCCGCTCCCAGCCCGTCGGTCCCGCCAGTGATAAGCACGACTTTGCCATTCAGGCGCAGATCCATCGCACCATTCTGGCCCAATCCCATTGACGGCCGGACCTCGCCGAAAGCTCCCAGGACTCGTCAGGTCTTGGTGAAGACGTACCCGCCGCACGGGTCGTCCGGGTCAACCTGCACGCACAGGCCCTGCTTGCCGCCGGTGTCCCACGTGGTCAGCTCCATGCTGCCCCAGCAAGACTCGCTTGTGAACCACAGGTCCAACAGGTTTTGCGGGCTGTTGGCTGCGGGTTCCGGATAGTCCTCGCTGTTGTTGTGGATTTTCCACGTGCCTGCCTCAGACGGGGCCGGGCACATCGGCATCGCCGCATTGGCGAAGTTGAATTTTGTCGCGGTGAACGTGCCGTCGCTCGTGAAGGTGATCGACGCGCCGTCTCCGCTGACCCAGGTCCCAGGCACGGCCGCGAGGCTCACGCTCGGCTGTTGCGGAGCTGGACCGAGACTTACGCAACTCGTCAGCAATCCGGTCGCCAGCCCGCAGGCGGCGAGGGCCACCGCGCAGTGGCCCAACGCCGCAGCGTAGCCCG
>Ga0208717_1000303_pt1 | contig 17779 bp, 14 predicted proteins | sample NGESurF53shallow_FD_184489 | JGI IMG/M metagenome (GOLD analysis project Ga0208717, IMG submission 184489) | Arctic peat soil microbial communities from Barrow, Alaska - NGEE Surface sample F53-3 shallow (SPAdes) | ecosystem: Environmental > Terrestrial > Soil > Wetlands > Peat ... | reverse complement strand
ATTGGAAGCAGTAACCGTATAAGTTGCAGAAGCAGTAACGGCTGTTGGTGTACCGGATATAATACCCGTAACCGGGTCTATACTCAAACCTGCAGGAAGTGCAGGGCTTACTGAATAAGATGTAGGTGTTCCTCCACCATTTGATGGATTGTTATTGGCAATAGCTGTTCCTACACAATAAGATGCAGTAGTCAATGTATAAGTAAGCGCTGTTGGAGCAGGAGGATTAATTGTCAAATCGGTAGCGCTGGTACCGGTACCATTGGTGGTTGTAACTGTAATGGGCCCTGTGGTAACGCCCGAGGCTGGTAAAACTGCCGTAATGGTGGTATTATTTACAACAATATATGAGGCTGCGTTAACTCCATTGAACTGCACTGCAGTTGCCCCAGTGAAATCTGTGCCGGTAATAGTAATTGTATTTCCCAGGCAAGCAGATGCAGGGCTAAAACTTGTAATTGTGGGTGGTATAGGAGGTATATAGGTTAGAGAAACATTATCAATAGCAGCAGGAGGTAGTGCAGATGTATTTGAATTATTTTGCCAGGTAAAAATAAGTCGCACGTTAGTTCCGGCTAATGAATTGGGAAGAATACTGGTAAATTGAATGTATGGTGTAGTTGCTGTATATGGCGGTCCGGATTGTACAGTTTGTGTAAAAACCAATACCGCCGTTCCCATTGCAGTAGAATTTGACAATGGTGCTCCTGCAACAGGAGTCACTAAAAGAGGATCCGCTGTATACACCAGGAATCTATCATGATCTGGTAACTCTATATTACCCCTCCATTCGAAAGTTAAAGTTATAGAGGTAGCACCTGCGGGCACTGTAATATCCCTATAGAAATGCGAGGTTCTGCTTGCGGTGCCATTATAACCATTATTTAAGCCAGTAGCGCTTGTTGAGATATATGCAGCTTGGGTTCCCCCTAAAGTTGGAGAATGAGTAACGGTACCAACCCGCCAGAAATTCGTGGCATCATCAACACTTGTCCATCCATTAGCTGCTAGAGTAGGAGTTGCATTTTCAAACCCCCCATCGCTTGCAGGAATTAATTGCACTTGTGCAAAGCCGGTTGCAGCAAAAAATAGTATGCTTAAAATGGCTAAGTAAAATTTCTTCATATAAGTCTTTTATTCTTTTTGACAAAGGGCAAATGTTATCGTGGAGGCGAGCGGTAATATTCTACAGGATAGAAGAAATCTTAAGAGAAGATTTTAGTTAGGATTGGAATTATAACAAACACAAAAAATTTCGATAGGAAATGGATATAATAATTAATCTAAGTAAATCAAACTGGGGAAGACTTCACAGGAGATTGGAAAAGTGACTCTGACAACTCAAAGCAGCGTAAGGTAATATTTATTTCGCTCTGAAACAATATTTAGTATGAAATTTTCTAATAGCTGCCAGAAAACTGCTTTCTGAAGACCAAAAAAAGACATGCGGGGAGATTAGGGCTTTTGACACAAAGGCTCCTCCAAACAAACAAACCGGCATTTAAGCGACCTGGCGTATTTTCAGTTCAATGCTTTATTTTGCAGGAAATGGATATCAGCATCAATAAGCACATTAGCGACACCGGGTTCTGTAGCCGCAGAAATGCCGATAAATTTATTGAGCAGGCACGGGTAAGCATTAACGGAAAAACAGCAAAAAAGGGAAACCGGGTATCCGAAAAAGATACCGTTCTGATTGACGGGGAGCCGCTTAAAAGAAAACCGACGCCCGTTTATATTATGCTGAACAAACCAAAAGGAATTACCTGCACCACGGATTTGAAAGACCCTGCCAACATTATCGATTTTATCCATTACAAAAGCCGCATTTTCCCCATTGGGCGACTGGACAAGCTTTCGGAAGGTTTGATCTTTTTAACCAACGACGGGGACATTGTCAATAAGATCTTACGTGCCGGCAACCGGCATGAAAAGGAATATACGGTAACTACTAATAAACCTATCACCCATGATTTTGTGCATAAAATGAGCCATGGTATTCGTATACTGGGCACCGTTACTAAAAATTGTTTTGTGAAACACGAAGGCGAAAAACGTTTTACCATCATACTAACGGAGGGGCTTAACCGACAAATAAGAAGAATGTGTGCCGCATTGGATTATAAAGTGACTTCATTGAAAAGAGTACGTATTATGCATATTACCTTACAGGGATTGGGGCCGGGTAAATGGAGGCATTTTACTAATGATGAAATTGAGGCGATTAATAAAATGGTTTTGCATAGCAGTAAAATTGCGGGGAATGAGAGTATGGGTGAATAGGGGGTTATGCTCAGGGAAAGGAGGAGTTAAAAGAGTTGGTTCTGTTGAAGAGGAAAGTGCTAACGAGATCCAGTCTATTATTGTTATCTGACGATATTATTGAAATTTTTTGTTGTTTTGATTAAGCCTCACCCCAACCCCTCTCCCAAGGGAGAGGGGCTAAGATGCAGGCCGAATTTTGACAAGTATATTCCAGTAGCGCAATAAGCCTATCCGCTGGCAGAAAGGTTGGGATAGCTTTCGATTTTTTCTATTAAGTTTGGAGAGGGTTGGGGCCGTGCAACAATTCCATTGGAAAATAAAATGTGAAATTTTCACGTTCATTTCAATTTTATTTCAACAAAGTGAAATCAGCTTCTTTCACCTCTTCGCTGTTAGTGCCTATGAATAATTTAAAATCGTCGGGTTCGTAAATGTATTGCAGCTTCTCATTATAAAATTTAAGGTCGTTACTTATAATCTTAAAAGTTATGGTTTTGCTTTCACCCGCTTTCAGGAATATTTGTTGAAAGCCTTTTAATTCTTTCACCGGCCTCACAACAGAACCCACCATATCCCTGATATACAATTGCACCGTTTCTTTTCCATCATATTTGCCGGTATTGGTAACCACGACTGAAGCCGTTAACTCCTGTTCAGGACTGAATTTGCTGGTATTTAATTTAATATCACTATAAGAAAAAGTTGTATAGCTCAATCCATAACCAAAAGGAAATTTCGGGCTGTTCGGTAAATCGATATAAGAAGAAACATAATTCAGATCGGTATCGTTTTTGGCTGGCCGTCCTGTACTAAAATGATTATAGTAAATAGGAATTTGTCCTTCTTCCCTGGGGAAACTCATGGGCAATTTTCCGGAGGGATTATAATCTCCAAACAAAACATCAGCCATTGCGTCGCCGGCTTCGGTACCTAACCACCACGTGTACACGATAGCAGGAATATGATCTGCAGTCCAGTTAAAAATTAATGGCCGCCCGGCATTGATCATTACGATCAATGGTTTTCCTGTTGCATACATTGCTTTAACCAATTCTTCCTGAACACCGGGTAAATGAATATTGCTACGGCTTTTGGCTTCCCCACTCATGTTTGCTGCTTCGCCCACATTCATAATAATGATATCCGCTTTCATGGCGGTTTCGATTGCTTCATTAAAATCTGCGTGCGATGTATCATTAATATTACATCCTTTTGCATAAACAAGATTAGCACCGTCGCCTACTTTATTTTTTATCCCTTGCCAGGGAGAAATAATTCTTGCAGAATCATCGGGCCAGGTATAGCTCCAGAAACCAAGGTTGTCTCTTATTCCTTTTATAAACGGCCCAATCAATGCAATCGTTTTGCCTTGCACGTTAGTTTTGCTTAATGGTAATAACTGATTACTGTTTTTCAGCAATACCATACTTTTCTCTGCCATTAGTTTTTCTGCTTCCAGGTTTGTCTTATTATTCCATTGCTCCTGTTCTCTTTGTTTATTTGAAAATTTGTAAGGATCATCAAACAATCCCATTTCAAATTTCTTTTTCAATATTCTTCTTACGGCATCATCTACTAATTGAATTTTTACTTTTCCATTCTTTACCAGCTTTGCTAAATTTTGTATATAACTACGGCTTTCCATATCCATATCGTTGCCCGCGGTAATGGCTTTAAACGATGCATCATAATTATCTTTTGCAAAACCATGCGGTATCATTTCGCCAACGGAATTCCAGTCACTCACGATAAAGCCTTTAAATTTCCACATTCCTTTCAGAATATCTCTTTGCAAATATTTACTACCAGTTGCCGGTATTCCATTCAGTGTGTTGAATGAATTCATAAAGGTAGCAACACCGGCTTCTTCCGCAGCTTTAAATGGTGGAAGATAAATTTGCCACAGTGTATTTAAGCTCATATCAACTGAATTATAATCGCGGCCGCCAATAGCAGCCCCATAAGCGGCAAAGTGTTTTGCGCAAGCCATTATTGCATCCGTATGCCCGAGACCGTTACCCTGGAAACCTTTCACTCTTGCTGTTGCTATTAATGAACCGAGATAAGGATCTTCACCGGCACCTTCCATAACTCTTCCCCACCTGGGGTCGCGGGCAATATCAACCATTGGAGCGAATGTCCAGTGTATGCCGCTTGCGGCCGCTTCGGTTGCCGCTATTCTCGCTGACAATTGTATTGCTTCCATATCCCAACTTGCCGCCTCAGCAAGTGGAACCGGAAATGTGGTCCTGTATCCATGAATAACATCCTGTCCAAATAACAAAGGAATTTTCAATCTTGACTGCATGGCAATCTTTTGCAGTTGCGTTGTGTGCTCCACACCGGTAACATTCAACATAGAACCTACCATTCCCTTTCTTATTTGGTTCTGTTTGTCACCGTCGTTTGTAATAGGCCCGGTTGCGGCCCAATCACCGTTGTATTGGTTCATCTGGCCAACCTTCTCTTCCAGCGTCATTAGTTTTAAAACTGAATCCACTTTCTGATCAATCGTTTTCGTTTGCGCATAACCGGTAGAAGAAAGAATGACAGCAGGAATTATCAAAAATAAAGAGGTAACACTTTTCATATAAAATTTTAAAAGATTTATTTTCACGTGAAGAAGCAGAGGGATGTAAGAAAATTTATATCAGCAAATTGAGCGGTCAAGTTAAAACAATTTTTAAAAGCTGTGTATGAATACTGATATAAATAAAAAAAACATTGTTGTTTGACCAGGAACTCCTCTTTACTTATCAAAGCCTCACCACCAAACTCCCGAAAAATCGGGACAGGCTCTCTCCCAGGGGGAGGGGGGCTTAGAACTCTTCCTGGCAATGGTTTCATGAATATTGAGATTTTATATTCGGATAAAAAAAATACAATTTTATAATTTCCTTATGCATTTTGTTTGTAAACATCTTACTTTGTTCAGCTATATAATTACTTATTTAATTAATAACCGATGCAAGTAGCCGTTGGCGAAACATACAAAAGCATGTCGGAAAAATGCGCAGATGATTTGCTTGAATTTATTCAATCAATTAAAGACCCTTTGCTATGCACTGCCTCAGGAGATACCCCAAAGGGTATGTATGCAGAATTAATAAAACAGGTTCAGGAAAAAAAAATTGATATTTCCAACTGGCATTTTATTGGCCTTGATGAATGGGCCGGCATGAATGGCACTGACGAGGGAAGTTGCCGGTATCACCTGGATAATGATCTGTTCCGGCCTTTACAAGTAGCAGAAGACCGGATTATTTTTTTTGATGGCAGATCCAATAATCTGCAAGCACAATGTGATGGCATTGAAGACTACATTCATTTAATGGGTGGCATTGATGTGGCCATCCTTGGCCTGGGAATGAACGGGCATGTTGGCATGAATGAACCGGGCACACTACCTGAATTATATTCACATGTTGCAGATATTGATGCCATGACGCAGGCAGTGGGACAAAAATATTTTAAGAATGAACAGCAGCTTACCAAAGGATTAACATTAGGACTGGCCACCTTACAGGAAGCATCCTTCCTGATGTTACTGGCCAATGGAAATAAAAAAGCAGCCATTATAAAGAAAGTTCTTGAAGCGGATGCATCACCGCAATTGCCGGCTACATTATTGATTACCCACAAAAAGATTTGTATTTATTTAGACAAAGAAGCGGCGGCGCTTATTACCAAAAATGAACATGGTTAAAAAAAATATTATCGGAATTGATATGGGCGGCACCAATGTGCGTGCAGGCCTTGTTTGCGAAAACAAATTACAGACCATTGTTTCAAAGCGTGTTAACTCACAGGTATCCGCAGACGAAGTTTTGAACCAACTATTTTCTATTACTGATGAGCTAATTACTACTGATGTTGATTCAATTGGCATTGGTGTTCCGGGCCTCGTAATTACTGATGAAAAAATGGTTTATGACGTTGTACATATTCCGGCATGGAAAAAAATTCCTTTGCAAAAGTTAATGGAAGACCGTTATCAAATTCCTGTGCATGTTGAGAATGATGCGAACTGTTTTGCCTTAGGCGAATATTATTTTGGCAAAGGCAAAGGATGCCATTCCCTGGTTGGATTAACGATTGGCACAGGGCTTGGCTCCGGCCTCATCATTAATAAAAAATTATATGCGGGAAAAAATGGCGGAGCTGGAGAGTTTGGAATGACGGAGTATTTAGATAAGACCTGTGAGTATTATGCAAGCGGCCAGTTTTTTGAAAACGTTTATAAAATGAATGGTGAAACAGTTTTTAAAAAGGCGAAAGAAGGAGATGCAGCCGCTATAAAAATGTATGAAGAACTGGGAATGCATCTTGGCAATGCAATCAAAACAATATTGTATGCACTGGATGTTGAACTGATTGTTATTGGCGGCTCTGTCCGTTTTGCTTTTCCCTATTTCTCCAAAACCATGTGGCAGCAAATACAAACATTTGGATTTCAAAAAGCCGTGCAATATCTCAGGATTGAAGTTTCTGAATTGGAGAACAGCGGTATTTTAGGCGCTGCCGCATTGAGTTATGATATGGGTCAATAAATTGCTTTCACCTTTCAGCTACCCCAAGCTTACGTTTAGGCGTACACGCAATTAAAAAAGCAACCCCGCTATATGCCAGTGCCTCAAAAACACTGGTTACTTCATTGCCTTTATCAATATAAGGATCTGCAATTGCCCGTGGTATATGCAGGATAACAAACCAGATAAAAAGCATGCTGCCCAGCAAGAGTCCTACCAGTTTTAATTCAAATTTCAGTGCGATACAAATGCCGGAACCCATGAGCGCCGTGCCTGCAAAATAAGTCCAGAATACATGCCAGGGCAGCCACGCAGGAACCAATGTTGCCACAAATGGAGTATACTGAAAGTGATCGTATCCGAATACCATCATCATTATGGCAAAGAAAATTCTTCCATAGGGAATGAAGGTATCGCCCAGGCGTGAACGAAAAGATTTATCCTGGTTTATTTTCCCCCATGAATAAGATGCGAGTATTACAAATGCTCCGCCGGAAAAAGCCAGTTCCTTCAACGGATTTGTCCAGGATGCCCAATTAAAGGAATATGGACTACCAAATAACTGGTGCGTAACCTGAAAGGCCAGGAAAAAGACCAGGAAAGCGATTCCCAAAATGAGGGCTGTTTTTGGTGCATTTTTACTGAGGGCAATCATGGCACCCACTATAATTAAAGCTGCACCAGCAAGATATGCCCATGCTGTAAGCCAAGGCATCCATGACGGCCATTGTTCCAAAATCACAGGGCGAAAATCTGCATAGATAAACTGCTGAACTCCTATACCTGCTATACCGATACCATAAAAGGCACGACTGGTTTTGACAAGATTTTCCATATCAATTAATTGAATAATTTTAAAACAATCGCAAAAGCAGCATTACCATTCCAAAGTAAATGTTTTATTTAGTTCGTCCAAATTGATTGATATATATTTCACATCCATGGCCTTCATTCTACGAATAGATAAGATACTCCATGGAATATCTTATTTATATCTATAACAGGCAGGGCTACAGGCAAATATTGTTTATTTTAAATCCTTTACAATTATCACAACAGAAGATTCTGGTAAATAGAATCAGGCCATGAATTACTGACGTTAACACATAATTAGTATCATTCATCGAAGAAAAATATCCATTTACCGAAAACGGAAAAATATACATGCAAAGAGTCGCATCTTTGTATCACCAAAGTCAAATACTACAAAAATATTAAAATATTATACCAGGGAAATTCCAAAATTCAGAAGAAAACAAGATGTCCAAGTTTATTTAGAATGGTTACACAAATTCAAATAAAAAGCTCCAACTCACCCTGGGGCATTTTTTTTGAACAAACTTTACTTAATTTCTTACAGGTCAGCCTGAAAATAGTTGCTGCTTTTTACCATTCTAACCGACCTAACACCGGCGATTGAGCTAGTCAATCTTAATGCCTTAACTAATAAATAATATTATTCATCGAAGAAAAATATCCATTTACCGAAAACGGGAAAATATATATGCAAACAGTCGCATCTTTGTATCACCAAAGTCAAATACTACAAAATATTAAAATATTATACCAGGGAAATTCCAAAATTCAGAAAAAAACAAGATGTCCAAGTTTATTAAGAATGGTTACACAAATTCAAATAAAAGCCCCAACTCACCCTGGGGCATTTTTTTTGAATAAACTTTACTTAATACCTTACAGGTCAGCCTAAAAATAGAAAGGAAGGTGAGTTGCTGCTGTTTATCATTCTAATCGACCTAACACCGGAGATTGAGCTAATCAATCCAAATGCCTTAACTACTAAATAATATTATTCATCGAAGAAAAATATCCATTTAACGAAAACGGAAAAATATATATGCAAACCGTCGCATCTTTGTATCACCAAAGTCAAATACTACAAAATATTAAAATATTATACCAGGGAACTTCCAAAATTCAGAAAAAAACAAGATGTCCAAATTTACTCAAAATCGCAATTAAAAATCAAAGAGCTGCTCATCCAAAAAATCCGGTAACAACCGGAATCATTAAAAAAGCTGTAGTCAGTAAAGGTGAATTAAGGATTATTTTTAGTTAAATTTTAGGTTGAAAAAAGCCCCAGCTTACCGGGGCTTTTTTAGTTGAACTAAGCAAGGCTTAGTTTCTTTGAAGGTGTTTAAAAATCAATTTTCTATCGTAGTTCAACCTTAGTAGAAATTATTTACTTAAATTTTCAACCTAATTACTTTATTCAATTAAAAAATATATGCTATTCAATAAGGTAATAAGGTCAATTTATGCATCTGCAGCTTTCTACTAAGGTTAATCACATCAGTACAAAATATTCAAACAAATTTCTAAACAACTTATTAGAAATTTGTTTGAATAATATAATAATTAAAGGAGGGTAATTTATAACATAGCAACCGATGGAATTCAAACAAGATGAATTTCTTTATGCATAGTCTATCTTGCGGTGAGGGGCATATAACTCAATCATTTCTTTTAATTCTGCCGGCCTGAAAGGCTTCAGCATATAATTAGTAAATCCAGCTTCTGTAATCAAGAGATCCATATTTTCGAGCAACGCAGCTGTAAATGCAATTACCGGAATTACATTATCCGTGAGGCGTATTTGCCTGAGGGCTTCATAACCATTCATTTCAGGCATTTCGAGATCCATTAATATAATATCGAACCGGTGGTATTTTAAAAGCTCCAGCGCCTGCACTCCATTTCTTGCCTCCATTATACGCATTTGCCATTTAAGCAGGAAAGTTTTTAATATCCGGGCATTGATTTCATTATCCTCAACAATTAAAACTCTTACGCCGCGGATGTCAGGTTTTACTTCAGGACTAACCGTTTCTTTTTTGATCATTTCCTTTTTAGGGGCCAGCTCAAAATTTAAAGTAAAATAAAACTTTGATCCTTTGCCTAATTCACTTTCTACCTCCAGTTTACCGCCAAATATTTTTACCAGTTTTTCGCTAATAGTAAGCCCCAGGCCGGTACCATCAAATCTCCTGAGATCGCTATTCTCATTAACCTGCACAAAATCGTGAAAAATTTCTGCTTGCTTTTCTTCTGCTATACCTATCCCTGTATCCCTCACTTCAAAGCAAAAAGTAACATGAGTTGCAGAAATTTGCTCTATTGAAACATTCAGTGTGACAGTACCCGAAATTGTAAATTTTAATGCATTAGAAAGTAAGTTGGCAATTACCTGGTTTAGTTTTATATCATCGCTTACAACAAAAATATTTTCAAGGCGGGGATCGTAAGTGAATACCAGTTCAATTTTTTTATTCCTGTATTCATTTTCAAATGATTTCGCTAATTTGTCAATGCTTTCCTTTATATTAAATCTGTGCTTCCTGAGTTCCATTTTTCCTTCGTCTATTTTACTAAAATCCAGTATGTCATTAACAATACCCAGCATGTGTTCAGATGAGTAACGAAGTATATTTATATTATTTTTTATATTCTCAGGCAGGTTTTTTTCAGATAAAACAAGATTAGAAGTTCCTATAATACCGTTAAGGGGTGTACGCAGTTCATGGCTCATGCTGCTTAAAAAACGAGCTTTTGCTTTAGCCGCTTTTTCCATTTTTTCTTTGTAGATAACCAATTCTTTTTTGGCATTTACCATTTCAGTGAGGTTGCGTATACATAGTGCCTGGAACTGGTGTTCATCTTTGTGATAGACAAAACTTCTTATAAAAGTATTAATGTTCTTTTTTGCTGATGAAATAAAATCTGCTTCTCCATTCCATTCACCAGGTATCTTATTCATTAAAAGTTCTAAATTGGCACTCTCTCCATCAAGGTAACGCATCATCACCTGTGTTATATAGAGACCTTTCAAATCTACCGTTTCAGCTAATTCAAGCATGTCTGCAAGGCTTCTGTTATAATCGGTTACTTCAAGTGTGTTTTTATCGAAAATAATATAGCCGTCCATGCTGGATTGAAATAATAAATCGTAGTAGATGCCCCGGCTATCTGTGCCTTTACCAGGAGGTTTTTTTGGATTAAAAGGGCTTTTAAAATTCACTATTTAAATTTATTATTGATAATGGGTATCATAGTGTTAGCCTCTTGCGCCAGGGACGCCAGATTTTAAACGAATAAAATTGGTTTTTATTGGCTATTTATTAAAATACCAAATACTATCAACGCTACCCTCAGCGTTAATAATAAAAAATTACGCAAATATGGATACAGCAACATTTGCTTTTGATGAAAGATTAGATACGGGATTTTTAGATGAATTATTTGAAGGGGACAAAGAACATACAGCAATCGTTTTTGAACAATTTTTATCGGGTATCCATCTTTATTTAAAAGAAGCAGATGATAATTTCTTTCCGGGAAATATGGAATTATTCAGGCAGAAAGTACATAAATTAAAGCCAGTATTTAGTTTTGTAGGCCTCACAGGCCTCACCCATGAAGCGGAGGTAATAGAAAATCAATGCAGGCAAAATTGCGGATTTGCTGAGATAGAAAATTCGTATAAAGATTTTAAAAATGCTATTGCAGAATTTATCCCGGTAATTGAAAGTGAATTATTAAAACTTAAATAATAAATTTCCACCCTATGAAACTTAAAGCTGTAATAGTTGATGATGAGCCTATGGCAAGAAGTTTCCTGGAACGATATTGTGAAAAGAATGGTAACCTGGATGTGGCTGGTTCTTTTCCCAATGCAGAAACAGCATTGGATTATTTAAAAAGCAATGAGATAGACATTTTATTTCTTGATGTAGAAATGCCCGGCATTACAGGTTTTCAATTGCTTGACCAGATGTTGTATCTGCCCAGAATTATTCTTACCAGTTCCAAGACGGATTACGCTTTTGATGCCTTTCAATATAACGTTGCAGATTATCTTAAAAAGCCTTTTACTTATACCCGTTTTCACGAAGCTATTTGTAAAATATCAAACATTGGGAACAACACAAAAGCCGTATCCAAACAGGAAGATATTTTTATAAAATCTGAAGGAAAATACGTCCGTCTTAATTACGACGATATTCTTTATATAGAAAGCGTTGGAGATTATGTGAAATACTTTACCGCATCTAAACATTACTTAACACATAGCACCCTGAAAGCTGTGGAAGAAAAAATGAATCGTGAACAATTTATGAAAGTACATCGTTCTTATATTGTTAATCTGGGCAAAATAAAAGATATAGAAGATCATTCATTGGTAATAGAAGGTAAGGTGATTCCTATCAGTAAAGTACTTAAATCAGAAGTACTGCAAAGAATAAATCTTGCTTAAAGTATTTTTTGCTTTTCTTTTTTCAAAAACAACTTTGCCGTTTCAAGTTCTGCACGGTTTGCAGCCGATGAGTTTGCAATAGCTATTAATTGCTAGTTCCCTTTTTCAACATTATTAATTCTTTCGCCGGATAGTCCTGCACCATATAATCCATTAAAGCAGTTGAGATATTTTTTAAATCTGCTTTAAACTGGTTTGGAAAGTTATTATTAGCCGGACAGTTTTTACAAATAGATTTCAAACAGATGGAAATCATTCCAAGGGCGCTCAAATTTATTTGAACGAATACCCAAAATTGTCTGACCTGCAGGAACAAATGCCCATTATTCCTACGAGGATGCAGTAGTACAGGTCATGTAAAAAAATTATTACATAATGTAAGAATTATTTGTCTATATGTAAAATAAACTTTACATTTGAAAAAACATTTCAATTATGTCAAATAAATTATTATTACCAAACAGGTATAAAAAGATCGGTTGGGCTATCCTTATTCCGTCTACTATTTTAGGCGTAATACTCGCCTTTCATGAATTTGGGGAAGCATGGATGCACGCCCCGGTATTTGCAATGGCCAACGATGGAATTAACGATAATTACAAATACTTTACCGTAAGCGATGCAAACATTACCAACACGGTAATCGGCTTGCTGTTTATCATTGGCGCTATGCTGGTGAGTTTTTCAAAAGAAAAAACCGAAGATGAGTTTATTGCCGAAATCCGGCTGTCTTCTTTACTGTGGGCTGTATGTGTGAGTTATATTTTATTATTGATTGCTTTTGTATTCGTTTACGGAAGTCCATTTCTTGATGTAATGGTCTACAATATGTTCACCGTGCTGATCATATTTATCATAAGGTTTAATTACATCTTATATAAAAATACCAAAACCGCAGCCAATGAAAAATAATATTAAAGTAGAAAGGGCCATTAAGAGCCTTACGCAGGAGGACCTGGCAAATAAAGTCTCGGTAAGCAGGCAAACGATTAACGCAATGGAGGCAAATAAATATGTACCATCGACAGTACTGGCGTTAAAGATTGCAAAGGTGTTTAATAAGACCGTTGAAGAAATATTTATATTGGAGAAGGGGGATTGAGATGGGAGATATATGTGAACATAAAAAATTATTCCTTCACCAATTTCAAAACAAATCCCCCACCCTGTGCCATCTTTATCTTCAACTGCTCACCTTTTTTAAATGCAAATTTTTTAATTACATAATCTGATGCGTAAGAATCTGCGTTTACGCCATCCATGCATAACTCAGCATCATAATTTCCTTCATCCAAAAAATCAAGTGGCAAAGTAAATTCACGACTTGTCCAGTCGGTCATTCCGCCAATGTACCAATCGTTATCTTTTTTTCTTGCGGTAATAATATAATCAGAAACTTCGGCTTCGAGAATTTTCGTTTCATCCCATGTGGTTGGAATGCTGCCGAGTAAATTCATAAACCCAGGTTCCAGTAAGCCCTGCGAAGGATTACCGGAAAATATCTGCATCGGATTATCATACACCACAAACATGGCCAGTTGGTGACAGCGGGTTCCCTGGCTCATGACTTTTTTATCAATGGGCCTGAACTGTTCTTTCGTAGCGTTATCCAAAAGCCCGGGTTCATAATCAAACGGGCCAGCCAACATTCGTGTAAACGGCAACGTTAGGTCATGTTCCGGTGATGGCTTATCGCTCCAGATATTATATTCTGAACCGAGCACACCTTCCCTTGTTATTGCATTGGGCCATGTACGGTTAAAACCTTTTGGAGGATATGCACCATGAAACATGATCATTATTTTATGCACTGCACACGCCTTCGCAATACGTGTATAAAAGTCAACCATCTTTTGATCGTCCCTGTCCATAAAATCAGTCATGATAAAATCTACTCCCCATTTGTTGAACTGGTCAAGCGCACTGTCTAATTGCCTGTCAAGTGTGGAACAGAGTGTCCACATACTTATCTTAATATTTTTACTTTTTGCATAAGCAGATAAAGTATCCATATTAATTTCAGGATTGATATCAAACAAATTTTTATAATTGCTCCATCCTGCATCCATCATAATTCTTTGAAAGCCGAACTGCTTTGCAAAATCAATATAATATTTATAGCTCGCGGTGTTTACGCCACTTTTAAAATTTACATTAAATAAATTAATCCCGATGATCCATTCGTCCGTTCCTTTGCCGGGATGCACCCATGAAGCATCTGATAATTTTGATGGCGATGCCAACCGGTAAACGATATCATTCGAAGGAAGTTCTTTGTCTTCCTTTGCAATCATTAATACCCGCCACGGCAGGCTGCGACTGCCTTTTACTTTAGCAATATAATTGGCTCTTTGTGTCACTACTGCCTGCGGATATTCCCCATCAGTCATTTTTGTTTGCAAAGGATATGGAGCAAAAACGCCCTGTAATGTACTGCTGCCTGTTCCGCCTATAAACATACCCGGATAGTCATCAAGATCAGATTCCGTAATGCCTATCTTAATTTCATTACCAGTGCCAACTAACACCGGCGAGTATTCGATAATGCTATCGCTTAAACTATCAATCAATTTTAACTGGTATAATTCTTCAAAGCTTGTATGAAACCGGTCTTCATCTTTTCGTGGTTCTACAATGGGTAATAAAACTTTTTTGTTTGCACTGAAATTAAAAAGCGCAACTTCATTTTTTATAATGATTGAATCTTTAAAGCGGGTTACTATCCTGTAAGCCACCCCATCATCATAAACACGAAATACTAACGTGTACGGCTGTTTGAATTCCAGCGTCAGCTCATTATAGTTATTTACAATCTCCTTTCTCTTTTCCGGAACGGGAGAAATTATTTTTTGATTAAAAGAAGTGATTGATTTTTTCTGCAGTTTCAAATCACCGGAAAGCTTTTGCCCGTTTTCTAAAACGAGGTCTATTAATGATGGCTGCAGAATTTTTTCATTGCCATAATTTATGGTGTAGGTGATTTTATCTTTATAATGAACAGAAACATAAATGTTTTTACCGGGAGAATAAACAACTATACTATCAGCAGCAAATAGATTTGAGCATAGCTGGATAAGAATTGTAAGAAGTAATGAAACTTTCATTTATAATAATCATTGGTTTTTCATTCTCAAAGCAAATCCTCCCTGCCTTCGACAAGCTCAGGCTGACAGAACTTTTATACTCAAGGGAAATTATCAAAAATAATTCACTAACATTCGCAGATTAAAAAACCAATGTTGAAATTGAATGCGGCAAACTTGTTATTGGCGCTGCCTCTCCTGCTATCCACAAATTGTAATCAATTTTCTGATCTGTTTGATTCATTACAATCACCGCAATTTTTCCATCTTTATTTATGAATGCTGTTGTTTGCAATGGGCTCCTGCTCGGCGCCGCACTGATTCTTTTAGCGCCGGGCCGAACGAATTTCGAAAAATGACCAATGTAGTAATATTCATTTGTGTAAATCAGCTCGCCGGTTTTTATGTTGCCTATTACCGGAGCAAAACAGAAATTGCCCACATGATTTGGTCCTCCCTGCTCATCCACCAGGATGTTCCAGTCTGTCCAGCCGACGGTTCCGTCGTTAAAATCATGGATCATAGAACGGCCATAGCGCTCTCCAAGTTTCCAATCACCAGCCTGATCTAATTTAAAAGGAAATGTGCAACCTTCTGTAAACATTAAATTCTTGCCCGGGAAACTTTCATGTACTCTTTCAACATTATCAAAAACCTGGTCTCCACCGCTCCAGTCTTCATACCAGTGGAAACCAATGCCCCAGGCATATTTCGCAGCTGCAGGATCTTCCAGCAAAGTGCTTGCCCGCTGGTAAATAAGATCGCGGTTATGATCCCAGACAATGATCTTCTTATCGCCCAAACCATTTTTCTGCATCGTTGGCCCAAGATAATTTTTTAAGAAATCCCTTTCTTCTTCAGCCGTATAAATGCAGGACTCCCATGTTTGTTTTGCCATGGGTTCATTCTGTATCGTAATCCCCCAAACAGGTATTCCTTCTTTCTTATAAGCGTTAATAAATTTGCCATAAAAGTTTGCCCAGCTTTGGTAATATGCAGGTAATAATTTTCCACCATGCAGCACATTATTGTTGTCTTTCATAAATGCCGGCGGGCTCCAGGGACTTGCAAATAAAGTAAGCTTGCCGCCTGCTGCTGCAATGGCTTTTTTAATTAATGGTATCTTGTATTGTTCATCATGCGCAACGCTGAACGTTTTTAAATCCTTATCTCCCTCTTTCACATAGCTGTAACTGCCGCTGCTAAAATCACAGCTTTGAATATTGGTTCTCGCCAGCGTGTAACCAATACCGTTATTAACATCATAATACGCTTTCAACAGTTCCGCCTGTTTATCTTTCGGGAGCTTAAAAAAGGTTTCAGCCGACGCGTCTGTCAGTGCACCACCGATTCCCAATATTGTTTGAAATGTTTTTGACGGGTCAACAAATACACATACCTGAGTTTCGAAAGGCTGTCCTATATGTTTGAACATCACCGTATCCGTGGGTGAAATTCTGTAAGAAGTGCTATCCGCTGTTGTGTACACAATTACTTTTTTGCCCGCGGTATTAAATGCCTTTGCCTTCATCGTAACCGTATTGTTTTGTGCGAAAACAAAACTTAGCGGTGAAACAAAAAGAAATAAAAAAAACTTTTTCATGTATTGTCAATTAAATTTTTGATTGAATTAATTCCATATATAAGTACCCACAGCACCGGCAGGTAAAGTGGTTGCTGTCCATTTGCTATTAAAATTAATATTAAAAGTTGCATCCGATGTTCCATCGTTTTCAACAACTAAAACTTTTTTTCCTGCGGGTGTCTTAAATGCAACATTCTCCAGGCTTCCTGTAATGTTACTACCGATACGCACCGAACCTGCCGGCACAAATTTAGAAGCATGAGCAACGATATAATACCCAACATTTCTCGTTACTGTTCCACCCAGGGTGAGCGCCCCTTTACATTGATCGCAACCCCCGGGCGTATGCGGATTAAAAGTTGGATCATTGGCCAGGTTCCATTCCAAAGCAACACGGCTCCAGGTGCGCATAGAGCCAATGATAACATTTTTTAAATGCCATTTCAAATCGCCGCCGAAGTCACCGGTTGAAGAAGTATATTGTTCCGTAAAGTAAAGCGCCTTGCCAGGAAACGCAGTATGCACTGTTGATAATGCGCTGATATCACCAGCATATAAATGAAAGGCTGAACCATTTATAAATGCATTCGCGGCAGGATCGCTTAATACTGTTGTAGCATATTCGGGATGATCGCAATTATGATCGTAAGTAATAATTTTTGTGGTGAGACCTGCAGTTTGGAAAGCCGGACCAAGATTATTTTTAATAAAATCAGTTTGTTCTGCAGCCGTCATTGAAAGGCTCGGATTGTTGGCCGGATTCAGCGGTTCATTTTGCGGTGTAACTGCGTCTATTGTTATACCGTTAGCCTTCATTGCCTGGATGTATTTTACAAAATATTTTGAATACACATCATAATATTGCGTTTGCAAATCCCCTCCAATCGTGCTACCGTTATCTTTCATCCACACAGGAGGACTCCAGGGCGTAGCTATAATTTTAATTGCAGGATTAATTGCCAAAATTTGCTTTAATATAGGAATTAAATCTACCGTGTCGGTACTAAGACTGAAACTGTCGAGATTCATATCTGTGTGGCCGGTG
>Ga0208717_1000302_pt1 | contig 17823 bp, 15 predicted proteins | sample NGESurF53shallow_FD_184489 | JGI IMG/M metagenome (GOLD analysis project Ga0208717, IMG submission 184489) | Arctic peat soil microbial communities from Barrow, Alaska - NGEE Surface sample F53-3 shallow (SPAdes) | ecosystem: Environmental > Terrestrial > Soil > Wetlands > Peat ... | reverse complement strand
TGATAAGCATTGATAATGTTTTAATAAGTGACGAGGTTGTTGAGGAGCAGTTTGTATGCGATCTTATCAAATGCAAAGGTGGTTGTTGCGTGGATGGAGATGCAGGAGCGCCTCTTGAAAATAATGAACTAAAAGAATTAAATAATGCTTATAAGTTTGTGGCTTCTTACCTTTCTAAAGAATCGCTAACTGAAATTGAAAGACAGGGGAAATATATTTACAACCGCGAATTTGGTTGGGTTACTCCAACAGTAAATTCCCGAATGTGTGTTTACGGGATAAAAGATGCAAAAGGAATTGTGAAATGCGGTATAGAAAAAGCATATAACGATGGGAAGATAAGCTGGAAAAAACCATTGAGCTGCCACCTGTACCCGGTTAGGATAAAAAAAAGCAGGAAAAGCAAAACCGATTTGGTTAATTACGAACCACGCGAAGATCTTTGTAAAGCTGCATGTACCCTTGGTAAAAAATTAAAAGTTCCTGTGTATGTTTTTCTTAAAGAAGCCCTGATAAGAAAGTATGGAAATGATTTTTATGAAGCCTTATGCGCAACCGCGGAGCACTATACTTCCAAACAATGATTATAAAATTGACTCTCCTGATTTTACATTTATGAAAAAAGAATTCCTGTTTTTATTAATTACTTCCCTCTTTATTATTTCTTCCTGCACCGTCAATCAAGCAAAAATAGATAATGGCTTAAAAAAATATTTTGATTCTTCAAATGTAGATGGATGCTTCTCTTTATTAGATAATGCAACCGGCGAAATAACGCTCTATAATATGAAGCTGGATACTCAGAGGGTTTTACCAGCATCGACATTTAAAATTGTAAACTCTCTTATCGGGCTTGAAACGGGTAAAATTATCGATGAAAAAATGATCATAAAATGGGATGGTGTAAAACGACGGAATGAAGATTGGAACAAGGATCTTACAATGGAACAAGCATTTAAAGTTTCGGCAGTACCCTACTACCAGGAAGTAGCCCGAAGGATAGGTAGAGACACTATGAAACTTTGGATAGATTCCCTGCATTATGGCAACATGGACATTAGCGGCCCCATAGATTCTTTTTGGTTAAACAATACTTTAAAAATTTCTCCTGATGAACAATTGGGTCTTGTAAACAAATTATATTTTGACCAACTTCCATTTAGTAAACGAGCTCAGCAGATTGTGCGTGATGTAATGATGCAGGAAAATAATACGCTTTATAAATTAAGTTATAAAACGGGTTGGGGATTTGATGAGAGCGGTAATTCGATAGGCTGGATCGTTGGGTGGATAGAAGAAAACCGCCATGTTTACCTTTTTGTAACAGAAGTAAGATCTACCGATAAAAATATTGATATGCCTAAAGTGAGAATGAAAATTACAAAAGGCATATTAAGCGAACTGGGATTTTTTAAAGGAGAGAAATAACCTTTTATTTAATATCCTGCGGATTCATTTTTGTATGCCTTATTCTGATAACTCTGATTTCTTTCGGAGAAACATGATAACTAATTCTGTATTTATAGATTTCATAAGCACGGTAAGAAGGGTCATTATTAAACCGATATTTATCAGGTGGGTGTTTCTCCGGATTGTTTAGTAAATCTTTTATGGAGACCAGAATTTTATCCCTTACGTTTTCTGCATTTTGTAATGAATCTTTTTTTATAAAGTTATAAGCTTCTTTCAAAGATTCTTTTGCTTCTTTATCAATCCTAATTACCATGAATGCATTTCTTTTTCCAATTCTTGCAATGTTGTAAAATTACCATTAGAAATTCTATCCATTGCATCATCTAATTCTTTATTGTAGTTTGCTATAGTAATTTGGTCAGAAGGTCCATTTTCTGATTTGAAAAAGGTTTTAATTACCTGCAATAGAGATTGTTTTTGTGGCTCATTAAGTTGGGTGAAGTATTTGATCAACTCTTTATCTGTTGCTGAAATTGCCATAATTAAATATTTCTCCAAATTTACATTTTATATTCACTGATACCTTATATCCGGGGTTTATCCAGGCATTCTCGAAATATACTTTTCCATTTGCTTTACCTGGTCAACTATTTGAGGTGTTGAAGGTTTCAGCGCTTTCACTTTTCTGAAGTATTCTTTAGCGGCACGAAATTCCCTTTTATTAATCATAATAGAAGAAAGCTGTAAGTAAGCAGCAGCTTCATTTTCCTTATCAGGAAGGCCGGAGCGAATTGCCTGGCGGATATAATTTTCTGCTTCGCGAATATTACCTTTTTGCATCGCTAACATTCCTAATTGTAATTTATTGGCGCCTTCAGCTTCTTTCATCGGCATACCGAGACTCAGGCTCTTTTTCATGTGCTTCTCTGCATTTTCGTAATCTTCGTTTACCATGGCAAGATTTCCTTTCAATGTAAAATAAACGGAACGTACTGGTTTGATAAGCAAAGCAGGAAACCAAATTGAATCAATAACTTTTTGAGCCCCTGCCATATCTCCACTTTCCATGTGGCCCTGAATTAAACGCATTGGGCCGAATAAAAAATGACCAACTATTAAAACCAACGCAATTAAGTATAAAATGAAAGACGGCCAAAAACCTGTAAGAATATTAACTACAATGGCCAGCGCCAAAAAAAATATACCTAACGGTAACCTGTACTTTATAATAACATTCAGAAACTTCATACATTTTAATTTTAAATATTTCTTTTACGCAAAATAATCTTAGGGATAGAATTGGTAAAACAGATTTTTATCCATAAAAAATCTGCATTATTAAGGATAAGTAAGTAAATTTTAAAAGAAGGCAAATATAGTATTAATTCAAATTATAAAGGTGGTTGCAGACGACGCAATTCGTTATTAAGACGTTTTAAGTTAAATGGATTTTTATAGGGAGTTAAGTATTCCCATTTCAAGCCCTCTTAATTCTGCAAGTCCTCTCAGCCTGCCGATTGCGGAGTAACCCGGATTGGTATTTTTATGTAAATCGTCGAGCATCTGGTGCCCGTGATCAGGCCGAAAGGGAATTGAAATCTTTAACTTTTGTTGCAACAACAGCAACTCTTTTACAATAGCGAACATGTCGTTATCACCATTAAGATGATCGGCCTCATAAAAATTCCCTTCTTCATCTTTTTTTACATTACGCAGGTGAATAAAATGAATTTTTTCTCCAATACGATTAACCATGGCCGTTAGGTTATTATTTTTGGACGCTCCCAATGAACCGGTGCAGAAGCAAACGCCATTTGCAGGATTATCAACCTTGTTTAAAAAGTATTCAAAATCTTCCTGGTTACTCACAATTCTCGGTAATCCCAGAATTGGGAATGGAGGATCATCCGGATGTATAGCGAGTTTTACGCCGCATTCTTCTGCTACCGAACTAATTTCTTTCTGAAATTCGCAAAGATTTTCACGTAAAGCAGCGGCATCAATATCTTTATATAGTTCCAGTTTTTGTAACATATCAGAAGTTGATATTTTTTTTTCTCCGGGTATGCCAAACATTACCACTCCTGCCAAAGCTTCCAACTGTTCCTGGGAATAATTTTTGAAAGATGCCTCAGCTTTTTTCACAATATCCTCGCTATATGTATCACCCGCATTTTTTCTTTTCAAAATATAGATGTCAAAAACAGCCAGGTCAATCCAGTTAAAATATAATGCGAGGGAACCATCGGTCATCTTATGATTTAATGAAGTACGTGTCCAGTCGTTAACCGGCATAAAATTATAAGTGATTACAGGAATATCACAGGCTGCAATATTGCGTATAGAAGTTTTGTATTTTTCGATATAATCTTTATAATTACCAGTTCGGGTTTTTATATTTTCATGTACTGTTATGCTTTCCACAACCGACCACCTGAGCCCGGCTTTTTGTATTTCATTCTTGCGGTTATTAATTTCATCTGTTGTCCATATTTCCCCATGGGGAATATGATGCAAAGCGGTAACAACTCCTGTTGCGCCTGTTTGTTTTACATCACTTAAAGAAACGGGATCCAAGGGGCCGAACCACCGCCATGTTTGTTCCATTTTATGCATATCATTATAATTTAAATTCGCAGAGTTGCCGTACAAATGTCAGGAGGTTCTGTAATTAAATAAAATATTATCCTCAAAAAAAGGAAAATAATTACAAAAAAATTCATTACTGAATTAAGGAAAATAAGTTCTTAAAAATACCAGCAGAATCGTGAGTTTAAAGAAGAGAAAAAAATTATCTCAATTTATGGATGTAATCATTATTGGCAAATTGCTTCTTAACGTCGTTAAGATCCCTTAGGATGCTGCCATCAATAAGCTTTCCATCCATCTCTAAAGTGAAGCCGCCAATCAGGTTTTCGTTCACCTTTGTTTCTATCTCTATATTTTTTATGTCTGTGGCTGCTTTAATTTTTTCAACAAAAGAATTTTTTATTGAATCAGAAACAGGCGTTGCTGTAGTGAGTTTTACTTTATGAATGCCTTTAATCTTATTAAACTGTTCAATGAAAGAACTTACAATACCTGGCAAATTAGACTCCCTGTTTTTGTTGCAAAGCAGTTGGATGAAAGTTTGACTGATTTTTGAGATCTTTCCGTCAATTATCGCATTGATAATTTTATATTTCTTATCAGCAGCAATAATCGGGCTATCCAGCATAAGAATAAATTCCCGGCTCTGCTTACAAATAGATTGAATTAAAACCATATCCTGGTGAACAGCATCTAATTGTTGCAACTCCGATGATAAATCTATAAGGCTTTTTGCATATCGTTCTGCTAACCGCGGATTTCGCATTATTGTTAATCTTTATTATTCAATTTTGTTTTTCAAATATTAATTGAACTCCACTTTAGTTGCAAGCTGAGTTATATATTTTTCCTGTTCTTCTTTATTACTTAATTCTCTGCGAAGTATTTTTTCACTCACTTCAATTACAAGGTTACCAACCTGGTTTTTCAAATCGGTAATAGAAGCCATTTTTTGCTGATTAATAACAGCCTGTGCATCTGCAATAATTTTGTTGGTTTCCAGCCTTGCCTGTTCCTTTGCTTCGCTAATAATTTTATCCCGGGTTTCTTTTGCTTCTCTCATCATCTGAGATCTTTCTTCACGTGCCTTTGCCAGTAAAATTTCATTTTCACTTTTTAGCGATTCCATTTCTTTCCTAATCTTTTCTGTAGATAAGATAGCATCAGAAATATTTTTTTCTCTTTCGCCCAGCGAATTTAAAATTGGCTTCCACGCATATTTTTTTAAAATAAAAAAAACAAAAAGAAAAGCAACAAGTGTCCAGATGATGAGTCCGAAAGAAGGAGTAAGTAAATCCATAAAAAAAGCTATTAAAATAAAAATAAAGCTGCATTCTCCGCCCTGTGCTTTGAATGCAGCCTGTTTCGTTTAAACAAACATGGCCAAAATACCCGCAATAACTCCAAACAAGGCAACACCTTCAATAAGTGCCGCCGCCAGAATCATGTTAGACCGGATATCGTTAACGGCTTCCGGTTGGCGGGCAATTGCTTCAACTGCGCCTTTACCAACTTGCCCGATACCAATACCAGCTCCTACTGCCGCAAGACCTGCGCCAATAGCTCCACCGGCATTTGCCCATGGTGTTGTACTTAAAATTGTAACTAAATCCATAATTGTATTTTATACTGTTAAAAAAAAACTTCTATTAATAATTTTCCAGATTATAACATAGCAGGATCAACATGTCCATCGTCATAAGCATCATGCGAACCTTCCATAGCCTGTCCAATAAACACAGCCGTAAGGTTTGTGAAAATAAATGCCTGTATAAAAGCCACCAATATTTCTATAAAATAAATAAAAATTGAAAACGCCAATGATACCGGGGCAAATCCCCAACCGATTCCCTTGTTAAGAGCGCCGAAAATAAATATCATCGAGATTAAACAAATTATAATAATATGACCTGCAAGCATGTTCGCAAATAAACGAATCATTAATGCGAAAGGCTTTGTAAAAATTCCCAATATTTCAACAGGTATTAAAATAACCTTAACTCCCCAGGGAACATCCGGATTTATAATATGGCCCCAGTAATGTTTATTGCTGCTCAGTAAGATTACTACAAATGAAATAAGTGCCAGTACCATTGTAAACGCAATGTTACCTGTAACGTTTGCTGAACCTGGTATGAGTCCAAAAAAAGTATTGATGAGTATGAAGAAAAATATCGTAAGCAAATAAGGCATATATTTAGTATAGCGTTTACCAAGATAAGGCTTGCCAACCTGGTCGGCTATAAACTCTATCACAATTTCAATTGCATTTTGCACACCGGAAGGGGCGCTGATTACACCGTGTCCCTTCTTATATTTCTTAGCCACTGCCAGCATGAGCCATACAAATAAAATCAATGCAATTATCATCTGTACTACATTCCTGGTAAGCGAAATATCATACACTTTTACGGAAGAGTCAACCGGAATAATTTTGCCTTCTTCTAATTTATATCCATCAACTATTTGGTTATCATGAAATGCAGAAGACATGAAAACTGAAAAACCTTTTTGAGGAGAATATAAAATTACAGGAAGAGGGATAGCAGCTTCATGCTCTTTTTCATCATCTCCTTTATAACTAAGGAAATGAAATTCATGGGCATCTTTTACGTGACCAAAAATAACTTCATTAGCATCAAATCCCTTTTTTTCTTCTGCGGTCGTTTCTTTTTTTTCCTGGCCAAAAACAACCGAAGACAATGAAAGCATTATTAGGCTGAAAGCCGCTACCAATAAAGATTTCATCCAATTAAACCTCATATTTATTCTGAATTTTGCGCAAAGATAAGTGGTTTGTTCGAGGATATGAAATGAGTGTGAATATAATTTTTGCTCGTTTTTCTTTGTTGCAAGTAGTAGATAAATACATGGGAAATTTTTAGAAATATAGCTTCATTGGCTTGATAATTTTTTGTGGTAATGCTGAAAAATATTTCGGGTAATTCACTGTTAATTGCTTAATAGTAACTTTGCGGCTATCCAAATGTATATTAACAAGGGAGAAAACAGTAAATGAAAACCGTGAAAGAAATATTGTCACTGCCTTTTATATTTCTTATAAAATTATATCAATGGATCCTTTCCCCATGGCTTGGGCCTTCCTGCCGGTATACGCCAACCTGTTCGCAATATGGTATTGAGGCTTTAAAAAAATATGGACCTATAAAAGGTTTGTGGCTTACTATTAAACGAATTGCAAGCTGTAATCCATGGGGAGGACATGGTCACGACCCTGTTCCGTAGCGTAAAACCTTTTGAGATTTTTTTGAAATATCCATAAAAAAGGCCGCTTTATTCGAGCAGCCTTTTTATAAAAATATCTAATTTTTCTATCGTTGTAAAACGGTGACAAAATCTCCGAAGCTTCCCGCATCAACATTGACAGAGTAACTAATTGTTATTGAATTTTCGCAGGAAGAAAATGTTCCTGATCCAACTGCAGCAATTGTTCCGGGGCCGTATCCTAATAAGTCATTAGAGATAATCTGAGTTGGTAAAATAGTAGTGAAATTGGATGGATCTGTCCAGTCTAATTTTACCGCAATTCCCGGGTTTGCCGCTGCATCAGTCGGATCCCATGGTCCAAAACCAGCGTCGGCAAAATTTGTAATATAGATGGTAGCAGATGTGGGTCCGGTAGAGACGATGGAATTAACCGTAGCTGTATAAGGGCCATAAGAATCGGGATCCTGGTCATCGTAAGAATTGGTATAATCACCCGCAAAATCGTTGATGTTTACCTCACAATATTTGGTCATTACAACCTTATAAGTTGTCAAGCCTTTAAATGTTGAAACATCTCCCCCTGTAATCGTAAAAATTAAAGTGTCTTTCCGGCCTGTTGGATAGCCGGAAAAAATTCCTTTTAAAGCAATAGAATCTACTGCAGTGCCGGCAGGTATTGTTATAGAAGTAACCCCTAGATTGTATTGCTGGCCTTCTGTAGCACCCGTGGGCGAAGAAACACTGAATGTTACCGTTCTTGGTTTATTTGAAACAGTAGTAATTCCCACAGGTATTTTAAATACAGAATTTGGATCATCCTTTATAAAATATTTTCCAATAGGATTAGGTGTTGCAAATTCTGATAAAACGGGTGTATTAATAGTATTGTCTTTTTTGCAGGAAAAGGAACCCAGAGACAGGATCGTTACTATCAATAAATAAAATTTAGTTTTTATGTTCATAACTTTTAATTTAGAATTTAAAGAGGGTTTTGATCTGCGGCAGTCAGGCTTTTGTTAGCATCCATTTCGGCCTGTGGCAATTGCCATCTCCACTTATTGCTATCGGGAGCGATGTTGAGTAAACTCCACTCGTTTCCATCTCTCACTAAAGGCTGCTGATATCTTTTCAGATCAAAATATTGTACGCCCATTTCTCCATATAATTCTTTGCGGCGTTCTAAAAGAATTTCATTAATCAATGTTGTTTGATCCGGCGCTGTAGATCTTACAGCATTGGGGTCTCTCTTTAGTTGTAGCACATATAACGCATCTTTAGCTGCATTCAATTGCCCCATTTGTGCATCACCTTCTGCTTCTATCAGATATGTTTCAGCAGAGCGCATCAATACTAAATCACCTGAGAAAGACGCATTGTCAACAAATTTTGCAGTCATCCATACGTCCCAGGAGGAACTTTGAGGACCTGGCACAAATAAATTTCTTGCATCAGTAGTACTGAACTGATCTACAAATGATGTATTTACATAAATATCTTTATAACGATTATTATTATTGGTTGGATCGATATAACCAAAGAACGAGGCATAAAGCAAAGATTGCGACGCATTAAATTGTATGCCCCAAAGCCACTCTTCGTTGGTAACAGAATTAAAACCATCTGCATACTCAGCCCCTGTCATTAATGGATATCCAACTCTTGCGGCTTGCGCATTGCTTATCGCCTTTGTCCACAATGTATTGTCAGACATGGCAAGTTCCTGGTAAACTTCTGCAAGAATAAGTTCTGCCACATTTTTATTAATTCGGTATTTGTCAATCCTATCGGTTGTTAAATTAGCAACAGCAAAGTCAAGGTCACTGGTTATTAAATCGTATACATCTTTTAAAGATGCTCTTGGATTACCATTGCTTGAAGAAGATGCAGGTGCAGTGTAAAGTGGTATTCCTGGTGCATTGGGATCTTTCGCGTAAGTGAATTGATAAATTCTTGCCAACCAGAAATAGGAATAGGCTCTTAATGCCTTAGCTTCCCCAATTAACGCATTTTTTACCGCGTCTCCTTCGGGAATGTTAGGCGTATTTAAAATAATAGCATTCGCATTATTAATGGCTTTATAGAACAGATTCCATATTTGTTCATTACGGGTTGCGGTCGCAATTCTTCCATAAGTATTGTCGGTCCAACTGTTTTCGTAAGTCCACCAGTTGCTTGGGTCTGAAATTAAGTCATCACCCCGCATATCAAAATTGAACTGGATGGTTTTTAATCCATACATATTTTGTCTTGCATCATCAGGTACGTATTGTTGAAATAAATAGTAAATGCCGGTTAACGCATTATCAACGCCTGTTTTTGAGGTAAATATTACGCCATCTGATAAATTGCCATCGGAAGGTGTTATATCATCAAGATATTTTTTAGAGCATCCTGACAGGGCCATTATTGCTGAACTTATTATTATTAAATAGTTTACTTTTTTCATTTTTAAAAATTAAAAGTTTAGAATTAGAACCCTACATTTATGCCAACAGATATTGTTTTATACACGCTCGACGTATTATCCGTTATGCCACTTAACCCCTCTTCAGGATCAAGGCCTTTGCGTCCAAAAAATGTAAAAGGGTTTTGCATATCTACATAAAACCGTGCGCTCACAAAATTGATCTTACTTAAGAGCGCTTTTGGAAAGCTATATCCCAAAGTGATATTTCTGATACGGGCATAAGAATCATCATACAAGAAACGTGTAGATGTTGCATTGCTCTGATCATCTCCAGTTGTCAGCAATCTTGGTGTTCTACCGTCGCCTGGGTTTGATGGGCTTTGCCAACGGCTGAGTACATCTGTACTCCACTGGGCTCCCGGCTGTAATCCGGTACTGCTGTACATCAAACCTGCATAATCACCATCATATATTTTTCCGCCAATGTTGCAATAAATTAAAACAGTAAGATCTATATTTTTATAAGACATTCTGCTGGTAGCACCACCGCTCCAGTCAGGCAAAGAAGTGCCTTCATAATAACGGGTTGCTGCACTCCAACTTTTGGTTACCGTTCTGCCTGTCACTTTACCACTTGCATCTGTTTCATCCTGGTACCATATTGGTGTGCCATCCGAAGCGTCAACACCTGCGTATTCTCTTATATAAAAATTATTAAGAGGTTGGCTTACTTTTAAATTACTTAATCCTGGCCCGTCGTAAGTACGTGGCTCATCTGGCAAACTCAAAATTTTATTTTTCACGTGTGTTGCATTAAAAGAAGTAGTCCAGGTAAAATTTCTTGAGTCGATAATTTTTGTTGTAAGATCTATTTCAACGCCTTTGTTAGATACTTTGGCAATGTTATCATTAATACCGTTTAGACCAACTGAAGGAGGCAATGGCCTAAAAAATAAAAGATTAGCAGAATTTTTTTCAAAATAGGTGAAAGATCCGGTGATCCTGTCTTTAAACAATCCAAAATCTATCCCGAGGTCCAGGTTTTTTTGGGTTTCCCAATGCAGATTGCCATTTCCAAGTTGTGTTATTATTGAACCGCTGTAGTCTGCAATATTGGCTCCGGCTGAATATAATCCTAAATAAGGAAAGTATCCAGGTAATGAACGATTACCCGTAGTACCGTAGCTTGCCCTAAGCTTCAAATCGCTTAAAGCATTAACTCTGCTAAGGAAATTTTCTTTGTTCAAATTCCAAGCTCCTCCTATTGAATAAAATGTGCCCCATCTTGAAGAGTCAGCAAACTTACTGGATCCATCTGCTCTTAGGGACAATGAAAGATGGTATTTGTCATTGTAATCATAATTTAACCGGCTGAAATAACTTACCAGTCTCTCATCGCCCGAATTAGAAGTAGCTACACTTGGTGTGCTGCCATAAGCCAGTTCGGTTAACCCGGGAAATGTAAATCCCCGTGATTGTGCTTCCACATAATTATCGTGGTACCTGTAAGCTTCCATACCACCTAATAAGTTGATATGATGTTGCCCGAAGTTTTTATCGTAAGTGAGCGTATTAGTAAAAGTTTGAGAAGTATATTGATTCCGGGTCTTATCGCTTAAACCGTGATAAGAAGCACCATCCCCTACAAAAGGATTGTAATAATAATTTGCCTGCACGTCAAAAATGCCAAGTGCGTATTGGGTTCTGAATTTCAGTCCTTTTATTATTTGAGCTTCAAGATATGCTGTGGCTGAAGTGGAATACCGATCGTTGGTAGTTGGATTAAGAACTGTTGTGCCTGCAGGATTTCCGGGGTTGAAAATAGGTCTTGTTAACGGGCCATTGTTTCCAAAATCGAATTGTTTTTTTCCATTGGCATCCAAAATAGGTTGACCTGTTGCCGGGTCTAAAATATATTCAGGGTATATGTTTGAAATATTGCGTATCCATCCTACTATATTAGAGTATGCAGAGCCACCTTGTAATGGATAATTTTGAGTTGAGTACACGAGGCTCGTATTAACACCAGCATCCAGCCAGTCATTTACTTTTGTGTCTACTTTTAATCTGCCTGTAAATCTCTTGAAATCTGATTCGATCGGAATTCCTTCATCATCAAGAAACCCACCTGAGAAAAAATACTTGGTTCGGTCCGAGCCACCTGAAACATTTATGTTATAATCATTGCGGATGCCCGTTCTTAGCAATGCGTCAGCCCAGTCCTGGTTCCATAAAAGTTTAGTGCCGCTAACCAGTTTACCATCAGTGCCTATTGGCTGAGGCACGCCGAAAGGATTATAGACTAAGACACCAACAACACTTTTACTGGCGTAATCTTGTGGAGAAGAAGCACCTGCATTTGTAATCAATACAGGATCTAATGATGCCTGGTTTTTTAATGCTTCCCAGGTTAATTCATACTCCTGTTCCGGATTTACATAAGAATAATCATTAACCGCTCTTTTGGAAAATCCGGTTACTGCTGATATATTCACCTGGGGTTTTCCACGACCACTTTTTGTTACAATAAAAATAACGCCATTGGCAGCTCTTGATCCATACAATGCCGTAGCTGATGCGTCTTTTGATATGGTATAGCTTTCAATGTCGCTTGGATTGATATTATTTAGGTTACCATCATAAGGGGCATTGTCAACAACAATTAACGGCGAAGCATCTGCATTAATTGAGCCAATTCCCCGTATCCTTATTTCCGGATTTTCTCCAGGTTGGCCATTGTCGTTCGATATTAAAACGCCACTCGCAGTTCCCTGTAACATGTTACCGATACTACTTACCTGCAAGTCTTTAACATCATCTGCTTTTATAGTAGATGCGGTTCCCGTAAATGCTTTTTTCTTTGTATTACCATAGGCAGTTACAACTACTTCAGCAAGAATTGTGTTAGCGCTTTTCATGCTTATATTAATAACATTGTCGCTACCGATCGGAACTTGTTGTGATTCCACATTTACGGAGGAGAAGGTTAGTGTTTTGGCATTTGATGGAGCACTAATAGAGAAAGTGCCATCGTTATTGGTAGTCGTTCCTATAACGGTTCCCTTCACCTGCACTGTTGCGTTCGCAATAGGATTTCCCTTTTCGTCGGTTACAGTTCCTGTAATGGTTCTTTTTTGGGCGTATCCGCCTATCAACAATAAAAATATCGCTGACAAAGTCAATAGAAGTTTTCTCATGAACATTTAAATTTTTAATTAGCAAATATAATTTACCTACACGAATATGCATTTATAGACACAAAATCCTGTTAAATGCTGCATTTTACAGTTAAATATTCTAAAAAACTTACCTGTTACGTTTATTTATGGCTATTAGTAACACGGGAAGTAAAATAAGGTTCGTAAAAGTAGCTACTAATAACGTAATTGAAGTGAGCCACCCTAAAGATTGCGTACCACCAAAACCACTAAAACAAAAAATGATAAAGCCGGCAATTAGCACCATTGACGTATATAAAATACTTAACCCCGTATGTTTTATGGTTTCTGATACTGTTTTTTTAACATCAAAATTATTTGCCGGAAGTTCCTGTTTGTAATTAACGAGGAATCGTATAGTAACATCGATAGCAATACCAAGCGCAACACTAAAAATAAGTACGGTGGAGGGTTTTAAACGAACTCCCGTCCAACCCATGAGACCCGCAGTTACCACCAGTGGAATTAAATTGGGTATTAATGAACAAACTAAAATTCGCAACGATTTAAACAGGTAAAGCATGCACAGGGCAATAAAAAGAAATGCCCATAAGAGGCTTTCCTTTAATCCATTTATTATAAAAATGCTGCCTTCTAAAAAAGTGACAGTTGACCCGGTAAAGGTTATTTTGAATTTTGAAGAATCGAAAAGTGCGTTCGTTTTATTACGGATGCTATCAAGAATTATGGGGAGTCTTTTAGTTCCCACATCTGCCATGTCAATACTCATTCGGGTGCTTTCTTTTGCCGTGTCTATAAAACTCGCAAGCAAATTTGAAAGATTATTTTTTGTATGGGCAGAGTCGGTGCCAGGTTTCAAATACTCGCCTAAAAAAGCAGCCTGGTAACTATCGGGAATGGAATAATCGGATGAATCTCCATCATAAAATCCCTGCTTTATAAATTTTATTCCTTCGGCTATTGAAAGAGGCCGTGCCATTTCTTTTTGTGAAGTTATATAGGTTGAAAGTGAATCCATCTTTTGAAGCACGGGTAAAATGCGTGTTCCCGCAAGGCCGTATCTTTTTTTTGAATCAATAATTATTTCAAGCGGCATTACCCCGCTAAAGTTGCTTTCAAAAAATTTCAGGTCGGTATAAATCTTGTCAGTCTTTGGTAGATCATCTACAATAAATCCTTCCGTTTTTAATTTGAATATTCCCAAAACTGAAAATATAACTACAACTACCGTTGAGGAGTAGACGACAATTTTGTGATGCAAAACCCAGCGCTCAATTTGTAAAAGAACGTTGGTAAATAGTTTTACATCCAGGTATTTTAATTGCTTCTTTCCGGGAACAGGCATGTAACTCAAAGCACCCGGCAATAATATAAAAGAGATTACAAAAATAAGCATGATGCTAAGCCCTGCAACCTGTCCAAACTCTTTAAGTATAGCGCTGTTGGTTAATGCAAAAACAGCAAAGCCAATAGCTGCTGTTAAATTGCAAAATAGTGTTACAACTCCCATTTTGCTTACCATATCAATAAGAGACTGTTCTTTATTTCCGGTTCTTTTATAAGTAGAATGGTATTTATTTAAAAAATAAATGCAGTTGGGAATTCCTATTACAACTACGAGCGGAGGAATTAATGCAGTGAGTAAAGTTATTTTATAATGGAAAATCTCTGTAATACCAACACTGCATATTACTCCAATAATTACCACGAGCAATGATAAAAGTGTGGTTGATATTGACCTGAACATAATTAGTAAAATCAGTGTCGATAGAGCAAGAGAGCCAATTATAAACCATTTCATTTCCCGTTTAATCCTGTCTGCCACTTGTGTGCGTATCAAAGGCAATCCACTGATGTGTGTTTGAATATTTGTTTGCGAAGTATAATGATCGGTTGCTTGTATTATGTTATTAATAACTGTAGTGCGGTCCGACGAATTAAGTATTGCTTTATTAATGCGAACAATAGTTATGTAGGCATCGGTTGCCGGATTATATAAAAGCGATTTATAAAAAGGAAGTGTATATAATAATTTTTTAGCGCTGTCTAATTGTGTTTGAGAATTTATAGTTGAATCAAAAATAGGAACAGCATTTAATTTTTGAGTGGCAGTATCTTTTACGAGATCGGCGGCATTTGTAACACTCAATACATTTTCAATAAAGGGAACTTTTTTAAGATCACTATTTAATGTTCTGAATGATTCAAAATTTTTTAATTCAAAAAAATTATTTGTCTGAACGCCAATTACGAGCAGGTTGCCATCATCTCCAAATTTCTTCTTGAAAGAAAGATAGTCCTGGTATTTTGGATTATCGGTAGGGATTGCTTTTGAAAACTCATAGCTGAGTTTTATTTTGCTTGCATAAAATGCCATTAAACCGGTACATAAAAACAAAAGAATTAAAAGAAGTAACCGGTTTTTCAGAACAAATTTTGCAAGGCGCTTCCACATACTTTATTTGAATTTTATGCGCAAAGAAACTAAATAATTATTTGAAGGGATTTGTGGAGAAGGAGCGGTCCTATTTTTATTACTTTTGATCTATTTTGAAATACTTACTCATTATATGGATAAAATATGATTGAAGAATGCCCGGTGAAGGACAATGGGGGCGATCCTTCGGATTATTTTAATTGAAACAATTCTACTGTTCCCTCTGGCCTTATTCTGTCGCCAACATATTTTTGTTCTGATAGTGGTGCAGGATATGGTAGAGAAAGTAAATAATCTAAATCTACTTGCTTCCATAACTCGTCCATTAATTCTGAATTTACTTTTTTATAAGTTGTAGTAATAAAATTTTTTATTGCTTCATATATTAATTCAATTGTTTTTAGTAGCGGATTTTTTGTATCTTCAATTGGTTTTAGTAAAATAAATACTTCGTATATTTTTACGTTTTCTGCACTAACTGTTCTTGAACCTTTAGCAAAACCAATTCCTTTATAAAGCACCTTTGGGCCACCTCCAGAGAAAAAAATTGCTAAAATAATTTTCCACCTACCTCCAATAATGATTTTCTTCTTTTTGAGAACATTTTCAGTAATAAATTTTTCAAAATAGGCTCTAATTTTATAAGATATAGGCGGTCTTTCAGTTTCTGTACATGATTGATAAATATTAAAATACGCTTCCATATTTATAATTTTTTAAAAACCTATTGAATGCTTGTACTGCTTTTGAAGCTAATTGATCTTCATCTTCTCTCTGGCCAGTGTGTTCAAGGGATATTCTTGAATTAATATGATTTAGAACTTTTCTTACAACTTCTCCATCTCTTCCCTCACAAAATCCATCAACACTTTAATATTTTCAGGAGAGAAATCAAATGTAAGTCCTGCTGCTTTATATAGCTCTGGTAAGGTTTTAGTGCCACCAAGGCTTAATGCTTTCATATAATTATCCAACGCCTGTTCAGGATTTTTTTTGAACTGCTTCCACATGCCTATTGCACCTAATTGCGCAATACCATATTCAATATAATAAAATGGAACTTCAAATAAATGCAATTGCTTTTGCCAATGATTTTCCCTGAAACTTTCCAGGCCACTGTAATCAATTACATCATCAGAAAAATCATTAAGGATATCCGTCCATGCTTTTGTTCTTTCTTCAACAGTTTGCTGAGGATGTTCATAAATCCAATGTTGAAATTTATCGATAACTGCTATCCATGGAAATATAGTTATCGTTCTTTCTAACTGGTGTTCTTTTGCTCTTGTAAGATCTTCTTTGTTATCAAAAAATACATCCCAGTAATCCATGGTAAAAAGTTCCATTGACATGCTGGCCACTTCTGCAATTTCCATTGGATAATCTTTAAATGCATTCAATTCAAGATTATGCGTAAGAAAAGATTGAACCGCATGGCCTCCTTCATGAACCATCGTTGTTACATCATGCATTTGCCCGGCAGCATTCATAAAAATAAAAGGTGCGCCGCTTTCTGCAAGCGGGCAGTTGTAACCTCCCGGAGCCTTGCCATTCCTGCTTTCCAGGTCAAGGTGCTTCATGGCATTCATTTGTTGTAAGCAATCTCCAAAGAAAGGGCGAAGCTTTGTAAAGCATTCAATAGATTTATTAAGCAACTCGCTTCCGGTTTCAAAAGGAGTGAGAGGTTTGGTTCCCTCCGGCTCGGCCTCTGTATCCCATGGGCGCAAATCATCTAATTGTAATTTCTGCTTTTTCTTTTCATAAATCTTATTCACTAATGGCAACACATGCTGCTTTACAGAATCATGAAACCTGAAACAATCTTCTTTTGTATAATCAAACCTGCCAAGCTCTTTAAACTTGTAATCCCTGTAATTTTCAAAGCCCGCATTCACGGCAACCTGTTGCCGCTTTTCTATTAACTGATTAAAAAGTTTATTCAGGATATCTTTATCTTCAAGCCTTCTTGCATTCATTTTTCTATAAACTTCTTCACGCAATTTTCTATCATGGCTTTCTAAGAATTTAGCGGCTTGCTGCAGCGTATATTCTTTACCGTTAACTTCAATTGTCATCTTGCCGGTAATCATTCCATATTGTTGTTGCAGTACTGCAAGCTCCGCCTGCAAAGGAATATTTGCTTCACGGAAAAGATCAATACTTTTTTTTACCGAACGTAAATAAGTAAAATATTTTGTTGGCTCTAATTCGTTTACAAAAGGAGAATTGATCAGTTTTTTATTAAGCGCATCAGCATAAGGTTGAATCTTTGGCTGAATTTCCATGCAGAAAAAATTAAATGACTCTTCCAGTTTTTTATCGGTCGTATCGCAGGTCATTTTTATCTGGCGCCAGCAAACATCTTCATTCACTGCTGCTTCCAGTTCACTCATATCGGCAAGCCAATGTTGCAGATTTTCTATGGAAGAAATTTCTCTGTCCAACAATTCTTTAAAGTAAGATTCGATAGTTTCCCAGTTTGTTATTATCAAATCTTTGGGAAGAAACTTTCTTTCTAATTTTTTTATATCGGCAGATGCTTCAATCATAGTATTGAGGTATTAGGTGAT
>Ga0208717_1000301_pt1 | contig 17854 bp, 7 predicted proteins | sample NGESurF53shallow_FD_184489 | JGI IMG/M metagenome (GOLD analysis project Ga0208717, IMG submission 184489) | Arctic peat soil microbial communities from Barrow, Alaska - NGEE Surface sample F53-3 shallow (SPAdes) | ecosystem: Environmental > Terrestrial > Soil > Wetlands > Peat ... | reverse complement strand
CGCATCAAAACAAATTTTTGTTCCTCCCAAACCTGTTTTTGTTTCAACCTGCAAATTGGTATTCCCTTTAATCAACATGCTATACATTGCAGCGAGAATATATTGTTCACCAAAAATTTTTGACCCTATTCTTATAATTGCTCCATTTCCGTTTAGTGGTTCTTTATACAAACTCTGTTCCATCAAAAAATCTTTGGCAACTTTGTCAGGGCTTTGCTTTAAATAATCAACCCGGTAATTTAATTCTGTCATTATAGAATCGTTAATATGCCCTGCCAATTGATTCAATACACTTTCAAGTTCTGGATGTTGCTGTAAAATATTTTCACGGATAACCGGCGCAACATAATAAGGCGGAAATATTTTTTTATCATCATCCAATACCACCAGGTCAAATGCTTTCAACCTACCATCAGTGCTATATCCGCTGATAACATCTAATTTTTTTTCATAAGCCGCCTTATACATTACAGCATCGCTGATTACTACATTTCTTATGTTTAAATGATATACTTTTTGAAGACCGAGATAGCCATCTTCTCTTCCCATAAATTCCGGTGTAAAGCCTGCCAGCATTTTACTTCCGTAAATGTCGGGCAACAAATAAAAAGAAGATAATAGAATAATACTTACGGGCAGTAACCAAAAACCAGTTCGCAGTTTTTTAAGATTTATTTTTTGGACTTTCGATAAAATAAAATCAAGAACGATAGCGAGTAAAGCCGCAGGGATTGCGCCTGCAAGAATCATGTTTGTGTTGTTCAATGCAATTCCTCCAAAAATAAATTCTCCCAAACCGCCTGCTGCAATGTAAGCTGCAAGTGTTGCCACGCCTACGTTTATAACAGTAGCGGTGCGTATTCCGGCGAGTATAACGGGAAGGGCTAAAGGCAGTTCCACTTTCGTTAGTATTTGCTTGCCACTCATGCCCATGCCTTTTGCCGCATCTCTTACCGATGCATCCACACCAATAATTCCGGTAAATGTATTTCTCACAATAGGTAACAACGCATATAAAAATAAAGCGACTATCGCGGGCTTTGGCCCAATACCGAGAATCGGAATCATAAAGCCAAGTAATGCTATGCTCGGAATTGTTTGCAATACGCCAACAAATCCCAAAACCGTTCCGGATAATTTTTTTCTCTTCGCAATAAGAATTCCCAAAGGAACACCAATGGCAACGGCAAGCAATAATGAAATAAAAGTTAAGCCGATGTGCGCCAGCAACTGGTCGAAAATTTTACCAGACTGCTCACGCATAAAACTAAAGAGCGATTGGTGCGACTCATTCATACCTCTGTTGTTTATAATTGCTGAACGCCGTGAACAAAGAATCGTAATTCGCAGTTTTCATTTCAGCGGTTAGTGCATTATGCAATACAATACTTTTATTTTTTTTATTTGATAAAAGATAAAGTGCCTGCCAAATATTATTGCCAACATCAATGATACCATCTGTTATTTCCCCCTGGTTAATTGATGGAAGATAATTCCAAATATCTTTTAGCAAAACAGCATTTAATTCAAGTTGCATTCGTTGATCTTCAAAAAAAGATAAAACAAAATTATTAACAGGATTAAAAAGTAAATCTGCCGGAGTACCTTCCTGTACTATCTTTCCTTTATCCATCAACAAAATTTTATCTCCTAGTTCAAATGCTTCCCGAATGTCGTGTGTTACTAAAACAATGGTTTTATTTTTCAACACTTCCAGTTGGTTAAACTCATGAGTAATGCCGGCACGGGTTACCGCATCCAAAGCTCCGAAAGGTTCATCCATTAATAAAACAGGTGGATCGGCGGCGAGTGCTCTTGCCAAACCAACACGCTGTTGTTGACCACCGCTTAACTCATGCGGATACAGTGAAAGATAATCTTCTGGAAGATGCAGTTGATCTAATAATTCAGAAGTCCTTTTACTAATTTTTTGCTTTGGCCATTTTAATAATTCAGGAACAATGGCAATATTTTCAGCGATGGTATAATGCGGGAAAAGCCCGTTATGTTGCAGCACGTAACCAATATTTCTTCGCAATTCTTCAGGCGAAACATTTTTAATATTTTTTTCTGAAACAAAAATATTTCCAGATGTGGTTTCTGTAAGCCTGTTGATCATTCGCAGGGTGGTCGTTTTGCCGCAACCGCTGGTACCGAGTAATACCACATTTTCTCCATCATTTACGGTAAATGAAATACCATCAACTGCCATCTTCTTCCCAAAAGTTTTACTAACATGGTCAACTGTAATTGCTATATTGTTTTTACCTGGCAAAAAAATAATTTTTAAATGTGATAGAAACCAGTTTTGTTTTTTATCTATTTAACCTTCTTAAAATTATTGAAATTTAAACCAGTTGCAATGAAATAGTATACCCATGCTTTTGGCAGGCTATGAAAGTTTACATCATAGACATTAGTTAACTTCAAACCAAATGCCTATGCAAGCCCTGGGGACGTTGTGTCTTTGGGCTTAATTATTTTGAATTGATAATTAAAAAACTATTAAAACTTATCATCATTCACTTCAATCCAATACCCATCGGGATCCTGCAGATAAATCTGGCTAATGCCGTCAGGGCGCATTTGCGGTTTTCTTTGACCTTGCCAGTCCTGGTATTTTACACCCATCTCGTCGAGATGTTCAATAAAATCAGACAAAGAAGCTACTCTAAATGCAAGATGAATATTGATGTCGTGTGGCACAACAGATTTTGCGCCACCCACTACGTGAAGCTGGCTATGGGAGCCGATTCTAAACCAGTTATGCCGGCCATCTTTAAATGGTTCAGGTATTTGTTGAAGTTGCATCACATTTTTGTAAAATTTAGTGGCTTTATCCAGATCAACAACAAAAACAGTTGTATGATCCATAACCGGCGATTGCGATGCTGCCATAGAATTACTTTTTTGTAAAGCTATATCAATTGTTTTTTCAGCAAGCGGTTCCATTATTTTATATCCTTCTAAATTTGGATGCACACCATCGGGTGAATATGCTGCTTTCATTCCGTTACGATCATCAACTAATGAAGAAAAATAATCAAGATAAAAACACTCATGCTGCAGTGCATATTCTTTTAGCCATTTATTAAGTGTAATAATTTTTTGTGCCGGCTCCAGTCCGCGTCTCCAGGGATAATCAAAAACGGGAAGCACAGAGGAGAGTACTACTTCAATATTGGCGGCTTTCGCCAATTCAGCCATTGAGGCCAGGTTGTCTTCGATCATTTCTAAAGTTGAAGGGCCTGTATTGCCGGCGATGTCGTTGGTACCGGCTAAAATCACTACCACTTTCGGTTTTAAATTAATAACATCCTGCCTAAACCTGAGGAGCATTTGAGGTGTTGTTTGCCCGCTGATACCGCGACCGATATAAGACCTTTGTGCAAAAAACGCTGAGTCCATTCTAACCCAACCTTCCGTAATAGAATTACCCATAAACACCACACGATTTTCATTTGCAGCGGGAGCCATCAACTTGGCATTTTCTTCTTTATACCTTGAAAGATTTGGCCAATCCTGGGCAGCAGAAAAAAAGGGAAACATCATTGTTGATAGAATTATGCCTAAAATATATTTCATGGTATCAAGCTTTTTTTTAATTAATTGCCATCCATCATTTGTAAACTGAATATTAAATAAGTATGCTTTTTCAAATATAAAATAATATGGGCAGATGAAATGAATTTGAAGAATTGGCGTTGCAAAATAAATTTTACCGATACCCAACTAACTGCTGCATTTTTTGTTCTATTAAAATAATATTTTGACCGGGAGTAAGTAATATTTTAGTAAACGATGTATATTTGTTTTTTGGAAGTTGCTCCTAAATTTAGGATAGTTAATTCTGGTTTATTTTTTTATTATTTCCCGCAGGATATAATAAATCCAATTTCCTGGTAAAAGCGTTTATAATGTTACAGAGTTGAATAATCCTCAACATTCCCCCTAAGATTATTGTTATGATTTTTAAGTTGCTTTCGATATTATTTCTGAAGTCGATCGCAGAAATAGGTATTGAAATATTTTTGAATAGCCATTATTTGTTTAGGCATAATTTTGGCACTTAAAAAGAAAGAAAATTGATATTCTTCATAAAATGAAGCATTACTATACTTACACAAACACGCAAATGGTTAAAAATTACCTACTTAAAAAAGGTTTGATTCTATCAACTTTGGTTTTCTTCTTTTGGTTTTTCAGTAATGGTATACAAGCACAATCGCGTTTATACCTGGCAAATGATGATCATACAGACTATATGTGGACAGCAAGTGATACTGCGTATACAACTGCTTTTTTAAATATGATCGATGCATGGATGGCGAATAACAATGCCACAAATGGAAGTGCTGCAGATTATCAAACAAAGTTTGATTGTGACGGATCTTACTGGGCCTGGGTCTATCAACAAAATAGAACGCCTGCTCAATTTCAGGCGTTTATGAACCAGGTGAAAAGTGAAAGAATAGTAATACCGATGAATCCGCTGGTGATAACGTATGGATGTTTACCGGCAGAGGCTACTATAAGAACCATGTACTATGCAGGAGAACTACAAAGACAGTATAATGTTCCTTTTGACATGGCTATTGATATGGAAAACCAGGTGTTGCCTCTTGGCCTCGCTTCGCTTTGGGCAGGATGTGGCGCCAAATATTCATGGCATGGCATCTGTAATTGTTCTACCAAGGTTCCAAACATCGGGGGAAGTCGACCGCAACAAATGTATTGGTATAAAGGATTAGATAACCAGGGTGTACTCATGAAATGGTACAATTTCGGTTCAAGTAGCTATAGTTTGGGGGGTTATGCTGAAGCAAGAGATCCGAACGGTGCTATTACTGATTTAAGCGCCAAAGTAAATACTTCGGACTATCCATATAACATTGCAGGGGCATTTGGTGTGGGATGGGATGACCTGGAAACGCTTACTGACAAGCTGGCCCCGGCCGCCCAGGCAGGCAGCAATTCTTCAACGAGAGTAATTGTGTCTAACGAGGTTGATTTTTTCAGAGATTTTGCTTCAACTTATGGCTCTACCCTACCCACCTTAACTCAGACATACGGAAATGAATGGGAAGATGCCACTGCTTCCCTGGCAGAGGTAAGCGCCTCCATAAAAAGATCTTTGGAAGAACTACGATCAGCAGAAGCCATGGCTACCATTGTTGGAAGAACCAATCCAGGATTTGCAAGTACATTAGATAGCCTACGCCAAAAGGCATGGATGGCTTTGGGGCTTTATTGGGAACATGATTTCGGATTTGTAGGACCCGGGGCTACCATTGATGAGAGAACAGCCTGGCAAATAAGGCAACAACAGGCGTTTTCAGATTATGTTGACCAGTTATACACTTTGGCAAAAGCTAATCTCGCCAGCCAGGTAAAGCAAAATTCTACCAATCAACGATTTTTTGTTTTTAATCCACTGAGCTGGGCAAGAACTGATTATTCAGATTATCCCTATAGCGGAACTTTACCTATTCATGTAATGGATGTAAGCACAAGTAAGGAAGTGCCTTCACAGGTCGTTACTAAAGATGGTATTCAAAACATTAGAATACTCGCTTCTAATGTACCTTCCGTTGGATATAAAGTATTTGAAATACAATCAGGGACAGGTTCCGGCTTTCCAAATGCTGGCACAATAGACAACACCAATCAAATAATAGATAATGATTACTATACAATAATCTTTACAAAACAAGGTGTTATTACGAGTTTGATAGATAAGACAAATGGCAATAAGCAACTAGTTAATTCCGGTAGCAGTTCCGATTACATTAATAACATGAGCCTGAACACGACTTATTCGGGTAATAGCAATGCAAACGGATCTTTTACAGTAGATAATAATGGTCCGGTTAGCCTGGGCATAAAAATTACTACCAGCTCTCTTTTAAACCGTCAAACCCTGATCACTGTATTTAAAGGAATTCCAAGAATTGAGATACAGAACCAAATAACTCAGAATTTTGGGAACGATTCACTCTATACCACATTTTCATTTAATAACAGCAGCATCAGTTCACCCACCATTTGGCACGAAGAAACCGGAGCTGTTATTCATGCAAAAAAAGTGAGTAATGGAGGTCATTATGCTGACCAGCAGGCCCGTTACGACTGGCTAACGTTAAACCATTTTGCTGCGGTAAGCAGCAATGGAAATTATGGCGTTACTTTATCAAATGAAGACTGTTATTTTATGCAGACTGGCAACAGCACCATTACCAACTTAGATGAAAATACAGCAAAAATTAAAGTTCTTGTTGGCGGAAAGGTGGATGGCCTGGGAATGGATAACCAGGGGAACAGCTCAGTTTTTACCCAACATTACGCTATCAATACCTACAGTACCTATTCAGCAGCAACTTCTATGAAGAGTTCGCTTGAACATCAAGATGGTTTTACAACCGCACAGGTGAGCAACATCTCCGGTATTTTGCCTGAAAACAATTATTCTTTTATGAATATTTCCGATCCTAGCACACTGCTATGGGCCTTAAAGCCTGCGGAAGACGGGATGGACGTAAATGGGGCAGTTGCAAGAGTATGGAATTTAGGCAGCACCTCTTCAACAACGGCACTTAATTTTAATGATGAAATTGTTCTGGCCAAAAATATTACTCATGTCGAGACTGATATATCCGATGCTTCTTTTTCTAACAACGTTGTTAATACGACAGTAAATGCTAATCAAATTTCAAGTTATAGAATAAAACTTACACCATCATCCGGGGCACTCGCCATAAATATCTCCGATTTCTCAGGCGTAAAACAAAACAATGTTAATCTGTTAACCTGGAAAGAAGATAGTGGATCAGCAATTTCTTATTTCGTTGTTGAACGCAGTGAAGACGGAAATCTTTATACAACACTCGATAGCGTAAAAGAAACGGGGAGCAATGCTTATGGTTATGAGGATGATAGTATTAATGAATTAAAACCATATTATTATCGCTTACAAATAGTTAGCAATGTTGGAACTTTTGCCTATTCCAATGTGATTTTAATAAAGGTAGCTAATAGCACAAAAAATATTTTGGTATATCCAAACCCGGTACAAAATGAGCTAAAGTTCAACTTGCTCTCGGATAAAAAAACGAGATACAACGTTTGGATAAATGATATATCAGGAAAGATATTAATGAAATTAGCGCCTCCTTTATTTGAGATAGGAAATAACTATTTTACCATAAATACCAGTACGCTGCCTAAAGGTGCTTATACGTTAATTGTAGCTGATGATACGAATAAGTATGTGCGAAAATTCATAAAAAATTGATAACAACCCTGCAGTATTTTATTGCACTTATATCTCCCTTTTTTATAATTGGTTCTGTAACTAACGATAAAAAAGAAGAAATACATCCTACTTATGTAACGGTGGCGCAGATTGATTTTAACAGCAAAGATAAGTTTGCAACCCTGTTATGTAAAGCATTTACAGATGACCTGGATTTGGCTTTGCAAAAACAATTTAATAAAAAAGAAAGCATCCATAACCATAGTGATGTAAAAGAGCTTTCTGCAGAAATAGAGCAGTATATTAAAGGCCATCTACAAATAAATATAAACGGAAAACAGGCAAATTTTTCATTTACCAATTACAAAGAAGACGAAGAAAATAATTCTGTTGGCCTGTATTTCAGGATTAATAATATTGATGATATCAGTACGATTAAAATAACGGATACCATCTTTTATGAGCTGTATGATAACCAGATTCAAATTTTATATGTTACCGTAAATGGTAATCGTAAAAGCAGTAAGATCCGTAATCCTGCCAGCGAGGTATCTTTCGATTTTTAGTTAAGCCCACATTTGTTTTATTGCTGAATCAACTGTTGAATAAAATTATCTGAAATCTCCAGTGTGGTTGCTATATCCTTCAAGTCCACTTTCTCCTGTGGATGATGACTGATGCCTTTATAACATCTTACAAGGAGCATAGCAACCGGAGCTACCTGTGCAATTACCGTAGCATCGTGGCCTGCGCTACTTTCAATTTCTATTACTTCCGATTTTATTTCTTTAATTGATTTCTTTAGAAATTTATTCAATCGTTCATCGCAGCTAACCGGGTTGGTTTCCTGTATCAGTTTCCATTGAAAATAAATTTTTCTCTTATTGCAGATATCCTCACATAACTCATTAAGATCTTCGTATGCTCTTGTTAGTTTCTTTTTATTAGTGCTGCTGAAATCCAGGCTGCATAATACTTTTGAAGGAATGACACTGCCGGCAGGATGTTGTATCTCCAGATTACCTACCGTAGCAATTAAATTACTTTTCTTAGCAGCAGCCAATTTTTCCACAGCTACAATAAATTCTGCAGCGGCGCTTAGTGCATCTACACGCATTTTCATTGGTACGGTACCGGCATGCCCCGCAATACCTGTAAATTCGATACTGACTCTTTTTTGCCCTGCAATACCTGTTACCATTCCCGCGGCTATGTTATTTTTATATAGTACAGGACCCTGTTCAATGTGTATTTCATAATAGCCCATCCATTTCTTTGCAGGGATTGCGTCCTGCGAAAGTTTGGCACTATCGTATCCCATTTTCTGTAAAACATCTTCCAGGGTAATTTCCTGATTATCTTTCATCTCCAGAAGCACTGATGTAAAATTTCCGGTGATCATTTTGCTTCCTAAAAAAGCGTTGTTAAACCGAACCCCCTCTGCATCGCTAAAAGCAACCAGCTCTATATTAAACGGAATTTGCGTTTTTTGTTCGACCAGCTTTTCTATAATATCCAAACCTGCCAATATACCCAGCACTCCATCGTATTTGCCTGCATTAACCACTGTATCGAAATGCGACCCTATTACAAAAGTTTTAGCATCTTTTTCCTGCGAAATAAGCCTCCCTCTCACATTTCCAATATTATCCGTAAAAGTTTGCAGACCTGCTTCCTTCATCCATGATTCAATTTTATTGCGGCATTTAACAAATGCATCCGTACCAAATGCCCGGGTCAAATAATCCTTTTCATCACTGAACAACGCCAGTTCCTGAATTCGCCTTTCAATATTTTCTGCCCTCAGTTTATAACTACCCATTTGTTTATTGTTGTTTTACAGTGCCACGAAGTCTTAAGATACCTCTTTTCTACACGAAGAAAGCCGTAAATATAAAGAACAATATTTTTAACCCATTGTTTTTACACTACCATAATAGCCAAACGTACTTCATACACTCCTCATACTCTATCCATACTTCATCCATACACCATCCATACTCCATCCATGCATCTGACTAGTTTCAGTTCCCAAAATAGCAAAACAGTTAACTATCGTCCACTATTATGCCGCAGGAACTGATTATACTTTTCCAAAAATTCCTGGTATTTGTATTTGCCATTTTCCTGCTTTTCCTTTCCTGCTGCAGCCTGGTCAATAAGTTCAAAATAGGCCTTTGGATATTCATCGGAATAAATGGCCGGAAGTGCGCCAACCCGGTTGAGGCCAAAATAGAGAGAAAATAATACGATAAGTGCGGCCAGCATAATCGAATGCCCTTTAAAATTGGTAACCATTTTAAATGCAGAAAGGTTGGTACCCTCCACCACTACGTTCTTTTTTAGCAATGCGGCGGAAACAAAACAAACCAGCAAAACGATTGCTACAACGCCCGCAGCCTGTGCAACAGCAGGTGCCAATAGCATTAATGCCAGGGAAGCCAGGAAAAAGATAATGCTTATATAGAACACAATAACCAGCGCTGCCAGGAATCGGTTTTTAGTTTGGTAGTAACGGAAGCCGGTTATCATTTTCATGAAGTAACAAATAATCAATACGGTAATAGCTGCTCCAAAAAGCCATTCAATGTAGGGAAAATGAACATAAAAAACCCTGAGGCCCAAAACAACGGAAATGATAAGAAGACAACCTGGTTCAACGAAAGCGGTGATAGTTACTTCTTTTTTCTTCCTTATTAATGAGATGATTTCAATAAGAAACAATAATCCAAAAATAAAAGCCACCGCCCCGATAATAGTCAAACCATAACTATTCTGGGCCATAGACGCCAATGTTCCCATGATGAGCAGGATAAACAGCAGGTAATATAGAGGGTTATACTTCTTCATTAATTAGGCATAAAAAATATATAATTATAATCGTAGGTCAGGAAGTCATCCATCGGTTTCCATTTATGCAGTTCGTCTGCTGACGCTTTTCGGCGACAGGCCTGCCATAGAATATAAGCACGGGCAGTAAGATCTTCTGTTTCGGTTAAGGTAGCAGGTAAACTTGTTTTTGCCCGATAAAAATTACCTTCTTCAGCCACGCCATACACCCTGCTTATTATTCCTGCAAACTTATTTTGTTCAATTACATCTGCAAGAAAATTATCCGACATGCTATTTAATTTTTTACCACCAATCCTGGATAATAACAGGATCAAATTATACCGGTAATCAATGGCCTGGTTGATACCGTAATTGAATTTCGAAAAATCCATGTCTTTTGATTTCGAGAATACTGAGTCAAGATAAACAAATGAGGTTGGATTCTTCTGTTTAATATAAGCTTGTTCAGCCATGAAAATATAGACAAAGGCTTTCTGATAATCCTGTTCAAATTTTTCTGCCAGTGCTGTCGCCTCTTCCTGTTTGCCGGCCAGTGCCAGGTTTACGCAAAGGTCCTTAAGTTGGTTGAGGAAGAAAGATTTTTCCAGGTATTCGTACTTATCTCGTGAAGCGGCAAAATTTTCTTCGCCGACCTTATCATAATATTTCATACCGGCTCCAGTATCATTGCGGTTGAAAGCCCTGTTGGCCAACATAATATTTATGAGATTCAGGTCAAGGCTCTTGCCCTGCGGATGAGTAGCCGAAAGGGTTACTATCCGCTGAAGCGTTTCATCTTTTAACGGATAGGTATTATCAAAGCTAACGTCCTGCTGAAAAGGATTCACCTGAGAAGCTTTGGCTATCCATAAATTGATGTATGAGATGTCTTCAGGACTGGTGTATAATTCACCGAAAAGGTTACGCTGATCGATGAAGTTGAAGAAAAGATCCGAATGATAGGTATAGCTGAACCATCCTTCCATGTAATCCGGATAAATAAATAAATCCCGCCGCTTATAGTCTCCTTTTCTTATTCCATCAAGATAATAAGGAAGGGTAACCGGAATTTTTTCATCCAGGAATTTCGCATCAACCTGCCTGAAATGTTGTACCGCCCGGAGAAGTATTTTGTTAAGGTTGGCCGTATCCGGTTTTAATCCCCGGTCAAACTCATATTTACAGGTAAAAATCGCTCTTCGCTTTTCATTGATGGCCAACAGGTAATTTCTTTGTGACGGATCCTTAATGTCAGCGACCAGCTTTTCATAATCGTCTGCCAATTCGCTGAAAACTTCCCGGCTTGCCATGCAGAGATTAGGGAAAAAATATCCTTTAAATGACCTCAGAATATCTTTTGAAATATTTACCCGGTAAAATAGGCTCATATAACCCGAACGGATAATCGAATTACGATAAACCGTTAGCGGATCATCATCCGAGAAATTAGCCGCCAGCCATTTCAACATTATCTGCGCTTTATCCCTGTGCCCAAACTGATAAAAAACAGCAAGGATATTATTATAATTATTAAACAGGCTGCCTGAGAAGTAATCAGTCTCTCCCGATTGCTTAAACATTTCCAGGCATTCAATTACTTTTTCCGCATCACCCACTGCTGCATATAAAGAAGCAAGTGTATGGTATCCCCCGTTAAAATCGTTAGAAATACGGCCGTTTATCTCATAGCTGCCTTTTGGATAATACAGATTAAATATTTCCTTACCTACCGGGCCTTCCCATGGAGAAACTATTTTAAGCAACTGGTTTACCTGGTCTTCACCGGCATGCCCGAACGTAAGCCATTGCTGAATACAATAGTTGAGTTCCGGCGGGATAGCAGCCTGAAATAAAGACTTTGTTTTAAAAAAAATCGCGGCGATACGGTTGCCTTCTCCTGTAAAATCCCGAAGCGTGGCCTCCCCGCTATCTGAAGGATTATAATACAGGTCATAATCCAGGAGTGTAGTGAATTCATTCAGTTCTGTTAACAGATACGGATAATTGTTTTCTTTTGCAATCAAATCTTTAAACGTTATGCCCACTGTATGGATCAGTTGATTTTTGTATTCACTCTTATCATACTTATTAATTAATAGTAATTGCTTGTATGTTTCAACTGCGAGGCTTAATCTCCCTTTGGGTTCTAAACCCGACAGGTAAGAAAGCATGAAGCCCGGTTCATACCGCTCCTCAACCAGCAGGGGGAGGGCTTTTTCATCAAAACCGACTTCCCTGCTTTGCAAAAGGGGTATCATTTCCTTCCGCACTTTTGAGATTACACTGCTATTTTGCTTCAACTCTGCGTTGTACCAGTAATATCCGCTCAGTAAAAGCATTGCTACAATAGCCAAAACAACAGCGATCCGCTGCGGGCCGTATTTCATAAAAGCCCTGGTAACAGCCACCTTCTTAGCGCTGCGGCCAATAAATTCCCGCGTATCTGCCAGTACAGTTTCCGCTTCCCCCGCCGCCTTCTTTTCATCATCCCGGAATTGAGTGTACCGTTTTATCCAGGCAGCATTGGGCTTACATTTCTTATACCAGTTTTCAAAATAAGTAAGCGGGCCTATCGGTAATAAAAATCCGTTGCTCTTTCCACTGTTCTTCCACCGGTCCAACTGTTTTTTAAAATCCAGGTAAGTCGAATAAAATTCAAACTCCTGGTTGGCCCATGCGTTCAATTTATTCCAGTTCCGGATGAGGCTTTCATGAGTAATATCCAATACTTGTGCGGCAGATATTTTTTTTGTGTCAGGGTTTTCGGTTATGAACGGCCTTATAAAGGAGTTGGCCGGTTCCCGGAAAATATCCAGCACACTGCCAACAACTTCCGGCGTACAGGACGTAGTATTGATAATTTCCGTTATTTCCCCGAGTGACATTCGATTGCGAACGGCCCGGCTGTTATCAATTTTGGTAAGACAGCTAAACGTGAGCGCTATAATCCGTTTGGCATCCTGTTGCGTAACAGGATTCTCCGGATGCCGGGTATTATAGTATTCCCAGGCATTTTCATATAAGATGCTTGCGTGAATTTCAATGATCCTTGCAAGACCGGTTTCACGGTAATAATCCTGACGGATTTGAGGTAATTCTTCAAACCATTTGTAAAATTCCGATAGTTCGTCATCCGGCAATTCTGATGGCGGCATTCCGCCGACTTTCGCATAATGTACCAGGTCCATTTGCTGGCTGCCATGATCCGCTGCAAGCCATATTTGGCTGAGTGCATGTTGCAGAATAGGCAATTGATCCACGCCTTCGGCCATGTCATACACCAGCCGTTCGATGAGACGCTGTGAAATGCGGTTACCACTTAATATGGCGGGTTCCTCAATTACCTGCTTCAAATCTTTTCGCTTTAACCGGGGTACAAAAAACTGTGAGAAGCCTATATACTCCGGCAACCCCCGGAAAGCGGAACACTGACCTATATAATCAGACCGCATTGTGCAGATTATATATACCGGCACATTTCTTTTAATAGCAATGCGGGCCGTTTCGAGGACGAGGTTTACTACAATTTGTGAATCCTGTGAAGGGGCTTCGTTATAGAAATTTTCGGGGTTGGTAAAAAACTCTTCAAACTGATCGACTATGAGCAAAAGGTTGGCGGCTTTTCGCTTTTTATTCTTCTTCCCGGGTTCGTCCAACTCCTGCCATTGCTTGTCTGTTTCGTCGATAAAAAAATCTGAATTGGTATATAAATCTACCAACGATGAGAAGCCACGCCTTAGTTCCGTTTCAATGGTAGCCACCTGGCTATTAAATGTTTTTGCCAACGCCTCAGCCATATTATGAACCGGATTTCTTTCGGGCCTGAAATCGGCCACCACCCAATTCGTAAACTTCGCCTTAAAGAAACCTGCCCTGGCATTGGGAACCAGGCCCGCATAAATAAGGGATGATTTACCCTCTCCCGAAGCGCCGGTGACCATCAGAAACTTATTTTGTTCTAAAAGCGCTGTGATCTGGTCAACCTGCAGATCCCTACCCTTGAAATAAACGCTCTCTTCTTCCGTAAAAGAACGAAGACCAGTGTAGGGGCATATATTTTGATGATCAGTCATTCATTAATTTTCATTTGTGTAAGGGAGGTATCTCTTTGTAAATAAAAACTCATTCGCATTAAACTTCTTCCATTGGCTCGTTTGAGGTTTGGTTAAATTAAACCCTTTAATGATTTCAAATAAAAAAAGAGCTTTATCCCCGGTAGAAACCAGAAGGGGAACCTGTTGTCCGGCTTCATACAGATTTCCTTTGAACGCACATGCCTTACTAAAAAACTGAATAGCCTGGTATTTATCAGTGGAATTCTTAATGGTACGGTAGGCAGCATCCCTGTTTTTTTCCGGGTTGATGTACATCATTGCCATGGCTACCTGGCAACGGTTGGGTTGAAACAAGGCGGGATTTTCCAACCGGTTCATTTCGGCACTTGCTGAATCAAGCAGCCGCGTAGCTATGTCCGGCGATTGCTGGTGCAGGGATACTAACTGGCTGGCATACCCGTAAAGGGAAGACCGGCTTATTTCACTCTTAAATACATTTAAAAGCCGGTAGGCAAGGTCGAAGTGGTTAATGACAGAAAGATTAGCTATCGCCCTGGCAATCAGTTCAAGAGAATAGGTATTTACGAAATTGTAATTTTTATACTGGAAGGCATTCAGCAATTTATCCAGTTGAATTCGCCTGATATATTTAATGCCAGCGGCGGAATCATTTTCATTAAATGCATCGTCTGCCAGGTGCATATAAAGAATGTTCAGGTCGGCAGATTGATTTGCTTTGCGTTCTTCCAGTTTATTAGTCAACTGAATCAAGGTGCTGTCCGGGATGGGATCGCACATAAAGAAATTCTTAAACGACATGTAAATCTGGTAATCCAGTTGCCAGGATTCGAAATAGTGAAATTCATCGCCAGAATCATACAGACTGTCAAATAAGCCCTGATCGAGTACATACTTTATGAAGGCGGGAGAATTATAAAACTGCAAAATTGATCGCGGCTCAAAGGGATGAAATGAGACCCTATAATCAGGATACAGGAAAAGAAATTTCCTGGGAACGGCTATTTGATCTGCGCCTGATGAGCCAACAATAGCTATCGTTTGGTTCAAATATTCTTTCGGTACCTGGTTATAATCAACAACGGCTTCTTTAAATAACTGATCCGTTTCTTTCTTATGCTCATCCCGTATCTCATTGCGGTAAGCAAACAGGATACCTTCATTTTTGAGATACACTGCCAGGTTTAGATTTCGCTCCCGTGGATCCCTGATCTTCGCGGCCTCCTGCTTTAGCTTCGAAAAGAAGAAGGACAACAGGTCATCACCTGAAAATATCAAATTGAGATTGAGGGTGGATCTGCCCTGGCCACCCGCATAAAAATTGGTGCTGGCCCTTACATCGATATTCATCATAGCCCGCGAAACCAGGCGGTTATAAAATTCCTCAGGGTTAATTTTTTTCCGGCTGCAATAGCCCGTCACAAATTCATCCAGGGAAGCGGTGGTTCCATAGATATAAAAAATTGGCGCAATATTGGAAGCATTCTCCGCGTAGGATGTATAGTCGTTTTGATAAAAGTTGTCCTGGTAAGCCAACAGAGAATCTGTGCATTGCAAAACTTTTGCTGCATTACCCGTAGCGGCATATAAATAAGCAAGGTCCTGGTAAAGGCCGTTAAAAGGAATGCCATAATTAAGAAAACCACGCAGCAACTTATTTTGTTTATCATAATTTTTATCAACCCATGGCGTTCCTGGATGGTCTTCGAATGGAGAAAGAATTGCCAGTATCTGATTGACCTGGTCCCTGGTAAATGCAGCATGATTTAGCCCATTTTCAAGAGCCAGGCTCAGGCTTTGGATATCATTAAAATCAGCAGGCTGTTTTTCAAAAACCTGCAAGGCCCAAGTGGCTGCCTGCCTTGCATTATGCATCACCAATGTTTTTAGCGAATCGTCAGGTTTGAAATAATATCCAAATCCAACAGTCACTTCATAATCGTGTATCAATTTTAAACCTTCTGAAAGGCCATCGCCGGCAGCCGGAACGGGAAAGTGTTCCAGCATGCTATCGGCAAGAGTCAGACTCTGCATAATTTCTTTACGCGGTTCATTCCTACCCTGGGTTATCAATTGCGTGGCGATACCGGTAGCTATTTTAATTTTCTGCACAGGATCTTTCACAGCATTTATTGCCTCCGGAATGGTTACATTCCCCAATATCAACTCCTGGGTGATCACCGGAACAGCATACATCAGGCTCAGCTTAGGCTTGTTTGCAATTTCAAATGATTGTTCCTTTATAGATTTCAGTACGTAATCATTTTGCCTCTGTAAATAGTCACGAATGGCAAATGAACTGAAAGTAATTAAAGCGATTAAGGCAAGTACAATGGCAATGCGCTTTGCGCCGTAGCGCATAAATGTTCTGGTGACTACATGCCGGCGCACACTCTGTGCCAGGAATTCCTGCATGTTTTGCTGCACCTGCCTGGCTTTGGATAATTTCACCTCCTGCTCCATCTCTTCCGGCAGGTAACGGGCTATCCACCAGGCATTGGGCCGGGCGGTATTGAACCAATTTTCAAAATAAGTTAAAGGGCCGATGGACAATAAAAAAGCTTTTGATTTGCCACTACCTACCCACCGGTTCAATTGTTGCTCAAAGTCAATTGAAATAGTATAATTATCAAATTCTTCTTTAGCCCATTGCCCCAGGTATTCCCAGTTTCGGATCAGGCTTTCATGCGTGATATCAAGGATGGTATCATCATCCAGTACCCCGCTTTCCGGATCGTCCAGGATAAAGGGGCGGATAAACGTATTTCCGGGCTCCCTAAAAATATTCAGGACGTTGCCCACCTCCCGGGATCCATATTTAGGGTTGCCCAGGATTTCGGTGATTTCTTTCAGGGTCATCCTGTTGCGCACCGCACGGCTTTGGTCTATTTTCGTAAGGCAGATAAAAGCGTTTTTAATGATGGCCTTTGCATCCTCCTCCGGAATTTCGTTCCCGGTTTTCCCGGCATAATAGGCTGACGCCTGTTCGTAGAGTTTGTTGGTATGGGTGTCCAGCACGTTCTGCAAATTAGGGTCACGATAAAAGGCACTGATCTTTGGTGATAATCCTTCAAACCATTTATTAAACAAGGCAACGTGTTCATCAGGTAATTCGGTTACGGGCATGCCACCTACCATGGCGTAGTGAACCAGATCCATTTCTTCGCTTCCATTATTTGCGGCATGCCAAACCTGGTTGAGGGCATGCTGAAGTATGGGCAGTTGGTCCACCCCTTCTGTTACGTCGTGGATCAGCCGTTCTGTGAGGCGCCTGGAAATCCGGTTACCGCTTAAAATAGCTGGTTCTTCAATCACCTGTTGTAACTGGGAGCGGTTGAGCCTCGGAACAAAAAACTGCGAGAATCCTATATATTCCGGCAGTCCGCGGAAAGCGGCACATTGCCCGATATAGTCGGATCTCATGGTAAACACGATATACACGGGCAGGTCTTCTTCCAGGGCAATGCGGGCAGTTTCCAGCAATAGATTTATTACCAGGTTGGAGTCGCGGGAAGGCACCCCTTTATGGTAGTTTTCCGGGTTAGTAAAAAACTCTTCGAACTGATCAACAAGAATAACCAGGTTGGCGGCCTCTCTTTTAACAGCCGCTCTTTCAGCACTTGTAGCTGACTGCGGGGCTATAGAAGCAGGGTCCAGGTATCTTTTTGAATTTTTGTACAAGTCAATTAAGGCAGAA
>Ga0208717_1000300_pt1 | contig 17925 bp, 17 predicted proteins | sample NGESurF53shallow_FD_184489 | JGI IMG/M metagenome (GOLD analysis project Ga0208717, IMG submission 184489) | Arctic peat soil microbial communities from Barrow, Alaska - NGEE Surface sample F53-3 shallow (SPAdes) | ecosystem: Environmental > Terrestrial > Soil > Wetlands > Peat ... | reverse complement strand
ATGCGGCGACTGTTAGCCCCTATAGAGTCCCTTGTACCCCAATTTCGCTACTAGGAGTGACCGTCTCGTAACGACCACCCCGACTTTTTTGTCCGCAAGACAACTAACGTGCGCCAAACGCAGACGAGACGACACCTCCGCGTGTACACATCTGTGAGGGGTCCCGCGAAAGCAATTCGCAGTGCCGCGTCCCGCAGAAAGGCACATCACAGTGGAGAACCGTGACCGGCTCCTGACACCCGGAGAGGTTGCCAGCTTGTTTCGGGTCGACCCGAAGACAGTGACACGCTGGGCAGCTTCCGGCCGGATCGGCAGCATCCGCACGCCCGGTGGCCATCGACGCTTCCGGGAATCCGAAGTTCGCGCTCTCTTGCGCGGCGACTCCGATCTCGACTCGATCGGATCGCTGGCACTGGAAGCATCCGAGGGCTGAGCTTCGGGCGTAAAGCCTGAGAGTCGCGGTGGGCTCAGCCGCCCAGCCGTCCGTCCCAGCGCGCGAAAAGATCGTGATCGACGCCGACAACATCGAGGATTTTGCCTGCGACGAAGTCAACAAGCTGCTGCATGCTCTTGGGCTTGCTGTAGAACGCCGGACTCGCAGGCAGCACCACCGCGCCAGCTGCGTCGAGGGTGACCAGATGGCGCAGCGTTGCACCGGTCAAAGGCATTTCACGCGGGACGACGATCAGCGGGCGTCGTTCCTTCAGCGTGACATCTGCAGCTCGCTGAAGAAGATCTTTCGACAGCCCGATCGCGATCCCGGCCACCGACGCGGTGCTCGCGGGCACCACCACCATGCCGCGCGTGATGTACGACCCACTCGAAGGGCCAGCTGCAAGATCACCGGGTGACCAGAAACGCACGCGCTCCAACTCAGCGGTCCGCGGAGTCGGCAGATCTGCGTCCAGCTGCGACGTCAGCCACGCGTGAAGGCTGTCGGAGTCGTCGTGCCAGGCGATGCCGGTTTCATCCATCAGGGTCAGCCGCGCAGCCCGCGAGACGACGAGGTCGATGTGCTGCTCGGCCTTCAGTAGACCGCGCAAAACCGCTGCGGCGTAAGGGGTTCCACTGGCGCCACTGACACCGACGACCCAAGGCACCCGCGCCGTTTCGGTCATCCGCGGAAGCCGCGCGAGATCAAGTCGACGACGGCGAAACAGAACAACCCGATGCCCACGAAGCCGTTCACGGTGAAGAACGCACGGTTGACCTTCGAGAGATCGTCCGGCTTCACCAGGTGCTGCTCATAGGCGAGTGCCACCGCGGCGGCGGCGACGCCCGTCGTCCATGTCCAACCGAGATGGGCCAACACGCCGAACCACAACAGCAGCAATACCGTCGCGTAGTGCGCGACGCGCGAGAAGGCGAGGGCCACCTGCGGCCCGAACCGGGCGGGCAACGACTTCACGCCGATCTCGCGGTCGATCTGGTAGTCCTGGAGCGCGTAGATGATGTCGAAGCCGCCGATCCAACATCCCACAGCCAACCCGAGCACCACGGCCGTCCACGACCAGCGACCGGTGACGGCTAGCCACGCGCCGATCGGCCCGATCGTTTGCGCGAGGCCGAGCACCGCATGCGGTGCCCAGGTGATCCGCTTGGCATACGGGTAGGCAGCCAGCACGACCGCCGCGACCGGCGCGAGGAGGAAACACACCCGGTTCAGGGCGCCGGCGGCGACCATGAGAACCACCAACGCGACGATCGCGCCCGCCCACGCGGTCCGCAGACTGACGACGCCGGTGACGAGTTCGCGCCCCTGGGTTCGCGGGTTGCGTGCATCGATATGGCGATCGACGATGCGGTTCACCGCCATCGCGAAGGTGCGCGCGCCGACCATCGCGATCGTGACGAGCGCCAGTTGTCGCCAGTGCACGTGGTGGTTGATGCTCGCCATCGCGGTCAACGCGGCGATGTAGGCGAACGGCAACGCGAACACCGAATGCTCGAACCGCACCAGGTCAAGGAATGCCTTCACCCGGCTCGGTGTGCCGGCAGCCGGCGTCAACGACGCAGTGGTGGTGCTCACGAGATGCCGAACTCCTTCCAGCGCGCCGTCACACGCTCGATGACCGCGCGATCCTGCGTGATCATCTCCGGCCAGCCCCGGGTGTAGCCCTCGGTCGGCAACTTCGCGGTCGCGTCGACGCCAACCTTGCCGCCCCAGAACTGCTGGTAGCTGGCGTGGTCGAGGTGGTCGACCGGACCAACGGATTGCACCATGTCGTGGGTGTAGTCGACGTTGCCCAATGCTCGCCAGGCGACCTGCGAATAGTCGTGCACATCGCAATCCGCATCGACCACCACGATCAGCTTGGCGAGCGAAAGCATGCCCGCGCCCCAAATCGCATGCATCACCTTGTGGGCGTGCTTCGGAAAGCGCTTGTCGATGCTGACAATCACGCAGTTGTGGAACACGCCCTCGATCGGCATGTCCATGTCGACGATGTCGGGGATCAGCAGCTTCACGAGCGGCAGGAAGATCCGCTCGGTCGCCTTGCCCATGGGTCCGTCCTCGGCTGGCGGCCGCCCAACGACGATGCTCTGGAAAACCGGCTTCTTCTGCATCGTCATGCAGTCGATGGTCAAAGCCGGAAAAGGCTCGACAGGCGTGTAAAACCCGGTGTGGTCGCCGAACGGCCCCTCCGGCCGTCGCTCGCCCGGCTCGAGCCAACCTTCAAGAACGACTTGCGCGTCGGCCGGCACCTGCAGCGGCACGGTTACGCAGTCGACCATCTCCACCCGCTCTTGGCGCAGGAAGCCCGCGAACAGGTACTCGTCGATGTCGCTGGGCAACGGCGCGGACGCCGCGTACGTCACGACCGGATCGCAGCCGAACGCGATCGCAACCGGCAATCGCTCGCCTCTGCGCTCTGCGACGGCGTGATGGGCGTTGGAATCCTTGTGGATCTGCCAATGCATCGCGACCGTGCGGGCGTCATGTCGCTGCAACCGGTAGAGCCCGAGGTTGCGCTGACCTGTCTCCGGGTGCTTCGTGTGCGTGAGACCGAGGTTGAAATACGAGCCGCCGTCATCGGGCCACGTGTGCAAAGCTGGCAAGGACATCAGGTCGACCTTGTCGCCCTGCACCACGACGTCCTGGCAGTCGCCTTTTCTTACGGTCTTAGGCGGGACGTCGCGCAGCTGGCCTAGCTTGCTCATCGCATCCTTGAGACCGGCGAAGCCCTTCGGCAGCTCGGGCTTGAGCAGGTCGCCGATGCGAGCGCCGATCTCGTCAAGGTCGTCGACACCAAGTGCTTTGGCCATCCGGGCAGGCGTCCCGAATACGTTCATCGCCAAGGGCAACTTGGAACCCTTGACGTTCTCGAACAGCAACGCAGGGCCGCCAGCGCGCACGACCCGGTCGACGATCTCGGTGATCTCCAGATACGGATCGACCTGCGCCTTAACGCGCACGAGGTCGCCGTCCTTCTCCAGGCGCTCGAGGAACTCAGGCAGGTCGGCGAAGCTCATAGATCAAGTATCGCCCGGCCGCCTTGGGTGCCGCCGTCCAGGGCGTGCCGCTACACGCCGGCGTAGGAGTGCATGCCGCTGATGAAGATGTTCACGATGAAGAAGTTGAACAGGATCGAGGTGAACCCAAGCATCGCGATGTAGGCAGCCTTGCGTCCACGCCAGCCAGCGGTCGCCCGGGCGTGCAGGTAACCGGCGTAGATGACCCAGGTGATGAACGCCCAAGTCTCCTTCGGGTCCCACTGCCAGTAGTGGCCCCACGCGTACTCAGCCCAGATTGCGCCGGCGATGACCGCGAACGTCCAGACGGGAAACGCGAACGCGTAGGCACGGTAGGCGGTGCGGTCGAGGACGGCCGACGAGGGCATGATCCTGGCCAGCCCCGAGAATCGCACCCGACGGCCAGCCGCCGTCGCGGTTTCGTAGTGATCAGCGACCAGGAACATGGTGGTAGCCGCCGTCGCCACCGTGAAGACTCCGGAGGCGATGATGGCCGCGGTCACGTGAATCGCCAGCCAGTAGGAGTGCAGGGCCGGCACCAATGGCGCCGGAGCGACATAGAGCACCAATACCGCGATGCCCAGGGCGAGCACGACGGGCGCCATCACGAACACACCGAGGTAACGCGCCGGCTGGCGCATCATGATCACCAAGAACGCGGTCACTGCGGTGAAGGTCAGCGCCAGCGTGAACTCGTACATGTTGCCCCAGGGCAACCTGTGGACCGAAAGGCCGCGGCTGACGATGGCGCCGAGATGCAACAGCCAACCGACGACGGTGACGGCGATCGCGAACTGACCTGCGTGCGCCGAGATGAACGAAACGCGGGCGGGTGGGGGCGAGGGCGGCGGCGCGGTCGGAGCGGCGGCGCCGTTTGTTCGGGCCGCTGCCCCGACAAGAGCGGGCACGCGGACGTCGAGGCGTGCTGCCTTCTCCTCCGGTAGCCGGGGTGCGTGGTTGCCGAAGGCGGAGTCGATTGCGTAACCGAGGAAGCCAAGTGAGTAGGCCGCGATGCCACCCGCAATCAACTCGTTCGACAGCCTGGCGAGGCCGACATCGACGCCCACGGTTCAGTCCTCCCGAAGTTGCTCGACGGGCTCTTCCGCTGCGGGAGGTAAGGCCCGCTGGAGAGCCACGACTATGTCGGCGAATTCCTCGTCGAAGCCACCGCTTGCATCAGTTCTGGTCAAGCCACCGACCTCGACCAAGGTACGCCCAGGGTGTTCGTGATCTTGAGGCACCGCCCTGACCCAGAATCGGCGGCGACGCACCCGCAACGACAGCAGCAATCCGGCGACCATGAATCCCACCGACACCAAGACGACACCCTTGCCGGGGTCGCGGCTGATCTGGAAAGTCGCCCACTGGTCGAAGCCGACGAACGTCACGCTGCCCTGCCCATCGGGCAACGTCAGGGTCTGGCCGGGCGCGAGTTGGGTGGTGGCCAGCAACTTCATCTTCGACGTGTCGAGCGTGTACACCGACTGCGGGACGCCGCTGTCGAGGCCCAGGTTCCCGGCGAACACCCCGATGACAACAAGCGGGTTGTCGGGCGCAGGGAAGACGGAGATCGGCCGGCCACTTGTATCGTCGACCGCCGACGGCAAGAAGAAGCCGGTGATGCCGAGTTGCTGCGGCACCGCATCGGGAAGTTTCACCACACCTTGCGACTCGAACGTGCTGCCCTGAGGCAGGAACGGCGTCACCTGGTCAAAGACCTGCCCCGATCCGTCGGTCACCCGAAAGTGCGGCGCGTAGCCGTGGCCAACGAGATACACGTTCGCGCCACCCGTGGTCAAGGGATGGTTAACCGTGATGTCGCCGGTGCGCTGCGGCGCGTTCGGGTTCGGCTGCCAGGTGATGTGCGCGTCGAAGCTGTTCGCCGCTCCACGCGTCGCGCCCGTGCGCTCGTACGTGGCATCGAACGAGTTCAGGGTAAACGAGAACGGTGGCAGGCTCGTGCGGCTCACCAGGTCGCCAAGCTTCAGCTCGTCGTAGGCAATGGCGGTATCAGAGAAGCCGGTGTGCTCCGTGACGAGCACGGTGCCGGTAAAGCCAAAGTTCGACGACACCGCGATTCCCACCAACACCACGAGCAGCGAGAGATGGAAGACCAGGTTGCCGGTCTCGCGCAGGTGCCCCTTCTCCGCAGCCACGCTCGTCGATGCCGCATCGGTCCGAAAATGCCTCGACCGAAGTAAGCCGTACGACGCGCCAACGACCTCACCTACGGGCACCTCCGTCGTCCAACTCGTGGCATGCGGCAGTCGGCCAAGGTTGCGTGGCGCAGCCGGCGGCCGGGCACGCATCGCGCGAATATGTCTGCGGCTGCGAGGAATGACGCAGCCCGCCAGCGAAATGAACAGCAACAAGTAGACGGCCGCGAACCACGGCGAGCCGAAAACGTCGAAGCCGCCGATCGCGTTGATGATCGGCGCGAGTGTCGGGTGCGCGACGTAGTACTGACGCACCCGCAACGGATTACTCGCGTGTTGTGGAAGCACGCTTCCCGGCACCGCTGCGAGCGCAAGCAAGAAGAGCAATATGAGTGCGGTCCGCATGGACGTCAGCGAGTACCAAGCCCACCGCAACCAGCCGAGCACCGACGTCGCCGTCGAACGTCCACCCCGTTGACGAGTGCCGAGCTCGTCCTGCTCGACCGGTTCATCGCGGTCGACCGGCGCGGTGTCGAGTTTCGCGGCGGCGGCATCATCGACGTCGGTATGGATTTCGCTCACGTCACACCGCCGGCACGTAGCCAGTGATCGTCGACTGAAGATCGCCCACCAGGGTGTGCCACGCGCCAGTGACCAGTAGTACGCCGACGATGATCAGCATCGCGCCGCCGATTCTGGTGACCAACGCGTAGTGCCGCTTGACGACACCAAGAACGCCCACTGCGCGACGAAACGCGAGCGCCGTGGCGATAAACGGCAGGCCGAGGCCGAGGCAATAAGCAAACGTGAGCAACGCACCCTGTGTCGCACTGGATCCTTGAAACGCGAGACTCTGTACCGCGCCCAACGTCGGGCCGATGCACGGCGTCCAGCCGACACCGAACATGAAGCCAAGGATCGGCGCGCCGGCAATGCCGGCGGCTGGCACCCGGTGGAATCGAGCCTCGCGCTGCAACCCTGGGATCAGACCCATGAACACGAGCCCGAGGACAATGATGACAACGCCGAGGATGCGATCGATTAACACGGTGTGGGCGCGGATGTTTGCTCCCGCGTAGCCGAAGAGCGCTCCGGAGATGACGAATACGACGGAGAACCCGAGCACGAATAACAATGCGCCGGCCAGCACACGGCCGCGGCCGCTACCTCGCGCGTCGTCGATGTCTGCGCCGCTGAGACCGGTGATGTAGGAGAGGTAGCCGGGCACGAGCGGCACGACGCAGGGAGACAGGAACGACACGACGCCAGCGATCAGCGCCAGGGGCAGCGCGAGCAGGAGCGGGCCGGTCAACACCGTGTGTTGAAAGGAACTGCCAACCGAAGCGACCACCGTCATGTCGTCGCCTGCGCTGCTACCTGTTTCACGACAGTCAGCAACTGCGTGTATGTCATCTCGCCAAGGCCACGTGCAGCGATGCGACCCTGTCTGTCGATGATGATCGTCGTCGGCGGCGTCTCGACACCGGTGCTGCGAAAGTCGAGTGCGATGCGCGATGCCTGGTCGGAAAAACTCGGATAGTCGATGTGATGAGTCGTCTCGAAATGGACGCCGTCCGAGACGCCGTTCTCTCTGATGTCGACACCGACAAACTGCACGCCCGATGCTCTGGTGTCGGTGTACACCTGCTCGAGTGCAGGCGCCTCACTGCGACAGGGCGGGCACCACGATGCCCAGAAGTTGAGCACGACCACCTTGCCGGCAAACTGCGACAGTGTCAGCGGCTGGCCGCCCAGGTCAGTGCCCGAGACAGTCGGTGCGAGCTTGCGATGGCCAGTCGCGTAGACAGTCATGACCCCTACGCCGTTGAGCGCCACGTAGTTGGTTTGCTGATCGTTGGTCGCCGACGCCGACGTCGAGCACCCGCTAAGGCCGCACACGATGGCAAGCGCGATAGGCGCGGCGATCACGCGAAACGACGGCACGTCAGGCCCCCTGCGACCTGTCCGACACCGGCATGGCCAGACGGCTCGGTGTAATCAACGCTGACGATCGAGTTGCCATCGAACGTGAAACTCGTCAGGCTGCCGAGCGCGCACTGGCGGCGGCGCGGGTCGTGCCAGAGTCGCTGACCTGCCACCTCCCGGCGTGCAGTCCAGATCGGCAACTGGTGGCTGACGCAGATCGCTTCGTGACCGCGCGCAGCGTCGCGCGCGCTCGCGAGTGCGGCGAGCACTCGCGCTGCGATTTCGCGGTACGGCTCCCCCCACGAGGGCCGAAAGGGATTCGTTAGGTATCGCCAATGGGCGGGGCGGCGAAGGGAACCGTCGCCGACGCCGAACGTCAAGCCCTGGAAAACATTCGCGGCCTCGATGAGTCGCGCGTCGATGCCGATCGCCAGGCCGAACTGTTCTGCCACCGGTGTTGCAGTTTCGATCGCGCGCTCCAACGGCGACGAGATCACCGCGACGATGTCGCGTTCGGCGACCGCGGCGGCAGCCCGCTTCGCCATCGCCTGGCCCGCGTCGGTCAGGTGAAATCCCGGCAGGCACCCGTAGAGAACATGCTCCGGATTGTTCACTTCACCATGGCGCAGCAGATGGACGACGGTGCGCTCGCTCATGCGCCGACCTCCGAGCTCGCGGCGGCTCGCGCTGCGTGCGGCAACGCGTCGGCGATCCGTTCGATCGCGGCGTCATCGTGAGCGGCGGACACAAACCAAGCTTCGAAGGCTGACGGCGGGGCGTAGACACCGCGGTCGAGCAACGCGTGAAAGAAGGCCGCGTAGCGCCACGACTCTTGGTCCCGCGCATCGTCGAAGTTCACGACGTCGCGATCGATGAAGAACAACGAGAACAGGTTGCCTGCGTACTGCAGGCGATGCGCGACGCCTGCCCCAGTGAGGGCCGCTGAGGCCAGCGCGCCGACCTTCGTGGCAGTCGCGTCGAGATGGGCATAGACCTGCGGCGTGCACGCCCGCAGCGTCGCGAGCCCGGCAGCGGTGGCGAGCGGATTTCCCGACAGCGTGCCGGCCTGGTAGACGGGCCCCGCTGGGGCGAGCCGGCCCATGATGTCCGCCCGACCCCCGAACGCGGCCGCTGGCAACCCGCCACCCATGACCTTGCCAAAGGTGAGGAGGTCAGCGTCAACGCCGTCGATGCCGTGCCAACCGGTCGACGAGACCCGGAATCCAGTCATGACCTCGTCGATGATGAGCAACGCGCCGTGCCGATGTGCGATCTCGCGAAGTCCAGCGTTGAAGCCGGCCGCTGGTGCGACGACGCCCATGTTCGCCGCCGCACCCTCGGTGATGACGCAGGCAATCTGCTCGCCATAGGCGTTGAACGCCGCCTCGACGGCAGCGAGGTCGTTGTATGGCAACACGATCGTGTCGGCCGCCGACGCCCCGGTGACCCCCGGCGAGTCGGGCAGCGCGAGGGTCGCGACTCCGGAGCCGGCAGCGGCGAGAAGCGCATCGACGTGGCCGTGATAGCAACCCGCAAACTTCACGACCTTCGACCGGCCGGTGAAACCGCGCGCCAGTCGAAGCGCACTCATCGTGGCCTCTGTCCCCGAACTGACCAGTCGTACCTGCTCGACCGGCCCTACCCGCGCCACGATCTCCTCAGCGAGCTCGACCTCGCCTGCTGTCGGCGTCCCGAAGCTGATGCCCTTGCTCGCAGTAGAAGTGATGGCATCGATCACGGTTGGGTGCGCATGCCCGAGCACCAGCGGGCCCCACGAACACACCAGATCGACGTACTGGCTGCCGTCGACGTCGATCAGGTACGGACCGTGACCGCTGGCCATGAAACGCGGCGTACCCCCAACGCCGCGAAACGCCCGCACTGGCGAGTTCACCCCACCCGGCGTCACCGCCAGGGCGCGGTCGAACAGGGCCTGCGATCTGGCGTCGGTAGCAGTCACACCGGCGAGTCTCCCAGGCTTGCCTTGCGCTGCTCGCCGAGGTGGCGCCAGAACCCGGATTCGACTACCCAAAGGGTGGAGGGCGCTTACTCAGTGTAATCGGGCCGTCCGCCACTCGGCCGAGGTTTGTCCGCCGAACGGGTGGTCAGGTGCCCACGTTTCGCAAACGACATGGCGTCCACATCTACGTCGACGGCCGACGCGTGAGCACCAACAACGAATACGACGCCCGAATCCGACTAACCGCCGCCGGTGGCGTCGCCGTCGGACTGACCAAGTACGCCTGATCGGCAACCGCCACCGCGATCGACAGTCGATCAGCCGGCGGCGATAGCGACGACGTCGGCGAGGGTTCGCACGTGCTCGTGATGATCGGCTGGATACGGGCAATCGTTAAACGGGTCGAGGTGCAACGGGCGAACGCCGGCAGCATGCGCACCGTCGACGTCCGCCGACGCCATGTCGCCAACGTGCACCGCATCGCTCGCAGCCACGTTGAGCTTCTCGAGCGCGAACGCGAATATCTCGGGCTGCGGCTTCGCATAACCGACGACCGTCGAGTCAATGACGACGTCGAACGGGATCTCGCAACGCCGCAGCGTTGCCTCGACTAAACCGTCAGCGTTCGACACCACGGCGATCGCGACGCCCGTTGCCGCGAGGTCGCGCAGGTGTTCGATAACACCTGCCGGAACGACGTTCCAGGTCGTAGGAACGGGCGACCGAAAGAGCGCAGCCAAGCCGGCCAGCGCATCATCGATGCGATTGCTCGGCACACCGGCAAACCGCACGAACACCCGGTGGTAGTAGCTCCAGTCCGTCGTCCTGCGTGCATCCATCGCAGCTACGCCCGCGTAGTGCGCACGCGGCACGGCGTCGGGGTCCATCGCGCCGCCGGCTGCACGTAGCACTGCCGACACCACCCAAGGATTGGGCAGCAGGAGCACGCCTCCTGCGTCAAGCAAAACCGCGCGCGGGGCAGCAACGGTCATCTCGGGTCGCGGAGCAACCGGGCCACCTCAGCAGCCCAGTACGTCAGCACGATGTCGGCGCCGGCCCGACGGATCGATGTCAACGACTCAAGGATCACACTCTCGCGATCAAGCCAACCATGTGCAGCGGCCGCCTCGACCATGGCGTACTCACCGCTCACCTGATACGCAGCGACCGGAACATCGACCATCCGCCGCACCCGCGCCACAACATCGAGATACGCCATCGCCGGCTTGACCATCACCATGTCGGCACCCTCAGCGATGTCGAGCGCGACCTCGCGCAACGCCTCATCGCTGTTCGCGACATCTTGCTGGTAGGTGCGACGATCACCGAACCGCGGAGCGCACTCGGCCGCATCGCGAAACGGGCCGTACAGCGCAGATGCAAATTTGGCCGCATACGCAAGGATCGCGACCTCCGAGAAACCCGCGGTATCGAGGCCTGCCCTGATCGCAGCGACCTGACCGTCCATCATGCCGCTCGGTGCAACAACATGTGCGCCCGCACTTGCCTGCGCCACCGCGATCGATGCGTAACGCACGAGCGTCGCATCGTTATCGATCGTGTGCTCCCCGGCCGCTGACTCGACCACGATGCCGCAGTGCCCGTGGTCGGTGTATTCGTCGAGGCACAGATCCGCCATCAGTACGGTCGCGTCGCCAACCTCACCAGCGAGATCGCGCAGCGCCACCTGCACGATGCCTGACGGGTCATCGGCACCCGAACCGCGCGCGTCCTTGTGCGCCGGAATGCCGAACAGGATGAGCCCACCGACGCCGTCAGCGACCGCCTCTGCGGCAGCCTTCCGCAACGAATCACGCGTGTGCTGGACGACTCCTGGCATCGACGCGATCGGCGCGGGTTCGCTGATGCCTTCCTTGACGAACAAGGGCAGGACAAGATCGGACGACGACAGCCGCGTCTGCGCGACGAGTCGGCGCAACGCAGGCGTGCGCCGCAACCGGCGCGGCCTCGACACGAGACCCGGCATACGGACCTACCGAGCCTTGCGTCGCGAGCTGGCGCGCGGGCGTCCCGGCTTACCCGTCCACTCGCCACTGGCTTCCGCGGCCAACCGCTGCGCCAGCCCGTAGGCGGCCAAGGCATCGGCAAGACACTCCACCGAAGGACTTTCAGCAAGAACGTCCACTCGCAAGCCGTGCTCTTCGGCGGTCTTGGCCGTCTGCGGTCCGATGCAGGCAATGACCGTCGTCGCGTGCGGCTTGCCCGCGATTCCGACGAGATTGCGAACGGTCGACGACGACGTGAACACGACCGCGTCGAATCCGCCGGTCTTGATGGCCTCGCGAGTGGCCGCCGGCGGCGGCGCTGCACGCACTGTGCGGTAGGCGGTGACGTCATCGACTTCCCAACCGAGTTCAACCAGGCCGGCAACGAGCGTCTCCGTTGCAATGTCGGCGCGCGGAAGGAACACCCGGTTGATTGGGTCGAGAACGTCGTCATACGGCGGGAACTCTTCGAGCAGACCAGCCGCGGACTGCTCACCGACCGGCACTAGGTCGGGCTTGACACCGAACGCTTGAAGCGCCTCCGCAGTCTGCTCACCTACGGCCGCCACCTTGATGCCGGAGAACGCTCGCGCGTCGAGGCCGTACTCCTCGAACTTCTCGCGAACTGCGCGCACCGCGTTCACCGACGTAAACGCGATCCACTCGTAGCGACCCGTCACCAGGCCGCGCACGGCACGCTCCATTTGCTGCGGAGTTCTGGGCGGCTCGACCGCGATCGTCGGAACCTCCGCCGGCACCGCGCCGTAAACGCGCAGCCGGTCGGACAACTCGCCCGCCTGCTCTTTTGTACGTGGCACCAGAACACGCCAACCGAACAGCGCCTTCGTCTCGAACCACGACAGCGCACCCCGACTCTTCACGACGTCACCGATCACCAGGACGACGGGACCTGCGAGGCCGGCGGCTTTGACGTCAGCAGCGAGTGCGCCCAGCGTCGAAACCACCGTGTGCTGGTCGGTTGTCGTGCCGGCCCGTGTTGCGGCGACGGCGGTGTCAGCCGTGCGGCCGCCCTTGATCAGCGCGTCGGCCACCGCTGCGGGCGACTCGACACGTAGCACGACGAGGGTCGGGGGACCGAGGGCAGCGGCAGCCCAATCAGGACCGGACGCCGACGGGCGCGCGTCGATGACCCGCACCTCGCGGTGCTTGGAGTCAACCAGCGCGATACCAGCGTACGTCGGTACAGCTGCAGCAACCGGCACGCCCGGAACTACTTCGACGCCGAGCTTGGCCTTCGCACAAGCAGCGGCCTCTTCGGCGCCATCGCCATCGAACAGCGGATCGCCCATGAGTAACCGCACGACGGTCTTGCCCCCCTTGGTCGCGTCGACGATCGTCTTCGTCCGGTCCGCGAATGTCTGCGACCGATCACCGGCGGACAGATCGATGAGTGTGACGTCGGCGCGACAGTGCTTGGTCAGGTCAGACGAGAGCGGCTCGTCGGCGATCACCACGTTGGCGCGAGCGAGTAACTCGACGGCGCGCAAGGTCAGCAAACCCGGGTCACCCGGGCCGGCACCAACGAATGCGACCGTGCCGAGGAGTCTCGGCGCGGCGACAGCGCGTGCTTGCTGCGGCGCAGGAGCGCTGGTCTGTCGCGCGGCTGCGGTGCCCGTGTTCTTGGGCGTTGGACTCATCGTCGTCCTGTTCTGTCGTGTGCATTGGTGATTCCCATGAGACTGCCGGCGCCGCGCGCGAGGAGGTCGACAGCCAACCGGCGTCCGATCCCTTCCGCGTCGGTAGCCGCCCCCCGCGCAGCGCCTCGGATCGCGGTTACGCCGTCCACGCTGACGACCGCGGCGATCAGATGCAAATTGAGGGCCGCATCAACCTCGGCAAATGCCCCGACAGGGGCGGTACATCCCGCTTCGAGCCCGGCCAGCAAGGCGCGCTCTGCGACGACGGCCGCGTGGCTCGAAAGATCATCGAGCGGTGCAAGCAGCTCGCGAAGGCGCCCACCCGGCTCGACGTCGGCCGCCCGGCATTCGATGGCGAGCGCGCCCTGGCCCGGCGCCGGGAGCATGACGTCAGGGTCGAGCAGCTGCGTCGCCTCGTTGAGGCGACCGAGCCGAGCAAGGCCGGCGGCCGCAACCACGATCGCATCGAGCCCGTCGGCGCCGACGCGGCCGACGCGCCCGATTCGCGTATCGACGTTGCCCCGCAACGGCTGGACGTCGAGATCCGGGCGGACGCCGAGCAGCTGAGCGGCACGCCGGGGCGAGCCGGTACCAACTGATGCCCGCGGCGGCAACGTCGACAGCGTGAGCCCATCACGAGCCACCAGCGCGTCGCGCGCATCCGCTCGCGGCGGTACCGCAGCCACCCCAAGGTCGGCCGCCGGCTGCGTCGGGAGATCTTTGAGTGAGTGCACGACGATGTCAACGCTCTCATCGAGCAGGCGGGCGCGTAGTTGCGTGACGAATACGCCCGTGCCGCCAGCCTCGGTCAGCGGGCCGGTGCTGCGATCGCCTTCGGTCGTCACACCTACGAGTTCGACGGTCGACCCGCCCGCTCGAAGCGCGTCGGCAACAAGAGTCGCTTGAGCCATCGCAAGAGGGCTACGACGCGTGCCAAGGCGAAGCACGGTTGTCGGCTCGAGGGCTCGGGCGGCGGGCGCTGAAGTCGGGCTCACCGCTGCTCACCCAACCCGATCTCGTCGTCGGCTAAGTCAGGGGCGACCAGCGCAGCGGGCGCCGATGGGTCGAGGTCGAACAGGCGGCGCAACGCCTCGGGATACGACGTTGGTCCCGCAGTGTCCGCGAGCTCCTGAACTCGCACAGTTGGCGCATGCAAGACCTTGTCGACGACGCGCTGCATCGTCGCCGCAATCTCAGCCCGTGCAGCGTCGTCAAGATTCGGCAGCCGGCGCTCGAGCCGATGCAGTTCCGCGGCAACGGTCTGTGCACCCTTGTCGCGCAGCGCGACAACCGTCGGCGCGACCCCCGAGGCACGTCGTGCACTGACATACGCGGCGAGCTCCATGTCGACGATGCGGCGGGCCTCGAGGACATCGTCGGCGGCCACGGCGTTGTCGACCAGCGGCCCCAAGGCGTCAATGTCGAACAAGGAAACACCCGTCACTTCGCCGACACCTGGGTCGACATCGCGAGGAACGGCAACGTCCAAGATGAAAAGCGGGCGGTCAGCGCGCATCGACATCGCCCGCTGAACCACGTCGGCCGACAGCACCTGGCTATCGGAACCCGTGCACGTGATGACCACGTCTGCGCCGGCAATCTCGTTCTCGAGATCTGCCATGGCGGCGGCCCGGCCGCCGACTCGGGTAGCGAGCAGCTCCGCGCTCACCATCGTGCGGCTGGCAACGACCAAATCACCGACACCAGCCGTGCGTAACGCGGCCACCGCGATGGATGCCATCGAGCCGGCGCCAACGACGATGGCGCGCTGTCCGTCCAGACCGCCCGGTGCGCCTAAGCGAAGTCCAGCTTCAACCAAGGTGGTACCAACTGCATCAATGCCGGTTTCTGCGTGCACTCGCTTCGCCGCATGCAGCGCCCGCTCGATGACGTCGTGCAACGCGCCTCCCGCGTCACCGCGGTCTCGCGCAGTGCGAAAAGCCGCCCTAACCTGTCCGAGAATCTGGTGCTCGCCGACCAGCATCGAATCAAGGCTCGAGGCCACGGTGAACAGATGCTGCGCGGCGCGGTCCTCGTAATGCACGTATACGTGCGGCGACAGTTCGTCGAATCCGACACCGGTGTGCCGAGCTAACAAGTCGGAGAGTGCCGCAACACCCGCGTGGAACTTCTCAACCGATGCATACAGCTCGACTCTGTTGCAGGTCGACAGCAACATCGCCTCATCGACGGCCGGTGCGGCCACCACATCGTCGAGCAACTTGCCCGCTGCATCGACTGAAAGAGATGTCCTTTCGAGCAACGGCAAGGGTGCACTGCGATGCGAAAGGCCCACGACAAGAAGGCTCACAGCGACACCGCCGCATCTGCAGCGCACGTGACGCGACGTTGTTCGTGGAACGCAAGGATCTGCAGTTCGGTGGAAAGGTCGACCTTGCGGAGTTCGACTCCGGGCGGAACGGTCAAGACCGTCGGCGCGAAGTTCAGAACGCTGCGGACACCGGCAGCTACCAAGCGATCGGCAACTCGTTGCGCAGCACTGGCCGGCGTAGTGATGACCCCGATCGCGATGCGGTGCTCGGCGATCAGCCGTTCCAAGTCGTCGAGCTGGTGCACGATCAAACCGCCCACGCGCTGCCCGACCTGCGCCGGGTCGGCATCAACAAGGCACGCGGCGCGAAACCCGCGACTGGCAAAGCCGCCGTAGTTCGCCAGCGCTCGACCGAGGTTGCCGACCCCGACGATGGCGACGGCCCAGTCCTGGGTCAGCCCGAGCTCACGCGAGATCTGGTAGACGAGAAAGGTCACTTCGTAGCCGACCCCTCGGGTGCCGTACGAACCGAGGTGCGACAGGTCCTTGCGAAGCTTCGCCGAATTCACGCCCGACGCGACGGCCAGCTCTTGGGAGGAAACAGTCGTCACGCCGCGGTCGGCCATCGACTGCAGCGCCCGCAGATATAAGGGAAGCCGGGCTATCGAGGCTTCTGGGATGCCACGGACCTGGGAAGCGGCGCTCGATCCAGGGGCGCTACTTGCAGGGTCACGATCGGCAGGCACGGCACTTCCAGACAGGCTGGCGGCGACTTCTCAGGGGCTCTTGGGGTCGTTGCCAGGGTACGTGTTTGTGAACGAGTGCACAAAAAGCGCCGATCAGGCCAGCAGAGCGGCCCGAAGTCGATCTTTCGAGATGCGCCAGAAGTCGACCTGGACGCCGTCGACCTCAACGACGGGGATCGAGTCGCCGTACACGCTCAACTCCCGGGGATCGAGCGTGATGTCGCGCTCGGCGTAGCGCTCGCCAAGTTCGGCCATGACCTGCTCCACGACGGCCCTTGCGTCGTCGCACAGATGGCAGCCGGGCCGGCTGAAGAGCACAACCCGAGCCTGCGGATCAACCGGCGGCACGCTCAAGGATTCGGTATTGGTCACGTCTTTTAGGTTAAGCCGCCCCTGTCAGTAGGCCGTCAGGGTGATGTTGCCAGGGCATGTCCGGTTTGTCCCCTTTCCCGTTCAAGCGTTTTGCGGGGGTCGCCGACCTATAGGCCATGACCACTCTCCGTGTTCGTCGTACGGCTAGATGGGTCGCAACCCTGTCACTGACAGTGACAGCGCTCGTAGGCTCAGCCGCTTTCGCCGGCTCCGCAATCGCCAGCCCGGCGGGCGATCTTGCTACCGCGACGAACACCGCCCGCGTCTCAGCGGGTCTTCCTGCACTCACTGAGAACGCCCAGCTCGACGCGGTTGCCCAGGCGTGGGCGAACAACCTGGCCGCCGCCGGGGTGCTCTCCCACAACCCCGCCATCCGCACGCAGGTCGCCAACTGGACCGTCCTTGGGGAAAACGTCGGGTTGGCTGGCGATGTCCCCACCGTGCAGAACGCGTTCATGCACAGTCCCGAGCACAAGGCCAACATCCTTGACCCGCGCTACACGCAGATGGGCGTCGGCTCCGCAACGTCGATCTATCCGTCCTGCGGTTGCCCGGTGCTCTGGGTCGTCGTCGACTTCCGCCGCCCGGTGACAGTCACGACCCCGCCAGTCGCGCCGAAGGCGCCGGCACCGGTGAAGACAGTTGCCAAGCCCGCGACTGCGAAGCCCGCGGCCGCGACGCCAGCGGCTACGAAGCCTGCCGCGCCCAAGGTCGCCGCGGTGACTCAGCACATTGCCGCCGCCGCGACCGTCACGGTTACGACAGCTGCGGCACGCACCGCCGTCCCGTCTGCGACTGCACTTCGGTCACAGCTTGCGGCGTCAGCTAGCCCAGCCTCGGCCGGCGACCCGGTCAGTCGGATGCTGAACTTCGCGACGGTTTTGTCGCAGCTCCCGAACTAACCGCTACTTCTTGTTGCGTCGCTGAACGCGCGTGCGCTTCAGCAGCTTGCGGTGCTTCTTCTTCGCCATCCGCTTGCGGCGCTTCTTAATGACCGAACCCACGACCGAACCCACTTCCCATGGGGCTGCGCCCAAATTTGTTGTGGGCTGTGCCCACGTTGCATGACTACGGGCGGCCCCGTACCAGCCACCTGCCCCGTACCGAACCACGGGGTTGTGCGAAGCCTAACCCGCACCAGTCGCGCACGACTGCGCCCAGGGGCGACCGTGGCAACAGGTCGGTCAGCCAGCCTCGATGAAGGCGTCACGCAGGTAATCGTGGACTGCCTGCTCCGGGACCCGGAACGAGCGCCCGACGCGAACCGCGGGTAGCTCCCCCGAATGCACCAGCCGATACACGGTCATTTTCGACACGCGCATGAGCGCGGCGACCTCCGCGACCGTGAGGAACCG
>Ga0208717_1000298_pt1 | contig 18026 bp, 19 predicted proteins | sample NGESurF53shallow_FD_184489 | JGI IMG/M metagenome (GOLD analysis project Ga0208717, IMG submission 184489) | Arctic peat soil microbial communities from Barrow, Alaska - NGEE Surface sample F53-3 shallow (SPAdes) | ecosystem: Environmental > Terrestrial > Soil > Wetlands > Peat ... | reverse complement strand
CCGGCGCCGCGTCGTCCGTGCAACCGCCCCGGCCGCCGGCCTGTTGGCCGCCGGTCTCCTCGTGTGGCAGGGCAGCTACGCCGCCTTCTCCGCCACCACTGTCGACACCAACAACGCGTGGTCGTCCGGCTCGCTGGCGCTGACCAACAATGGTGGCGGCCCCGGTTACTCGGCCGCGACCAGTGCGACCTTCGGCGGCAGCAACCTGAAGCCCGGTGCGACCGGCACCACCTGCCTCACCGTGAAGAGCATTGGCACCGCTGCCGGCAGCCTGGCGATGTACGAGAGCTCGCTCGTGGACTCGTCGCCGTCGTTGGGCGCGCACATCCAGCTCACCGTCACCGCGGGCGTGCCCGCGACCGACGTACAGTCGGACTGCGTCGGCTTCCCGGCCTCCGGCTTGACAACCATCGCGACGAACCAGCCACTGTCGACGTTCGCGGCCACCTACGCGGCGGGCGTCCCGGTCGCCGTCGCCACAGGCACCGTTCTCGAGGCCTACAAGGTCACCTGGACCTTCGTCAGCACCGGCACCAACCCCGGCGACTCTGCCCTCATGGGCAAGGCCGTCACCGCCGGCTTCACGTGGGAACTGCAGTAGGAGCGACCGATCACTAATCCGTCGAACTGAGCCGTCGGCTCCCGCGCCCCGCAAATGGGGGCACGGGAGCCTACGGCGCGTTTCCGTGTGTCGAACAGCTGAAAGGACGTCTGGTGGCTACCGAGGTTGCGGTGGAGGTACCTGCGCAAGCGGGACCGCTGCCGCGTCCGGTCAGCAACCTCACGTTGTTCGGCGGGTTCGTCGGCCGCACCTGGTTGTGGTTCCTCGGCGGCTGCCTGGTCGTTACGTTGGTGCCGTTGCTGTTCGGCTGGCGGCCCTACGTCGTCGAGTCGTCGTCGATGGCGCCGCGAATCAAGGTCGGCGATGTGATCCTCGCTGCGCCGGAGCACAACCCCCAGAAGCTGCTCGGCCGAGTCACCGTATTTCACGACCCTGACCCCGACCGAATCGGCAGCATCAAGTCGCACCGGGTCGTTGCGATCAATTCAGATGGAACGCTCACCACCAAGGGTGACGCCAACCAGTCGGTCGACAGCGTGCATGTGAAGTTGTCGGGCGTCATCGGTCTTGGCCGTCTTCTGGTCAGGTACGTCGGGCTACCGCTGATATGGGTGCAAAAGGGCGAGTGGCTGAAGTTTGCGCTGCTGCTTGCCTCGATCTGGTTCGCTGCCCTATTGGTGATGCGCGATCGCGACGAGGTCACGCCGTCCGACGGCGAAGGAAGTGGTCCGGGCGGCGGGGGGGCTGACGTCCGCGATCCGTTCGAGCCACCGCAGCAATACAGGGGGCCAGAACGCCGGTCGCAACCGCGCGACGCGAATGGTCGCTTCCTGCCGAAGCCTCGGATTGATCCCGACGTCGGATTCAGTGCCGCAGTCACCCCTCCGCCTGAGGCAACCCCGCAGCCACCACGTACGTCGCCCGCGCGAGCAACCCTCGTGCGGCGTCGGCAATTCCGGCCCGCGCAACGCTTTCACGCCACGTCTTCGTTCGGGCGCTTTGCCACCAAGCTCGCCCGCCGAACCGCTTACGTCGCGGTTGGGTCGCTCGCGTTGTTGCTGCCAACTGCGAAAGCCGCGTTCTCGGCGACCACGTTCAACTCCGCCGACACCTGGACGGTGCCGACGTACAACTACACGACAGAGACGAACAATCTCGGGCCGTACTTGTACTGGAAGCTCGACGACACGACGGGCACGACTGCCGCCGATTCCTCCGGTAACGGTCGGACCGGCACGTACAACTCGAGTTGGACGAAGAATCAGGTCGGGGCGCTGGTCGACCAGACTCCCAACGTGGCAGCGACGGAAACGAACGCCGCTCGTCCCCGGACGAGCACGTCATGTGTCTACACGACTAACACGGTGGCCGGTATGGCGACGCCCGGGCCGATGACCTACAGCGAAGTGATCTGGTTCAACACGACGTCGACCAACGGTGGCAAGCTCATCGGACTGGAGAACAACCGCATCGGCGTCTCCGACAGTTCGGGCGCGGGCGGCCAGTACGACCGCATGATGTACATGGACTCCAACGGCGAGATCTGGTTCGGCGTCTGGACAGGCGCGGCGACCGCGATTCATTCCGTCGCAGGCCTCAACGACGGCAATTGGCACATGGCGGCTGCGACGATGAGTACGACCTCCGGCATGTCGCTGTATATCGACGGGAATCTGGTTGCGACGAGCGCGAATACGACCTCCGAGACCGAGACCAAGACGAGTTACTGGCGGGTCGGCTGTGGCAACCTGGCCGGCTGGGGCGGCGACTGGACCGGTGCGAATGCGCCAGGGAACACCGCGGCCGACAACCTGAACTACCCCTTCAATGGCTCACTCGACGAAGCGACCGTGTGGTTCAGCACGCTGACCTCAAGCCAAATCGCCTTCCTCTACTGGATTCACTGACGTTCATCGAATCCGCTGCCCCGGTCATCTTCATGACTGCCGCCCTTCATGAGTGCTGCCAGGTGGCCGATGAGACAAGGGACCAGTCGATGCTCCCGGAGGACCTATGACGAGTGGCCCCATGCTGGCTGCCCTGCCTGACGGGACTTCGCGCGCGCTCGCGGCGGCGGTCGCGGCCCGGCTGATCGCCAACGTCGAGCGAGTCGTGCACGGACGCCGTCCCGCTGTCGAGTTGGTTGCGGCCGGCCTTCTTGCCGGCGGACACGTCCTCGTCCAAGACGTTCCTGGCAGCGGCAAGACGACCCTCGCACGTGCGTTCGCGCGCTCGGTCGGCGGCAGCTTTCGCCGGATCCAGGGCACTGCTGACTTGTTGCCCGGCGACATCACCGGCTCGGCGATGTGGGACCCGGATCAACACAGCTTCGTGTTCGTTCCTGGCCCGGTCTTCGCCAACGTACTGCTCGTCGACGAACTGAACCGCGCTACCCCGCGTGCGCAGTCTGCATTGCTCGAGGCTCTCGACGAGGGCGCGGTCACTGTTGACGGCGTCCGCCATGTTTTGCCTGAACCGTTCTTCGTCGTCGCGACCCAAAACCCCACCGACCAATACGGCACGTATCCGTTGCCCGAAGGCCAGCTCGACCGGTTCTCGGTTGCGTTGACATTGGGTGAGAACGACCTTGCTACCGAGCGCCAGGTAGTTCGCGAGCAGTTGTTGCGGCCGACCGTCGACGACCTACAGCCGGTGGTCTCGCCGTACGATTTGCGGTGGGTGCAGGACGAAGTGCGCCGCACCCACGTGGCCGACGGCGTCCTCGATTTCGCTTTGAATGTCGTACGAGCAACGCGTCGTCACCCTGCGGTCCGCATCGGAGCTAGCTCGCGAGCCGCGTTGTCGCTGGTGCGATGTGCGCAAGCGCGCACTCTCGTCTATGACCGTGAGTTCGTTGTGCCGGACGACGTCAAGGTCCTCGCACCGTATGTGCTCGGGCATCGCCTAGTGTTGCAGCGCGGCGCCCAGGGACCGCGCGGCGCAGGGTTCGACGCACTCGGCGCTGGGAGCGCGGTGGTGGCCGAGGTGTTGGCGTCGGTGCCGGTCCCGGTCCGTGGCTGAGTCTGTCTTTCCAACGAGCCGTGCGCGGCGGCTGCGGATCACCTCCAACGGGTGGGCTGCGGTTGCCGGCGCGGGTCTGATGTTCCCCCTGGCTGTCCAGACGCAAAGCGTGTGGATGCAGGTCGTGGGCAGTGCACTGGTAGGCCTACTCGGAATCTCCGCGATTTCCGTTATCCGCCGACGAGACGGCGTGACGGTCAGCATGCAGGTACCCCCTGAAGTCAGTGTCGGCGTCCCGTTCGACTTCCAAGTAGTCGTCACCAACGCCGGACGACGGCGGACGGCTCCCTTGCGGATTACCTGTTACTTCCCAGCGTCGATCCCCATTGTCGACCCTCCGGTTGTGGTGTACGTCGACCCTGTCCCTGCCGGCGACAAGGCCACGGTGTCCGTCACCCGTGTTGCGATTCGACGTGGCTTCGTGACGCAGACGTTACTGATGGTCGATGCAATCGGATCATTTGGATTCTTCAGATCCAGCTGGCCATTCAAGGGCGTTGGAGGATTGTCCGCTGCGCCCTTGGCCGGTCCGCCGATAGACCTCCCTCGAGTATTGGGAATGCAGGCCGAAGGTCTTGGTCCGCTAGGCCCTGGCCTCGATGTACGTGGGGTTCGCGAGTGGCGACCAGGTGACGCAGTTCGTCACGTGCATTGGCGTTCGACTGCACGCACTGGTCGCATCGCAGTGCTCGAGTACGGTGAGCCGACTGTCGGCACAATTGGTCTTCTCGTCGCCGCCACCACGCCCGATCCGCGCTTTGAGGCCGCGTTGGCCGTCGCGCTGTCGACCGCGTGGCGTGCTCTTGGCGATGACATACAACTCGTGGTGCCGTTCTGGATCGAAGGTGCACCGACGCTCATGAGCAGTGCGGTGTCATCGCCAACGCCCTCGTCGTGGCATCGGATCTTTGCGCTCATCCGCGCGGAGATTCCCGAACCCGCCACCGTGGATGCGCTGTTCGCCAGTGTCGGCACCGGCGGCATCGTGCTCATGGCGGTCGGCGACGGAGTCTCTTTTGAGTTCTTGTCCTACGTAGAGTCGACGGCGACACTCGCCGGCGTCCGGGTCATCGACTGCGCTGAGTACACCGACGGTCGACCATGAGCACCCGATCGAGTGCAGCGGTTAACGCGCGTGCCACGCGCATCTCGCTGCTGATCGGCGGTGCCGCCGCGCAGTTCGCGGTGATGCCTTTGTTGAGCGGACCGGCCGACGCCATAGCGTTCGCTGCCTTCCTTGCGATCGGCATCGCGACCATTGGGCTGCCGCTGCCCAAGGTGGCCGCCGGTGCGCGACCGGGAGGCTTGCGACTGTCGCTCGCGCCGCGGCAAGCAACTGCGCTCGCACTGATCATGGTGGGCGCCGTCTTGGTACTCGCCCGCGTCAACACGTTCGATGCGGATTCGAAAGCCGCAGCGCTCACCACGCTGCTCCTCGTCGTCCAGGTTTCCCATTGTCTTGCCCTGCAGACTCGACGTGAGGCGGCCTTGGGGTGCGCGATCGTTGTGGTGCTGCTATCGGTCGGTGCAGCCTTTGCAGGTGATGTGACGCTCGTGCTGCCGGTGATGGTCGCGTTGCCTGCGGTTGCCGTGACAGCGGCGCTGTTGCACCGCGGGTCACTGATCGACGCTGCAGACGTGACGTCGACCGGGGGAGCGGGCGCGATCGTCCGCGCATGCATGACGCCGGTCGCGCTTGCCACGGTTCTCGGGGTCGTCGTCTTCCTCGCGCTGCCCAACACCGCTCAACTTCACACCCGTGCTCGCTTCGCGAGCGTGGCGAGCACCCCGGGGTCGAACGCCAACCCCGTACCAGGTAGCACGGGTGGCCGTGCAGGGAGTGACCCTGGGGCAGGAACGGTCGATCTCGGGTTACGTGGGTCACTGAGCAGCGAGCCAGTGTTCGAGGCGCCAGCCGACTCGCCGGCTTACTGGCAGGGCGCGATCTTCAGTTCGTTCGATGGGCGCGCATGGACCGCGCACGGACCATTCACCGAGTGGACGTCCGGGCCCGGTGCGGCGCAGCTCGCCCCCGCAGACCCGACGGCCCAACCAGGCGATGTCTCGCGCACCTACACCGTCAAATCATTCACGACGCCGCCGCTCGACGTTGTCCTGTCGCCAGGTCGCCCCACAAGCTATGTCGGTTCTGGACACGTCATCGATGACAGTGACGGAACTCCGCACATCGTGCATGCACCGGCGACGGGCGTTGCGACGACGTACACGGTCTCGTCGACTTTGCCCAACGACCCATCGGTTGGCTCGAAAGGCGCCGACCTCACGGACCCACAATGGCTCAGCCTGCCGAACGACCTACCCGCTCGAGTGAGTGCGTTGGCTGCATCCGTCGTTGCGGGCTCGGCGAACCGATTGAATGCGGTGAACGCGGTTGAGGACTATCTGCGTTCGAATGAGAAGTACAACCTGAACTCGCCGATACCCAAAGCCGGCGACGACGCGGTCGACGACTTTCTCTTCGTCTCTCACGAAGGCTTTTGCGAACAGTTCGCGACGGCGGCGGTCATCATGCTGCGCAGCCAGGGGATTCCGGCACGATTCGTGACCGGCTACGTCGACGGCGACACGACGGTCGATCCTGGCTTGCGGGTCTTTCGCGACAGCGACGCGCACGCGTGGGTGCAGGTGTTTTACCCAGGCGTGGGTTGGGTCAACAGCGACCCGACTGCCGGCGCTGTTCTGCAGGCAACGGGCCAGTCGCTGCGACAGCGCCTCGGTTCGTGGATGAAGCGACTGTGGCACGGCTTCCCTGGTGGGCGACTGGGCGCAGTCGTCGCTCTCGGGATCGCTGTCATCATCGGCACCGCCGTGAGCACGATCGGACGCGCGTGGTTACGTCGCAGGCGCCGGTACGCGGGCGTCGATCGCGGTCGCAGGGGCGATGGTCCGATCCTGGCTGCCTACCTTCAGCTCGACCTGGCGTTGCACGGAGTGGAGCGCGCCCGTGCTCCGAGCGAGAGCCTGGGCGAGTTCGCGAGTCGGCTCGGTGGGTTCGTGGCGACGCCGGGCGAGGTCGCTGCCGCGATCAGTTGCCTCGAGCGCGAGACGTACGGCGTCGACCCGCCGTCGGCGGCAGAGTCCGCGTTGGCCATCGCAGTGTTCGATCGACTGCGCGCAGCAGCCGGGTCGCAACTGGTGGCCGTGGCAGCGGCGAGCGGCGGCGGATCAACCAACGCCCGCTGATCGCCGTCCGACTACCCGACCTTTGGCCTCTAACGCGCGCAAGGACGCGCGTTGATGACCAACACTCCCGAGCCTGAGTCGCCAGCGGGCTGCGTATCCAGTCAGAAGAGGCGGGCGGTCGGATCGTCGGCACCGCGCAATGCGTCGTAGTCGATCGTGATGCACTCGATGCCGCGGTCGACGGCGAGCATCCGCGCCTGCGGCTTGATCTCTTGTGCCGCGAAGATGCCGCGCACCGGTGCGATGAGGGCGTCACGGTTCATCAACTCGAGGTAGCGCGTCAGCTGCTCGACGCCGTCGATCTCGCCGCGGCGCTTGATCTCGACGGCGACGCTGACGCCAGCCGCGTCGCGACACAGCAGGTCAACCGGGCCGATCGGCGTTGGATATTCGCGACGCACCAGGGTCATGCCCTCACCGAGGGCGCTTGGGTGTGCCGCAAGCAGCACCTGCAGATGTGCCTCGACGCCATCCTTGACCAGGCCGGGATCGACGCCGAGTTCGTGGCTTGAGTCGTGCAGCAACTCCTCGATGGTGAGCACGAGTTGTTCGCCCGCCTTGTTCGTGACGGTCCAGACGCCGGGAGCCTCCTGCAGCGTGCACGGCGGGCTCATCCAGTTCAGCGGCTTGTAGGCCCGGTCGTCGGCGTGGATTGATACGGAGCCGTCCGCCTTGACGAGGATCAGCCGTTGCGCGCTCGGCAAATGGGCTGTCAGCCGGCCGACGTAGTCGACGCTGCACCGAGCAATGACCAGCCGCACACGGTTACGTTAGCGGCAGCAACTTCAAGGGGACGACGTCGGTCCGGCGAAGCGGTCAGGCGCAGGGGGTCTTGGTGATCCCGCCGTAGAAGCTCGCTGAGTAGAAGATCTTGCCGGACCCGGAGGTAAGTTGCACGCAGTAGCCGCCGGGCTGCGACAGGCTGTTCGAGCCTCCTGTCGTCACACCCGATGGGTACGTCAAGATCGTGACGTTGACGGTCTTGCTCGACATTCTGAAGCCCTCGGTGTTCAGAGCCGCGGGCTCCGTTGCGGCCGTGAATGTGGGTGCCGCGAAGTAGGTCTGGTAGTCGGCCCAGTAGCTTTCCTCGGCGAGCGCGGCGCCGTGCACGTCTGCCTTCGCCTGGGTGTCATAGGCATTCTGCTTTTGGCTCAGGAAGATCGGGATCGCGATGGCCGCCAGAATGCCGATGATGATCATGACGACGAGAAGCTCGATGAGGCTGAAGCCAGACTCGTCGCTGGCGACGGGATGTGTCGCGTCGCGGGCAGCGCGGAAATCTCGTTTGCGCACGAGGCGGCCGCTGGGAAAAGCCATGCGATGATCATCGGAACCCGGCCAACGCTTCTTTAGGTTTCCTTAAAGCCGGCTGGCTCCAGTCGCACGATGACCGATTTTGACGTCGGCGTATTGCTGGTGTCAGCCGTGCTGTCGAGCGGCACCAGGACATTCGTCTCGGGGAAGTAGGCGGCCACGCACCCGCGTGCGGTTGGGTATGAGACGACCCGGAACGCAGGCGCGCGACGCTCGACGCCGTCGGTCCAGACGCTGACCAGATCGACCACGTCGCCGTCGGCGATACCGAGTGTTGCGATGTCGTCAGGGCTGACGAACACCACGCGGCGACCGTGATGGATGCCGCGGTAACGGTCGTTGAGCCCGTAAATCGTGGTGTTGTACTGGTCGTGCGAACGAATCGTCTGCAGGATCAGGCACCCAGGGTCTGGCCGCAGAACAACCAAGTCGTTCACGGTGAATTCGGCCCGGCCGCTGTGGGTCGGAAACGTGCGCGAATCGCGCGGCGGATGCGGCAAGGTAAACCCGCCTGGCACTCGAACGCGGGAATTGAAATCGTCGAATCCTGGCACGACCCGCGCAATCGAGGTACGGATGCGGTCGTAGTCGTTTTCGAATTCTGCCCAGGGCACCGGACTCGCGTCGCCAAGCACGGCACGGGCTAGCCGGGTGACGATCGCAACCTCACTCAACAAGTAGCGGGACGCCGGCGCCAGCACGCCCCTCGATGCATGCACCATCCCCATCGAGTCCTCGACAGTGACGAACTGTTCCCCGCCGGATTGCACATCGTGCTCCGTGCGTCCAAGGGTCGGCAGGATAAGGGAGATGTCGCCAACCACAGTGTGCGAGCGATTAAGCTTCGTCGAGACGTGCACACTGAGCCGCAGGCCTTCGAGCGCGGCAAGTGTCGCGTGTGTGTCAGGCGTCGCGGCTGCGAAGTTACCGCCCATCGCGACAAAGACCTTGACCCGGCCATCGCGCATCGCACGGATGGTCTCGACCGTGTCGAAGCCGTGCGCTCTTGGCGGTTCGATGCCGAATTCGTGCTTGAGCGCGTCGAGGAACGCTGGCTTCGGTCTCTCCCAAATGCCCATCGTGCGGTCGCCCTGGACGTTGCTGTGACCGCGTACTGGGCAAACGCCGGCTCCAGGCCGACCGATGTTTCCCCGCAGCAGGAGAAAGTTCACGATCTCGCGAATGGTGGGGACCGAGTTCTTGTGTTGTGTCAGACCCATCGCCCAGCACACCACGATGCTGCGCGAGCGTGTGACGAGTGCTGCGAGTTCTTCGATCTGGTCGCGGCCTAGCCCAGTCGCGTCGTTGACGTCGTCCCAGTTCAGCTTGCGCGTCGCTGCGGCGAACTCGTCAAAGCCGTCCGTGTGATCGGAGATGAAGGCGTGGTCGAGGATGCTGCCAGGCTCGCGATCCTCTGCTTCCAGGAGGAGCAGGTTGAATGCCTGAAAGAGGGCCAGGTCACCGTTGACTTTGATCTGAAGGAAAAGATCGGCGAGTGGGGTGCCGTGGCCTACGACACCCTTCGGTCGTTGTGGATTCTTGAAGCGCAATAACCCGGCCTCGGGCAGTGGGTTGACCGCGACGATGCGCGCGCCGCTTTCCTTTGCTTTCTCCAGCGCGATCAACATCCGCGGATGATTCGTGCCCGGGTTCTGGCCGGCAATGATGATGAGTTCTGCCTTGTAGAGATCCTCGAGCAGGACGCTGCCTTTCCCGACGCCGATCGTCTCCGACAACGCCGAGCCGCTCGACTCGTGGCACATGTTCGAGCAGTCGGGCAGGTTGTTGGTGCCGAAGTCGCGAACGAACAACTGATAGGCAAACGCTGCCTCGTTGCTTGTGCGGCCTGAGGTGTAGAACACCGCTTCGTCGGGGCTCGCGAGGGCCTTCAGCTCGCGCGCGATCAGATTGACCGCGGCATCCCACTCGATCGCTTCGTAGTGCCTGCTGCCCTCGCGTTTCACGACTGGGTGCGTCAGCCGGCCCTGCTGTCCGAGCCAGTAGCCGTCGCGTTCGCGCAGGTCGTCGACCGAGTGTTCCTTGAAGAAGTCTGGGCCGATTCGCCGGACGGTAGCTTCTTCGGCAACCGCCTTGGCCCCGTTCTCGCAGAACTCCGCGATGTGGTGCTTGTCGCCCTCGGGCCAGGCGCAGCCGGGGCAGTCGAAGCCGGAACGTTGGTTGAGCGCGCGCAGCGTCGTCAGGGTGCGGGCGGGGCCCATCTCGTGCAGCGAATCGGACATCGCGCCCGCAACGCCAGGGATCCCAGCTGCCCACGCTTTCGGTTCGCTGACCGTCAACTTGTCGCGCTTGCGGGCCATAGTCTGACCCTAAATCACCTCGTCCGGCTTCGACACCAGACGGGCGGTGAAACTGAACGCTAAGGGTGGGTCGCGCGTACTGCGCGTGGGAAGGCTTTCCGCCATGGTGTTTGTGCTCAGCGGCGCCGCGGCGCTTTTCCTCGGTGTCGGCTGGGTTGTACAGCAACGCGTAGCAACGCACTCAAAGTCTGGTGGGCTGCTGTCGTGGACCGTGCTGATGGAGCTGGTCACCAGCGGCCTGTGGTGGCTGGGCATCGTGGCGATGACGATCGGGCAGACGTCGAGTTCGGTCGCCTTGCAGTTCGGTCCGGTCAGTACGGTCGAGCCCGTGCTCGTCGCGTCGCTACTCGTGGCGTTCGTCATCTCAGCCGTGTCGAGCGACCACAGCCCGCGTTGGCAGGAGATGGCCGGGCCTACCATCCTCATCGCGGCCCTCGTGGTGTTCCTCACGGTCGCCAGCCCCCAGCAAGGCAAGCAACCGGATCCGGATTGGCAGGCGATTTTGATCGCCACCGCCGCCGCGGGCGCGTTCGCGTTGCTCGTTGCCGGTAGCGGGAAGTTCCTCGCCGACCGCACTGCACCGGTCGTCGAATGCACCCTGTTGGCCGTCGGCGCCGGTGTCATGTACGGGCTGCAGGACGCCGCAACCCGCGGGGCGATCGTGTTCAGTCACCACCACGAACTGATCGCGTTGATACCCACTATGTGGCCGTGGGTGTTGCTCGCATCGGCGACCGCCGGCGTGCTGCTGACCCAGGCGTCGTTTCGGGCCGGCCGACTCGATTGGGCGTTACCCCCTACCGCTGCGTCCCAGCCGATCGCCGGCATTGTGATCGGCGTCGTGCTACTCGGCGACCACCTCGCAGCGACTGGGCTCGCGCTCGCCTTCGAGTCGCTGTCCCTTGTCGCGATGCTCGGCGGTGTGCTGCTCATCGGTCAGTCGCGAGCGTTCGGAACCTGAAGGGGAGCCGGTGTCTAAGACATTCGATGCGATTCTCCTGGCGGGGGGTGCGGGTCAGCGGATGGGTGATCCGCGCGGTACCGACAAAGCAGGGCTGGACGTCGGGGGCGTGACGTTGCTCGATCGGGTGCTCTCAGCGGTCGCTGACGCGCAGCATCGCATCGTCGTCGGCCCTCGACGTCCAACTGCTTGGCCTGTCACGTTCACCATGGAGGAACCCGCAGGTTCCGGCCCGGCCGCTGCCATCGTGCACGGGTTGTCGTTCGTCGACGCTGCGACTGTCATCGTGCTCGCCGCCGACATGCCTTTCGCCGCAACGGCGGTCCCGAAGTTGATCGACGCACTGGCCGGTGCGCAGACCGACGTGGCGATGCTCGTCGACGATGCTGGGCGTCGGCAGCCGCTGCTCGCTGCATATCGCAGCGATGCACTTCGGCGCTGCTCTGCCGGTCGCGACTGGTGCGGCGTTTCGGTGCGTGCGCTCACCGAAGGGCTGACGGTGGTTGAGGTCGAGGCCGCGGGCGACGAGGCGCTTGACTGCGACACTCCCGAGCAACTCACTGCGGCGCAGCGCGCCGCCAGCCGGCCGCCAACAGGGTGATCCGCTCAGCCGCGTCCGTCAGCGGAACACCCGCCTCGACTGCACGGCCTAACAGGAATGTCGTGAGCGGCGCGGCTGGTCGCTCGACGCCGTGCGCGGCGTCACGGGCGACATCGAGGACTACGTCGGTAGCCACCGCAGGGTCGAGCCCGAACTCCGCGCACACGGCGCTCAGCCAGTCGTCGAGGTCGCTCATGGCGTACCCACCTCGCCGGGGCCCGTAGCGTCCGTGATCCTGGCGAGCGCGATTCTCAACTCGCCGCGGATGTACGCGGCGGAGGCCTCCCGAACCCAGGCCACGTTGTGTTCGACCGTCACCGGACGCGTCCCTCCCGCGAGCAATTACCTGGACGTTACGCGATCGGTCTGCAATGGGCGCAGGCGCTCGCCATAGAGCGCGAGATGCGCCACGAACGCGAGGAGCCTGCCATGCGAAAGTCAGCCCACCGACGCCATGTGTCCCTAGCTGCGGCCGCGACGGCTGCGGCCGCGTTCCTGCTGAGCGCCTGCCACAGTGGTACGTCGAACGGCGCGGCCGCGACTACCGCGGCTGGCGCAGCGACCGCGGCCGGCGCGAGGCCGGCCGGAGGTAGCGCGCCGGCTGCCGCCCAGCAGTCGTCGTCCGCGCCGATTGGCGGTAGCGCCAAGGCGAGCTGCAAGCAACTCACGTACGCCGAGGTGCAGCCGCTCATCACCGACAAGATCACGAAAGACGACGTCACGGACGCCACCATCGGCGTTGGCAATCCGGGCCAGCAGTGTGTGTTCAGCGGAACAGGCTCGGGCGCGGTCGACGTCCTGGTGTTCGCCGGGTCGCAGGCGGCGGCGGCCTACGCGCAAGATCTTGCCAGCGAGACTGACGGCCAGGTCGCGGTCCCTGGAATTGGGGACAAGGCGAGCCGCGACAAGGGCGACGACCAGGTGCGCTCGCTCAAGGGTGACGTCTACTGCTCGGTGTCGCTCGGTGGGGACGATGTGCCTGGCATCGGCACGCTTGAAGCCGCCGCCGGCGGCACGACGCACATCGCCGAAAGCGCCTACGCGGACAGTGCCGAAGCCCTCGGCACCTTGTGCAACCGGATCTATGGCAGCGGGAACACGACGCCTGACTTGAGCGACCTGCTCGCGCAGGCAGCGGCCGCATCAGCCTCCGCGGCCGCTGCGTCGTAGCTGCGGCGGACCCCGCCGCGTCGTCGCAGGTCGCCGGCCGACCGCTGTGACAACCTTGCCGCTACCGGCTGCGTCTACCCGGGCGAGTCAGCGGAAGGGGTCGCGGTGGCCGTCATCGACGCCGAGTTCGCTGATTTCGTGCGCGCGAACGAGCGGGCGCTGCTCCGGCTTGGGTGGCTGCTCATGGCGGATCGACACGCGGCTGAGGATCTTGTGCAGGCTGCCCTCGAGAAAACGATGCCGAAATGGGCGTCGATCCGGCAGGACGACCCGATGGCCTACGTGCACCGGGTGATGCTGAACACCCGGACGTCCTGGTGGCGTCGCCATCGCGGCCGTGAATCGTTGACGAGCGACGTCACGGATCACGGCGTTGCCGATGCGACCGACGCTTTCGCTGAGCGCGACCGGCTGACAATCGCACTCCGCAGCCTCACTGCTGGCCAACGCAAGGTCGTCGTCTTGCGGCATTACGAAGACATGTCAGAAGCGCAGGTTGCAGCACTCCTGGGATGTTCGGTCGGAACCGTGAAGAGCCAAAACGCTCGCGCACTCGCGCGATTGCGGCTGGCCCTTGCCGAGCCGGCCTACGACGGTCCGACGGCTCTCGCGACTGGGATGGAGGGCGCATGAGCGACGAACGCGACCCACTCATCGCCGATGCCCTGCGTCGGCTCGCGGGCTCCGCGCCCCAACCGCGCGCGGACCGCCTGCAAGCCGTCGTTGCCGGTGTACATCGCCGTCGGCGGCTGCGGATGACCACAAGCGCCCTGACCGCGGCCGCGTTCGTGGTCGCGGCCGCGGTCGGGGTTCACGTCTGGACGACGACATCGTCAGATTCGACCGTCGGGCCCCCTCCGAGCTTTCCGGCTGTCAGTCCGAGTCCGGATGCTGCTGGCAGCAGCGCGCCCGGTTCGCTTCCGCCGGTCGACTCGGCGTCGGCCTCGACAGTGCCCGTGACCGCACCGTCGCCGACGGCCAAGCCCACCACTGCGGCGAAAGGCCTGGTCGCGACGGTCACCACCCCGGCGTCCGTCATTGATGGTGACCCCGCGAAGGTCACGATGACCGTGACCAACAAGGGCTCGGTCACCACGCACGGCGGCAGCTTCACCGTCGTGCATGCCTACGCGATGGCGGCCGGCAACGAGACCGGTTTCCAGTTCATCGGATTCACGTCCAGTTGCACGTCGGTCGGGGGCGCGCTCGTCTGTGACGTCGGCACGCTGAAGCCTGGTCAGAGCGCCTCGTTTTGGCAGTCGATCGCCGCAACCGGTCCGGCTGACCAGATCGTGTTCGACGTGAAGTGGACAAGCAACACGGGCGCCTCGACGACCTACCACCGCGTCGTGGCACTGCGGCCGGGAGTGCCGTCGTCGGAGCTACCGACACCGCCGTCGTCTGGGTTGCCGTCGGCGCCGGTGAGCAGCGGGCCGCCCGTCAGCACGTCGCCCACTACCTCGCCCACGCCGTCGTCCAGCTAAGCGTTGGCGGCGACCACACCGGCTTCGCGCGGATACCCTGGGAGGCATGGGACGGGTTACGCAGCGGCGTCAGGTACTTCACCTCGACGACGGGGTCGGGGCGCAACGTCTTGACACGTTGGCGGCCGAGGAGCCCCTGGAGATCCGGCTCAGTGGTACGTCGATGGCCGTCACCATGCGGACACCGGGCGACGATTTCGATCTCGTCGCGGGCTTCGCCTGGACAGAGGGTCTGCTCACCGACCCCGACCACCTCTCTTCCCTGCGCTATTGCGCGGGCGCCGACGAAGCCGGTCGCAACACCTACAACGTGATCGACCTCGTGTTGTCAGACGAGGCGCCGTCGGTTGACGCGAGCGCGGCACGCAACTTCTACGCGACCAGCTCGTGCGGTGTCTGCGGCAAAGCGAGCATCGACGCTGTCACGGTTCGGTCGCGTTTCGATCTGCACGCCGACCGTATGTCGGTGACTCCGGCAATGTTGTCGTCGCTACCCGACAAGCTGCGCGAGGCGCAGAAGGTCTTCGAGCGCACGGGCGGTCTGCACGCCGCCGGTCTCTTTACACCGGACGCCGAGATGCTGGCGTTGCGTGAAGACGTCGGCCGGCACAACGCAGTCGACAAGGTCGTCGGCTGGGCGTTGCGAGAGAAGCGGCTGCCCTTGGCTGGCACGGTGTTGATGGTCAGCGGCCGCGCATCGTTCGAGTTGGTACAGAAGGCTTACGTAGCAGGCATTCCGGTGCTCGCTGCGGTGTCGGCACCGTCGAGCTTGGCGGCCGAATTTGCTGCGTCGGTCGGCATGACGTTGGTTGGTTTCCTTCGCGGGACGTCGATGAACGTCTACGCGGGGGCCGACCGTGTTGCACTGACGGTGCCGGTATGAGCCCGCGCCGAACCCGGCCGACCCGCCGGTCGGCGTCCAATGTTGCGGCCGACGAAGACGGCGACACCGGATTGACCGGTGGGTTCCAGTTCGTCGAGATCGACGCCCGCGGCGAAGAGTGGATAGTGCGGCGCCTGACTGGTGTCTCTTCGACCAAGACGTATCGCTGCCCCGGCTGCAATCAGGAGATCAGGCCGACGACTCCGCATGTCGTGGTGTGGCCGAGTCTCGCCGTCGACCAGCGCCGACACTGGCACACTCCGTGCTGGAACAGCCGATCTCGCCGGTCGACGCGCGAACTGCGCTAGCGCCTGGCCGTACTAGCCGGGCGCTGTGAATCAGAGGACGACGATAGCCTCGGTGGGTGGATACGGATCGGTTGGTGAGCGTGGCGCGGTTGGAGCCGCACCCCCGGCGCGGTGTGTCGCTGGCGATAGTGAGTGCCATCTCGTTCGGTGCTGCCGGGCCGTTCTCGAAGGCGGTGCTGACCAGCGGTGAGTTGACCCCGCTGCGGCTGGCCCAATTCCGGATCACGATGGCCGCTGTCGTCATGCTCAGTGTTGTTTTCGCTCGGCGCCTGAGCGGCAGGCGTCCTACCTATCGCTGGACCCGGGCTGATGTGTGGCTGGTGATCGCTTACGGCTCGCTCGGCTTTGTCGGTGTCCAGATCTGTTATTTCATTGCGATCGATCGGCTGCCGGTCGGCGTCGCCCTGCTGTTCGAATACATGTCTGTGGTGCTCGTAGCGGTGTATGCGGCAGTGCTGCAACATCGGCCGCAGCCACGTGCAGTGTGGGCTGGCGTCACGCTCGCGGTGATCGGGCTCGTCGTGCTAACAGAGCCGTGGTCCGGATTCCAGCTAAACGTGTGGGGCTCGATTGCCGGCGCCGGGGGTGCGTTGGGATGTGCGGCGTATTTCCTGATCGGCGAACGCGGGACCGCGCGAATGCCGGTGCTGGAGTTGACGGCGTACGGCGCTGCGGTCGGTGCAATTGTGCTTGCATTTGTCTTGCCCGTCTGGACTTTTCCGTTCTCGGCGCTTGGTCATTCAGCGCGCTTCGCCGGGCATGACACGCCGGTATGGATATTGCTGAGCGTGGTCGTGATCGTCGGAACGGTGCTGGCGTACCTGCTGGGCATGTCGGCACTCGCGTATTTGCCGTCGCCGTCCGCGACCGTGATCGCGACACTCGAGATCCTGGTCGGCGCGGTTGTTGCATGGGGTGTACTCGGCGAGCACATGACGGCCGCCGAGATCGGTGGCGGGGTCATCATCTTGACCGGAGTGGTGGTGGTGGCCGAACGCGCACGGCTTCGCGCGGAGACCACGGTGATCGACTACATCTTGCCGGAGCGAGATCTGACCAAGAGCTAGGTCCGGTCAGGTGCGCGACGTCCGTAGCCCGACACAGTCCAGCTCCCAGAAGACGTCGGTGTATACGAAACCGCCGGTCATCCATGGTTCGCAGTCGGGCAATACCGCGACCTGAAACGCTTCCTCTGGGATTCGCAGCGACGGCCTGGTGAAGCCACGGCGATGCGCTGCCTCGAATCCGAAACGCGAGTAATAGGCGGGTGATCCCTCCAAGAACACCATCGGCCACCGGGCCTGCTGTGCCGCTTGTAACCCTTCGTGCACGAGTCGTCCGCCGATCCCGCGGCCTTGATACCGGGGTACGACGGATAGCGGACTTAGCGACAAGACCTCCACAAGCCTGTCGGGCGCATCAACCCAACATCTGCTGAGCTGGACATGCCCAACGATCTCCCCGTGGAGTTCGGCGACCAATGACACGCTGGCCGGACCTTCGTGTCTTGCTTGCAACTGCGCCACGAGTTCAGCAACGACCGGACGCCCGAACGCCTCGCCAACAACCGCCGTGACTGCTGGTAACTCATCGCTGCACTGCGGCCGGATATTAGGGTCGGCGACTGTCTCTTCGTCGATGGCCATGCCTCCACGGTAGGAGCGACGTGCTCGACTGTCATCCGAGATTGCAGAGCATGCGCATCTCTTGTACGCCGTTGCCGGACTATCGTCGGGGTGTGTCACACGGGGTCGTCAAGTTCTGGAACGCCGAGAAGGGCTGGGGTGCGATCAGCTCCGACGAGCTGCCACCCGGCCGCGACGCATGGGCGCACTACTCCCACATCATGGACATGCCCGGGTACCGCGCTCTCGAGGCGGGGCAGGCGGTCGAGTTCAGCTTCGAAGCTGCGAAGCAGGACAGTTTCGACTTCCGCGTGATCGAAGTTCGACTGACCGAACGCGAATGATTGGCATTGATGACCGCGGCGACGGCTACGGTCTCAGCCGCGGTCTCAGCTGGCTTGTCGGCGTTGGGCGAGGACGCTGATCGCGTACGGGCGGTTGAGTCGTTGTCCGTCCCACTGGGGGGTGGCGGCGTCGGCGGCGAGATGCGCGTGTTCGTCTTCAAGAGGCCCGCTGTCTGGAGTGGGCGAGGTTCGAGGTGGTGCGCTGAGGTTGCGGCCGTCGGCGCTGACGAA